>LFCJ01000093.1_pt1 | contig 47026 bp, 45 predicted proteins | sample 643141 | NCBI WGS metagenome assembly LFCJ01 (sample SAMN03766243, study PRJNA286221) | soda lake metagenome | biome: soda lake; feature: Kulunda steppe; material: water; isolation source: sample B1-Br-g2 brine of Lake Bitter-1 | place: Russia: Kulunda steppe | collected 2010-07
CGAGCAAGTCCATTAAGAGCGTGTAGCATTAAAATTCCTAACGCTAAACCAAGTGGAACGGCAACTATTGACTCAATCCAAGTGTTAATCACCCAAATTTCCCATACGACTGTTTCACCCAACGGAGGTCAACAACCCCGACCTCAAGGGTCGGGGTTCTCGTCCTGCACCACCTATAGATTTCATATAAGTTATTCGTTGTCCTGATATCATTAAACTAAAATTTGAAAAAGATACATAAATATCTTTCTTAGAATATCCATTTTAAAATAACTGTTACCTCAAACACGTTGTCAATCAAATAGTTGAATTCCGTCATCTGTTTCTTACGCTATTTTGTTATTAGAATATTAAAATATGCTAAAATTAAACACAAACACTAGCAATATCGATAAATCCCCTACACAAAAATCCAAATCGAAACGAAAAATGCTTACATCCAATATAGAATATAGTATTTACAAAAATCGAAACTAATCAGCTGGTTGAAATGGCGTGTAACTTCCAATCGTCTGTTCCCCATTTGATTTAGTGTGACTCCGTAGATTCCCATCAATCCATGTGCTTGCCGTTCCGCACGCCCCACATTTAATCATACGAATTTTATCAGCTTCAACATCTGTCTCAACGTTACGACTCGATAACTTCACTTCACAATGTGGACATCGTTTTTCACATCCGAATACTGATATACTCATTATTTAAACACAAGGAGAGCAATTATTAATAAAGCTTTCGATTCCTATCCGCCACAATATATAAAAATCTAGTAAAAGTCATTAGTTCAAAAACAAACCTCAAAAACGCAAATCGAAACATTCATATTACAATCCAACCAATAACAAAATGGAGCCCGATAACGCTCCAAACAGAACATAGGAAGATAAAAGGGTCAAAATCCAATAACAGAGCAGAAAAAGAGTCTGGTCGGATATTACACTCTCAATCCAAATCACAGACTCTATATTACTTCACGACCCTATTTTTAACCTATTACCTACAACCACTGAGCGACCGCCACCGACAACCGCCAGATAGCTAAGAAAGAAACCAAACAGGTATCTAGATAACTCTCTGTTTAACACATAATACCAAAACAGCATGAAGAGAAAAGAGATAAACACTTCAGCTGAAGCAACGTTGAAATCCCCTCTCTGTCGTTCCACTCGAGGTATTCAATAATCATGTAGCTAAACAAGATAACAACAAGTCAGTTTAAATTTGGCTCTGGAATGCTGTCTGTAGCAGCAAAAAGAAAAAATCATTCACCAGATTTTTCTAACGGGGATATAAATAAAATAAAAACACATAACACTTCTTGTGGGAAGAAGGAATTACACCAATTATATACGTATATTAATTACACACATTACGGAGCGCGTTAACGCTCACGTAAGCAAGAAGGGATTTCATCTCAGCTATGAAAGGGAGTCAGGTGTAGGATATGAACCGCGTTATCCACATCAGTCGTTGGCACTCTTGAGTGGGGAATGTTCAGGTGGAAGAGGATTATGAGTCTGTCTGTGCAAGAGGAAGTTCCCCAGGGCTTAGTATAAGGGACTGGTGGAAGTTACACTCGAGGTGAGGTTCTAAAGGACAAGCAATGTTCTTTAATATATGTATTGGAGTCTTTGGTGGGAATGCAGTTGCATGGTGGTGTGTGTTGGTCGGTGTAAATGAGATGGTTGGTGTGGGCTTTCGCTGTGTAGGAAGGGCATGTCTCTTAGATAATTAGTTCTCGAGATTGCACTCTCTGGCTTTGTAATGAAAGGGAACGCCATATAGGGGTGTCGTCAGGGTTTTCAAATGGTGTGAAACGGTTTTAATATGGTATACTATGAAACGGTAGTAAAATGGTTCACACGGTTGACCGTTTTACTATGGATGTATGGCAAAAATATATTTCACTAGATATTTTTTAGTATGAAAATGGCATGGAAGCCAGTGGTTTGTTCCACTTAGATAGTGGAGTTTTAGATATATAAGTGTTGTTATATTTTATAAAAGTGGTTAGAAAAGTCAGTATTACGTGCATATAATTTTGGTATGTTTAATATTATGTCTTTTTATATGGGTTTAACGGGTACAGGTGGTATTATAAATTGGTGGACAGATAATTTGTTGTTTTTAATTATAAATATTTTATTTTTATATTTTTGATTGTACTAATGTTATAAGTATATCTATTTTTTCATGTAGATACGTATTATACACGGTTGACACACGGTTGCTCATCGTATATATGGGTTACTTATATAACCCTTGACTATGTTTGGGGGTAATAGAGAACAGTATGGCTGTTGATGAATTATCTCAAGATTTCCTCCGTGTTCTATTAGAGCATGGGGGTGACGCCGACACTACGACGATTCGTAGAGAGACAGGTATGTCTCGTGGTCAAGTAAATCATCGTTATCGTAAACTTGATGATTTAGATTGGATTGAGATAGAACGAGCCGAAGAAGGTAATGGAGAGCGGACTCCACCAAAGATTGCCGTTCTTACTGAAGAAGGTCAACAAGCTATACGTACTGGTGAGGCAGGGAAGAATGTATTAGGTAAAGAAGTCCAAGAGAAGGAAGAGGATGAAATTGTTGTTTCCAAAGAGCAGCTTCACTCATTCCATCAAGAGATTGACGGTATGAAAAATCAGTTGAATGTTGTCGTTGAACAATTAAGCCATGGTAACGAACAAGTTGCCTTGGAAACTCGTGAGGAAAATTCACAAGTTGAGGTGGAGCGTGTTGAGGATATCGAGCGTGAAGTTTCGCGCTTGCGTGAGACTGTTGAATTGTTGAATAGTGCAATGACGGAGCAACGGAAGAATCAATCGTCTCAAAAAGAGCAGGTTGATGACTTAGATATCTCTAACCATCCTGTTATTCAGAATCTTCGGGATGAACAAGAGTTTTTGAAAGAGTGGATGGATGTTGCAGAGACGCATATGATGGTAATGCGGTTGTTTATGGATGACCATCCTGACATTGATATGGCGAAGTACTTCAAGGAAGCTGCGGAGGCTCGAGAAGAGTAAATATATTATACTAATTTAAGTTAATTATTTATCTACGTGTTTAATTTTTAAACAAATATATTGGATTTGTGAATTTTTAAATTATATTTAATATGGGAAGATTTATAGGTAATTGAAAATACTAATCTAATATGAATACAAATAATTCGTTTGAAGACAATATGATAGCGGAATCCTTGAGTGTTGTTTTAAATGATATGGGTGTAGTTAATGTTTCTATTGAGCCAAATAATAAAGCGTTTGAATTGCCAAATACGGTAATTAAGCCAATTAACAGTAATTTAAAAGTAGGCCTTATTGCTGAAGAGATTGAATCTCGGACGGCGTTTGTTACGAGAGTACTGTTTGATGAGGACGAGAATCCTGTTATTCTTGTTCGTTGGGATAGTTCGTAAGTTAATTTATGCACATTTATGAGTATTTAATGCTAATTATTTTGATTCGGTAGTTATATTTATGTATAGGGATGTATAATATTATATTGTATGAAAAATAAATCTGTACTTTGCGTTGGGCATGTGAATTGGGATGAAGTGATTCATATAGATAAAGAGTTAGAAGAAGAAAGGTCAACGGAAGCAATTTCGAAGAAAAGTGTGGGTGGTGGGGCAACAAATACTGCAAAGATTTTATCAACTTCTTCTCCTGTAGAAAATGTGTATTTAGCTGGAGACTTAGGCACAGACTCTCGTGGTGATTGTGTTATTGAGGTTCTTGATTCTGCAGGAGTAGAATTTGTTCTTCCGAGAAATTCTGAGAAGACAACAAAAATACGAGCGATTATTTCTGATGGGAAGAAACCCAGGTATATTCATGAAGATGCAGAATTATCTAATTTTTCATCTTCTGATGTTCCTGAATCTGTTTGGGATGACATTGACCATGTTCATCTTACATCTTTTGATGTTGAAATGACTTCTGATTTTGCAAGTAGAGCTAAAGATATGTCAAAGACGATAAGTTTTAATCCTACGCAAGGTTATTATGATAATAAATTTGAGTCAGTTGTGGAAAAATCTGATTTAATATTAATGAACCGAGCAGAATCAGAAGTATTCACAAAACGTTATGGCTCTGTGGGGGCAGTTGCTTCTACAGGGACAGATATTGTTATTACTCATGGGCCTGCTGGTTGTACATTGTACTCTGAAGATGGCGTGGCTCATCATGAAGGGTTTTATGTAGATAATGTTGTTGATACTGTAGGTGCAGGTGATACGTTTATGGCTGGTTTATTATATTCTTGGTTAAATGAAGAGAATAGTATTGATGATGCGTTAGTGATTGCAAATTCATTCGGGGCGAAATCTGTGTCTAGTTTTGGAGTGCCAGATTCAATTGATGAAGATGTTTTTTCAGAAATAAGGTGATTTACCACGATTTTAAATAATTTGCTAATACTCTCTGAGATTCGCGGGCAAAATCTCTTGGAGCAGGCTTTTTCTTATGCATAACAACAGTTTCTTCATGTATGGTCTTTCTTTTGTAGGATATACTTATCTCTAATTCATATGTGCTCTTAATATATTCGGCCATTATTTCATAATCTCCTTTTGTCCATAAGAATGTACTCCCGTGCATTTTAGCATCCCAAGTTGATAAATGAGTGTTTGAACCTTCTGACTTTGTATCGATAAATGGATTTTCCATATCTAATATATGGTTTGTAAGCATAAATCTTTTATTAAATTTATGATAATATAGTTTTTAAGTTATTTCTACTCTTATATTTGAGGGTAACTTTATTAATCAATAGCCTAATCCGTATAGTATGGAAAAATCGGCGGAAGTTGAAAATACGATTGAAAATGAGAAATTCAAGTATAGTTATATTAATAATATGCGTGCAATTAGCTATTCTTTGATTGGTTTAGTATTTTATTTCGTTCTTAGTGGAATTGATTTTGTATTTTTACTATTCTTGTTAACTATAGTTCTTGATTTGCGTTTTAATTTGATGGAGATAGCTTTTGGTGATTTGAGCGTATTTGAATATGTTAATAAATAAGATATTTAACCACCCCTTTATTTTATTATTGTATGTCAGAATACGATTTACTTAGAGAGTCGTTTGAAGAAGAACTTGAGGACGCTTCATTTCCCATTGAGAGCCCAATGGATTTAGTTCCTGTTTTATCTCAAGGTCCAATGACAAGTTTCGAGGGCGAAGATGTATCTATTAGTGCAATGGAATTAATGAATTATGTTAATCCTTATGTTGATGAGGCTCCGAATGAGGGATTCCCTTATAATGATTTAGAATCTTTATTAGATGATATTTTTTATGCTTTGGAAGAAGAAAATATTGTTTAATTATTTACAATTCTTCAGAAAATACAAACACTTTTAAGATGTTGCATACCTTTTACTAGTATAGATGGGTATTCGTCTTCCAACGATACTAAATGAAACGCCAGATAGCGTTAAAGAAATAAAAGGAGATGAATCTTCGGATGAAGTACATACAGAGACAGAGTATACTTGGAGATTTCGTCATAAAGATGAATTAGGATTAGATGTTGTTTTATCTCCACTCTATACGGGGAGTGGTGAGTGGGAGTGGGACATTGAATTGTATGCTGTTGAGTGGACAGGAGATGATTTCATTGTTGAAACGCACCCTAGAGATTCTATTACGAAAGATGATTTTTCACAAGCCGTATCTTGTGCTGGACAAACAGTTAAATCATTTTGTAATAATAACTCAGTGTTTTCTCATATTGTGGAATAATTTTATTTATTTAATGAATTTAAAAGTGTATCTCTAGCTTGTTTTGTTTTTATAAATTCGTCATTTGAGCCTCCCATATCTGGATGTGTTTGCTTCACTTTTTCTCTGTATGATTTTCTTATTTCCTTTATATTATTTGCTGGGTACTCTATATTAAGATGATTACAAGCTTCTTTTTCTGTCATAGGATTATCAGAGTTGCTCTCCGTTTTATTTGACTTATTATTTTGTGTTTTATAATAATGTTTTTGAGATTGGTTTTCATATTCTTTTTCGCACCTATTACATCGAATAAATCTTTTTCCATTTTCTGATATTATTCGAGAAGCCTCTCCAATATGAGTTTTTGACTTACATGTATCACACACCCTGTAACGTAATAATTCCGCTCCTCTTTTAAAAGACTGTGTTGCCGCTTGATTATATGCATTTATTTCTTGTACGGAGTCTAAATAAAATATGCAGGATAGAAACATTGCTGCCGTATGAAATTCACTTGCTGCTTCTCTCAAAAATTGTCTGTTTTCCGTCTCGAAAATATTTTCATAATGTTTTTCGGCTTTATAAGCCCAGTAGTATCCTCTATAAGTATTATCTTTATCTAGGTGTTTAAACGCTTGTTCGAGGGAAACAGAACCCATATACCAGTCTTCAGATGTATTTGAATATAAATCCGTAAAATATTCTCTTTCTCCTAAATATTTCGTTGAACGCCAGTAAATTGATAATATATATACGAATATACTCAATGTTATTGGTATTGGGTTAACAGATGGTTGGAATAGGTGGTATGTTGAAATAGGTAATGATGCAACTATTTGTATCACTATAGCTTGTTTAAAAGTTAATTTAAAAACTTTTTGTTCGAAATCTCGGTTATCGGGTGCGATTAGTAGATATCTTAATAAAGAAACAATTATGAATGAAATAGCTGTAATAAATGCCGTAATTAATGTAAAGTTATAATAGATATATCCAATTGTTGCTACTAAAAGCCCAACTGATACAGATTCTATTATGAGATATTTGCCGTTCTGATTGGGCGTAATTAGACTTCTTAACCAAGCATAAATAGCTAATATTGGTGGGGGAGCAATTATATCGTTTTCAGACACTAATTTTAAATATGTTTTAAAACCATATATTATTAATTAGACAAGTATGATTATTTTCTAACTTGAGGATTCGTTCCGAGAATATCATTCTTATTGTGATTTAGAGGATGTGAATAGACCGCACCATTTGATGAGGTACAATATTCATTTGTTGAGTTATTCTTGTATCCCCATAAGATTGAATTTTTCATTGATATTGTTATAAGGTCTTGCGGATTAACAGATTCATCTGTTGAACTTGAAACCTTAATTGAAAATCTTGCTACGCCATTCTGTGATTCACTTCCTTTCAGTCCTGCAAATACATCTCCCTTTATTTCACAATGCGTGTTATAACCAAATTTTTTATATTTGACTATAATTGAATCTCCTACTTTTAAAACGGCTGGTAATCTTTTACAAGGAGTATCGTTTAATATTTTCCCTATAGTATCCATTTTCATATATCCTATTATATAGTTGGCGTTTATAAGTCTTTGTATTGACAATATTTTATTTAAAGTAAGAAAAATTCAATATTTTTGCGTAACTTCTGAGGGGAGTTTAGCTGCATTCGTCATTTCTGATAGTTTTTCAATGAGTTTTTGTCTATTTCCTTTAGGGTCATCAACAAGAGCTATATCAATAACTTCATTTATATGTTTTACAGGTATTACTTCTATCTGGTCTTTATACTCATCTTCAATCATAACATCTTGTTTGTTAGAATAAGGGATTAAGACTTTATTCATCCCCATTTTAGCGGCGGCTTCTATTTTATGAGTAACGCCTCCAACAGGTAGAACATCACCTCGTACACTTAAGCTACCTGTCATTGCTATATCTTGTTTCACGGGGATATCTTCCAGTGCGCTCACCATTGCCGTTGCAACGGTCACGCTTGCGCTATCTCCTTGAACGCCTTCGTATGTTTGAACGAATTGGATGTGTATGTCTTTTCCAGTTAAGTCTTTATTACTTATGTCTTTTATAATTGCACTAACGTTTGAAACGGCTTCTTGTGCAATATCTTTGAGTTTACCCGTAGCTATAATATTTCCTTGGTCATTATGCTGTGATTCAGCGACTTTACTCATAACAGGAATAACAATTCCTGAATCATCTCCCATGACAGCTAATCCGTTAACTTTTCCAATTGCTTCTTTAGAATCTGTTTCTGGAGAGTAATTTTGTCTTCTTTGAACTTGTTCGTCTACATATTGTTGTTCGATACTTTGCGTCATTTGTTTTGCTCTAAGAACGTGCTCTTTTGTTGTTAGTGTTGCTTTATCATCATCTATAGCAATATCTCCTGCAGTTCGTACAAGTCCTCCTAGGTTTCGGAGTTGAAGAGTAAGTTTTCCATCTTCTCCTGCTCTTCGTTGTGCTTCTAGAATAATTTCTTTAATTGCTTCTCGTGTGAAATGAGGAATATCACCATCACGATGGACTTCTTGTGCTACGAAACGTGCATATTTTCGTCTGTTTTCAGGCGTGTCTTCAATAGTATCGTTCATATATACTTCATATCCATACCCTCTAACTCTATCTCTTAATGCAGGATGCATATTTTCTATAGCGTCCATATTTCCTGCAGCTACCATGATGAAATTCGTCGGAACAGGGTCTGTTTGTACCATAGCTCCTGATGACCGTTCTGATTGTCCTGTTATAGCGAACTCTCCTTCTTGTATGGCGGTCATGAGCTTTTGTTGTGAACGAATATCAAGTGTATTGATTTCATCTATAAACAATACACCATTATCTGCTTTATGAATTGCTCCTGGTTCTACGCGGTCATGTGATGGAGTCGCCATTCCTCCAGATTGGAATGGGTCGTGGCGTACATCACCGAGTAATGCACCTGCATGTGCGCCCGTTGCATCTTCAAAAGGAGCTTCTTCGCTTTCTTTATTATTTATTAAAAGATTTGGAACGTCAGATTCCATGTTTTTTGAGACATAACGGTAGAGGAAATAGATAACAGCTGCCGCAATGATTCCGAAAAGTAACGAACCGACATATAGTGAATAGAGTATGATACCGATAATAAGGAGAATCATGATTTTTCGTTGAATGCTCTTTTGTTTATCGACTTCTTCTCTGTGGGCATTAATTATTAACTCTCCTTTTCCTGATGGTACTGTTCTAACGCGTGGTGCATTTTGGTCATCTGGATTATCATATATTAAAATATCTTGTAAGTTTTCTTTCGGCATAATTTCCGTCATAGCTTTCGAGAGCATTGATTTGCCTGTCCCAGGTGAGCCAATCATCATAACGTGTCGATGTTGTTTAGCGGCTTTTCTTATAACATCTCTAGCTCTTTCTTGCCCTATTATCTGGTCAATGAGCATATCAGGAATATTTATATCTTCACTAGTTTCTATTTCTAATCCGCCTATTAGATTATCTTCGTTATCTTTATTAACGATATTGTCCTCAAAAATAAAAGTGTTCTCATCATCATTAGATTTTTTATCAGAGATTTCTTCAGACGACTCTTTTATATATTCAGAATTAGAATCATTATATTCATCATCCATACACTAAATAAGAACTACAACATTATGATTCTTGCTGTTAATTATTATAAAATTATATCTAAGTGTTTTTTTGTTCTGTTATCATTCTCATACGCTTTGAACTTGGTTCTAATCCAAAGCATTCGATATCATTATCTTCATTTATAACAGCCCAGAAGCATTCTCCGATAATGTCTATCGAATCATCTGTTTCACTATAAATATGTGGAATATATGGTTTAATGTAACTATATAGCCATCCAAACTTATCTAATTGGACTGTTTTAACGGCGCTATCTTTTATGATATCAATATAAATTATAGGATTCGAACTATACGTTGATTGTTGTACTGTCCAAATATCTTGAATTTTAATAGGTTTGATATTATAACCTGTGTTATTTCCCATGCGTTGAAATTTATCTATCCTTAATTTATATCTAACGATTTCATTTTATCAAAAATGTCTATATTTCATCATTTGTGCTTGAATTTTGTTTCAGTTAGAGTAGGATTTATAAGCTTTTTCTATTGTCACCGTTAGCGATAGTAACATGTATACAATTAGTAAGAATGATATCGCTCCAATATGTGATGAAATACTGTAAATGTACACATATGATGAGAATGGAATTATAGTAAATGGGGGAAGAATAGACAAGATTGAAAAGAACAGAAAGTTATTTGAGAATTTTATTTTTAAATCATTTTTATGTTCTTTAAGGTAATCGAAAAAAGTGGGTTTATTCTTTTCTAAAATAGGATTTTTTTCTGTATCTAAACTAAAACCGTCATTATAATTAACTTCTATTTCTTTATCTAATATTAAATCATACTCACTCGGGTTAATAGGCTCTCTTCCAAGTATCGATACAATTAGTGAATTCAAATTATAATAATCAGAATTGGACGAACTATGAGAAAAATTGATACTTTTCACTTCTCCTGTCCATGGTATCTCAAAGTCTACAGTTATTATGTTTTTGTACTTATGGTTAAGTCCAACTATTCTAGCTTTTCCGTATCTTTTAGCTTTCCAAAGATATAGTAGGTTTAGATATTTATCATTAGATATATTAGAAACTTCAGGTAGTCTATAATTAGAACTCTGTATTATTCTAGATGGTTTAGTATCTTCTAAATTTATGTTATATTCATTAGAATCATCTCGGAAAATTGTAACGCTCAACGTTTTATTTTCTAATTTATTAATATTTTTTCTTGTTAGTTTTAACTCTTTAAGAAGTGATGTTAATGTTATGGAATTCTCGTCTAAGGTTGTATCATCATTTATGAATGAATCTAATATAATATCTTTTTTAATTCTTTTAGTGATTTCTTTATGTGATAGTTCTAATTTTATTTTTGGAATATCTTCGTTGAGAAGATTTTTGATAGGGGGTACTTCGACGGATTCTATAGTTACTTCTGTTAGTATATCAGAATCTAGCTCTAGAAAACCATCGATGGGATTGTATTCATTTAACTCTTTTTGAGTTTTTGTATCAAACCCTTCTCTCGATGCATCATTTTTTGATATTGTCTTTTCTTTTTTATCTAAACCCATCTGTTAAATATAATTTATACTTCCATGCATATTATTTTATTGCCATTCTAATTTTTATTTAAATTTTATTATATATAGAAGTTGGAACGGTTTCTGAATAATCAATAAAATCTTCTACGATAAACCCAGACTGGTGAATATATTTTATGAATTTTTCTAAAACATCTTCTGGCGTGTTCATTTTGTACCGTATAATTATTTGATTTTGTCTAGGATAACAACGACAAACGAGGATATAGCGTGATGATTGAGTAATTTCTTCTTCAACACGCTTTATATCAGCGTTCGTTGGGAAATTCACATTATAAACAACGGCTTTCATAGTATCTATGATAGAAGAGTCCCCCTATTAATCTTTATAATTATATTAGATATATTTTATCTGAGGTAATTATTTGTATTATAGAATCCAAAGCATATATATGTGGGATTATAAACTCGCTGAAGAACACATTTTATCTACAACAACTATATCGGAGGACAAGCTTAAGAAATCAATCGCATATATTCATGGGTATGTTGAAGAGATTTGTGATGTATTAGATATTCAATTACAGAAAAGTGAACATGAAAGAACCACGAAAATCCTATATAGAGCATATTTAGACTTTTTAATTGAATCTAAAACAGAAAATAATGATATAGAAGACCTTTTTTATGATACACTAGATGATTTTGATAGTGGAGGCAAACTAGCTATTGGAAATATTTTATTATTATGCGGTCGGGCAAATAGCTTTGATGAAACACAGGAACCTCTTATAGCCTTAATTACGAATAGTCTTATATCGATTGATTACAATTAAATTAATCAGAAACGCGTGTGGTAAATTCTCCTATTTTAACTGTAGAACCGCTATCAAACTCTACAATGAAATTAACATTAGGGGATTCTGAAACGAAGTCTTCATCTGCACTTAATGTTTTCGAATTGCCTTCTACGGCTTCTAAATTATATTCTCCTTTTTCAGAATTGATTATAATTTCATTTATTACTTCTTCTTCACTTATAATATTTGCAACAAGATTTCCATTTGTATCTAAAGAAATTTCTAGCATATCATCAAAGGTACGGATGACCGTTGAATCATCAACAAGCTCATCAGGAATTGATAGTGACTCCATATTAAACTCTTTATAATCTAGTTTTCCTTGGAATTCATATTCTTCCTCATTATCATCGTTTAATAGCAAACCTTCAAATTCAACAGTGTCTATAGTATTTGTACATGAGCAGCTTGTTGAATTTGTATAAGTAACTACATAATCCATTGTGCTAACGCTCAGATTATCATATTTTTCATAAATATCAAGTTTGTTCAAATCATTCGTAATTTGTGGAATCGTTCTCATCTGATAATCTAAAATGTTCGAAGTATGATAATCAGACGCATCTGAATTAATAGATTTGTATGTGAATATTTTATCGTCGTCTATTGTTTTTGAATCGTACTCAAAATCCGTCATATTTTCATTACTCTGTAGTGATTCTAATTGATTAGTCGGATGTATATCAACTACATTATATTGTTCTTGTATTGGAGTCCAAGATTCAGAATACTCGTATTTGTTATCATTGAAGTAATAAATTTCTGAATTACCTGTATTTTCATCCGATTCTATTTTATTATCCGTTCTAAATGATTCATTATTTTCATAGAATTCTCCCTGCGTAGTTAATGTTATTGTATCATTATTATTTTCTGATATTATTTCCGTTGTGAGGTTAGATTCATAAGAATGAACATGTTCCATACCCATATTTATTTGCGTATATAGTTCTTCACCGTCTATTTTCTGGGTTTCTTGTTCAGAAAAATCTAATAGAAAATAACCTCCTGTAATGAGGATTAGTGAAGTTGCAATCAATAAAGTTATTAATATTTTTTTATTATTTTTTAGACTCTCTATATCAATCATACATATAATATAGATAACAAGTTACAAATATGTTTTGAAGGTTTAATCCTAAATTATAAAATACTACGACATAATGTAAATTAGGAAGTTTTTTGTTATACGACTGCATATAGGCAGTTACATGAACAATACTCTAGTAGCATTAGAACGTGTGATTGAAGAAGGAGAAGTCGAAAATGGCTCTGTAGAATTTAAATCACAGTTAAAAAAAGATATTCATCTTTCAGATGGTAAAAGAGATTCTTTAGCCGCTCAACTTCGATATCGCGTAATGTCTGGAGATGGTGAAGCAACATATGTTATTGGTATTACGGATGATGGAGATTTAATCGGCCTATCTCCAAGTTCATTTTCAGAGTCTATTGATGTTTTATCTTTATTGGCACAAGAAAGTGGAGCTATTATTGAAGATGTATCTACAATAGATTTATCAGATGAAAATGAGAATGAAGTTCGTTTAGTGGGAATGGTTACAATTCAAGAGCAATCCATAGATTCTGGTGATGAAGACTATCTAATTATTGGTACGGCAGGTCACGTTGACCATGGTAAAAGTACTCTAGTAGGTTCTCTAATTACAGGGGAACCTGATAATGGAGAAGGTTTCACACGTTCGTATCTTGACGTTCAACCGCATGAAATGGAACGAGGGTTGTCTGCAGATTTATCATATGCTGTATATGGTTTTAAAGATGGGAATCCATTGTATCTAGATAATCCTAACCGTAATAGCGACCGTTCTGAAGTCGTTGAGAAATCAGAGCGATTAGTTTCATTTGTTGATACTGTAGGTCATCAGCCTTGGCTTAGAACGACTATTCGGGGTATTTTAGGACAACGTTTGGATTATGGATTACTTGTCGTAGCTGCTGATGACGGGCCCACGCAAACAACTCGAGAGCACTTAGGATTATTAATGGCTACGGACCTTCCGACGATTGTTGCAATTACAAAAACAGATACGGTTGATAATGAGCGCGTGGAAGAGGTGGAATCAGAAGTTGAAAAGTTGTTGCGGCATACAAACAGAGTCCCATTATCCGTTAACCGTTATTCTGTAGAGACGGCAATTGAAGAAATTGGTGAGGGCGTGACGCCCATCATTAGAACGAGCGCCGTTGAAATGGAAGGCTTAGAAAAATTACATACGATGTTTGAGAAATTAGAAACTCGTGAACAAGAACAAGGAGACTTTGCGATGTATGTAGATAAAGTCTATAGTATTGAGGGTATCGGACCTGTTGTAGCTGGCACGATTCAATCTGGAGAAATCCAAGTCGGAGACAATTTAATCGTAGGTCCATTAAGTGACGGTTCATTCAGGGAGACAAAAGCCCGTTCAATCGAAGTTCATTATTACAGTGTAGATTCTGCAAAAGCAGGACAAATTGTAAGTATTGCGTTGAGTAATATTTCAGTCTCTGAATTGCATAGAGGTATGGTTCTCTTACCTGTGCAAAAAAATCCAGAACCAACTAGGAAATTCAAAGCTGAGCTTATGGTTCTAAATCATCCAACAAGTATAACGAATGGATATGAGCCTGTTATTCATCTTGAAACATTGAGTGAAACGGCTGTTGTGTATCCAGAAGAAGATAATCTATTAGCAGGAGATAAAGGAGAAGCTATTTTTGAATTCAAATACAATAGCTACTTTGTAAAAGAAGGGCAGAAATTTATTTTCAGAGAAGGTAGTTCGAAAGGAGTTGGAACTGTTACAGAATTAATTGAATAAAATAATCTTATTTAATCGGATTGTAGGAAGACAATTAAGATATACGTTATAATCTATCTAATATTATGAAAGATAGATATGAATTAATTGACTCTTTTCCAAGTTCAATGCCCAAGTATGAAGTTAGTTTACTAGCTACAACGCTTGAAGGAGAGAGAGTAAATCCATGTGATTCACTATATGAAAGTGTAGATAGGCATAAAAATGAATCTGTAGAGGACATCGTTGAACGCTTTGCATTTGAAGAGCCTGAAAAGTTACAATTATATTATGATGCAAAAAGCAAGTACTTTAATTCGAGACGAGTTGAACCGATTTTATTAACGCGTTATTTAACAAAGAAATATGGTTATGATTCGGTTCATATAAGCGATTATCGAGATGATAAATCATCTTTATTTTTAATGCTATTTCACGAATGTTATAATGAAGATGATAATTCTCTGGATGATGATTTTATCGAAGCTCGCGTTGCTTCTCACCGATTTAAGGAGAAAAGAGATAGAATGACAACCGTTGAAGAAACATTTGATTTTGAAAACATAATAGACAAAATTGTGGATTTTGAAGAAATTATGAATACGGGAGATAAGTCTTATACGATATGTGAATCATATGAAAACAAAAGCAAAGATACACTAACCGTATTAATTCGACAGGAACATAAAAGGAAAAAGATTCCAACATTTGAATTCCGTACAACGCCATCAATGGAACTTTCTGGACGACCTAATGTAACGCACGTTGAAAATTATCCTATTAGAGAAAATGCGATTATGTTTAAAAAAGTTGAAGATGGAACAGAAATACAGACTTATGCTGCCGTATCATCATGGGATGAAACTCTTATGAGGTTTTTCACAACGACTATTGATATGGATATTGTGTCTCGATTATCTGGAAGACAATCTAAAGCAGCAAAAGAGATAATGGAGGAAGTTAAAGAAAATGCATCTGAAAGTAGTGGGAGTCCTGAATCAGGAGCTAGAGTACAAGACATTGTATCTAATCACGTTAAAAAAGCAGCAGAAGATGTAGAAGACGAAAGCTCTAGTCTAAGTGAAGATTTTATAGAAAAAAGGTTAGAAGAAATAATTGTAACAGGAGTATATGTTGATAGCACCGATACTACGTTTGAAATACATACTGACAATGGAATTTATACTTTACTGGATGAATACGAAGGTATGGCTGCAAGTTTATCACAAGCTGTTTCAAACGCGGAAATTGATGATATTTCAATATATGCTCAAGTTCCAAGCAATGGAGAAGAGGATGATGAAATCGTTTTAGAAAATGGAGAATGGTATATGTCTTCCAATTCAAATCAGAGTACTATGAAAGCTTTAGAAGCCGCTCTAAAATAGAATAATTTAAAATAGTAATCACCTTAGAGGATTTGTTTTTCCATCAAAACCACCTCTAACTAACGGTTTAGCAATATGCCTTCTTGCACATGGTGGAACTTCATACCAACCATAGTCTAATTTTCTGTCTACTGTTACCAACTCTTTATCTTCTTGATTTTTACCGCATGAACGACATCTATACCCTTGATTTGCACCTGCGCTACCCATACTTCGATTACAATCTGTACAGGTTGGATTAACCTTTTTTGTTGAATTGAGTTCTTTAACGGAAAATTTTTCTAACTTAAGTGTTCCTGAACTTACTTCACCACAAATCTTAATTTTATCTCCTACTCTCAAATCTCGAACATAATCTCGGAAGTAGTCAGTAGGTTTAAATGCCGCAACTTTTAGATAATCCTCAGGATTTTCTTCGCATTCAACTGTAAAGAAAACATGACCGCCTTTAATTGTTTCAGGTTTTTCAGATACAACAGCATCAACAATGTAGGCTTTATCATCTTCAACTTCGCTCACAGTAGCTTTGTTTAGATGAACATCTGTTCCTTGATTTGTGATAAACGTCCGATATGATTCTCTATCTTCGCTTTCAATCAAAAATGATATGGTTTCTGCAACGGCTTTATCATCACCACGAATTCCATAAAGAATAGGTCCTGGGGCATTAGGAACGCAAACAGACTCACCTACTTTAGTATCTACAGTATCCCAAATACGAGGATAGAATTCATCTGCTAAATTAAACAAAATCTCATCATTAACCTCTCTTTCTGTCCCTCGAACCTCTTCTTTTCTATAAGTGATTGTTTCGTATGTGAAATCATCTAAGGCTTCCCAAGCTCCGATAGCAGCCAAAGCTCCAATACGACCTCTTCCATTCCCGTAGGCTAAGGATTCAAATTCAAAATCATGAATCAAGCTCTCCGCATACTCAATTGTTAGAAGCTCAGAAATAGCTTCGTGAGTATATTCTTGAACTTTTTTAGGTGTTTCATCAAATTTTGAGATAACGGCTCCTGGGTTTGTGTGGTCATCATCTACAGGAAGTTTATCTAAGTGTTCCTTTGTTACTTTTAAGGCAATTTCAGGGTTTGCATCCGTGTGAATTGCAACGGCTGCATTTCCTCGTGTTTTATGTTTTGCAGAAGGATTCAATCGGATAAGAAGTTGTCTTTTTACGGTTGCATCATGATTCTCTTCCAAGCTTTTTGCAATCCGATGACCGACATACGTTGTACACATTCCTTTTGTTCGGGAATCTGTATCGTCAATACCGATGATAGTCATGCTTAGTATAATCTAACTCATCATAAATACATAAACATTGTTATTCGACTTTCAGAATAGATGAGTTTAGATTTGTTCTGTAAGTGTAATATTCAAGAAATCCTCGATTCTATTTATCGCTTTTTCTGAGACGTTTTTATCTATAGCATTTCTATTTTCTAATGAAACTATATCTTCAACGGAGATTTCTACGCTCTCAGCTAATTCTTCTTGAGATAAGTCCTTACGGTTTCTAGCCTCATAAAGAATTTTATCATAATCTCTTAACATATATGGGGTTTTTACATTACCGTAATCTGGCCTATCTTTTTCTACCCATGAACTATCAGGATTTGTTATCGTGTATCCTCCAGGTTTATCACGTCTCTTATTAGTTTGAGATTTTCTTCGCTGTTTTGATTTTGTTTTCTGATTCTGTTTTTCTTCATCTTGTTCAGGGTTACAAGATTTGCAGAGTAAAACCGTTGCTCCAGCAACTTTCCCTAATTCTAATGAACTATCCGTTGTACCACAAAGAGTACATGAGGCATCATCGTCTTTCGGGTCTCTATTATTATTTGAAGAGCCTGTAGAATATTTAGCCATTATATATATTATATACAATCATGTATATTAATTTTATCACTCTTCTCCTTTTAGCACTTTGAAAAACTTTTCTTTCAATTCCTCTCTTGTAATATCTTCATATTCGAATACAGTATTTGGTATTGTTCCCCCACCCATCTCAGAATGACCTCCTGCCGTTGATTTTGGTATATCTTCTAAAGCTTTTTGAATAGCCTCTCCAAGGTGTACTCTGTCATCGTATGCGCGTCCCGATATCCTTATCTCATCCTCACTTTTACCGAATACAATAACTGCACTTAATCCTTCTAATTGAACAATTTCATCAGCAGACTGTGGTATTGCATCTTCATTAGATACTTCGTCAACATCACATACGGCAAACGGACCTCTGACATCTCGATTTAATATAGCTTTTGCTTTTGTATCTAAAGCTTCTTCATCTATCTTCGGCGTTGAAATTCGATGTAATTTCTCTTGATTAACTCCATCATACAGTTTCAAAGCAGCTTTATAATCCTCATCTGTAACTCCTTGCGTTAGATTAGATGTATCAGACATAATCCCATAAAATAATGCTGTTACAACAGTCTCAGAAACATATTCTGACTCTGATTCAGCGTTTAATTTTGAAAAAGATAATCCTTGTTCATCTAAATATTGCGTAATTATTGTTGAGCAAGAACCTAACGATGAGTTTACATGCCAGAAATCCGCATAATCAGCATCTTCTTCACTTTGCGTTGCTTCATGGTGGTCTACAACAATATCTGGTTCTATTTCAGAACTGTTAATGAAACCACGTGGAATATGATGGTCAACTAAAATTATTTTATTGCCTCCTATTTCATCAGAATGCGTTATGCTTTCAAATGAAACATCTAAAACCGCTCTAAAAGCCCTGTTTTCATGATGAGATATTTTACCAGGATACATGATTTCACATTCAATACCTTTAACAGACAATAGACGCTCCATTCCTAAAGCACAAGCCATAGCATCTGGGTCAGGATTATCATGCATTAGTATACTAACAGAATCATTCTTCGAAAGCGTTTTTAATAACTTGTCGCTATTGCTTTTACTCAGATAATTAAAAATTAAATAAGTCAAAATTGTAATCGTTAAAATGATAATTGAAAATAAAGCTATAAATCTTTCCGTTGAAGTTGTGCTTTCTATTAAAATATAACTGTATAAATCATATAAAAAATTATAAAGCTCTGTTAAATAGTAATTAATATCTAAATAAGATAGATTATCAACTATATTAAAATAATTGGACTGCTTTATTAACAAACTCATTATAAAATACATTGTTTTTTAGACCTAATATAGTTTGTTCCTATATGGTTGAGTTGGTATTCAATAAATATATACATCCTCAAAATCATATATATTATAATGTCAGCTCAAAGTAATTTTGATGGGAGGGCGGCATTATCTTTAGTTGCTATAATGTTCACTCTCATGGGAGTATTTTGGTATATCGGAGGTATAGGAGGTATACCGTTTATAGGAGAAGCCCCACAAACGATTGATGCAGAAGAATTTATAGAATTCTCAGAGACAGATGAAACCGTTACAATTCATTTAATAGAAGAACTACCTGGAGAGAATGAAATAGTTGTGAATTCTAATGGAGATAGTAAATCACTTAATTATAATCAAGACGTTACATTTAATAAAGAGGATATAAATGAACATATTCAAGTTGACTCAATTAATAACGGAAATGTATATGATTCATTTTTGTATGATGTTAATGAAAGCGATTTAGAAATAATATTTGATGAAGAAGAGGAATTTTTAACTAATACTGATTACGCATTTAATGCTCATTCAACAAATAATCCACAAAGTGCTGTTGTACCTGTAAATTGGACTTTTAATGGAGAGAAAATTGATGCACAAGATGCAACTGTATTCCAATCATTTAATGAAAGTGGTAACTACACAATAACAGCTGAATCTACAATTGATAACGTTAATTATCAGACAGAGAAAAATATAACTATTGTTGAACCTGATGAAATCATATTGAATGCATCTGTTTCAAACGATAATCCTGAAGCGTTAGAAGAAATTGATTTTGAAGTTTCAGAAGAGAATAATCAAAGTATCTCATCTTATCATTGGTATTTAGATAATAATGATTCAAGAATTGAATCCAACTTTAGTTACTGGTTCCAAGAACCTGGAAAATATCATGTAAATGTTACAGCAGAATCTGAAGAAACGAGTGCTATTGGTGAAGAGACAATTAGCGTAAATGTTACGGAGAGACCAACTACAGAAGATACGCATAGAATTACGGTTAATGCATTTGATTCACAAGAAAACAACGTCATAAACGGTGCTGAAGTAACATTAAATAATGCCGTTTCTGAAATGACGGAAAATGGTACGGCTAGTTTCGATGTAGTTGAAGGAAATTATAATATAATGATAAATGAGGCAGGATATGAAACATACAATACAGAAATATACGTCGAGAATAATGAAATTGTAACATCATATCTATCCCAAGAAGATACTTCAGAAGAATTAGATGAAGAAAATGACTTAGATGAGGATATAGATGAAGATGATTTAGAGCAAGAAAGTAGTTCTTCAGACATAGATGCTCAGTTCCATATGGCAAGTGCTGAAGGAATTGATGCTCAAGCTCCAACAGATTTAGAATTCACTTTAGAGGAAATGCCAGGAAATGGAACAACTGATAACCCATATGAAATTAGGACAGTAGAACAGTTACAAGCTATTCAAGTTGAACCTGATGCTTCATATATAATAAAAAACAATATTAATGCACTAGAATCACAATTGTGGAATCAAGTTACGGAACAAGAAAATGAATTCGTAGGGACAGCAGATTCAAACGTTGTTTCGTTACACTATTCTTCGATAAAAGAAGATACAGTCAATATTGAAGTCGGAAACAATCAATTATCAAATGATAGTTACGAAGTTGATTATACGATGGGAAATATAGAATTTGAAGAGTCACCTGCAGAACAACACGATGATATTCTACCCTCTGATAGAATAACGGTCGATTATGAGTTAGAAAATGTTTATAATGGATTTGAACCAATTGATGCTCAAGGAAACACATTAGATATTGACGGTCAAGATTATTATATAAATAACTTATATATTAACCGCCCTGATGAGAATAATATCGGTCTGATAAACTCATTTGATGGAGGAATAATCCAAAACTTAAACTTACAAGGTTTTGAGATTACGGGTCGTAATAATGTAGGAGGTCTCGTAGGTAATACAGATAGCGGAATTATAGAAAATTCAATGATATCGGGTCAAATATCGGGCTCAAACTCTGTAGGTGGTTTTGTTGGCGCTTCAGAAAATACTTTGTTTAATAATTTGAAATCATTAGTTTCTGTTGAAGGAGATGAAGACATTGGAGGTTTAGCTGGTAAAATAGAGCTAAACTCAGAAGTAAATAAATCCTTTGTTCAAACGCAATCAGGTTATCAAATAGGAGGTGAAGAAAATGTTGGAGGTATAGTTGGTTCAAACTTAGAATCAGACATAAGTAATTCATACTCGAGGACAATTGTATATGGAATAGATAGTATAGGAGGAATTGCAGGGCAACAGTCGATAAATTCGAATATTGATAACGTCTATTCCGTTGACTCGGTGATAGAAGTAGGAGAATCAAATGCCGAATCAGGTGGTTTAATTGGAACTAACTCTGGTAATCTCATGGAATCTTATTGGGATATAATGGAAACAGGACAAACAGAATCTGTAGGTAGTGGAATGAATGGCGTTGATGAATCAACAGTCACAGGTTTAGAAACGGAAGAAATGCAAGGTTCAGAAAATGAAATGAATTCCTTTGATTATGACCAAATTTGGTCCTATTCAGCTGATTACCCTGTTTTAAAATGGATATATGATGGCGTAGATGAACAATTTGGTGATTTAATAATTTCATCTGATGAGGAAGCAGATAACGAGATTGAATTAGGACAAGAAGTAAACAGCAATCCATATTATCATAACTTTGATGATAGTGAAGAAGCTACAATTTCCATATATGAATCTGATAATCTAGTGGAACAATTTACATTATCTCCAGAATCTTCTACAAATTCAGAACATGATATTACAGATAAAATGGTCTTGGACTCAATCCAAGATTTAGAAGGACATAATTATGAAATAAATTACATAAGCCCAAAATACGATATAGAATTTAATATAACAAGCTCACAAGGCGCTGATTTTAGTACGAAAATTGGAGCTGAAGACGAAAATGGAGATGAAGTATTTGTGACGACATCTACAGAAGTTAGTGATTTAAAACCTGGTGATTACACGTTAATCATAGAAGATGAAGAAGGTAACCATCAAACAAAAACAAAACAAATATTTATCGATTCAGATAAAGAAATTGATATTCAATTGGATGCTATACCCGTTACATGATATATTATATTAAATATTTTTAGAAACATAATTATTTTATACTATTAAATTCGAATATTATTTAACCTATCTAATATATTGATTAAGTATGCCCTACGATGAGTATGAGTCATTATATGAAATTCCACCACATTACCCTAGAAAAGCTTTATCAAAATCATTGGATACAATTGTTAGCTGCAAAGAAAACGTAGAACAAGATGACTTAATTCAAATTTTAAATAGATGCGAGGCACAATTGAGATGTGCTATATCTAATTTTGATAAAAAAGGTTCTACTTTATCGGCTGTGATAAATGACGTTGATAATGCACTACAGACAATTAAATTCTTAAAAGAAACAGATGAATATAGAACTTGGCCCTCTGACGAAAATAAAAAACTCCTCTATAATTATAAGAGAAAATGTTTCTTGCTTGAAGATTATTTAAAAACTGTAAAAAATTCATTGATTGAAATTAAAAATAAAGAAGATGATATGGTTAGTAAAATATACCAATCCAGCAGAGAAGAATAAAACGGTGCGATAGTTTTATACCTATAAAATATAATATAATTATATATATATATGGAACGCAGAGAATTTTTAACAACGGCAACGGCATCTTTAGCCATACTAAATGCAGGATGCCTAGATTATATCAATTCTAATGAAAATCAAACAGATGATAGTCTTGATTTTAGATATGGTATTCAAAATTTTCCTGAAGAAACCGTTGATGAACCCCCTCATATTATTGAAATACCTTCAGAAAATGATTGGAATAGTGATTATCTTGGTGAGAACATGTCTACAAATTCAGAAATTGAATTTGATATAGAATCTGATTATTATATGTCACAAACTAAATTGAACACGAGTCAAATGGGAGAACCTAATGAATTTGTTACCTACATTATAGACACGCAAGAAAAATATGAAAAATTATTTAATCCATTCTTCTGGGACATGAATTTAGATTTTTCAAAAGAACTACTCCTTATAATAGAAACAGGTTATCACTCATCATCTATTGAACATAGATGGAAAAGCCTATATGAAATTGATACGGGATTCTATATGCATGGATACTTTACCAAACCAGATAATGAACAAATGAATTATTCTACAGAAAAATCTGTAATCCGTATACAAAAACCAATTGGATACAGAAATAAACCTAAATTTTACATCAGTCTGACCGTCGATAAAGAAAATAGAGTTAATTTTCATACAAATCAAGATATTGTTAAGATTTCAAATTTTTAAGGAAATTAATTAGTGCTGTCTCTCAAAATTTATTTAATGATGTAAGGATATAAATATAATAATGAAGAGTAGTCCCAAGGAGCAAACTAAAAACTCTAGAAAATATAGCTCTTTTTTACCTAAAATTGTCGGTAGAGAGTTTACATTTAGGGATAATAAATATAGATTTTCTCCAGAAAGAAGACATGTTTTAAAGGGGATAGCCTTAACTTCCGTTGGGTCGGGTTCTGTCCTTGGATATCATCTACATAACACTCAACCTGCCGTTGCTATTGATGCTAGCAATTGGAATGCTAGGGATTTAGGATATCCAGAAAGTGATGATGATATCGGAGAAGGAAACTATGAATATTCATCAGAATTAATAGAACAGATTATAATCGGAAACAACGAAGATGAATTCAAACTCATCTGGCAAGGTTTAGATAGTGAGAGAGTATACGACTTATCTATTCGGATAGAAGCCCGAATAAAAGATGATGATTACTCAGAAGATGTAACAGATGATGCTAAAGACTATAGAACAGTTGCATCAACGGTTGACTCTGATTATCATAAAGCAAATATAGAAGGAAATGAAGGAGAAAAAGAATTAAGTTTCTTTTATGCAGGAGGAAAAGATGAACCAGGAGAACATGATGATATTGTTGTTAAAGAAGGTGAATTAAAATATGGCGTTGACATTATTGAACAGCATGAAGCATTTGACCAAGATATATTTAATCCTGACCCTGATGAAATAGAACCAGGAGAATCTGAAGTTGTAGAAAGAAATGTACAAATAAAAGTTACCGTCCAAGTTAGACGAATAGATGATGTTATTGTTTCAAAAGCTGTTGCAGAAGATGATTTTGGAATATACTCAGAATACGCCGTTGAAGAAGGACAATCTGAAGTAGAAGGTTCGGCAAATTCCGAATTAGTTCAAGAAGAAGTGGTTGAGGAATCAGAAGAAGAGGAATCAGAGGAAGAGGAATCAGAAGAAGAGGAATCAGAGGAAGAGGAATCAGAAGAAGAGGAATCAGAAGAAGAGGAATCAGAAGAAGAGGAATCAGAAGAAGAGGAATCAGAAGAAGAGGAATCAGAAGAAGAGGAATCAGAAGAACCTGAATAATACTATTCTAATATAAGTAAACACATATCGTAAGATTCATATTGGTGTTGGTACAATAATCAGATGCAATGTACGATTTGACAGGATTCCAGCGAGACATTATGTATGTTATCGCAGGGCAAGAGGAGCCGCATGGTCTAGGAATTAAAGAAGAACTAGAGACCTACTATGAGACAGAAATTCATCATGGTCGTCTCTATCCAAATCTCAATCAATTAGTTGATTTGGGACTTCTTGAGAAAGGTTCTAAAGACGAACGAACCAATTCATACGCGCTTACGCGGCGAGGTAGGCGAGAACTGCAAACGCGGCGCGAGTGGGAAGATGAGTATTTCGAGGAAGCTGAAGCTGTAGAAGTTTAAGCCGATAAATTTTAATTTATTTCACGATTCTGAAATAAATTTATAAACATATTTGAGCCGAAAATTTAATATAGGTATTATATAACTGTATGAAAATTTATTTAGAGCTACATGACATAGTTAGAATAAGATGGACAGACGGGAATTTATTGCGTATGGGGGAGCCGCAATAGCAGGTGCTTATACAACGATTCATTATTCAAGTTTTAATAATCCCACTATGGCTATAGAACTTAATGGAAGTGGTGAATTAGATGTTTCCGTAGAAAATCGTAAAGGGATTGTCCAAGAGATTACTATATCTATCCCAGATGATGATAGCTTCTCACTAATTACAGATAATATAAACACAGACGAAGAAAACGTTGAAATTGAATTTTATATTGATATAGAGAATGATGAAGACAGTATAGAAGATAGATTGATTGCGGAGGGAGAATTTGAGCTTACAGGAGAATCAGATGAATTTCAAACGCTAGATGAACTAAATAATGCTCTTGAAACAGGTGAATATAGTTTTGATATCGGAATTGAATTTCATGTTCTAGATTCGTTAGATGAATCAGAAGAAGATATTTTTAATGTCGATGAGCCTACGGAATCTAAAGATACTGATATCACATTTAGAATAATAGTTAATCATCCAGATATAGATGAATTAGAATCCGAAATTGATTTTACAGTGACTGTAGAAAATTTACCACTTATAGGAGATTGGTTTGATTTAGACCAAGTTAGAAATTATTTAGATGTTGATTACACTATTATAGATACACTTAATGAAAATTCTGATGGATACGATGAGATTGCCAGTCCAACAGCTAATGGAGGCACAGGTTTTGAACCTATAGGAGATAATACAGAACCATTCACAGGTTCTATTGATGGAGATAACAATGTTATTCAAGATTTATTTATTGATAGAGCAGGAAGAGATATAGGACTATTTGGGGAGATAAGTAATGGGGTTGTTGAAAACCTTAATTTCCAGAATATTGATATTACTGGTGGTAGCTATATTGGAGCTATAGCAGGAGCCGTTCGAAATGGTGGGTTAGTTCAAAACTGTTTTATTGAAGGGAATTTAGAATCTACAGATACAACAGATGGAAATTCTGTATTAGGAGGAGCTGTTGGAGTTACAGAAGCAGATTTTATTGACGTTTTGTGTGATGTAAATATAACAAGCGTTGGAGATGCGGTTGGTGGACTGACGGGTGCAACGCAAGCAGGCGCAGAAGTTGAAAATTCTGGCGCTGAAGGCGTAATAAATGGTAACAATGGAAACCTTGTTGGTGGATTAGTAGGAACAGATATTGATGGGGGTTCTACGATTACGGAATGTTTCGCTGATGTAAATACAACAGGAGATAATAATATTGGGGGACTAATCGGAGAAGTAAATGGTGGAGATGTCATAAACTCGTATTCTCGGGGAGATGTGACAGGAAATAATAATGTTGGGGGGTTAGTAGGAAATCTTGGTGGAAATTTTGAAAATACGTCATTTGCTGCAACCTCATACTCAACAGGGTTTGTTACGGGTAATACCAATGTTGGAGGATTAGTTGGAAATAGATATGAAGGTCCAGTTGGAATCGAATCTACAGTCACAGATAGTTATTGGGATACAGATACATCTGGCCAAGCAGGTAGTAATGGGGGTGACCCAAGAAACACATTCCAAATGACAGGCAATGACGCTCCAGCAAATATGGGTGGGTTTGATTTCGATAATATTTGGAGTGTCGTTACAAATCCAGATGATTATCCAATATTAGAAAATCAAGGAGATATACCTGAAGCAGATTATTCCGTTTCCGATATTATAACTAATGAACCTATAACAGAACTTGAAGATAATATAGAAATAGAATTTATATTAGAAAATACTGGAGAATTAGAAGAAGAAGAAACATACACTATTACTGTTGAAGATTTCGGTACGGAATCAGAATTGATATCATTAGCTCCATCTGAGACTGAAACTATTAATATAGATTTTGAAACAGAGTTTGGTGATGAGGGAACATATGATATAACAGTCGATGTTGGGGATACTACAGAGACAGAAACCATAACAATTGATGAACTTGAAACAGAAGACCCTGAAACAAATATTGATGAAGATGAAGATATTACTGTTGAAGGAGGTGGAGGGGCCGAAGTAACATTAGATTGGGATGTAGAAGATGCGGATGGAGCCCTCGATTCATTAGAAATTATATTAATTGATGAAGATGGAAGTATTCTTGGTAGTGAGAGTCCAGAAGTATCTGGAGATTCTGAAACAGGCGTTACATCGATACCTTATAATGATACAGGAAATCCAAATCAAAGAGATAATCCCGATATATTAGAAGTTGTACTTACAGATGAATTTGGAAATCAGATAACAGAGATATTTCCCGTTTAGATTTTTTCTTTAACGCGTATTGTAATTATATTTGAATCCACTTCTGCTTCAACGGTATTTACATTATGTGGTAAATGGGAGATAGGTATTTTTTGGTCTATTGGCTCGCTTATTAATAAATGGTTGTTAGATATTGATATATTTACCGTACACTTTTTATCTGAATCTACTCTCACCCAAGTTTCATAAACTCCAGGTTGTATTTCAAGCCATTTTTCATCATAATAATGTGCTTTATTTTCGTTTGAAATTTGACTATCTGGGTCATGTGATTCATATATTTTGAAGTGAGCATCTAACGCCGTACGAGAATTAAACGCTTTTGTACATGTTGGACAACTATACAGATTAAAATCAATTTTATTCCAATCTAGATTTAGATTAGAAGAATTGGGTTTTCTTATAGATTCTGTATTTGATTCTTCTTCTTCTCGAAATAAATCATTTATAGTCATTTCCTCGTTTATTTCCATTAATACTTCTTCAAGAAGATTTATATCTTTTTCAGAAAGTTCTGTATGTTCTGTAAACAATTCAATTATTTCTTTTATATCCATATCTAAATTAATATGCTAGATATAGTTAAATATTGTTGTGAATTCACTTAATTGTCATAAAATAAAAACTTATTTATTCGTCATCTGTTACTCCATGAACAGGTTCTGTTTCCGTCATCATTTCTAATAGGACTTCTTTTTCTTCTTCTAACATTTCTGGATATCCTCCAACCGTTAATACAATAGCATTTTCCGTTTCAATTGTACTAAGTAATACATATCCATCTACTTCCCCTGACATTTCAGGAACGTCGAATGTTGCCTCATATTGTTCAATTCTCATGTCTTCTTCTGTTTCCACGTTAGTTTCATTGTATGAATCTATTTTTGATTCTATCGAAACGCCTGCTTGTTCTAAGTCTTCAAATTGGTCAATTGTTGATTCTCTAGGGTCTAAAAGTATCGGATTAAGTTCTTGGCCAATAATTTCTACAGAAGGCGTACTTAGTGTTGCATATACTGCTGGGGATTCTATATCTAGACCATCAATTGTTTCCGTTGATTCATATACCGTAATCCAACTTGTTACTTCTGCAGATTGCGTTTCATTTGCAATTTGAATACTTTCGTTAAATTCTATTGATTCCTGTTGGGTTATTTCATAACCATTTTCTTCAGCAATGTTTTCATTTACTTCGGCAGGGTAAGCCTCATAACTTGTTAATCCGCCTAAACAGCCTGCTAATAGAAATAACGAAATTGTAAATATTGTAGCTAATTTTAATTTATCCATTAGTATACTAATATATTTTATAGCATAAATATTGTTTGTGTATATTTGTGAATTTATATTGGATTTCAGATATATAACATCGAATTAGAAAATTATATCTGTTTGCAATTAATATTTTAAATATAATATGTTTACAAGTACATCTGATGAAGATATTTTATCAGGAAAAGCAACAGATAAGTATTTTTTCCGAACAATAGACGCTCTTGAACAAACTGGTTCAAATCCAACAGTAGTAGCAGATATCTCGGCAGACCAATTTCCAGACAGGTATTATGAGGTTTTGGCGGGTTTAAATGATGCAGCCAAGTTACTTTCTAATGTATCCGATAGTATTGAAGTTTGGTCACTTCCTGAAGGGACTTTATTTAATGGAGGTCCAGTAATGAGAATACGTGGACCATATAATGAATTTGCACAATATGAAACAAGTTTACTAGGATTTCTTTCGCAGGCAAGTGGCGTGGCAACAAAATCTTTACTTTTGAATATGGCTGCTAAAGAAAATGGGAATCCTGAAATTTTGTCTTTTGGAGCCAGACACATGAATCCCAAAGTCGCACCTGTTATTGAAAGAAGTGCATTAATCGGAGGTGTTGATGGAATATCACATGTATCAGCAGGAGATTTAATTGGCGTCGAACCTGTTGGTACAATGCCTCATTCTCTTGTTATTTCTCTAAAGGACCAAGAAAAAGCATGGGAGGCATATAATGAATCTGCCCCAAAAAATGCAAAAAGAATCATGTTATGCGATACATGGACTGATGAAGCAGATGAGTCTTTACGTGCTGCAAAATTGCTTGGAGATGACTTAGATGGAGTACGTTTAGATACAACAGGTTCACGTCGAGGTTCGTTTGAACACATTATCAAAGAGGTTAGATGGAAACTAGACTTAGAAGGTTACGAAGATGTCGGTATTTACATTAGTGGTGGTTTAGAATATAAAGATGTAATAAGACTTGGACCTTTAGTTGAGGGAATTGGCGTTGGAAGTTTTATCAGTAATGCTGAACCCATCGATTTCAGTTTAGATATTGTTCAAATTGATGGCGAGCCCACTACGAAGAGAGGAAAGTTACCAGGATTGAAAAAAGTTTACAGGAAGAATCAGGAACATTGTGTAGAGCCAACAGATTGTATTGATGACGGAATTTTTGAAAAGATTGTTGAAAATGGAGAGTTGCTTGTTGATTTCCCCGTTGAAAAAGCTCGAGAACGCGTAGAGAAAGATATAGAAGAAGAGATTGGCGTTGTTAAAATCGAAATAAATTGATTGCGATATATTTTTATAATTTCCATATATAATAAATGTATGATAATCCGAAAAGATGAATATGTAAACGCAAAACTAATTGATAATTATATGTATGATATTTTACAGAGTAAATAAATCTACTATTTTAATTAAATTTGACTTTAGTTTTAAATATATTCAACTATAAAATATATTATGAGCAATGATGTTGCAGATTCACCCGAAGAATTAATTGTTGAATTAGAGAAAGCTGGAAAAAACACATCTTTAGAAGGTATTGAAAAAGTATATGAAAAACACTCTGGTTTGGTAGACTTTATTTATGAAAATGGAGATTTATTCTGTGATGGGGAATTTATGGGAGAAACAGGGTTTATTGGAAGTGATATTCAATATGATAGTTCAGAGATGTTAGAGGTCATAAAAAATACAAATGGAATCTGCGTGAGTGATTTCTGCCGTTTCTCTGTTGATTTATTAGATTTCATTGTATTAAATTTAGATGAAGTTTGTCAGACGAATTCTGAGGTAATACAAGAACTGTCAAATTTTGCAGGAAATTATAAATTTGGTAATGAAGATGACGTTTATAATTCTCTAGCCGACCAATATAGAAAACTTCGCTCTTTTACAGAAGAAAAAGGAAAACCGCCGTTTGAAATGGTAGAATCAAATATTATATTATTACAATTTTTTGCTGTAATGAGGAATTTCTATTCTTTTGTTGAAGACTCAATTGTATGGGAAAATGAACCTAATGTAGGCGAAAAAGTCATATATACAATTATAGTGGATGATTTAGAAGATATGTTAGAACTAGAAGTGAAATGTGAACTTAATAATCAGATATATAATGAAGAATACGATATAATGACATATGATTATGAAATTATAGATTATGATTCTGAGATAGACAAATTAAATTTTACTCCTTGGGTGATAGCTGATGAAGATGATGAAGAAAGATGTTTTGAACCAATACACGAAAATCAATTGAGAAAGTTTGAAGAATAAGATAAAAACTCAAAAAATCTTTTGTATGTGTTATAATGTAACAGGCCACAATGTATTACAATAGTTTCGTTCGATTTTATTTTATCTAAAAATACAGAAGCGCCATGGTCTTCTCTTTCACCATATAAATCAAAGAACATCTCTTCACTCTCCCTTTTAAGTTTTTTACGATAAACATCTCTTCCATCTGAACGGGATTCATTAATAATTTCTAATGAATCATCAGACAGATTTAATGCATGGGAAAGATATGATTTTTCTGATTTTTTATCATATTTAATTATATTTACAGAATTATTTAAGCTATATGAATATATAGCCGCCATATCTGAATAATTATTGGAATGCGTTTTTAATTTCGAATACTTGGTTAACTCAACAAATATAGTATCGGGGTTGCACTTTTTTAAAAATTTGTATTCTGCAGAATCTTCAGGTTTAAATGAACAATATTTTTCTCCCGTTATTGAACTATGCTTTGTCCCCATTAGTATAATTTTACTTCCCTTTAACACATATGTGGAAGTTTTCATACTAATAAAAAGTAACGTGATAATAAATGTCTTTTGTTTTATATATTTCAACCTGAGCAAGTTATTTATGTTTATGATTATATACCCCTAATATAATGAAAAATGAAAACGTTGATTACGATGTTATTATAATTGGAAGTGGTATTGCAGGTTTATCCGCTTCTATATATACTTCCAGAGGAGGATATGAAACGCTCGTTCTACACGGTAATGAACCTGGAGGACAACTAACGCTGACAAGTGAAGTTGCAAATTATCCTGGCTTTCCACAACCTGTAGGAGGCCAAGAACTTATTGATAAAATGAAAGAACAAGCTATTTCTTTTGGTTCGGAAACTAAATTTGGAACAGTATCTAATGTATTAAAAAATGATACAGGTATATTTACAATAGAATTAAATAATGATGAAAATCTTACATCAAAATCTGTTATTGTTGCTTCAGGGGCGAGTGCTCGAACACTCGAAGTACCTGGAGAAGATGACTTAATGGGTTACGGTGTTTCAACATGTGCTACTTGTGATGGTGCATTTTTTAGAGACGAAAAGATGGCTGTTGTGGGGGGTGGTGATGCAGCTTTTGAAGAAGCTCATTTCCTTACAAAATTTGCAGAAAAAGTTTATCTAATACATCGAAGGTCAGAATATAGAGCAAATAAACACCTACAAACAAAAGTTAATAAAAAAGTCAAAAAAGGAGAGATTGAAATATTGGATAATACTGAAGTAAAGAAGATAAATGGTTCTAAGGAGGAAGGGATTAATTCTTTATCTTTAATTTCCCATCCTGATGGGTTACCAAGTCAGAAAAACGATTCAAGTTTAATAACAGAAGATGAGCTAGACGTAAACGCTGTATTCATCGCAATTGGACACACTCCTAACACACAGTTCTTAAAAAATTTAGATGTTAAACTGACGGAAGATAATTACATCGTAATTAATGAAGGATTTCAAGAGAATTCAACAGGAACAGGAGTAGAAGGACTATTTGCTGCAGGAGATGTTGTAGATTCATATTATCAACAAGCTGCAACGGCTTCAGGTTTAGGAGTCAAAGCTGCTCTTGATGTAGAAGATTATCTTAGCCATTTATAATTAGTAAAATTACTACGAAAAAATAGTAAAATTACTATTTAAATTAGAATATAAAATCATAACTAATTAATTTTATTATAGAGAGAATGTCAACATCCTAAATGCAGGTGGAACATATCAATTTCCCTCTCGGCAGGGTTTTGATTCCATACATTCGGATGTTGTTCGTAACCTTCTAATAGCATATCCGAGTGCTTATTAGCAGGTGACAGTCGGAGTCATCACCGTTGTGCGGATGGCGTAATCGGTGCTGTGCGCACAAAAAGTGCGCATATATATATAAAATATACAAAGTTAAATATGTATCGAGAGTTTAATAAATGCCTATAAGAGACCTATTTAAACAGCATCTCTAGATTTATTTTTGAATTTATTTGAACGTCTGAAAAAGTAGAAGATATTTTGGGTTTAGCTAATAGTATTGGTCTTTTCTGTGCTTCACGACCTTGTTTTTTCGATGTTTGACTAATGTGATTTTTATTAACATGAATTGTCTGTGGTAAAACGCGTTCGTCTCCTTTGACTTCAAAATGCGTTGAATCAAGCTTCATAATAATGGAATTATTATTCTTATATATTTTATTTCTAATGTATAAGTATTCATTTATGTTTATTTTGTTATCACCATCTGAAGGAAAAACCCAGTAGGGCTTCATAAAATAACTGTTTGCAAAATTTCTAAACATCTATTTTTAATATTGTTATAATGTATTATAATGTTTGTGTCTTATTGACATGAAGTGAACTAATCCACCCTATTCACTCACGACTTGCGCCGTTCGCTCTTTGAGGACTAGAGCTTAGAACCCTCATTTTACCTAAATAAGAACAATATTTGCTCCACTTAGAACTATAGCCGAAATAACGCCGATTAGCATTACAGTTCTAGGGTCAAAAGCTATGCTTTCATCTTCTGCATCATAATAAGTTGCTAAACCTGCTGAGGACATTAGACCTCCAGCAGCCCTATCTGTTTTATTACTTTTTGTCATAATAATAAATTAGTATCGATACCATTTAATAGTATCGTAGATTAATGTTATTTAACTTAAAATATAGAAAATACGGATTCAAATAACATCCGAATCCAACCTAGAAAAGGAACTCTATATGTTGCTCTTCCTTTTACCCACTCTTCTTTTACAGGTTTAGATAATTCTGCCACTTGGTCATATTGAGAATTTGCATCTCCATGTGTTATGAAGCCTTTATTTGGGGCAGGACAATTTGGAAGCCTATCACAGGACTCAACATCCATATACTCTATTTCACCTCTATCTGACCAATCTTCATCTTCCTCAACGAACATTATGGCTCGATGAATAACGGGAACTTTGTTTTCATCCCCATCAGGTTGAAATACAATAACATCACCATATTTATCAAAAGACTCACTACTATCCTCATCCATCTTTGGAACAACGCCCGCATATGCTTCTGAATCAGTATATCTTTCATTATCTACAATATAAATCATGTCACCTGTATCAATATTTGGTTCCATACTATCACTCACCACACTTACAAAGGGCGGCCAAATACCTCCAATTATAAATGGCAATCCTGCAATAAAACCAAATACTATAGCCACTTCAAGGAAAAATCTCGTCAAAGATTTACTATTTTCTGAATCACTCACTATTTATAATATGTTGGTGATAGTACTAATGGTTTTCTACAGTCTATAAGGAAGAGTGTCTCGGGGCTTAACTCTGAGGTCTTTCACTACGTATACTTCACAAAATAGTGATTTCTTCATTAGACCACTGAGCAGGCACATAGCCAAGAGGTAGAGACGTAGATGCCTCAACATAGAGATACTCTTCATCCTCCGTTTGCACATGAGCAGGTTCAACGACGGTACTTGGATGCCTATCAAGCAGTCTATCACTAACACTCTCTAACCCTACTTCTCGCATCGGAATAGCAGGAGATACGTGACCAACATCAACTTCATCTCCAGAATTGTCAGTAAATGTTGTAACACTTGAGAGACGGGCAACTTTTGGAGAGAATCCAAATTCATCTTGTTGCAAGATAGCATTCATAAGAACCGTATAGTCCTTACAATCACCATAGGTCCTATACATCGTGTAAACGGGGTCAGCAGTTCCAGGGGCCAGACGAATAGCATCAGCTGGGTTTTCTTGCAAGTCCCAAGTGTGGTCAAAGAAGCTAACAAAATCGGCAATAAATCGAACTTGCTCAATTGGCGTAGCTTCTCTCCGCTGACATTCTTCGTAAATTAGTTGTGATACCTCTTGAACAACATTATCACTCAAAATATCATCATGGAACGAAAGTACATTTACTGGATTCCTCTCACTTTCTTCATTAATGATTTCTCGACTTTGCCGATATGATTCTTCAGCATAATCGTGACTGAGTGAATAATTGAATCCCCACAGATTCTGCACTGGAGAGCTTGTATAATGTGGAATATCTTCTTCTACAAGATGACCAAGTGAGGGACCTCCAACTCCCTCTTCCGTGGAATGTTCAAACTCATACTCTTCGTATCGGTCAGAGTAAATGCTGAAGTTAGATAGCCGAGTGAATTGTAACGCACGCTCAGAATCGGAGTCTTGGTAACCTGTGTGATTTACATCATCCCACTCATAATTAGCCCAACTTCTCCAACGGTCAAAGTTGTCTGATGGTTCACCTCGTTGTTCATATCGACGTGGGTAAATAAACTCATCATCACTATTTCTTACCACTTGTTGTGTTTGAGCTACGATTTGACCACTTTTATCAGAGTGTGTCATATCATCTTCCCAAGAGAATCCAATGACGAATGGTTCGTGTTTAGGAATTTCCATATCCAAATCGAACTTGATTTTCGCAGGAAAACCGCCTTGTGGGATTAATCTTCGACTTGGATTAATAAATACGGTTGATGGGAATCTATTCATATCCTCATACGATTCTTTGGGGATAGTGACGGAATCGTTTGGTTTAGCTGTGTATCCATTTTTAAACGCATATCTGAATCGGATTCTTGGTCCTGTTGGCTCCCACTCATATTCAGAATAATTAAAATTCGTCGTTGAACCTGAAGAACGGAGTACTTCTGAGGTTTGTCCTACATCCCATCCAATGTAATCGGGTTCAATTTCTGATAGTGGAATATAATGAGCGTGAATATCATAGTCCGCTATGGGATTAACCATGACATTAAGCTCTACGACTACAGATGTGGGGTCAATGTCCACAATAGTATTTGCATGTAAATTATGGCCGTAAGTGAACTTTCCACTGTTGACTAAATGTTCTTTGTCAAGAATTTCATCCGATTCTCCATCGTCATCATTTTGAGTATTACCCTGAGAGTCTTCTGGAGATTCGGCTTCAGAACTAGTACATCCTGCTATAACTGATGCAAGACTAGCTCCAGCAAGCGTGAGATAGTTTCGTCGTCTCATAATTGAGACTAAAACTCATATATTAATAAATATATCGATTTAATTCCATTATCCGATATCAGATGTTGCTTGTACTGTAACTCTTTTGCCAAAATTAAGGTTATAGGTTTCTCCAGGGAGTTTGACGCCTCGAAGTTTATTTATAAATAGCTTATTATCGATTCTCTCGCCAGATTCATTTTCTGATTTTATATTGAATACGCCATCAACCATTTGAAGTATTTCTTTTTCAAAACGATTTAGCTCTGTTGTATCCTCTGCGACAAAATAAATATATGTTAAACCTTTGTTCTTTTTTGTTTTCATGTGAATTGTTCTGGCCATAGATAACAAGTCTTTTGATGTGTCATGGTATCTAGAAAATGAGTCAATTATTAGATTACCATCTCCTATCGCACTAAGTTCTTTCCGTATAATGTCATCAATTGATTCTGGGGCCGAAAATGCATCCTTTATACTTAAGTTAGATTCTATTTCTGATTCTTCTACTTTATCTCTTTTTGCATTTAAAATATCTTTTTTTAATCCTCTCTCAGAACGGAGTGTTGATATATATTTTGTTTTTCGGCCTGTTGCAGCTAGAGCATGTAATAATAGTTCTGCTGAACTATCAGGGTCACCAATTATTGCAATTGTTGTGCCTTCTTTAATACCTTTAAGCTCTTCGTCATCTAGTATTCCAATACCTGTTGGGTGTCTACCCTCTCTAATAGAACTTTCATTTCCTACCGTTGAATTACCTAATGCCATATGTATATAATATATGGTCACACAAGGTAAATTGCTATCGGAGATACAATTAGTGCAATTATAATAAACCAAACAAAACTTTTCCACAATACATTTTTTAAACCATAATCTTCTATTTTCTCTTTAATATTTTCAACCATAATTAAACTATAGTCAATCGCATATAAATTGTTTATGGGAATATTATTTACGATGGAATTGATGAGCTAATTAATTCTAATCAAAACGCGAATTATCATCTATTATTCTTGAGTGAATCTAATTAGAGAATTAATTGTTTATTCTTCTTTTTCTTTATCATTTTTTTCTTCTGGTCTATCAGGGAATGTCATTTTGTCTACTATGTCTAATGGGTCTCTAGTATCAACTTCTTCTTCATTCTCATCTTCTTCATTTTCTTTTATTTCATCGTAACCAATATCTTCTTCAATATTATGCTCAATTGATTCATCATCATTTTGTACTACGGGGAGCGTTTCATCATTATGTTCTTTTTTATCAGACGCTATCTCGTCCATTGGAGATGGTATAGGTTCTTTATCATCTTCTTTTGGTTCAATAATTATGTCATCAAATGTATCTTGAAGTTGTTCCTCAGGTATGAGGGATTTGGCGTCAAAGCTTACTTGCATATTATCAAAGTCTGTCGGGTCTATTTTTGCTCCATCTTCTGGAAGTAAGGGCTCTAAATCGCCATTTTTGTATATTTGAGGGCCTTTCTTCATACTTTCAGGAATAATTACAAATGTCCATGAATCAGGACTTGGGTATTTTCCATCTGGGAATTTATAATCTGGTATTATTGGGAGGCTAACCGTTTTATATTTTTCATCTTTTCTCATTTCATTTAAGTTATCATATCTGTCAACGATGTTTCCATCAGAATCTTTTACGATTGTTTCTTGTGATTGGGTATCTCTATAATAGTGATAAGGGAATTTTTTCGGACTCGGCTTTCGGTATAGTTCAGATGCATCTTCAAATTTTGTAATTGGATTATCTTCATTTGAACTTTCTAATCTTACATGAATAGTGTTATCTCCCCCTGGTTTTTCATATTGTTTTCCATATTCTTTCCATGATGATTGGCCAACATCTTTTGGAACAAGAGCTGTGGATTTATTTGATAACTTAACTTTTTTGTTTGTTGTATAAAATGTTCTATTTCCGTGTTTGTCTGCACTTCGAACGAAAGGTGGGTCTGTAAGTATCGATTCCCCAACTCTTGCCCAATATGTAAATTCTCCTCTTTTCGCAGACCCATCTTTAACAAGGAAAACGCAATGTTGATTTCTTTGAATAGCTTTAACAAGATTTTTTATAGTCTGTGCAGGTCTTGTGATTGTTGTTGATTCTGCCTCAAGAGCAACTTCTTTATCCCCAAACAATTGTGCAAGTCTCGGGTATAATTTCACTAACTCTATTTCTTTTTCAACGGCTTCTTCAAAGTTTTTAGATTCTTTCATCGGGTTTATTGGAGGTTTTGCTACGCCATCAGGTAGTCTACCGCTTTCGTCTTGTGATGGAAGCGTAACGTCGTATCCTAATTTTGTGAATGCTGTGTGTCCTTTACGTAGTAATATTCTATGCGGTGATTTGCCACCACTAGCTGCTGAACCTGTATCTGGTTCGAATGCTTTTCGTAATCCTTCCTCACCCAATCTATAATATGCACTATCACTAACGGTTCTTTTAAGTTCTTTGTCTGTAAATCCTTCAAGAATGTTACTTAGCTTTGATGCATAAGAACCACTCATTGAACCTACATATTTTTCTACTTCTTCATTTATCTGTTCTAGCGTTACCCAATCATCTTCTCCATCGATTTCTCGAGTCTCATTTCGTAATTGAGCCGTGTATATACATTCTAATATTTGTTCATTCGTAATAGTGTCACCCATATCATTAATTTTGTGTCCTATAGATTTTTTATCTATAAATCTTTTAACACCATAATCCTCTGGATTAGTGTTTATTTTCGGTTCTGTGCCGTATTTTTCTAAACTTCTTTCAACAATAGCATCTGCTTCTTCTTTTGTTCTTAATGGTGGATATTCACCATAAGTATCGATAATTATAGCAGATTGTTGTGTCTCATTCATGTATGGCCTTCCTACAACCGTAAATCGGTCTAAATTATTTAATTCCCATGCATCTACATCCCCCAAAACGTGAGCAATGTCTTGAGCATCAGCAGGATTATTACCTGGGTTGAAACTCAACAACGACTGTACTTGTTGTAAAGCCTGTTTTGTATCATCAGGTAACTGACTTGGCTGTTGATTAGCTACGAATACAGAGAGTCTAAAACTTCTTGCTTGTGAGATAATTTTGTTAATGTCGAAACTATCACTTATTACCTTATCGAATTCGTCAATACATAAGAAAAAGGGTGTAGGTTCGGTTTCAATATCCGTTTTTCGCGTACGAATAGCTGACCAAATCCGTGAGATAGTCATTCTTGTAACAATTTCTTTTGTTTGCATTGATTCTATACTAGCCGTATTCACAATCATTATCTTATCGTCTCTGACGACTTCGGATATATTGATTTTAGATTCAGCATGTGCCATTATTTGTCGTGTTGTTCGGTCCTCTACCCATCCTCTTACACGTCTTAGGATAGGGTCGAAAGCATCAGCATCTTGCTCTGCAATTCGATTCATAAAGACTTGTTCAAGCTCGTCACCATAATTTTCAGCGAATAATTGTATTTCTTCTTCATCTGTAATTATTTTTACAAGGTCTATAGGATTAAATGGGTCATCTGCTCGAATTAATTGTTTTACGAGCGTTTCTGTAATATTACCAATTTGTGGTCCCCAATAATTAGATTTATCTTTTAATATTTCAATAAAGTCTCCTGAGACACTATTTACTTCTCGGTCATATTTTGGGTCTCCTGGGTCGGCTGCTGTATCGAAAACATTAAAACCTACTTGTTTTTCTCGTTGACTCCCTGGCTCCACCCATACAATATCATCAATTCTGTGGGGTGGAATTTGTTCTAATAGTTCGTACGAATCGTCACCTTTCGGGTCTATATAGCAAATACCATATCCTGCATTTATCCATTGCAACATTATATTTCTCATTAATGTTGATTTACCATACCCCGTTTGACCGAACAAAGCAATATGTCTAAATAATGCATCATGGTCAATGTAAATATCTTGGACTCCTTTTACATTGTCTTTTGTATACCCAATTCTTGTTGCGGCATCAGGCCTATATCTCCTATTTTCAATCATAGCTCGAATATCTTTACCCATATACAATTCACCTGTATCGTCTATAGTATAAATCTCTCTTCCAGCCAATTTTTTACTATCTACAGGGTCTATATCATAAGGCCAGCATTTTTTACCATAAAGTATGTTTTCTGGAGGGAATTCATCATCATCCTCTGATAATTCTAGTTCTTTGCCGTCTTTATCTTTCTCTACTCTTTTCAACTCTTTTTCAACAGGGTCGTCCGAACCGAATAATTTATCAAATATTCCCATATTAATCACCAATCATCAACTGATAATGATGGATTCCCATCAGAATCTGAATTTTCTTCCGTTTCAGATTCATCATTAGGTACATCCAAGTCAGGTATTTCTTCGTCTGTGTATCCCTTTCTTTGTTCTTTAGAAACAGGTTCGAAGTCTTCAACATCTGGCGGTACTTCTCCCTGAACCATATCACTTTTAAATGTAATTGCACCTGTATTAAGTTCATCTTTACTGGGGAGATGAACTAATCCTGCTAATTCTCCAGCCGTTAATATAATTATATCATGATTTGGCGTTATTTTGTGCCAAAGTATTTCATGTATATTTTTAGGTTGCCGCATATAATTACCATTTCTTTCAATCATATTTACGAGCGTTTCTCTAGCATTTCTTTCTTTATTTACTCTGTATTCTTTGGGAACTAAACGCTGTTCTGCTCTTGTTTCGTACAAATGTTCTAATGTATTAACAATTGCACTTCCTCTAGATTTTGCTTTCTTTCTGGCCTCTTTTTCGGTTTCTCCAGAACAAATAACAGCCAGTCTTATGTTAACAAAAAATGCAGGTTTGTTTATTCTAGCTCTCATTTCTGATGCGGCCCCCTCGAAAATACCAGGGTCATCCACTTCATCAATTTTAAAACCCCAATATCTTGTTTTAAAACCACCTTTATTCTGGATTTGTTTGGCTTTTGTTTCTAATGTTGTATGTTGACAATCTGTCCAATCATAAGTAGCGGGTTTATATAGTACTTGTAAAATTGCTCTCGTATCGTCTTTAGTATCAATCTCATTCACTATTCTTTGATACGGGTCAGAATTTAATTCATTTTCTTCTGATACTGGGCTAGATATTGGCATGAAGTAATGTTCTTTAACTTGAAACTGCATTACTGCCGCTGCTTCTGGTCTATCTGTTTTTGAGCGTATAAACATGCCTTCATTCGGTGTTTGTTGAGATATATCACATTCAGGATAATAACCTCTTAGTTGTTGTCTGTATTCTTGTTCTAATTCTTTTGATGGAGTATAAAACATGAATTTGATATGATTATTATCATACCACATCTCCATTCCACACGTCGGACTTTCATTCTTATTTGAACGGAGGAATCTATTTTTTTGTTCCAAAAAATGTACTGATTCTAGAAATTCAGGAGCAATATCCATTCCATCACTATTTTCTGGAGGATATACATTTATTAGACTTATTTCATCAGATAGCGTTTCAGCTAATGAATTTGTAGCTTTCTCTATGTTTTCATCAATAGATATTACAGGCACGTCTGGCATCTTATTTAATATAATATATTTTGTCCCCTATTAGATTATTTAATCACCTATGAGTAAACGCTAACTATTTTCTGCCATTTCAATAGCTGCAATCTCAAAGTCGCTTGGCCTTATTTTAATAGGCACATACCCATGCTCATCCACTCCATATAGAGCTTCAGAATATCCTCTTTCCTTACTTCCTGGCTTAGCATTTTGTATGAAATTCACTTGTGCCTGATTTAAAGATAATGTATCCATTATGTCTTCATTTAGACCTGATTCAATGTTATGGAATCTTCTCATAGAACATTGTTGTATAATAGCTTCTGCCTGTGGATGCTCGAAGAATTCTTCTATAGTTTGAGTGATGAAATTAATTCCTAAGTCATGATGTCTGCTGTGTCTTACAACTTGTTCTAGGAAATCTAATGACCGACTATCTTTCATTATATAGTGAGATTCGTCAATGCAGAATAATACCTTTTTATCAGTATCTTTTGCTTGTTCATAAACTTCACTCAGAAGTACATGCATCATTAAACCGAGGTTTCCACTTCCTTCTTGCTGTCTCAGATTAAAGTAAACAATATCTTCTTCCTCTAGATTCAATTCCATATCTTTTGATAGGTTTTCATACATCTCTCCCTCTTTAAATGTATTAAATGCTAGTGCTAATCTCGAAGCATGTTTTTCAATTTGATTTATTAAGTCCTCTGAGTCAGATTCAGCAAACTTCTCAGGCTCACTTGAAATTTCTTCTAATATGTTTCTAAAGAGCGTGAAATTTGGTGATTTATTTGAATGAGTATCAGGGTCACTCGTAATTCCTTGTCTTTTGTATGCTTCTGTAAGAGCCATGTTGTATACGTCTCGGCTATCTCCAAGTTCCCGATTTTGAAGGGCGAAGTACATTTCAGCGAAATCAACTAAATTTTGGCGTTTTTCATTCAATGGGTCATAAGTAGGGAGTTCATCGAAAACTTCCTCAGGAGTTTTTGTAATTTTCATTGGGTTTATATTAACATTACCTCCAACAAGAATTTCTTTACCTCCAAGAAGATTAATGATTGGTTTGAAGCCTTCAAGAGGGTCTAATAAGAAAATTTTTAAATCATCTCCATAAGCAGCTTTTGCTCTGAGTATTTCAAGTAAAGTTCCATATGTTTTACCCGAACCAATTTTACCTGAGGTAAATTGATTGTATCCATTTTCTCGGTCAAATCTGTTAATCGTTACAGGAGAATTATTGATAGCATGAATTCCTATATCAATCCCTCCAGGCTCCATGACAGTAGTAGTACTAAAAGGATACATCGCACCTACTGCTCCACTTGCAGCTTCTGTCGAGTATCCTAGTATATTTTTACCAATTGGACTTGTTGATTGCATACCTGCTCTTTGGTCTTTTCTAATAACTTCAGGATATAATCCATTTGTTCTTAATGCACGGACAATATTTTCTACAGATAGTTTTAATTTATCAGGGTCTTCAGAACGGACAGTTATATACATACATATATCATGCAGATTAGCTTCTCCTTGTAATTCATTATACATAATTTGTGTATTTTCTAATCTTTTCTGTCTTGCCTGAACAGAAGATGCTGTTATTCCTTGACCTGCTTGAGCTGAAGCTTTATCAAGCTGCTTTTCTAAATTATCCATCGCTTCGTCCTTTTCTCGTGGTGAAACGTGTAAACTTACATCTGTAGTTACAGGTGTAGCATAAAGTATTTCATCTAAAAATAATGGACCAGGGTTTGTCGGCCAATTCAGAATAAATAGTGTTTGAACAAATTCTTTGCCTGACTTAACGTAATCTTCTTTTTCATCAAAGACTGTTGGAGCAATCAAATCTCTCAAATTTCTATCTTTTGATGGAAGTGGTTTATTAAATTCATCATTTTCTTCTTCTTCTATTTCTTCTTGTCTTTTTTCTTCTTCTACCCGATTTTTTAATGTTTCAGATGATGCTAAATCCTCATCATCTATCTGTTCATTACTTTCATTAATACCAAACATATTTTTTATATTATTTATCATATTTTATCACCTTGATTATTTTCGTCTTCTGTTTCAGTGGAAACCATAAAGTCTAAATCCATCTGAAGAGAATTCATTTCATCACTCATTATTTTCTCTCCTTCCCAGAATTCCTTCAATAATGCCGTCATTTTCTTCGAAGAGACTATATCGTATTTGTTTCCAGGTCCTTTCTCAATTATTGAACCTACAGTCTCTCTCCGATTTGATAATTCTCTTATCTGTTTTCTTTTAAGTTCTTGAGCAGAATCAATATCAGACTCGCCTGTAACTCCCATTTTAATGTCTTGTAAAACTTCACCAGCAGGTAGTTTTTCTAGACCTGTTTTGTCAATAGATAAACTTGTATTTCGTATCTCTCTTTTTTTAACGGGGATTATAATATAAGATTCTCTTACTTTTGTTGAGTGTCCCATCGATTTAACCCAAGAAATACGGTTATCTAAATAAGCATCCAAAAACTCATCGCCCTCTGTTTCTATATCTAATAATTCTTTTTGCTCTTGGTATCTTTCAACTGTTGAATCCGTTGATATGGTTCTAAGTGGCATAAAAAATTGAATATCGTTTCTTAATTCGGAGCTTATAGCTCTTGAGTATTGATTAATTGTACTAATTACCAATCCTGATGGAGCCATATCTAAATTTGAACCAGTAAATTCAATCATTGATATCATAGTACCGTCTTCTAATTCGAGTATATCGTGTTCTGGGTATACTTTATCAATTTTTGTCAATTTACGTGTATCATTATCTGGAACTACATCAATTGATTTAAATGGTTCACCATTTTCATCTACTAATTTTTTGTCTAATTCTTTTTCTCTCTGTCTAAAATCTCTCCATTGTTGAATCCATTCACTCAAAGTCATATATTTAGGTTTAATTATAAGTGTTGAGGCTCCAATCATTGCAATAAAAAGTGAAATAAATATTGTATAGGGCTCAAATACAGAAGGCATGAATAAATCTCCAAAGAGTAAATATAAAAACGCGGGCGTGAAAACAATAACGCCGTCATTAAATTCGACAGTTCCTACAAAAGGAGCATCTTCCAATAGAACGTCATCACCACCTAAAGTTTCTGGTATAAAAGTACTTACGGTTAATTCTTTTCGACTCATTTACAATAATTTACATTTATAATCCTATATATCTAATGAGATGCAATTGGTTCGTGTCAATAATTATAACAGGTTAGTGAATCACTCTGATGTCAAGCCTCGGAGGTATTCTTCTCGACCGCCGATAAAATATATACTCAGCGTTGTCAAATGATACGGGTTCAATCCCCGAGGTATCCACCTCGATTCTTGCTGGATACGATATTATTTGTTTTCCACCTTCTAACAACTTTACTACAAAATTCGACTTTTTATCATGTACTGCCTGTGAACAACCCCGACCACAAGGGTCGGGGCTTCTTTGTGGTTCCCTCAGATTATCGCTAACACTCCCTGCAACCTCGACGCCTACCCGTTCCAGAGCAAGGCCGTCTCAAACGGTTATGAGGGATGAGGTCGGGCGGTTCACACGCCCCGATGCCCACCGTCGCACCTTCCAAACTTGAGGAAGGCTCTTGAGAGCAGGCACATCTAACAAACACTTCTCCAATCCACGCTTCGCAACGTTCACCGATGCATTCCTATCCGCATGGTCTTGATGTCCACACGACTTACACTTGAATCGCTTCCGCTTTCGATTCGCTTCCTCAGTGTGTTCACACGCGGTCAACGCACAGCCTTGACTCGTGTACTCCGCTTCAACCGAGGCAATTGGAATGCCTTCAAACGCTGCTTTGTACGCGATGAACACTTGTGTTGCGCGGAACGGCATCGCGTGTAGCCGACGATTCATCCGAGTGCCGTAGTCGATTGACTCGCGCATATCCTTGAGGTCTTCAAGAGCAATGCACGGGTCAGGAAACCGCTTTGCAAACTCGACTACGGCCCGAGACAACTTGTGGAGTCTGTCATGGACGAACCGATACTCGAGATCACGAACCACGTTCTTGTACGACGACTTCCCCGCGTTCTGCATCCGCTTTTTCATCGTGAAATAGCGGTGACGCTTGGACTTGATTTCGGGAAAGTCGATGACGAGTGTGTCAAGAACTTTCGTTTCATCCATCGCAGTCAAAGCGATATTGTCCTCGTTCACATCCACACCAATCACCGTCTTCGAGTTGGTTTTGTCTCGGACGGTCTGCGTCTGGTGGGTGACGTTGACGTGGAGTTCAGCACGGCCATCCGTGAACAGGGCCTCAGCCGTCCCTATTTTCCACTCGTCACTAGACAGTGCGGTTTTCAGCACGTCGAGATGTACTGGGTCGCCAACGACCGTGCCCCGAACTGGATGATACGGTTTCGGAGATATACGGAACTCAACGTTACCATTGTCAGCGAGTGTGAGTGTGTATCCCTCTTGGTGGTTCATCCGCAGGGGGTATGGCCCAGTTTTGGTGTGACTGGGCATGTTGTAGTCATCGTATTCGTAGTAGTTTTCCATCGCTTCGAGGGCTTTCTTGACGACCAACTGCGTGTTGTTTTTCACGAGGTTGGCGTCTTGCTCCATCTTGCGACGGATGTCATCCCAGTCTTCGTCCTGTTTGGCGAGGCGGATGGTGTCGTTGTACACTGAGCGTGATTCTTGTGTGGAATCGAAGACTTTCGCCTCATCGCCCTCTTCGTAAAACTGGAGTTGGAGTGGGAGGGTTTTCGTGAGATTTTGGTCTTCGATGTCCATACGTAGTATTCACTCGGTGTCGTTGGTTGGTTCTGTGGTTCGGACGACCTTCACATCTGCGCCACGCCAGCGTTTTGGAACAGTGACGTGGGCGCTGTTCCCGAACGGTTTGACTTCGCCGTCGAGAACTTCCTCGCCGTCGATTTCAAATCTGTTCGCCATACCAATGTATATATTTTGGATATACCTAAGTGTGTCGATATTGGGTGTTCAGTATAGATGCAACACGCTCGAATCACGTGGTGTACAATATCAACTATCACTTTGTGTGGTGTCCTCGGTATCGACACTCGTTTCTCGACCACGTTGCAAAAACACTGGAATCAGAGTTCCACGCAATTATCGAACGGAACAATTACGAGTTACGGTCGTTACACATCTCACCTGACCACGTTCATGTGTTCTTGGGAGCGCATCCGAAACATGCGCCGAGCGAGATTGTGTGCTGACCATCCTGAAGTAATGCGGTCGTTGTACTGGGGTGGTGGGTGTTGGGAGCGTTCGTTCTACGTGGGGACGGCAGGGGAGGTGAGTCGAGAAACGATTGAGCAGTACATCAATCGTAGTGAGCATGTGTAGTCCTTCGACGGGCTTCACCCCCGACCTCAAGGGTCGGGGTTATCGCCCTGCACCGCCTATAGATCGGCCCCGACGGCGTCCGC
>LFCJ01000094.1_pt1 | contig 47011 bp, 44 predicted proteins | sample 643141 | NCBI WGS metagenome assembly LFCJ01 (sample SAMN03766243, study PRJNA286221) | soda lake metagenome | biome: soda lake; feature: Kulunda steppe; material: water; isolation source: sample B1-Br-g2 brine of Lake Bitter-1 | place: Russia: Kulunda steppe | collected 2010-07
CTGCGCGAACCTACGATCAACTCTGGGCAGCCGTCGGCCAGGTCTGCGACCTGTTCTCAGACGAGGAGTGCTACAACTTCTTCAAGGCAGCAGGCTATGAAGCCGATTAACCGCGACACGCTCTAACCTGTTGAAACGGCATGCTCAAAACGCGCAAAACCGGTCCCCACTTTTGCGCACCATGCTCTAGTAATCGCGCTCGAAGAAGACGCCGACGCCGGTCTTGCCCTCCGAGTCGGTGCGCCCGCGCAGCGTGACCGAGCGACTCACATCGAGATTGATCGACACCTCGCTGCGCCCGTCCGAGTCGACGGTGACGTCGGTATAGACATTCTCGGTAATGTAACGCCCGGCGCGCAGGCCGACCGTGTCGTCATCGCCGGCATAGACGTCGAGATCGTCGAGCCCGAAACTGCGCCGCAGATTGCCCACGACGCCATCACCGCCGCGGCCCGCGAGCGTCGCCACCGCCTGCGCGAGCTGCGCGGCCTGCAGCGGCGACAGATTGTCGAGCCCACGGCCGAACAGGATCCGCGCGACGACCTCTTCCTCGGGCAGCTCAGGGGAGGATTCAAAGCTGATCTGCGGCTCTGTCGCCTCGCCCTCGATGATGATGCTTGCCGAGATCCCGTCCGTCTCCGTGGTCGCCACGAGCCGCAGCACGGGGATGAAGCGCCCCGACAGGACCGCCGAGCCCTCCGTGAGGTTGAAACGGTTGCCGAGCAGGTCGAGACGACCACGGATCAGGCTGAAGTCGCCGATCGGAACGATGTTCTGCGTGGTGCCGGTGATGTCGAGCGATCCGCCGAGCTCGGCATCGAGTCCGCGGCCCCGGATGAAGATCCGGTTCGGCGCCGAGATGCCGATATCGAGCGCGAAGGGCCGCACGTCGCGCTCATCGCCATTGGTCGCCACCAAACCGGCGCGCACGCGGCTCGCCAGGGTTTCGGCGGTTTCCCCCAGATGCTCGAGCGAGAGCGGAATGTAGCCCGGCCCGCCAAGCCCCGTCGACGGTACCCGGATCTGGGTCTCGCCCAGCTCCAGCGCGCCACGGATCTCGCCGCCGCCCTGCAGCGGCCCGGTCACGGCGAGATTGCCCGACACGGACGTGTTGTAGAGGTTCGGATCGCGCAGCCGCACCGCATCGAGGCCGATGCGCAGATCCCCCTCATTCGGTGCCGTCAGCCCCACAAGCCCCTGCGCGGTCAGGCTGCCGCCATCGGCGACATTCGCCCGTGCGTCAATATCCGCCCCGGCCGGGCCGAGCTCGGCGGTGGCCGCGACATCCTCGAGCCGGACATTGCCCGCCGGCACGACAATGCGCGCACCCTCCGTGCTCACCGTGCCGCGCAGCGCATCGACCCCGAGCGGGCCGACGATGCGCAGGTCGTAACGCGCCTGCCCGGCGACGGAGATCGGGTCCACGAAGCGGTTGACCAGCCCCAGCGCCGCACCGCCCTGCACCCGCAGATCCGCGGTCATGTCCTGCGCCAGCCGCCCCGTCACGGTGAAGTCGATATCGCCCGCGCCGGAGCCCGACAGGTCGAGCTGATAGCCCCGGGCCCCGAGATCGTCCACGGTGCCGCCGACCTGAAGCGGCCCGTCGAACCCGTCGACGACGAGCCCGAGATCGGCGAGCCGCGCCGAGAGGTTCACACTGCGATCATCGCCATCGACGACGGCATCCGCCGAGATGTCGAGCTGCGGATTGTCGAGCGCGAAATCCTCGACGCTGATTGCGCCGTCTTGCTCGCTCGCCGCGAGGGAGAGCTGCGTGACCCCGGCGAGCAGGGCGTCGGCCTCGGGCTGTCCGACGGCGAGGTTGCGCCCCTCGGCGCTCAGCCGGATGTCGCGCCGCGTGCCGTCCTCGCGCATTGCCGCCTCGGCGCTGAGCGCACCGCCATATTGAGCGCCGAGAGCGCCCAGATTGCTGAAATCGATGTCGGCACGCAGATCGCTCGCCCCCGGCGCATAGAGCCCGCGCACCCGCGCCGAGAGGCTCGACGCGTCGAAATCGAATTGCCCGATCTCGATCTCTTCGCCGCGCCGCGTCGCCTCGAGCCCGATGGTGCTGCGCCCGGCCAGGAGCCCGTCGAGTTCGTCGGCGAAGCCGGTGGCCAGATCGGTGGCCGTCGCGTTCAGCTCGACATGCTCGGCCCCGTCATCCTCGCGCAGCCGGGCCGTCGCGGTGACCGCGCCGCCATACTGCGCGCCGAGAACCGAAAGATCGTCGAAATCAAGATCCGCGATCAGATCGCTCGCGCCGGGGACATAGAGCCCCGTGGCGCGCATCGAGAGCGTCGCGGCTTCTATGTCGAGCTGGCTGAGCTCGATCTGTTCGCCGCGGCGCGTGGCGTCGAGTTCGATGGTGCTGCGCCCGGCAAGGAGCGCGTCGAGCTCGTCGGCGAAACCGGTGACGATATCGCGGCCCTCGGCGCTCATCGTGATGTGTTCGGCGCCGTTGCCGTCGCGCAGCTGCGCCTCGGCGCGCATCGCGCCTCCGTATTGCGACCCCATCACCGACAGGTCGGAAAAATCGAGATCGGCGTCGATCTCGGTGCCCGCGCTGCGCAGCGTCCCGTCGACGCGGGCCGAGAGCGTCGCCGCGTCGACGGTCAGATCGCGGATCGTCGTGCCCTCGGTATCGCGGCTCACGGAGCCGGCGATGCGGCTGTCGCCGGCGAGCAGGGCGTCGATCTCCTCGATGCCGCCGGCGAGGTCGCGCCCCTCGAGCGCCAGGTCGAGATCGAAGATCCCCGAGAGCGGCTCGACCGCGCCGCCGATCTCGCCGCGCAGCCGGCCCGAGACGGGCTGACCGGCAAGGCCCTCGAAACGCGACAGGTCATCGAGCCGCGCGCTGACCCGGCCATCGATGTCGAGCCCGTCGATCGTCGCGCTGCCGGCGAGGGAGTAATCCTCGCCGCGCAGCGCGAGCGACGGAAGCTGCACCGGCTCGCCCTCGCTCCAGATCACGCGCAATGCCCCCACGATGTCGTCGCCGAGCGCGCGGGCAAGGTCTTCATCCTGCGGTGCGATCCCGTCCGCGGCATAGCGCACCGCGCCGCGCACCCCGCGGCCCGTCCCGTCATCACCCCGGGTGATACGCCCGTCGCCCCATAGCCGCAGCGTGTCGATATCCATGTCGGGGCGCGAGACCGCGCGCACGACGCCGTCGATATCCCAGTCCTCGCCGCGCTCGGCGTCGAAATCGACGCGTAGCCGCGCCTCGTCGATGCGCGTGCGCGGCCCGCCGATCGGCAGCACCACCGGCTCGCCCTCGGGATCCGCGATATCGAGCCCAACATCGACGAACTCCGGCAGCCCGTCCGCACCGATTACGACCCGCCCGACGATATCGAGCGCGCGCGCGCGAAGCACCATGTCGTCGAGTTCGAAACGGCCATCGGGGTGCTGCGCCCCCTCGGTGCGCAGGATCAGCTCATCGCCGAAGAAATCCGCGAAATCGGGTGCGAAGAGCGGCGCCATGTCGCCCTCGAGATCCGCGCTGAAACGCCGGGTCGCGCTTTGCGGGTCATCCTCGTCGGCGCGATCCTCGCGCAGCTCCACCCGGCCGGCGAGCCGCTCGGTCCCGTCCGTCGCCAGCCGCAGATCGGCCGCGAAATCCGACAACGGGCCGTCGCCATGCACCGCCAGATCCACGGAGGGCGTGTCGGGCAGGCCGATCAGCCCGGCGGCAATCCCGTCGGCCTCTTCCTCGAGCTCGAGGCCGAGCGAAAGCTCGCGGGTCTCGTTACTGAAGGCGGCGTCGAGGGCGAAGCGGCCCTGCGGGCCGTCGATGCGGTCGGCCTCGAGCGCGGCAGCCCCCTCCCCATCGGCGATATTCGCCGCGCCGGAGAGGCTGAATTCCACCGCCTTGCCGAAGACCGGCTCCCCGATCGAGACCCGCTCTGCGCGCAGATCGTCGATATTAACGGACACGGGCAGCTCGGGCAGCGAGAACGGCGTGGCCTCCGGGGAGGGGGCGCTCTCCTCGCCCTCGGGCAGGCGCGACAGCTCGATTTCCTCGGCGGTCAGCTCGTTGATCTGGATGCGCCGACGCAGCGCGGCGGCGCGGTTCCAGTGCATCGTGACATTGCGCAGCTCGACCCAGACACCCTCGTCATCGGCGATGGTCATCCGGTCGATGCGCGCGCGCGAGGACAACGCGCCGCGAAAGCCCGAAATGCGCACCTCGCGCCCGGCCTCGGTGAGCGAGTCCTGCAGGAAACGCGTCAGGAAACCGGCGTCGTCGTCATCCTGGGCGACGGCGGGCTGCACCAGCAGCGGCAGCGCGAGCAGCGCGGCGAGAAGGTAACGCATCAAAAGGCCTGCCCCAGTCCGACATAGATTTGCACACCGTCGCCGGTATCGCCGCCGACGGGCCCCGCGACATCGAGGCGTATGGGGCCGATCCCGGTATCATAGCGCAGCCCGAGCCCCGCGCCAGCGTGCCAGTCGCTGTCGCCCGAGAACGCCCCGTTCGAGATATAGCCCACATCGGCAAAGGCGACGGCGCCGAAATCACCCCACACGCTGGCGCGGAATTCGCCCGAGGCGCCGACGAAGCCCCGCCCGCCCGAGCGCGCACCGTCGGTTTCGGCGCCGAGCGACTGGAAGGGCTGGCCACGCACGCTGCCGCCGCCACCCGAATAGAACAGCAGGTTTCGCGGCGTGCGCGCGATCTCTGAGCCCAGCACCGCGCCGCCCTGCAGCCGCCCGGCGATGACGTAGTCGCCCTCCGCGTCGAAGCCGTAGTAGGCGCGCGCGTCGAGCTTCAGCTGGGCGCCGTTATCGGCGCCGGAGATGCCGACGAAGGGCTCCGCGACCCCGCGCAGGAAGGTGCCCGAGCTCGCATCAAGCTCGTTGTCCCGCGCATCCCGCGTCACCCTCACGGGCAGCGACATCGTCGTCAGGCTGTTGCTGCCGAAATCGTCCTCGACGCGCTCGTAGTTGAGCGCGAGCGCCGCCTCGCCCGAGGACCGGCTCGACATCACATGCACGGCCCCGAAGCTCAGGCCGGCGCGGTCGGCGCGGTAGTCGCGCTCGTCGATGAATTCGGTGCGCGCCTCGCCGAAGATGCTGGTATCGGGGGTGAAGGTCGCGGGGCGGGTGAGCCGGGTGGAGAAGCGGTAATCGATACCGCTGTCGGCCTGGCCGCCGATATTGCCGATCTCGCCCTCGACGCGCAGTCGCTCGGCGCCGCCGAGGAAGTTGCGGTGCAGCCAGAAGCTCGACAGCCGCAGCCCCTCCTGGGTGTCGACCTCGGCGCCGAAGCCGAAGCGGCGCGGCGGCGCCTCCACGAGCGTCGCGGTGATGTCGAGCACGTTGTCGGCATCGGCCTCGTCGGCCTCCTCGAGGCTCGCGGAGCGGAACATGCCAACCCGGCGAAGGCGTTGCGCGGCGGTGGAAATATCCTCGGGATCGAAACGCTCACCGCTCGGAAAGCCGGCGATTTCACGCACGCGGTCCTCGCTGATCGTCTCGGCCCCGCGCACGCGCAGCTCGCCGAAGGTCATGCGCGCGCCGGGATCGATGCGGATCTCGGCGTCGAGCCGGCGTGCGGGGTGGTCGGCGATGATGCGCTCATCGGTGGCGCGGGCCTTTGCGTGGCCGATCGCGCGCCAGCCATCGACGGCGTCCTCGGCGACATCGCGCAGGATGCCGCTGCGCGCGCGCTGGCCGGCGCGAAAACGCTCCGGCAGCTCGGTATCGCGCGCCAGCGGATCGACCTCGGCCTGGCGGAACCGGAATGTCGGGCCGGGATCGACCGTGATCAGGACCCGCTCGATCGAGTCGGGCGCGGCGAGCGGCGCGATATCGGCGGCTTCGCGACCGTCGATCTCGATGCTGACCGTGCCGGCATAATGGCCCTCGCCGTAAAGCGCCCCGGTCAGGCGCTGATACTCGGCGCGCGCGGCGGCGAAAAGCTCCTGCGGGTCATCCACGCCCTCGCGGCGCGCCTCCAGAAGCAGCGAGCTGCCGCGCAGCGCGTCGCGCAATGCATCGCTCGCCTCCGGGCTCGAAAGCTCGATTTCCTGCGACACCGCCGCGCTGCCCGTCAGGGCCACGACCGCGACAATCATTCCAGCATGGCGCGCCACCCGGCGCGGCTCCCTGCGCTGCGACGTGTTCACTCTGTTCTCCGGCCCCTCGAATTCCTAGCGCACACTCGCATCTCGACACGATTGTAACAATGCGGGCCGCGGGGATTGTGGCGTTTTCGCGCAGCGGCGCGACTATTGCGGCACGGTTTACACAATCAATTGAAGCGCCCGGCGCCGCGCGGGCGCTTGAACGCCCCGCCCCGCCGCCGGGCGGGCGGAGCGATTCGCCCCCGCCGCCGCGTCAGCCGCGCAGCACCTCGGGCAGCCAGAGCACCAGCGCCGGGAAGGCCAGAAGCAGCCCCACGCGCACGATCTCCATGCAAAAGAACGGCACCACGCCCTTGAAGGTCTGGATCATCGGCGTGTCCTTGGCCATCGCGGAGATGACGAAGACATTCATCCCCACCGGTGGCGTGATCAGCCCGAGTTCGACAACCACGAGCGCGAGTATCCCGAACCAGATCTTGAGCTCGTCGGTGGACATGCCGAAGCCCGAGCCCTCCGCAGGCTGCGCCGGGCCACCATTGAGCGCGACCATCACCGGCCACAGGAACGGGATCACCAGAAGGATCATCGACAGGCTGTCGAGCAGCATGCCCAGAAGGATCAGCGTGATCAGGATCAGGATCAGCACGGTGAAGGGTTCGAGCCCGGAGCCGAGGATCCACTCCGCCGTGAACTGCGGCAGCCGCACCCGCGCCATGTAGATCGACATCAGCTCGGCGCCGAGCAGGATCAGGAAGATCATCCCGCTCGTCGAGGCGGTCTCCATCAGCGCCTCGCGGATCGACCCCTTCGCGAACTGCCGCTGGAACACGCCCACGAGCCAGACGAGGAAAACACCCACCGCCGCCGCCGGGGTCGGGTTGTAGAGGCCCGCATAGATGCCGCCGATGACCACGGCGAAGATCAGCAGCACCGGGATCACCCCCAGCGAGGCGGCGCGGAATTCGGCGCGGTCCACCGACCCCGCGGCGGGGCCGGACTCGGGAAAGATCGCGACATAGATCGCGATGGTGAGCATGAACATGATCACCGCGATCAGCCCCGGGATCAGCGCGGCCATGAACATCGTGACGATGTTGGCCTCGACGATGATCGCGTAGATGATCAGTACCACCGAGGGCGGGATCAGGATGCCCAGCACCCCGCCGGCGGCGAGCGTGCCGGTCGCGAGCGAGCCGGCATAGTTGTAGCGCCGCAGCTCGGGCAGCGCGACCTTGCCCATCGTCGAGGCCGTCGCGAGCGACGACCCCGCCACCGCGCCGAAGCCCGCACAGGCCGCGATCGCGGCCATCGCCGTGCCCCCGCGCAGCCAGCCGAGCCAGGCATTCGTCGCGCGAAACAGCGCCTGCGAGAAGCCCGCCTTGGTCGCGAGCGCCCCCATCAGGATGAACATCGGGATCACCGCGAGGTCGTAGACGGCGAACTGCCCGTAGGCCAGCGTCTTGAGCTGAGCGAGCATCATGTTGACGCCGTTGGGCACCGCGAGCGCGGTGCCGATGCCGCCCACGAGGATCATCGCATAGGCGATCGGCATGCGAAGGATGATCAGGATCAGGAGCGCCCCGAGCCCGAGGAAGCCCAGCGTAACGGGATCTGTCATGCAGTGTCGGCTCCGGTGACCGCGGCGCGGCCCTGTTCGATCAGGGTGACGATGGAGGCCAGTGCGAGCAGCGCAAGCGAGATCACGATCGGCACGAAAGCCCACCAGACCGGGATGTTGCGCACCGTCGTGGTATAGCCGTAAGCGCGCTGATCGGTCATTCCCTCGCTCATGCGCCACAAGAGCAGCAGCGCAAACGCGATCGCGACGATCGACGCGGCGAGCTTGAAGATCGCGATCGCCCGCGGCGAGGCGCGCGCGGTGAAGATGTCGGCGGTGACATTGGCGTCGGTGAGCTGGCAATAGGGCAGGAAGCAGAACGCCGCGATGGCCGAGCCCATCGCCGTGAGCTCCACCGCGCCGTTGAAACGGTAGCCCGTGAGCGGCCGCGTCATCGCGGTCAGGACCTCGAGCACGTTGAACGCCACCACCGCGATCAGCACCAGCCCGCCGACCAGCGCCCAGGCCGTCACCATCCGCTCGACCGCACCGGCCATGCCGGTGCGGCGTCTGATCTCGCTATCGGTCATCAGTCCTCTTCGGCGTATTGCTGCACGAGCTCGCGGGCCGTCTCCACGAGCAGCTCGGCATCGATGCCTTCCTCGTTGCGCTCGCGGATCCAGCGCTCCGGCACCTCCTCGAGTGCGGCGCGGAAGGCGTCGGTCTCCTCCTCGGTCAGGACGATGTGCTCGTTGCCGGCCTCCGTCGCCATGGCGAGCCCGCCTTCCTCGGAGCCCATCCAGATCTCGCCGACCTCGCGCCACCAGTCGCGGTCGGACGCGTCGCGGAAGGCGGCCTGGACATCATCGGGCAGGCTGTCCCAGCGGTCCTGGTTCATCGACACCTGGAAGGTCGTGGTGCCGATGCGGAACCCGTCATGGCCCTCGATCTGATACTGGGTCTGCTCCTGAAGCTGCAGCGGCGGGATGATCTCGTAGGGGATCAGCGCCCCGTCCACCGTCCCGCGCGAGAGCGCCTGCGGCAGCTCCGGCACTGGCATCGAGACCGGGTTCGCCCCGAACGCCTCGATCGCCCAGGAGCCGGTGCGCGTCGGGATGCGCAGATCCATGCCGTCGAGATCGTCGGGATGGCGCACCTCGGTGTCGCGCATATGGATCGCCTGGCCGCCATGTGTGTGCAGGAACATCACCTCGACGCCGCCGTATTCCTCGGCGAGATGTTCGTCGAACATGTCGTAAAGCGCCATGTTGGCGGCCACCGCGTCGTTTTCGAAGACGGTGGGCAGCTCCATCACCTCGGTGCGCGGGAACAGCCCCGGCGTGTAGCCGTTCACCGTCCAGATGAGATCCACCACCCCGTCGCGCGCCTGGCTGATGAGTTCGGCCGGGCCGCCGCCCAGCGTCATGCTCGGATAGATCTCGATGGAGACCTGACCGTCCGAAAGCTCCTCCACCCGCTCGGCCCAGGGCACGAGCATCTCGGTATGGGCCGGCGCGCCCTCGCCGAGGAAGTGATGCAGGGTGAAAGTGTGCTCCTGCGCCAGCGCCGAACCGGGCAGCGCGATCGCCAGCGCCGATGCCGCCACGCAAAGCCTTTTTCTCGCGGATGCGCGCATGTCGTCCTCCCTCGCTATGCGTCCAACCTCTCCCCGTTTAACGCAATCCGCAACCGTTGCAAAGGCAACGTTCAAGCTTGAATGACCGGATATCTGCGCTGCGCAGCGCCTCCCGCGGGGCATCAGGCCCCGCTCACCGCGCGCTGTAACGTGCGAGAAAGGTCGCCACCGCGCCGTCGATCACCCGCTCGATGCGCGCCGGCTCGATGCTGTCGCTCATGCCGCAGCTCATCCGCGCAAAGAGATCGGCCTTGCTCAGCTCGACGAACTGATCGGCGGCGAGCGCGATATCGTCGATCGCGAGCCACCCCGCCGCGCAGGCCGCCTCGAGATAGGCGCCGATGCGGTCGCGCGCCATCTTCGGACCGCTGTCGTAGAAATGGCGCCCGAGTTCGGGAAAGCGCCGCGATTCGGCAACGCAGATCCGGTGCATCGCCTGTCCGAACTCGGAGAGGTAGAAATCGATCATCCGCCGCGCGGCCGCGCGCAGCACGGTTTCGGGCGCGGCGGCGGTGTCGGTGAGCTCGATCGCGGCATCCGCCTGGCGCAAGCATTCGATGCGCACCACCTCCACGAAGAGCAGCCGCTTGTCCGGGAAATAGCTGTAGAGCGTCGCCTTCGAGACCCCGGCGCAGCGCGCGACCTCATCCATGCTGCCGCGCTCATAACCATCGGTCATGAACACCTCGCGCGCCCCGTCGAGAACCTGCTCGAACTTGCGGCCCCGCCGGATCCCGCCTGCATGCGCCGCTGGGATCTGATCCTCCATCGCGCCATTCTAAACACCCCGGTTCACTTCGGGCAAGCGCTGGCGGCAAGCGGCGTCGCGTGCTAGCGGCTGGGCATGATCGACGTCTTCCTGCAGACGCTGCCGTTTTTCGCGCTGGTCGGGATCGGCTACGGGGCCGGGCGGTCCGGGATGTTCAGCGCGGCGGCGACCGATCACCTGACCAGGTTCGTCTTCTATTTCGCGCTCTCAGCGCTGCTGTTTCGATTCGCGGCGACCTTGTCGGTGGGCGAGATCTTCGATCCGCGCTTCGTGGCGGCGTATCTTCTGGCGAGTGTGGGGCTCTACGTGGTCGCGATGGGCGTGGCGCTGATGCGGCGGCGGCCGATGGTCGAAGCGGCGATGGAGGCGCAATGCGCCGTGATCGGCAATACCGGCTTTCTCGGCGTGCCGCTTCTGGTGGCCCTTCTGGGCGAGCGGGCGGCGGGGCCGGTGCTGATGGTGCTGACCATCGATCTCGTCGTCTTCGCGAGCCTGATCACCTTGCTAGTGACATGGGCGCGGGCGGGGCGGCTTTCGCCGGATCTGCCGGGGCGGCTCGCGCGCGGGCTTCTGGCCAATCCGATGGTGGTGGCGGTGGCGCTGGGGCTGGGCTGGTCGGCCACGGGGATGACGCTACCGGGGCCGGCGGATGACACGCTCGCGCTGCTCGCGGCGGCCGCAACGCCGGGCGCGCTCTTCGCGATCGGGGCGTCGCTGGCGACGAAGGCGGCCGAGCGGCTGACCGTCGCGGGGTGGCTGGCCTTCGCCAAGCTGGTGCTGCATCCCGGCGCCGTGGCGCTCACCGCACTGGTGATCTTCGCGGTGGAGCCGGGCGCGGCGGGGGTGATGATCGCGGCGGCGGCGCTTCCGGTGGCGGGCAATGTCTACATGCTCGCGCAGCATTACGGCGTCGCGCCGCAGCGGGTGTCGGCCTCGATCCTGCTGTCGACGGCGGCGGCGCTGGTGACGGTGCCGGTGGTGATTGCCCTCGTTTCGGGGCTGTGACAGGTTTGCCGGCGGAGGAGATCCCGATGATGCGCCCGGCGCGGCCATGACCGTCATCCATGTCGATGCCGATGCCTGCCCGGTGAAGGCCGAGGCCGAGCGGGTCGCGACGCGTCACGGCGTGCGGCTCTACCTCGTCTGCAATGGCGGGCTGCGCCCCTCGGCCAACCCGCTCGTCGAGGTGATCTTCGTCGATGCGGGCGCCGATGTCGCCGATCAGTGGATCGCCGCGCGCGCCGGGCCCGGCGACATCGTCGTGACCGCCGACATTCCGCTTGCGGCGAAATGCGTGGCCGCCGGGGCGCGGGTCATCAATCACGACGGCGCCGCGCTGACCGAGGCCAATATCGGCGAGCGGCTCGCCACCCGCGATCTGATGGCCGATCTGCGCGCGGCGGACCCGTTTCGCGCCGGCGGCGGGCGCGCCTTCGGCAAGGCCGATCGCGCGCGCTTTGCCGACGCGCTCGAACGCGCCGTACAGGCCGCGCGCCGCGAGACCGGGCCATGACCCTCGCCGTGAGCCGTGCGGCCAACACCGCCGGGGTGCTGTGCGTGATCGCCGGCACCGCAGCCTTCACCGTCAATGACGCGGCGGTGAAGTTCCTCTCGGACGGTTATGCGCTGCACCAGGTCGTGCTGATGCGCAGCCTCGTCGCGCTCGCCGTGATCGGGGGGGTGATGCTGCCGCTGGCGGGGGGGCTCGATGCGCTGCGCACCCGGCGGCCCTTCGCGCACATGCTGCGCGGGTTGTGCGTGGTGGTGGCGAACATGTTCTTCTTTCTGGCGCTGGCAACGATGCCGCTTGCCGACGCCACCGCGATCCTGTTCTTCGCGCCGATGCTGATCACGGTGATGTCGGTGCTGTTTCTCGGCGATCCGGTGGGGCCGCGGCGATGGGCGGCCGTCGTGGTCGGGTTTCTGGGGATCGTGATCATGCTTCGCCCCGGCGCCGAGGCGTTTCAGCCCGCCGCGATCCTGCCGGTGATCGCCGCCTTCGGCTATGCCGGGCTGAGCATCGTCACCCGCGTCATCGGCAGCACCGAGCGCGCCGTCACCATGGCGTTCTATATCCAGATCACCTTCCTGTTCGTGAGTATCGCGATGGGACTCGCTGTGGGCGATGGCCGCTTCGAGCAGCCCGAGGACGCGACGCTGGCCTTCCTGCTGCGCGAATGGGTCTGGCCGCCGGCCTCCGATATTCCGGTGCTCGTCCTGCTGGGCCTGTCGAGCGCGGCGGGCGGCTATTTCATCAGCCAGGCCTATCGCCTCGCCGAGCCATCGCTCGCGGCGCCGTTCGAGTATGTCTCGATGCCGCTCGCAATCGTTATCGGGGTGATCGTGTTCGCCGAATGGCCCGATCTCGTGGCGTGGATCGGCATCGTGGTGATCTGTGGTTCCGGGCTTTATCTCTTCTGGCGCGAATCCGTGCAGGGGCGCGCCGACCGCCCCGGCCACAAGATGCGCTGAGACTTTCGCGGCGCGGCGCGGCGCGCTATCACTGGCCGCAGGAGGGCCCATGCCGCGCATCGACGCCGTCATTCTCGATATCGGCAATGTGCTGATCGACTGGAACCCGGAGCGGTTCTACGACGCCGCCCTCGGCCCCGCCGCCCGCGCGCGGCTCTTTGCCGAGGTCGATCTGCACGCGATGAACGCCGCCGTGGATCGCGGCGCCGATCTCGACGCCGAGGTCGAGGCCCTGGCCACGCGCCATCCGGGCTGGGCCGAGGCGATCCGGTTGTGGCGCGACCGCTGGCTGGACATGGCCTCGCCGGAAATCGCGCATTCCGTGCGGCTGATGCACCGGCTGCGCGCGCAGGGTCTGCCGGTCATCGCGCTGAGCAATTTCGGCGTCGCGCCATTCGAGATCGCGCGCCGGGCCTATCCGTTTCTCGACGATTTCGATGCGCGCTTCATCTCCGGCCATCTCGGCGTGATGAAGCCCGAGCCCGAGATCTATGCCCGGCTCGAGGTCGATACCGGCCTCGCGCCCGACCGCCTGCTGTTCACCGATGACCGCGCCGACAACATCGCCGCCGCCGATGCGCGCGGCTGGCACACGCACCGCTTCACCGGCCCCGAGGGCTGGGCGGCGCGGCTCGCGGAGGAGGGACTTGTGAAGGAGAACACAGCATGAGCATCGCCATCATCGGCCCCGAGGCCGAAGCCCGGCTCGACTGGATCGCGCTGACCGACGCCTTCGCCGACGGCCACCGCAAACCGCGCGCCGAGATCGGCGATACCTTCCTTTATCGCGGCTCGGACACGCTGCTCTCGCGCGCCGCCTGGATCGACGGGATGGGCATGGCGGTGAAGTCCGCAACGATCTTTCCCGCCAACCCCGAGGCCGGGCATCCGCGCATCAATGGCGGGGTGAGCCTGTTTTCGGACGCCACCGGCGCCTTCGAGGCGCTCGTTGATTTTCATCTCGTCACCAAGTGGAAGACCGCGGGCGACAGCCTGCATGCCGCGCGGCTGCTGGCGCGCCCCGAAAGCCGTGCGATCACCATCGTCGGGGCGGGCACCGTCGCGCGCTCGATGATCGAGGCCTATTCCGCCGCCTTTCCCGGCGCGCAGTTCACCGTCTGGAACCGCTCGGCGGGCGCGGCGGAACGGCTCGCCGCCGAGCGGCCCGATGTGAGCGCCAGCGCCGATCTCGAAGCGGCGGTGCGCGGGGCGGAGATCATCTGCACCGCGACGATGGCGACGACGCCGCTGATCGCGGGCGCGTGGCTGCAGCCCGGCCAGCATCTCGATCTCATCGGCGCGTTTCGCCATGACATGCGCGAGGTGGACGACACCGCCCTGCGGCGCGCGCATCTCTTCGTGGACAGCTTCCAGACCACGCTCGATCATATCGGCGAGCTCAAGATCCCGCTCGCCGAGGGGATCATCCGCCGCGAGGATGTGCGCGCCGATTTCTACGACGTGGCCGATGGCCGCTTCGCGCGCCCCGACCCGCAGGCGATCACCATCGCCAAGAACGGCGGCGGCGCGCATCTCGACCTGATGACGGCGCGCTACATCCTGGAGGCCGCGCGGAGCTAGAGATTATCCTCGAAGCGAAATCCCGTCGGGATCGCATCGCGCCCCTCGAGGATCAGCTCGGCCATCACCGTCGCGACCTTCGGCGCCATGCCGAAGCCGATCTTGAAGCCGCCATTGGCGACGTAATCGCCCTCCGGCAGCCGCCCCAGCATCGGCGCGCGCGAGCGCGCCCGCGGCCGCAGCCCGGCCCAGCGTTCCAGCACCGGCGCCCCGGCCAGCCCCGGGCAGGCCGCCACGGCGCGGGCATGCACCGCGTCGAGCTGCACATCCGTGGCGGCGGGGTCGTCGAAATCGCGCTCACTCGTCGAGCCGATCGCGGTGGTGCCGTCGGCGTGCGGCACGATGTGCAACCCGTCCGCATAGAGCTGCGGCGCGGCGCGCGCATCGAAATCGAGCAGCAGCGCCTGCCCCTTCACCGCCGCGCCCACGGCCCGGTCCCGCCCCGCCGACAGCGCCGCGAGCCCATCCGCGCCGGTGGCCCAGACCACCGCGCCGTCGCGCGGCGCCGCGCCCCCCTCGATCACCGCACCGCCCAGCGCGCGCAGCGCCCCAGCCAGAGCCATGAGGCTGCGGCGCGGATGGAGGCGCGCGCTCAGCGTGTCATGCGCGAACAGCCCCGTGGGGCTCACCGCCGCCCAGCCCGGCGCGTCGGTCACCGTCCAGCGCGCCCACTCGGGCCAGTGCGCCCGCGCCGCGTCGGCCCGCTCCCGCGCCGCCGCCACGGCGCGCGCATCGGCCAGCGGCTGCACCCGCCCGATGCGCGCATGGCCCGGATCGACGCCCGACAGCCGCGCCGCCTCAGCCCAGAACGCCCCGGCCATCACGAGGCTGTCGAGCTGAAACGCCTTCTTGTCGTTCCAGGGCGCGGGCACATGGGGCGCGAGCGCGCCGACGATCCCGCCGCTCGCCCCCGCGCCGATGCGGTCGCGCTCGATCACCTGCACCGAAGCGCCGCGCCGGGCGCACTCATACGCCACCGCGAGCCCGAACACCCCGCCGCCCATCACCGTCACGCGCGCCATTGCCATTCCCCGCGGCCTTGCCCATGGTCGCGCCGATCTAGAGCAACAGGCGGGCATGAACCAGAGCGCGGAACTTGACTGGAGCGAGGGCATCGTGCCCGTCTCGGTGCGGTTCGCCGACAGCTACTATAGCGGGCGCGACGGGCTTGCCGAGGCGCGGCATGTCTATCTCGCCGGCAACGGGCTGCCCGAGCGCTTCGCGCCCGGGTTTCGCATCGCCGAGCTGGGCATGGGCACGGGGCTCAACCTGCTCGCGGCGCTGATCGCCTGGCGCGGGGCCGGGATCGGGGGCAGGCTGCGCTATACCGGCTTCGAGGCCTTCCCGATGGACGCCGCGTCGATGGCGCGCGCGCTCGGCGCGTTCCCCGAGGCGCGTGCCGCGGCCGATCCGCTGCTCGATGCCGCCCGGCGCGGCGCCACCCGCATCGAGACGCAGGACCTCGAAGCCGAGATCATCCTCGGCGATGCGCGCAAAACGGTGCCGCGCTGGCCGGGTCGCGCGGATGCGTGGTTTCTCGACGGCTTCGCCCCGGCGCGCAATCCCGAGATGTGGGAGCCGGCGCTGCTCGCGGCGATGGGCGCGCGCACCGCGCCGGGGGGCAGCTGCGCGAGTTTCACGGCGGCCGGGCATGTGCGCCGGGCGCTGGAAGGGGCGGGGTTCGCCGTCACCCGCGCGCCGGGCTTCGGGCGCAAGCGGCACATGACGGCGGGACGGCTGCGATGATCCGGCAGAACACGCAGCTCGGCATCTGGCTGATGATCACAACGACGCTGATCTTCGCAGCACAGGACGGCATCTCGCGCCATCTCGCCGGCGAGTACAACGTGCTCATGGTGATCATGATCCGCTACTGGTTCTTCGCGGCCTTCGTGATCGCGGTCGCCACGCGCCAGTCCGGGGGCATCCGCCACGCCGCCGCCACGCGCCAGCCCTGGGTGCAGGGGTTTCGCGGCGTGCTGCTCGCAACGCAGATCTGCATCATGGTGCTCGGCTTTACCTATCTCGGGCTCGTCGAGAGCCACGCGGTGTTCATCGCCTATCCGCTCCTGATCGCGGCGCTGTCGGGGCCGGTTCTGGGCGAGCATGTGGGCTGGCGGCGCTGGGCGGCGATCGCGGTGGGGTTCGTGGGAGTGCTGATCATCCTGCAGCCGGGGCTGCGGGTGTTTCAGCCCGCCGCGTTGCTGCCGCTCATGGCGGCGTTCATGTTCGCGCTTTACGGGCTGCTCACGCGCTATGTCGCGCGGCTCGACAGCGCGGCGGTGAGCTTCTTCTGGACCGGCACTACGGGGGCGGTCGCGCTCACCGTCGTCGGCGTCTGGGCGTGGGAGCCGATGACGGCGCCGGACTGGGGCTGGATGGCGCTGTTGTGCGTGAGCGGCGCGCTCGGGCACTTCACGCTCATCAAGTGCTACGAGGTCGCCGAGGCGAGCGCGGTGCAGCCCTTCGCCTATCTGCAGCTCGTCTTCGCCTCGGCGGTGGGCATCACCGTCTTTGACGAGGTGCTGCGGCTCAACGTGGTGCTGGGCGCGGCCGTGGTCGCGGCGGCGGGGCTGTTTACCCTGTGGCGCGCGCGCCAGCGCGGGCAGTGATCAGCTCTCGCGCAGGGCGCGGCGGATGATCTTGCCCGTCGCCGTCATCGGCAGGCTGTCGCGCGGGGTGATGCGTTTCGGGGCGACATGCGCCCCGACCCGCTCGCGCACCCGGGCGGTCAGCGTTGTGGCAAGCTCGTCCGACCAGCCCGCCCCCTCGCGCAGCACCACGAAGGCATGCACCACCTCGGTTCGCACGGGATCGGGCACGCCCACGCAGGCGGCGAGCGCGATATCGGGATGGCCGGTGAGGCAGTTCTCGATCTCGGCGGGGCCGACGCGGTAGCCCGAGGAGGTGATCACGTCGTCGTCGCGCGCCACGAAGGTGAAGGCGCCGTCGGCGTCGCGCCGGCCGAGATCGCCGGTGCGCATCCAGCCGCCGGTGAACTTCGCCGCGGTTGCCTCGGGCCGGTTCCAGTAGCCCAGGAACATCGCCGGCGGCATGCCCCGCACCGCGATCTCGCCAAGCTCGCCATCCGCGCATTCCGCATCATCCACGCCGATCACGCCGACATCGAAGCCCGGCGTCGCCCGCCCCATCACCCCGGGGCGCGGCGCGAACAGCGATGCGCAGCTCGTGACGACGAGGTTGCACTCGGTCTGGCCGTAGAACTCGTTGATCGGCGCGCCCAGCGTCTCGCGCCCCCAGGCGAGCGTGTCGTCGCCAAGGCTCTCGCCGCCCGAGCCGATGGAGCGGATAGCGACGCCCGGCGGCACCGTCGCCTGGCGCATCAGCCGCAGCGCCGTGGGCGGCAGGAAGAGATTGCGCACCCCCTGCGCCGCGATCAGCCGGTAGGCCGCGTCGGGGTCGAACTTGCGCATCCGGTGGCTGACGAGCGGCACCCCGTAATGCAGGCAGGGCAGCGCCATGTCCATCAGCCCGCCGATCCAGGCCCAGTCCGCCGGCGTCCAGCCGACATCGCCGGGGCGCGGGAAGAATTCGTGGTGCAGCTCGATGCTCGGCAGATGGCCGGCGAGGAAGCGATGCGCGTGCAGCACCCCCTTGGCGTCGCCGGTGGTGCCGGAGCTGTAGATCATCACGGCCGGGTCCTCGGCGCCCACCGCGGCGGGGCGGGCAAGCGGCGCGGCGGCGGCGATCTCGCGCCAGAAATCGCGCACCGGATCGGGCGCCGGGGTCGTGCAGTAGATCTCGGCGAGCTCGGGCAGATCACCCCGCAGCGCGGTGATCTTGTCGAGATTGGGCGCATCGGTCACGAGCATCCGCGCGCCGCTGTCGCGCAGGCGGTATTCGATCGCGTCGGGGCCGAACAGCGTGAAGAGCGGCAGGCTGATCGCGCCGAGCTTCATCACCGCAAAATGCGTGATCAGCACCTCGGGCCCCTGCGGCAGATAGACCGCGACCCGGTCGCCGCGCCCCAGCCCGCGCGCGGCCAGCGCAGTGGCTAGCCGGTCGGAGGCATCCCGAAGCTGTCCATAGGTATAGTGGCGCAGCGCACCGTCGACATCGACATCGATGAGCGCGCGCCGCTCCGGTTCGGCGCGCGCCCAGCTGTCGCAGCAGCTCTCATGGATGGTGAAGCCGGCCGGCACGTCCCAAGCGAAGTCCCGCCGCAGCACGGCCCAGTCGCGCGCCGCGGGCAGGACCCGCCGGGTCATGCCGCCCGGCCCCTCAATAGCCCACCATCACGCCGGGCAAGCCGAGGATGAGTTGCGGGAACAGCGCCAGCAGGATCGTCACCACCACGATGATCGCGCAGAACGGCAGCACCGCGCGGTAGAGATCGGTGATCTGCACGCTCGGCGGGGCGACGCCCTTCATGTAGAACAACGCGTATCCGAAGGGCGGCGTGAGGAACGATGTCTGCAGGATCACCGCCGTCATCACGACGAACCAGAGCTCATCGAGGCCGAGCTCGGCAACGATCGGCCGCATGATCGGGAAGCTCAGAAGCACGATCCCTGTCCAGTCGAGGAACATCCCGAGCAGGAACACCAGCAGCAGCATCACGATCACCGTGCCCGTCGTGCCGCCCGGCACCGCCAGCAGGATCTCCCGGATCACGTCCATGCCCCCGCCGCGCGAGAACACACCGGTGAACGCCGTCGCCCCCACCAGCACGAACATCACCATCGCGGTGGTCTTGCTCGCCTCCATGAAGGTGACATAGCAGGTCTTCGGCGAGCGATCCCCGAAGATGAGAAACAGCACGAAGGCGAGGAAGGCCCCGATGGCGGAGGCCTGGGTCGCGGTGGCGATCCCGGCGAAAAGCGAGCCGAGCACCCCGAGGATCAACGCCAGCGGCGGCACCACGTAGAGCGCGAGCATGCCCCAGAGCTGGCCGGAGCTGTACTGCGCGCGCTCGGCGGCCTCGACGGGGGGGCCGTATTCGGGCTTGAAGAAGCACAGCACCAGCACGTAGAGCGCATAGGACCCCGCCAGCAGCAGCCCCGGCACGATGGTCCCCGCAAACAGCGCGCCCACCGACACGTCCGAATAGCTCGCCATCAGGATGAGCATGATCGAGGGCGGGATCAGGATGCCGAGCGAGCCGGAGGCCATGATGACCCCCGAGCTGAGCTCCTTGTTGTAATTGTAGCGCAGCATCGGCGCGAGCGCGATCATCCCCATCACCGCGATGGAGGCGCCCACGATCCCCGTCGTCGCCGCGAGCAACACCGACACGATCACCACCGTCAGCGCCAGCCCGCCGCGCAGCTGCGCCATCAGCAGCCGCAGCGTGCCGAACATCTTCTCGGTGACACCGGAATCGTTGAGAAACCGCGCCATCAGGATGAAGAGCGGGATCGCCACGAGGACATAGTTGTCCATCCCGCGGCCATAGATGTTGTTGATTATCGAGCCGAGCACCTGCGGCCCCGGCCCGAGATAGGCCGCCATCACCGCAACACCGCCGAGCACGAAGGCCAGCGGATGGCCCATGAAGAGCCCGATCATCAGGCCCGCGAACATGAAAAGCGTGAGGATTTCAGGGGTCACTGCGCATCCTCCCGCAACGCCACGATCGCGCGCAGGACGATCGCGACCGCCTGCAACAGGATCAACACCGCGGCGACCACGATCACCATCTTGACCGGGTAGACCGGGATCGAGACCATTCCCGGCGTCGTCTCGAGCCGCGAGAAGGAGCGCGCCGCGAAGGCCCAGCCGTAATTGAGCAGCAGGTAGATGAACGGCACGAAGAAGATCAGGTAGCCGAGCAGCTCGACGACGGCCTGGCGCTTGCGCGAGAGCAGCTGCTTGAGCACGTCGACCTCGACATGGACACGGTGGCGCAGCGCATAGGCCGCCAGCAGCATGAAATGCGCCCCGAACAGCATCTTGCTGACGTCGAAGGCCCAGTCGCTGGGCCGGCCGGTGGTATAGCGCAGCACGACGTCGTAGAGCACGACGCCCGCGATGAGCGCGATGAGCGGCGCGAGCAGGCGCCCGATCCACTCGTTTATCGTATCGATGATGTCAGCGATGGTCAGCATGAATCCGGTCAGGTTGGCGCCGCCGCCGCGGCTGTGGCGCGGCGCGGATCAGGGAACGCGAAAGCGGCCCCCGCGATGCGTCGCGGGGGCCCGGGAGATGCTTACATGCACTCCTCGATCTCCTCGAGCGAGGGCAGGTTGTCCATCACCCGGCTCATGTTGAACGGCGCCGAGGCGTCGCGCCACACGGCGTAATCCTCGAGATAGCTGATCTGCGAGTGATAGATGCGTGCATGCATCTCGTCCTCGCAGGCACCGCGCAGGATCACCTCGTTGGTGACTTCCTGGACGCGCTCGAGGTCCTCGTCGGGCATGCGGTTCATCTCTACACCGGCGTCGAGGAAGTTGCGCGTGCCCTCAGTGGAGCCGCTCTCGGACCAGGCGATCGACCAGGCCATGGTGGCCTCGGCGGCCATCTTGAGCTTCTCTTGCGTGCTCTCCTCGAGCGCGTCCCACGCATCCTGGCTGATCATCACGCCGAAGACGCTCGCGGACTGGTGCCAACCCGGCACGGCCCAGTAATCGGCCACCTCGGCGAAGCCGGCCGCGTAATCGACGCCGGGGATCGCGAATTCCGCCCCGTCGACGACGCCGCGCTCGACCGCCTGGTAGATCTCGTCACCGGCGAGCGTGACCTGGCTGCCGCCGAGCTCCTCGAGCACCCGGCCCTGGTCGCGGCCCGCAAGGCGCAGGCGCAGCCCGTCGAGATCGTCGATGCTGGTGATGGGCGTGCGGCCCATGAAGCCGGACTCGTTATTGGTGATACCGTAGGGCAGATACACCATGCCGTATTCGCCGTAGACCTCCTGGTAGAGGTCCCAGCCGCCCCATTCCATGATCCAGTTGAGGTAGTCGACGGCGTTGAAAAGGCTGGTATGCGTGGCCAGCGGGGAGAAGGCGGGGCTGCGCCCGGCCCAGTAGCCCGGCCAGTCGCCGGCGGCTTCGATCGAGCCCGACTCGACCCCGTCGAACACCTCCGGCCCCGGCATCAGCGTGCCGCCGGAGCGGAATTCGATCTCCAGCTCGCCCTCGGTGATGCGGTTGACGTTCTCGACCCATTTGCGGTCGATCTCGATGAGCGCGATGCTGTCGGGCCAGGTGCTGGTCATCGTCCAGGTTTCCTGCGCGCTCGCTGCGCCGGCGCCGACCGCCAGAGCGAGGCTCGCGGTCATGGCTCCAAGCGGCAATCTGTTCAGTTTGGTCATTAGGGTCCCCCTGTTGACAGTCCTCCCCCCGTCCACATGGTGCTGACGGGGCGCGTGCGATGACGCTGCGAGAGCCTAGTAAAGCCCTGCCTAGCTGTCCACCTTCCACAGCGCCCGAGCGCGCCGGCTACGCTGCGTCACGGCGTGGAAATGCCGCGAAAATCCGGTCAAGTCTCTATAAATCAAGTGATTTTCAATTCTGCACAGATTGCGGGCGCCGCCGCGCCGCAGAATTGTTCAGCGTGCGCCGCATGACGGAAATATATTATATTCAGATACTTACGCCGCCGTATCCGTGCGCTGCCGATGGCGGCGCGGCATTACGAAGCGGGCGCGACAGGCGTGCGCCGGCGTGGCGGCGGGTCTTGTCAGGTCGCGCGGCGTCGGGTAACGCGGCGCGATCGGCAAGAAAGGGGTATTGCATGCGCACGCCTTGCATCATGGCACTCATCGCGATGCTCGCCGGCGCACAGGCCGGCGCGGCACAGGATCCGCTGTTCGACGCGCCCGAGAGGCTCGGGCCCACGACCGGCATCTTCGCGGTTCTGCCCGAAGTCGCGGGCCGGCACGAGACGACCCCGCTGCGCGAATTCCCGCGTGACAGCTTCACCCCCGCGCAGCTGAGCGACCTGCACGCGCACGGGCTGCGCACCGCCGACGAGTTGCTCGAGGCCGATCCCGAAGTGCTCGGCCAGATCCTCGAGATCGGCTCGCTGCGCGCCCGCGAGTTCCAGATCCGCCTCGGCGACGTGCTCGTCACCGGCGATTGATCTCGCGCAGCGCCGCCAGCCCGGCGCGGTAGTCGGGATAGCGCAGCGCGACACCGAGTTCGCGCTTCAGGCGCGCATTGTCCACGCGCTTGGAGTCGGCATAGAAGCTGCGCGCCATGGGCGACATCTCGGCGCTGTCGAAATCCTCCTCCGGGGGCGGGTCCACGCCGAGAAGCTCGGCGGCATGGGCGATCACGTCCTGCGGCGGCGCGGGCAGGTCATCGCAGACATTGTAGGCCCGCCCGCCCGGAACCGGCGCCGCCATCGACGCGGCGAGCACCTGCGCGATATCGGCGACATGGATGCGCGAGAACACCTGCCCCGGCTTGACGATGCGGCGTGCCGTGCCCGCGCGCACCCGGTCGATGGCGCTGCGGCCCGGGCCGTAGATCCCCGCAAGGCGAAACACATGCAGCGGCACGCCGGCGCGGTCGCAGACCGCCTGCCAGCCCTGCTCCGCCGCGACGCGCCGCGCGCCGCGTTCGGTGGCAGGGGCAAGCGGGGCATCCTCGTCCACGAGCGCGCCGCCCTGGTCGCCGTAGACCCCGGTTGTCGAGAGATACCCGACCCAGTCGAGATGCCCGGCCCCCGCGATCGCGTCACCGAGCGCGGCGAGCACCGGATCGCCCTCCTGCGACGGGGGCACCGAGCTGAGCAGATGCGTCGCCGCAGCCAGATGCGCCGCGAGATCGGCGCCGGGCCAGACCACCGGCTCGACGCCCTCGCCGCGCAGGGTCCCGGCCTTCTCGGCGCTGCGCGTCGTCGCAATCACGCGCCAGCCGCGCGCCAGCAGAAGCGGCGCGAGCGCCCGCGCCGAATAGCCGTGCCCGATCGACAGCAGCGTGCCCGTCATCATGCCCTCCGAGATCATCCCCGCGCAGGAAACCCGTCCCGCCGCGGCGGTGCAACCCTGCAGGCGCATTTGCGCTTGCGAAGCGGCGCGCGCCGGTGCCACCTTGTGGCATGTCGCACGCGAACCCCCTTGCCAGCTGGTCCGACACCGCCCCGACCCTGATCGCCGTCGCCGCCGGGCGTGCCCCGGCCGAGCGCGTGATCCGGGGCGCGCGGCTCGTCAATGTCCATACCCGCGAGGTGCTCGAGGGTTGGGGCGTGGCGATCGCGGCGGGGCGCTTCGCCTATGTCGGGCCCGAGCCGGAGAGTTGCGCGGGCGCGGGCACCGAGATCATCGACGCAGGCGGGCGCTATCTGGTGCCGGGGCTGTGTGATGGGCACATGCATATCGAATCCGGCATGCTCACACCCGCCGAGTTCGCCGCCGCCGTGATCCCGCACGGCACCACTACGATGTTCACCGACCCGCACGAGATCGCCAATGTCCTCGGCCTGCGCGGGGTGCGGCTGATGCATGACGAGGCGCTGATGCAGCCCGTCAACATCTTCACCCAGATGCCCTCCTGCGCGCCCTCGGCCCCCGGTCTCGAGACGACCGGCCACGAGATCACCCCCGAGGACGTGGCCGAGGCGATGGGCTGGCCCGGCATCATCGGGCTCGGCGAGATGATGAATTTTCCCGGCGTGGCGGCGGGCGACAGCAAGATGCTCAGCGAGATCGCCGCGACGCAGCGCGCGGGCAAGACCGTGGGCGGCCATTACGCGAGCCCGGATCTTGGCGCGGATTTTCATGCCTATGTCGCGGGCGGGCCGGCCGACGACCATGAAGGCACGCGCGAGGCCGACGCGGTGGCGCGGATGCGCCAGGGGATGCGCGCGATGATCCGGCTCGGCAGCGCGTGGTACGACATCGAGGCGCAGATCACCGCGATCACCGAGCGCGGGCTCGATCCGCGCGGGATGATCCTGTGCACCGATGACTGCCATTCCGGCACGCTTGTCGAGGACGGGCACATGGACCGCGCGGTGCGCCACGCCATTGCCTGCGGGGCCGATCCGCTGGTGGCGCTGCAGATGGCGACGATCAACACCGCCACGCATTTCGGGCTCGAGCGCGAGCTCGGCGCCATCGCGCCGGGGCGGCGCGCGGATTGCCTGCTCACCAGCGATCTGCGCGCGCTGCCCGTCGAGGAGGTCATCGCGCGCGGCGTCACCGTGGCCGAGGGCGGGCGGCTCCTGGCCGCGTGTCCGCATCTCGACTGGCCGGCGGGTGTGCGCGCCACGGTGCACCTGGGCAAGACGCTGACCGCAGCGGATTTCCGCATCGCCGCACCAGCGGGCGCGGACCGGGTGCGCGCGCGCGTCATCGGCGTGGTGGAGAACCAGGCGCCGACCGAGGCGCTCAGCCGCGAGATGCCGGTCGAGGACGGCGCGCTGCACGCCGACCCGGCGCGCGACATCGCGCAGATCGCCCTCGTCGAGCGCCATCGCGGCACCGGCGGTGTCACCAATGCGCTGGTGTCGGGCTTCGGCTATCGCGGGCGCATGGCCGTGGCCGCGACGGTGGCGCATGACAGCCACCACATGATCGTGGTGGGCACCGACCCCGCCGAGATGGCGCGCGCGGCCAACCGGCTCGGGGAGGTCGGCGGCGGCGTCACCGTCTGGCGCGACGGGGCCGAGACGGCGCTCGTCGAGTTGCCCATCGCGGGGCTGATGTCGGACCGGCCCGCCGCCGAGGTCGCCGCGGCGGCCGCGCGCATGGGCGCGGCGATGGCCGATTGCGGCTGCACCCTCAACAACGCCTTCATGCAGCATTCGCTGCTCGCGCTGGTGGTGATCCCGGAGCTGCGGATCTCCGATCTCGGTCTCGTGGATGTCACCCGCTTCGCATTCACCGACCTCGTGGAAGGCCCCGCATGATCGATCCGACCCTGCCCGTGCGGACCCCGCCGAGCCGCGGCCCGGAAGCCTTCACCGACGCCGCCTCCGCCATCGCCCGGCTCACCGAGCTCTATGATGAGGCAGTGGGCTTTCTGACGGCGCGCTTTGCCGCCGCGCTCGACGGCACCGCGCCCGAGGCCCGCTACCGCGCCTTCTATCCGGAAATCCGCATCACCGTGACGAGCTATGCCGCGGCGGACAGCCGGCTGAGCTTCGGCCATGTCGCCGAGCCCGGCACCTATGCCACCACCGTCACCCGCCCCGAGCTTTTCGGCGCCTATCTCGAACAGCAGATCGCGCTGCTGATCGAGAGCCACGGCGTGCCGGTGCTGATCGGCCCCTCGGCCACGCCGATGCCGATCCATTTCGCCGTCGCCGCGCAGGCGCGCTTCGAGGTGCCGCAGGAGGGCGCGATGGGCTTTCCGCTGCGCGACGCCTTCGACGTGCCCGACCTGGCGACGACGAATGACGATGTCGTCAATGGCTACGGCGTGCGCGCGCCCGACGGCACCGGCCCGCTCGCGGCCTTCTCGGCCCAGCGCATCGACTATTCGCTCGCCCGGCTGGCGCATTATACCGCCACCGACCCGCGCCATTTCCAGAATTTCGTCCTGTTCACCAACTACCAGTTCTACGTGGACGAATTCGAGGCCTTCGGCCGCGAAGCCCTGCGCGACCCCGACAGCGGCTACACCGCGCTCGTCGGGCCGGGCGACGCCGCGATCACGGATGCGGACGCCCCCCTGCCCGGGCCCGGTCGCGGCCCGCAGATGCCGGCCTATCATCTCAAGCGCGCCGACGGGACCGGGGTGAGCCTCGTCAATATCGGTGTGGGGCCGTCGAACGCGAAGACGGCGACGGATCATATCGCGGTGCTGCGCCCGCATGCCTGGCTCATGGTGGGCCATTGCGCGGGGCTGCGCAATTCGCAGTCACTGGGCGATTTCGTGCTCGCGCATGCCTATCTGCGCGAGGATCACGTCCTCGACGACGATCTGCCGCTCTGGGTGCCGATCCCGGCGCTCGCCGAGATCCAGATCGCGCTGCAGGAGGCCGTCGCCGATGTCACACGGCTCGAGGGGTACGAGCTCAAGCGGATCATGCGCACCGGCACCGTCGCCACCATCGACAACCGCAACTGGGAGCTGCGCGATCAGTCCGGCCCGGTACAGCGGCTGTCGCTGTCGCGCGCCATCGCGCTCGACATGGAGAGCGCGACGATCGCGGCGAACGGGTTTCGCTTCCGGGTGCCCTACGGCACGCTTCTGTGCGTGTCCGACAAGCCGCTGCATGGCGAGCTCAAGCTGCCCGGCATGGCAACCGATTTCTACCGCCAGCAGGTCTCGCGCCATCTGATGATCGGCATTCGCGCGATGGAGGCGCTGCGGCGCATGCCCATCGAGCGCATTCACAGCCGCAAGCTGCGCAGCTTCGAGGAGACCGCCTTCCTGTGACGCCAAAAGCGCAGTTTTTAGGGGAAATGCCGCCGCGACCAGCGTGGTATTGTTGTGTTGCGGCGTACGATGCGGCTAGATGCGCCGCGCGGCCCCCACAGAGGGGCGGATGAAACGAGGAGACAGCGCATGAGCAAACCGATGACGAAGGCCGAACTCGTCGCCGCGATGGCCGAGGAGATGGGCTCCGACAAGAAGACCGCGAGCGCGGCGCTCGACGCGGTGACCGGCGTGATCACCCGCGAGGTCTCCAAGGGCGGTGCCGTGACCCTGCCCGGCGTCGGCAAGATCGCCTGCCGCGAGCGCCCGGAGCGGCTCGTGCGCAACCCCGCTACCGGCGAGCAGATCACCAAGCCCGCCGACAAGGCCGTCAAGATGACCATCGCCAAGGCGCTCAAGGACAGCCTCAACCCCTGATCCGCGGCTCGAGCCCGCACCACCCCGAAGGGCCGCCCCGGCGCGGCCCTTTGATTTTCCGGAGACCGGCTCATGGATCTGCGCGCCCTCGCGATGGGGCTCGCCTTCGCGGTCATGTGGTCATCGGCCTTCGCGTCGGCGCGCATCATCGTCGCCGATGCGCCGCCGATGGGATCGCTCGCGCTGCGGTTCCTGATCTCGGGGATCATCGGCGTGGCGATCGCGCGCGCGCTCGGTGAAAGCTGGCGGCTGACCCCGGCGCAGTGGCGCGCGACGCTGATCTTCGGGCTGTGCCAGAACGCGCTTTATCTGGGGCTCAATTTCATCGCCATGCAGACCGTCGAGGCCTCGCTGGCGGCGATCATCGCCTCGACAATGCCGCTGCTGGTGGCGCTGGTGGGCTGGCTGTTCTTTCGCGAATTCGTCCGCCCGCTCGGCATCTTCGGGCTCGCGGCGGGGTTTGCCGGGGTCACGCTGATCATGGGCGCGCGGCTCGGCGGCGGGGCGGATCTCGTCGGGGTGGGGCTGTGCGTGATCGGGGTGATGGCGCTGACCTTCGCCACCCGCGCGGTGCAGGGCGCCTCGGCGGGGGGCAACGTGATGATGGTGGTGGGGCTGCAGATGTTCGTGGGCGCGGCGATCCTCGCGGGGCCGGCGCTGGCCTTCGAGAGCCTCGATGTGCGCTGGAGCTGGCAGCTCGTCGCCGCCTTCGCCTATACCACGCTGGTGCCGGGGCTCGCGGCGACCTGGGTGTGGTTCTGGCTCGTGGGGCGTATCGGGCCGGTGCGCGCCGCGACGTTCCACTTTCTCAACCCGTTCTTCGGCGTGGCGATCGCCGCGCTCCTGCTCGGCGAGCGGATGGGGATTATTGATGCGATCGGCGTCGCGGTGATAATGGCCGGCATCCTCGCCGTGCAGCTCGCGCGTCAGCCGGGGCGCCCGCCACCGGGCTGAGACTTGCGCCGCGGCGCGCCCGCGTGAGACACCGGCCAACGACCCCGCCACCATGCCCACGGACCCTGCCATGGCGAAACAGTCGCGAAAACGCCGCGCCAAGGCGCCGCCCGAGCCGCCGATGCGGCGCGCGGTGCGCGGTCCGCTGCGCTGGATGCGCCGCTGGCTTCTGCGCGGGCTCGGCGCGGCGGTGGCGGTGATGCTGCTGCTGGTGTTGCTGTTCGCATTCGTCAACCCGCCCGGCGGCTTCTACATGCTCGGCGAATACCGCCGCACCGGTGCGATAGAACGCGAATGGGTCCCGATGGAGTCCATTGCCCCGGTCATGGCACGCGCCGCCGTCGCCGCCGAGGACGCCAATTTCTGCCTGCACTGGGGTTTCGACATGAACGAGATCCGCCACGCCATCGAGTCGGGCGGCACCCGCGGCGCTTCCACCATCACCCAGCAGACGGTCAAGAACGTCTATCTCTGGCACACCCGCAGCTGGCCGCGAAAGTCGCTCGAGGCGGTGATGACCCCGATGGTGGAGCTTTTCTGGTCGAAGCGGCGCATCCTCGAGGTTTATCTCAACATGGCCGAGTTCGATGACGGCGTGTTCGGCGTCGAGGCCGCCGCAGCGCATTACTACGGCACCAGCGCCGCCAACCTCACCGAAACGCAGGCCGCCCGGCTCGCCGCCATTCTGCCCAACCCCAAGGCGCGCAACCCTGCCAGCCTCACCCCGCAGCTGCAGAACCGCGCCGCCGCGATCCGTGACGGTGCGGCCACGATCCGCGCCGACAGCCGCGCGGCCTGCTTCGAGGATTGAAACCGCGCCCGCAGCGCGGCATTGAAGACAAAGCGCAACCGAAGGCCCGCCCCCGATGCTTCGCCTCTATCACGTCCCGCTCTCGCCCTTCTGCCGCAAGGTCCGCCTGACGCTCGCGGAGAAGAAGATCGAATGTGAGCTCGTCGAGGAGCGGTACTGGGAGCCGTCCACCGACTTCCTGCGCCGCAACCCGGCCGGCAAGGTCCCCGTGCTGCGCATGGACGGCCACAACATGCCCGAAAGCCAGGCGATCTGCGAATACATCGACACGCAGATCCCCGACCCCCGGCTCATCCCCGAGGATCCGCGCGCGCGCTACGAGACGCGCCGACTCTGCGCCTGGTTCGACGACAAGTTCCACGCCGAGGTCACCGCGAACCTGCTTTACGAGCGGGTCAACAAGAAGCTTCACGGCCGCGGCTACCCGGATTCGCGCAACATCAAGACCGGCTCGGCCGCGATCAAGTTCCATCTCGACTACATGGACTGGCTGCTCGATCAGCGCCGCTGGCTCGCGGGCGACGCGATGACGCTCGCGGATTTCGCCGCCGCGGCGCATCTGTCCTGTCTCGACTATATCAGCGATGTGGACTGGGACCGCTCGCAGAATGTCCGCGACTGGTATGCCAAGATCAAGTCGCGCCCGGCCTTCCGGCCGCTCCTTGCCGATCAGCTGCCGGGCTTTCCGCAGCCGGCGCATTATGCCGATCTCGATTTCTGACCCGGCCGATCCCGAGGCGATAAAGGCCGCGCTGGACGCCCGCGCCCGCGCCGAAGGCTTCGCGAAGATTGGGGTCTGCGCGCCCGATGCGATCCCGCAGGCCCGCGCGCGGCTGGCCGATTTCGTGGCAAAGGGCCGGCACGGGCAGATGGGCTGGATGGCCGAGCGGATGCACTGGCGCGGCGACCCGGCGACGCTGTGGCCCGAGGCGCGCTCGGTGGTGATGCTGGCGGAGTTGTACACCCCCGAACACGACCCGATGGCTGTGCTCGAGCGGCACGACCGCGCGGCGATCTCGGTCTATGCGCAGAACCGCGATTACCATGATTTGGTCAAGAAGCGGCTCAAGCGGCTGGGGCGCTGGCTGGTGGAGGCCACCGGGGCGCAGATCAAGGTCTTCGTCGATACCGCGCCGGTGATGGAAAAGCCGCTCGCCGAGGCCGCCGGGCTCGGCTGGCAGGGCAAGCACACCAACCTGCTCGCGCGCGATCTGGGCAATTGGTTCTTCCTCGGCGCGATCTTCACCACGCTGGAACTGCCACGCGATGCGCCCGAGGGCGAGCATTGCGGCTCCTGCACCGCCTGTCTCGATATCTGCCCCACCGACGCGTTTCCCGCCCCCTTCCAGCTCGATGCGACGCGCTGCATCTCGTATCTGACGATCGAGCATCGCGGGCCGGTGGATGAGGCGCTGCGCCCGCTGATGGGCAACCGGATCTATGGCTGCGACGACTGCCTCGCCGTGTGCCCGTGGAACAAGTTCGCCGCCGAGGCAAGCGAGACGCGCTACGCCGCGCGCGAGGATCTCCTGGCCCCGCCGCTCGCGGAACTTGCACGGCTCGACGACGCGGCGTTTCGCGAACGCTTCTCCGGATCGCCCATCAAGCGCATCGGGCGCGACCGCTTCGTGCGCAACGTGCTCTACGCCATCGGCAATTCCGGTGAGCCGGCGCTGCGCGCGGTCGCGCAGGAACTCACCGGGGACCCCGACCCCGCCGTGGCCAACGCCGCGCGCTGGGCGGCGGCGCGGCTCAGCCGTGATGCGCCGCCACGGTCTTGAGGGTCGTAAAGCCGTAAAGCGCCTCGAAGCCCTTCTCGCGGCCATGACCCGACTTGCCGACGCCGCCGAAGGGCAGCTCGATCCCGCCGCCGGCGCCGTAATTGTTGATGAAGACCTGCCCGGCATTGAGCGCGCGGGCGAGCCGCATCTGCCGGCCCCCGTCGCGCGACCAGACCCCGGCGACGAGGCCGTATTCGGTGCCGTTGGCGATGGCGCGGGCCTCGTCCTCGTCGTCGAAGGGGATCACGACCTGCACGGGGCCGAAGATTTCCTCCTGCGCGAGGGCGTGATCGGGCGCGGCCCCCGCAAAGAGCGTCGGCGCGACATAGTGGCCGCCGGCGGGCGCATTCGCCACGATCTCGCCGCGCGCAACCGCTTCGAGATCGGCGCCCTTCGCCAGATATCCCTCCACGATCTCCTTCTGGCGCGCCGAGATCAGCGGGCCGACATCGAGATCGGCCTCGGCGGGCCCCACCCGCAGCACGCGGTAGCGTTCGGCCATCCGCCCGAGCACCTCGTCATGCACGCGCCGCTCGACGAGGATGCGCGAGGCCGCCGAGCAGGTCTGCCCGGCATTCTGCACCCCCGCCCCCACCAGAAACGGCAGCGCGGCGTCGATATCGGCATCCGCGAAGACGAGCTGCGGCGACTTGCCGCCAAGCTCCAGCGTCACCGGCACGACATTCGCCGCCGCGGCCGCCTGGATCGCAGCGCCCACGCCGACCGAGCCGGTGAAGGAGACATGGTCGATCCCCGGATGCCCGGCGAGATGCGCGCCCGCCTCCGCGCCGAGACCCGGCACCACGTTGAGCGCGCCCGCCGGCAGCCCGGCCTCCTCGGCCAGCCGCGCGAAGGCGAGCGCGGTCAGGCAGGCCTCCTCGGCGGGCTTGAGCACGGCCGCGTTGCCCGCCGCCAGCGCCGCACCCACCGAGCGGCCGATGATCTGCATTGGGTAGTTCCACGGGATGATATGCGCGGTCACGCCATGCGGCTCGCGCAGGGTATAGACGGTGTAGCCGTCCTGAAAGGGGATCGTCTCGCCGTGCAGCTTGTCGGCCGCGCCCGCGTAGAACTCCATGTAGCGCGCGAGCCCCACCGCATCGGCGCGGGCCTGCTTGAGCGGCTTGCCGACATCGGCAGCCTCGAGCGCGGCGAGGGTGTCGAGGTTCTCGCTCACCAGCGCGCCGAGCTTGGCGAGGATGCGCCCGCGCTCCACCGCCGGCATCCGGCCCCAGTCGCCCACCTGCGCGGCACGGGCGGCGGCGATGGCGGCGTCGATTTCCTCGGTGCTGCCGCGCGCGATGCGCGCGATCTCCGCGCCGGTGGAGGGCGAGTCGAGACCGAGCGTGGCAGCTGGGGCCTGCCAGCGGCCGCCGATGAGGATTTCCGAAGGGTCGAACCAGAGCGCCTCAGGCGTCATGCGTGTCTCCTTGCGTCCAGTGGTCGGGAATGCGCGGCGCGGCGGCGACGAGCTCGCGCGTATAGGCGTGGGCGGGGGCATCAAAAACCTGCGCCGTGGGCCCCTCCTCGACGATGGCGCCCGCCTGCATCACCAATACCCGGTCGGTGATCGCACGCACCACGCTCAGATCGTGGCTGATGAAGAGGTAGGACAGCCCGAAGCGCGCCTGCAGATCGGCGAGCAGATCGAGGATCTGCGCGCGGATCGACACGTCGAGCGCCGAAACCGCCTCGTCGAGGATGATCAGCCGCGGGCGGATGATGAGCGCGCGGGCGATGGCGATGCGCTGGCGCTGGCCGCCAGAGAATTCGTGCGGATACTTGTCCGCATCCGACGCCTTCAGTCCCACCGCGTCGAGCGCCTCGGCCACGGCGGCGCGCCGGGCCGCACCGCGCGGCGGATCGGTCATGAGGTGATAGGGTTCGGTGACGAGCCGCGACACACGGTGGCGGGGGTTGAAGCTGCCGTAGGGGTCCTGAAAGACGACCTGCATGCGCGCGCGCAGCTCGGCGGGCACGCGCGGCGCCGTCACCGCCGCCCCGTCGAGCCGGATCTCGCCCGCCTGCAGCGGCTCGAGCCCGAGGATGGCGCGGGTCAGCGTGGACTTGCCGCAGCCCGACTCGCCCACGAGGCCGAGGCTCTCACCCTCGCGCAGCGTGAGGTCCACCCCGTCCACGGCGCGAAACACCGGCCGGCGCCCGAAGAGCCGGGCCTTCGGCAGCGTATAGTCGCGCACCGCGCCGCGCACCTCCAGAAGCGGCGCGTCGCGGGTGCGCGCGGCGCGCGCGGGGACGTGGCTCGAGGCGGCGAAGAGCTTGCGCGTATAGGGGTGCACCATGCGGCGAAACAGCGGCTCGGTCGCGCCCGCCTCGACGACCTGCCCCGCCTGCATCACCGCGACATGGTCGGCCGTGCCGGCGACCACGGCGAGGTCATGGGTGATCAGCATGAGCGCCATGCCGTCATCGCGCACCAGCCGGGCGAGCAGATCGAGGATGCGCGCCTGGGTGGTCACGTCGAGCGCGGTGGTGGGCTCGTCGGCAATCAGGAGCGCCGGGCGCAGCGCCACGGCCATCGCGATGCAGACCCGCTGGCGCTGGCCGCCCGACAGCTCGTGCGGGTAGCGCGACAGCGGGAAACGCTCGGGCGGCAGGCCGACGCGGGCGAGCGTGTCGGCGGCGGCGCTGCGCGCCTCGGCGCGGGTGGCGGCGCCATGGATGATGAGCGTCTCGGCGACCTGGTCGCCAATGGTCTGCACCGGGTTGAGCGCGGTCATCGGCTCCTGGAAGATCATGCCGATGCGGTTGCCGCGCAGCCGGCACATCGCAGCGTCATCGAGCCCGAGCAGGTCGCGCCCCTCGAAGCCGATATGCCCCGTCGCGCGCGCGCCGTCGGGCAAGAGCCCCATCACCGACAGCGCGGTGAGCGACTTGCCCGAGCCGGACTCGCCTACCACCCCCGTCACCCGCCCCGGCGCCACATCGAGCGCGACCCGCTCGAGGATCGGCGCGCCGTGGATCGACAGCGACAGATCGCGCACCTCCAGCAGGCTCATGCCACCCTCCGGCGCAACCGCGGGTCGAGCATGTCGCGCAGCCCGTCACCCATCAGATTGAGCCCCAGCACCGTTAGCACGATTGCGAGCCCCGGAAAGATCGCCACATGCGGCGCCATCGCGACCATGGTCTGCGCCTCGGCGAGCATCCGCCCCCAGCTCGGGATCGGGGGCTGCGCGCCGAGGCCGAGATAGGACAGCCCCGCCTCGGCGAGGATGCCGAGCGAGAACTGGATCGTGCCCTGCACGATCAGCAGGTTCGCGATGTTGGGCAGGATATGCTCGGCCGAGATGCGCACCGCGCCCTTGCCGGCCACCCGCGCGGCGCGGATATAGTCGAGCGTCCACAGCGAGAGCGCCGCGCCGCGGGTGACGCGCGCGAAGACCGGCGTGTTGAAAATGCCGATGGCGATGATCGCGTTGAGCGCCGAGGGGCCGAAAACGGCCGTGATCAGGATCGCGATCACCAGCGCGGGAAAGGCGAAGACGAGATCGTTGCCGCGCATGATGATCTCGTCGATCAGCCCGCCGCGGTTCGCCGCCGCCATCAGCCCCAGCGGCACGCCGAGCCCGACACCCATCCCTACCGCGACGATCGCCACCGCGATCGAGGTGCGCGCGCCGATCATGATCATCGACAGGATGTCGCGGCCGAGATGGTCGGTGCCCAGCCAGTTGACGGCGGAGGGCGGTGCGAGCCGGCCCGCGATCTCGAGCCGCTCCACGCCGAACGGTGTCCATATGAGCGACAGCGCAGCGGCGAGAAAGAACACGCCGGCGAGAAAGCCGCCGATGAGCAGGGTCGCGGGCAGCCTCATGCGCGCCGCCGCAGCCGCGGGTCGATCGCGGCATAGGCCAGATCGACCGCGAAATTGACAATCACGATCGCGAAGACGAGCAGCATCACCACCGACTCGACCACGATCAGGTCGCGCTGCGTGATCGCCTGAAAGATCAGCCGCCCGAGGCCGGGCAGGAAGAAGACATTCTCGATGATGATCGCGCCCGCGAGCAGGAAGGCGAATTGCAGCCCCATGATCGTCAGCACCGGGATCATCGCGTTGCGCAGCGCATGGCGAAACACCGCGCGCCGGCGCGACAGCCCCTTGGCGCGGGCGGTGCGGATATAGTCCTGATCGAGTGTCTCGATCACCGCCGAACGCATCACCCGCGCCAGGATCGAGGCCTGCGGCAGCGCCAGCGCGATCGCCGGCAGCGTCAGCGCCGCCATCGCCGGGCCGACGCCCGCATCCCAGCCGGGAAAACCCCCCGCGCCGACCCAGCCCAGCGTGATGGAAAACAGCAGCACCAGCAGGATCCCGAACCAGAAATTCGGGATCGCGATGCCGAGCTGTGCTGCCCCCATCACCGTGATGTCGGTGAGCGAGCCGCGCCGCACCGCCGCCAGCAGCCCCACCGGGATCGCGATCGCCGTGGACAGTGTGAGCGCATAGAGCGCGAGCGGCCCCGAGACGGCGAGCCGGTCGAGCACCAGCGCGGTCACCGAGCTGCGATAGGTATAGGAGGTGCCGAAATCGCCGGTGAGCATCCCGCCGACCCAGGAGAGATACCGCTCCACCAGCGTGCCGTCGAGGCCGAGCTCGCGGCGCAGCGCGGCGACATTGGCCGGGTCCGCCCCCATGCCGAGCATGAACCGCGCCGGATCGCCCGGCACCACCTCGACGACGCCGAAGATCACGATGCTCGCCGCGATCAGGCTGAGAACCAGCGAGACGAGCCGTTCGAGCGTGTAGCGCAGCATGCCCCCGCGCCCCTTTCGCCGATCAGGCCTGCTTGACCAGCCGCAGCAGCACCAGAAGGATCACGGCGCCGATCGTCGCATGCAGCACCGCGGAAAGGAACCCGCCGCCCACCGCGAAGCCGATCATCGGCAGCACCGCCGAGGCGACGAACGCTCCGAGCACGCCCACCACGATGTTGGTGAGCACCCCCATGCCGCTGCCGCGCACGATCAGCCCGGCGAGCCAGCCGGCGAGCGCGCCGACGATCAGGATGGCGATCAGGCTTTCAAGACCCATGCGGCCCTCCGTGTTGCGGCGCTCAGTCGGGCCAGGACACGCCGGTCAGGTCGTTGGCCGGCACCGGGGCGTGCTCCCACAGCCCGTCGATCTCGGCCTTGGCGACCCCGGCCTTGGCAAGCTGGAACAGGAAGGCGTTGACCTGGTCCTCGGCGATGTGGCGCTGCGCGTCGGCCATGAGTTCGGAGCGCGCGTCTGGGTCGAGCTCGCGGCGCCATTCGGCGATCAGGTCGCGGAACTCCGCGCTGTCATAGCCGAAATAGTAATCCGAGCGGGCATAGATATCGATATCCATCGGCTCGGTATGGCTGATCACGGTCAGGTCGAAATCGCGCCCGGTGAAGACCTGCTCGAGCCATTGCGCCCATTCGAGGTTGCTGCTCTCGGTGTCGATGCCGACCTCGCGCAGCTGGCTGGCGATGATCTCGCCGCCGCGGCGCGCATAGCTCGGCGGCGGCAGCGTGAGCCGCAGCTCGAGCCCGTCCGCGTAGCCCGCCTCGGCCAGAAGCTCGCGCGCACGCTCGGGGTCGTGCGGGGCCATGTCGGTCAGATCGACGTAATCGGGATGATGCGGCGAGAAATGCGAGCCGATCGGCTCGCCGTAGCCGAACATCGCCCCGTCGATGATGTCCTGGCGGTCCACGGCATGGGCAATGGCCTGGCGCACCCGGATATCGGCGAGCGCCTCATGGCCGTGATTCATCGCCAGCAGGGTCTGCCCCTCGGTGTTGCCGACCATCACGTCGAAGCGCGGATCACCCTCGAACTGCTGCAGCGTCTCCGGCGCGGGAAAGTTGGGATAGGCGTCGAGATCGCCGGCCATCATCGCCGCCTGCGCCGCGCTCGGATCCGAGATGAACCGGAATGTCGCCCCCGACAGCGCCACCGGCTCGCCCCAGTACTCCTCGTTGCGCGCAAGCTCGATGCGGTCGCCCTCGGCCCAGCGCTCGAAGGTGAAGGGGCCGGTGCCGACGGGCTCGGTGGTGTTGGTCCCGGCGCTGTCGGGCGACAGGATCACCGCATCGCCCCAGGCCATGTTGAACAGGAACTGGCTGTCAGGCTCCGAAAGGGTCACGCGTACGGTGTGATCGTCGATCACCTCGACGTCCTCGATCAGCTCGAAGAGCTGGGGCTGGGCATTGGTCGAGTCGTCATCGCGGGCGCGGTCGAGGGTGAATTTCACGTCCTCGGCGGTCATCGTCGCGCCGTCATGGAATTCGACGCCCTCCTGCAGATGAAAGACATACTCCAGCCCATCCTCGGAGATGTCCCAGTCATTCGCGAGCGCGGGCTCGACCTCGCCCTCGGGCGAGAAGCGCGTGAGCCCCTCGAAGATGTTGGCATAGGTGACCTCACGGATCGCGGCGGCGGCACCGGCGGTCGGGTCGAGGCCCGGCGGCTCGAGCGCCATGCCCACGGTGATGTCGCGCGCATGGGCAGAGCCGATTCCCGCCCCCAGCACGATCCCCGCGAGCACGATCCCGATGCGTTGCTGCGATGCCATGTCCCGATCCTCCCCTCGGTTGTATTTCATTCGTGTCACGCCGCCGTCAGCCTGTCCAGCGCAAGCGCCATGACCTTGGCGCTATCGACCATGTCGTCGATGCCGATCCACTCATCGGGCTGATGTGCGATGTCGAGCACGCCGGGGCCGTAGGCGATGCAGCTCTTCACCCCGCCGATGCCGTCGATATGCTTCTGGTCATAGGTACCGGGCGAGGCCACATGGACCGCTTCGCGCCGCAGCACCTGCGCGATAGCGTCGCCCACCGCGCGCACCACCGGCGCGTCCGGCGCCGTCATCGAGGGCATCACGCGCAGCATCTCGCGGATCGTGTAGTCGAATTCCGGCCGCCGGGCCTTCACCCGCTCCAGAAGCTCGGTGATCTCGCCCTGCACGTCCGAAAGCGACTCCTCGGGCAGGAAGCGCCGGTCGATCACCATGCGCGCCCGGTCGGCCACCACGGCGACGGGCAGCCCGGTATAGTCGCCCGGCTGCTCATCGGCGCCGCCATGCAGCGAGTTGATGTTGAGCGTGGACTGGCGCGCACCCTCTGGGATCACGGGCATCTCGGTGACGCGCCCGGCGAGCGCGGGAAACAGCTCCGCCTCCATCTCGGCGAGCACGGCGCCGATATGGCGGATCGCGCTGTCGCCGAGAAACGGCATGCAGCCATGCGCGATGCGCCCGCCCAGTTCGATCTCGGCCCACCACACGCCGCGATGGCCCAGGCATACGCGGTCCTTGTGCAGGGGCTCGGGGATGATGACATGCTGCACCCGCGCGGGGTCGAACCAGCCGCGCTCGGCGAGCCACGCCGCCCCGGCGAGCCCGCCCGATTCCTCGTCGGCCACCGAGGAGATCTCGATGGCGCCGGCATGATCGGGATGCGCGGCGATGAAGGCCTCGGCGGCGACAATGCTGGTGGCGAGGCCGCCCTTCATGTCGCAGCTGCCCCGGCCCCAGACGCGGCCCGCGTCGATCTCGCCGCCGAAGGGCTCGCGGGTCCAGCCCTCGCCGACGGCGACGACGTCGTGATGGCTGTTGAAATGCACGCAGTCGCCGGGGCGCGCGCCATCACGCCGCGCGACGAGGTTCCAGCGCGGATGCGCGTCGCTGTCGCCCGGCGCCCCCTCGGCGCGCATCAGCTCGACCGCGAAGCCCGACCGCTCGAGCCGCGCGCGCAGGAACTCGCAGATATCGCGATACTGATCGCCCGGCGGGTTGAGCGTGGGAAACCGCACCAGATCCGAGGTCAGCGCGGCGAGATCGTCGCGGCGGGCGTCGATTTCGGCGGCGAGCACGTCGGCGCGCGCGGGGCTCGGGGGCATGGCGGGCTCCTTTGCCGGGCACGCTAGACCGGGCATGGCGCGCCCGCAAGGGCAGGCCCGGCGGCGCAAAAAAAGGAGAGTGTCACGCTCGGGCCGCTGCGCGCGCGCTCGTTTCCGCGTCCGGCGCGGCCATGCGGACGCCTGTTTCGCCCCGGCGCCCGCGGCGCGAACACGCGGCCACGCGCCGGGCGGGGTAACGATTTGCCAGCCGGGGGCGAATGACGCATATGCCGGTTCGAGCGCGCGGGAGCCTTCCCGCCCGAGCCCAACGAAGGAGACAGAGATGACCAGTGTTCTGCAGCGCAGTTCCGCCATCGCCCTCATCGCCGCCGCGCTGCCGGCCGGCGCCATGGCCGCGCCCGACGGCTGGGGGCCCCTTCTCGACCCCGCCGATCTGGCCGGGATGCTCGACAATGGCGAGGAGATCCGCGTCGTCCATGTCACCGGCGACAGCGGCGTGATCCCCGGCGCCGTGCGCACCACCTACGCCGCCTGGCGCGGCCCGGACGACAACCCCGGCGCGCTGCGCGAGGTCGAGGACTTCGAGGCCGAGGCGCAGCGGCTCGGCATCACCGCCGACACCCCCGTCGCCCTCCTGCACGAGGGCACCGATCCAACCGATATGGGGGCCGCCGCGCGCGTCTACTGGACGCTGAAATCCATGGGCGTCGAGGATCTCGCGCTCGTCAATGGCGGCTTCGAGGCGTGGAAGGCCGAGGGGCTGCCCACCGAGGACAGCGCCGCCGAGGTCGCCGCGAGCGATTTCGAGGCCGACTGGACCGAGGAGCACCGCGTGACCACCGACGAGGTGCGCGAGCTCTCCGAGTCCGGCGATGCGAAGCTCGTCGATGCGCGCCCCTCGGGCTTCTTCGAGGGGCTGGCCTGGACGATCGCGCGGCCCGGCACGATCCGGGGCGCCGACAACCTGAGCTACGAAGACTGGTTCGACGGCGAGCGCATGGTCGACTCGGCGCGTGCCGTCGAGCTCGCCGACGCCGCCGGGCACGAGGACGGCGCGCTCACCGTGTCGTTCTGCAACACCGGCCACTGGGCGGCGATCAACTGGTTCGGCATGAGCGAACTCGCCGGGCTCGACGGCGTGCGCATGTATGCCGAGAGCATGGCCGAATACGGCGAGTCCGGCGGCGCGCTCGACAATGAACCGGGGCGTATCCAGTATTACTGGACCAACACCGTGGACTGGTTCAGCGGCCTGTTCGGCTGATCGGGGGCGTGGCATGATCCTGACACGTTCGGGGCTTGTACTCGGCGGTCTGTTCCTGGTCCTGGCGGGCTTCGTCGCCGCCGGGCCGCAGGCCGGGTTGCTTATCGCGATCGGGCTCGGCTTCGGGCTGGTGCTCGAGGGGCTGCGGCTCGGGTTTTCCGGGCCGTGGCGCCAGATCTGGTTCGAGCGCGACGGGCGCGGGTTTCTCGCGCAGGTTCTCGCCGTCGGGATCACGGCGGCGGTGGCGCTGCCGCTTCTGGCCGCGGCGCCCGAGGAGCTGTCGGGCGCGCATGCGCCGGTGGGCCTCGCGATGATCGTCGCGGCCTTCGTCTTCGGCATCGCGATGCAGATCGTCTTTGGCTGCGGCTCGGGCACGCTGGTCAATGCCGGCAGCGGCAACGCGATCGGGGCGCTCGCGCTGGTGGGGTTCATCGCGGGCAGCTTCTTCGGCACGCTGCATCTGGGCTGGTGGACGTCGCTCGGCAGCCTGCCGGTGCTCACGCTGCAGGGGATGTTCGGCGATAATGGCGGTCTGGTGCTCACGCTGGCGGGGCTGGCGGCGCTCGCCGGGCTGATCTGGTGGCGCGCCGAGCCGGGCAAGCGGATGCCGCCGGCACGGCTCTGGATTGCCGCGGGGCTCGTCGCGGCGCTCGCGCTGGCCAATCTGGTCATTGCCGGGCAGCCCTGGGGCATCGTCTACGGGCTCGGGCTGTGGGGCGCGAAGATCGCGCAGGCGGGCGGCGCGGATGTCGCGGCCAACGCCTTCTGGGCCAACCCGGCCCATGCCGAGCGGCTGACGGCGAGCGTGCTCACCGACATCACCACGCTGACCAATATCGGGCTTCTGTTCGGCGCCTTCATGGCGATGCGCTGGCGGCGCAGCCCGGATGCGCAGGTGGTGCGGCTCAAGCCGCAGGGCTGGGTCTGCGTGCTGATGGCGGGGCTGGTGCTGGGCTACAGCGCGCGGGTTGCCTTTGGCTGCAATGTCGGCGCCTTCTTCAGCGGCGTGTCCACCGGCAGCCTGCATGGCTGGGTGTGGCTCGCGGCGGCGTTCGCGGGCTCGATCATCGGGGTCAGGCTGCGTCCGGTGCTGCTGCCCGCGGCCGAGCCGCGCGGGCGGGAGGTGGCGGCATGACCGAGGCACCCCGCCTTGCCCTGAGCCGGTCGGTCGTCGCGCTGCTCGCGATTGCGGGGCTTGCGCTGATCGTGGTGGCGGATACGGCCGCGACCGGCCTGCCCGACCCGATGGAGGCGCCGCCGCCCGTCGCGCTCGGTTCCGGGCTCGCCCCCGGCGGGGCGCATTGCGCCGCGCAATAGTCTCGGGCGCTTGCAAAGGTCCGGCGCGGAGTGCCCCCGCGCCGGCACGCCGCATCAATTGACGCGGTACTCCTCGGGAATGAAGAGCAGGTCGTCCGTGTCCTCCCCCGACGCCATATGACAGGCCGCGCACATCTGCTGCATCTGATCGGAGTTTATCTCCCCGGTCCGCCCCATGAGCGAGCCGTCCGGCTGGACCGTGGTGTAGATCCAGTCATTGCTTTCGGGGAAGGCGCCCTCCTCGGCCTTTTCCATCAGGAAGAGCGGCCCCAGGTCGGCGCTGCCATCGCCGCTCACGGTGAAGGTGGGCTTGGCGATGATGCCGCCGGCGGGCATTGCCTCGATGTCCTCGTAATCGCCGTAGACCTCGGCGGCGATCTCGTTGGCGTGGTTCGTCGCGAAGCGCCCGCCATGGGTGGAGGACAGGTAGGGCAGCGTGGCGAAGTTCGTCCAGTCGACGAACGCCGCCGCTTCGGGCCGGTCACTGCCGCCCCAGTTGCCGGCATCGGCCTCGGCGTCGGCGACGCGGTCCATGAGGCAGTCATAGAGCTCGTCGAGCTCGGCCTCGGTGAGATCGGGCGCCTCCTCGGCCGGGGCGCAGGGATCGCAGGCCGCGCACGGATCGCAGGCCGCCGCCGGGGCGCAGGGATCGCACGCCGCCTCGGGCGCACAGGGGTCACAGGCCGCGCAGGGGTCACACGCCTCGGGCGCGCAGGGGTCGCACATGGCCTCCGGCGCGCAGGGGTCGCAGGCCGCCTCCTGCAGACGCGGGACGTTGCATTCCGTGTCCGGGCCGCAAGCCGCGGCACAGGGGTCACAGGCCGCGCAGGGATCGCACGCGGCGCACGGGTCGCAGGCCGCCGGCGCACACGGGTCGCACGCGGCCTCGGGTGCACATGGGTCGCATGCGGCAGGCGCACACGGATCGCACGCCGCCTCCGGCGCGCAGGGGTCACAGGCGGCACAGGCGATCTCGAAGGCGCCGTCCTGCGCCTCGACGGCCGCGGGAACTTCGGCGACCTGGTCACCGGCGGCGGGCACCGGCGCGACGAGGGCTAGCGTGATCGCCCCGGCCCCGATGGCAAGCGGGCTCGCCGTGCGCATCCAGAAGCTGCGTGATCCTGTTTTCATGGGTCATCTCCCTGATGTATCCTCGCCGGTGTCCGGCCGTTTCAGCGCGCACCCGGCGCGCGCCGGGTGCGGCGGGTTGACGCGATGCGTCTCACCCGTGTGTTATTTCCCGAACCGGACGGCGAAGGTTACAGTCGCTGCGAAAATCGAAACGAGGCGTGCGATCATGGGCGAGCCGGACAGCGACGGAAACGGCCCTGACCCCGATGCGCTCGGCACGCTGATGGCCGCCGCGCAGGCGGGTGACAGCGCCGCTTACCGCGACCTTCTCGGCCAGGTATCGAGGCTCCTGCGCCGCGCGATCCGGATGCGCGCGCCCTGGCTGACGGCCGAGGACATCGAGGACATCGTGCAGGAGACGCTGCTTTCGGTGCATGGCGCGCGGGCGAGCTACGATCCGGCACGGCCCTTCATCCCCTGGCTGATGGCGATCGCGCGGTATCGGCTCGCCGATCACCTGCGCCGCGAGACGCGACGGCGCGACGGCGCCCGCGCCCATGCCACCCATGATGAAACCTTCGGGGCGCGCGCAGCGAAAGATCATTCAGACAGGGTGGTGGACGGGCTTGCCCTGCGCGACGCGATGCGCGAGCTGCCGCGGGCACAGCGCGAGGCGGTGCAGCTCCTGCGGCTGCGTCAGCTTCCGCTCGAGGAGGCGGCGCGCGAAAGCGGCTCGAGCGCGACGGCGCTCAAGGTGTCGCTGCACCGGGCCGCGCACCGGCTGCGCACCATGATTGGAGGCTCGCAATGAGCGACAGGACCGAGGTGCTGATCGAACGGCTGAGCCGCGAGGCGGATCCGGTGCGCCCGCTGGCGCCGCCGCATCAGCGTGTGGCGCTGTGGCTGGCGCTGGCGCTGCCGGTGCTGGCGCTTGCGGTGGCCGCAATGGGTCCGCGCGACGATCTGGCCGCGCGACTCGGCGAGGCGCGCTTTCTCATCGAACAGGGCGCGGCCCTGGCCACCGCGATCACCGCCGCCTTCGCCGCGCTCGTGCTCGCCACCCCGGGCATGGACCGGCGGCTCGCGCTCCTCCCGGCGCTGCCGGGTGCGGTCTGGGCGGGCACGCTGGGTCTGGGCTGCATCGCGGACTGGATGCGGGCCGGCGCGGACGGGTTGCGGCTGACGCCGGAGCCGGCCTGCCTGGGCTACATCGTGGTGATCGGGATCGTCCCCGCGCTCGTGCTGGTGGCGATGCTGCGCCGGGGCGTGCCGCTCGCGCCGCGGGCGATGCTGTTTCTGGCCGGGCTCGCCGCGGCGGGACTGGCCAATTTCGGGCTGCGGCTGTTTCATGATACCGATGCGGCGCTGATGGTGCTGGTCTGGCAGTTCGGCAGCGTCCTCGTGCTCAGCGGCGCGGCCGCGCTCGTCGGGCGTGCGGTGCTGGAGCGGGGCTGAGGCAGAAGGGAGCGACGATGAGCGACAGCACGACGATCGACACACCGGATCTTGCCACCCTGCCGCGCAGCCAGCTCGAGACGATGCGCCGGGCGGGCGCGGAGGTGCTAGAATGTCACCGGGTGCTGCGCAAGGGCGGGCTCAACCTCGTGGGCGAGGTGCTGCGTGAGCAGGGAACCTTCTACAAGAACAACCACTACCCCAAGGGCGACGTCTATGACCGCGACAGCCACGCGCAATACTATTACCACGCCCATCGCGGCAACGAGCACGGCCATTTCCACACCTTCCTGCGCGGCAAGGGCATGCCCGAGGACGCCACCCCCGCCCCCGAGGCCGCAGAGCGTGACTGGCCGTCCGGCGAGAAGGCGCTCGCCCATATCGTCGCGATCTCGATGGACAAGAAGGGCCAGCCGCTGGGGCTTTTCATGACCAATCGCTGGGTCACCGGCGAGACGTGGTTCCCCGCCGCGCAGGTCGCGGCGATGATGGACCGCTTCGAGATCGATCACGCCTACCCGTCCTGGCCGGTCAATCGCTGGATCACGGCGATGCTGCGGCTCTACCGCCCGCAGATCGAGACGCTGCTGCACGCGCGCGACGCCGCGCTGGAGGCCCGGCGCGCCGCCCATCCCGACCGGGACGTGTTCGAGGACCGCGATTTCGAGGTGCTCGCCCAGTGCCCGATCGACCTAAAGGCGCAGATCAGCGCGGTGGCCGCGGCGCTGGGGCGCTAGGAGTCCACCGCCGAGATTCGCCCGAAGGCGCGGCGGGCCGGGCCCTGAAGCACGCGCAGCAAGCTGCCGGGCCCGTTTCCGGACTTCCAACGTGACGACGGCAAACCAGGACCCGGTCCGCCGCATCCCGCGCCCGGACAGAGCCCACATGCGACACCCGATTGCCTTTGCCCGCCGAACTTGATCCAATCGCGCCATGACCTCCTGCCCCGGCGATCCGCCGCGCCTTGGCGCAACCGACATGTCCGCGCGGCTGGGCATGAAGCCCTATAACGCCGCGTTGAAGGAGCTGCAGCGCGGCCTCAAGGCGATCCAGCAGGCCTATCTGTCCTCCGGCCACAAGGCGGTGATCGTCCTCGAGGGCTGGGATGCGGCGGGCAAGGGCGGCCTGATCCGGCGCATGTCGGCGCCGCTCGATCCGCGCAGCTTCAAGGTCTGGCCGATCGGTGCGCCCGGCGACTACTACCGGGACCGGCACTACCTGCTGCGCTTCATGGAACGGCTGCCGCCCAACGGCGCCATCGCGGTGTTTGACCGGTCCTGGTACGGGCGCGTCCTCGTCGAGCGCGTCGAGGCGCTGACGCCCGAGCGCCGGTGGCGCATGGCCTATGACGAGATCCGCGACTTCGAGCGCATGCTGCTCGGTGACGGCACGCGCCTCGTCAAGCTGTTCCTCCACATCACGCCTGACGTGCAACTCGACCGGTTCGAGGAGCGCCTGCGTGATCCGCTGAAGCGCTGGAAGCTCACCTACGAGGACTTCCGCAACCGCGCGAAGTGGGACGCCTATATCGAGGCGACGGACGAGATGTTCGCGCGCACCTCGACCGAGGCGGCGCCGTGGCGGGTGATCCCGGCCAACGACAAGCGCCATGCCCGCATCGAAGCCCTGCGAAGCATCGTCCATGTCCTGAGCGACGGCATCCCGCTCGAGCCGGTCCTGCCTGACGACAAGGTGCTCGATGCGGCGGACCGGGTTCTGAACGTCGAGGAGGATCTGATCGCAAGCCTGCGCGGCCGGACGGAGTGAAACGCAGGCAAAGCGCGCTGTAACGAACCGTCCCGGAGGGGGCAAGCGATCCGCTCCCGGACCAAGACGACGCGGTGAACGACCGATCGCGCCCCGGGGGGCGCCCGTGCCTTGCCGACCGGCAGATGGCCTGCCAGAGTTCGGCGGGATGAGGGCCGATGAGCCAGGAGCCCTCGCGCAGACAGGAAAACGCCGTGCCGGATGATGCCGAGCTTGTTGATGAACTTCTGCGTGCGCGCGCGGCGCATCGGCAGATCCCGCTTCTGACCTCGCGGCCGGGCGGGTTGTCGATGGAGCGGGCCTATCGTCTGGGCGCGCGGATCGAAGCAGCCCGCGCGCAGCGCGGCGAGCGCCCGGTGGGGCGGAAGATCGGCTTTACCAACCGGACGATCTGGGACGAGTTCAACGTCTCGGCCCCGATCTTCGGGCCGATGTATGACAGCACAGTGCGGCCGCTCGGCGGTTCCTTCGCCACGGCAGAACTCTTGGAGCCGCGCATCGAGCCCGAGATCGCCTTCCGCCTCGCGGCCGCGCCCAAGCCCGGGATGGCGCCCGATGACTTGATGGCCTGCGTGTCCGGCGTCTGCGCAGGCTTCGAGCTGGTGCAGTCGATTTTCCCCGGCTGGAAGTTCGACGGGCCGGATACCGTCGCGGCCTTCGGGCTGCATGGCGCGTTCCTGCACGGACCGATAAAGGAGATTTCCGCCGCCGACCGGACGGACTGGATCGCGGCCCTCGAAGGGTTCGAGACGACGCTTCATCGCAATGGCGCGCTGGCCGATGAGGGCCATGCACGAAACGTCCTCGGCGGCGGGCCTCTCGTCGCGCTCGGTCATCTCGCGGAGCTCGTCACCCGCGTGCCGGATGCGGCGCCGCTGAAGGAGGGCGAGATCGTGACCACCGGCACGCTCACACGCGCACTGCCCGCAGGCCCTGGCGAGAGATGGCAGGCGCGCTTCGCCGGCCTGCCGCTGGAGCAAATCGAGATCGCGCTGGTTTGAGCCCGGACGCGCATGACACGAGCCTTCGCAGATTGCCATGTCCAGCGCCTGCAGGGCATTCAGATGGGTGTTGCGGGGCATGAGCGAAAGGAATTCTACCATCTTGCGCAATATTATCGCCAAAAATAGAGAAGATCTTTAGCGAGTGGAAAATTTCCTGATTGGGCACTTGGACGCGCAGGGTGCATGCTTGGCGCCCGGTCCACGAAAGAACAATCCCATGGCACAGATGAAACGGTTCATCAGCGAGCGCGAGATCCCGGGGATCGGCCAGATGTCGGTGACGCAGCTGTGCGGGGCGGCGCGCGCGAACCAGGCGCTGGGGCAGATCGGCCCGAACATCCAGTGGCAGCACAGCTATGTCGCCGCTGACAAGACCTTCTGCGTCTACATCGCAGATACCGAGGAGGCGATCCGCAAGCACTCGGAGCTGTCCGGCATCCCGATCACATCGATCACCGAGGTCCCGCAGGCGATCGACCCGCTGACCGCGAACAACTGAGCGCGGCATCCGGCGCCAGAAATCGCGATCCGTGGGACTTGCGACGATGCAAGCTGATCGGCGGGGTCCCGAGAGCATGTTGCCCGAATTGGGGAGCGGTCTTGCGCTCTTTGAGCATCAGGGGAATCGCAGTTGGGATCGAGGGTCTGACGGCGGGGTGTTGCTTGCGGGCGCGAGGTCGACTCTGATGGCGGATTCAGCTTCGGAAGCCTGCCGCCATCATGAACACCTTCCTCACGGCCTTCGACCACATCCCCGATCCCCGCGCCGAGAACGCGCGCCACGAGCTTGGCGAGTTGCTCGTGGTCGCCTTCGTTGCGGTGCTGTGCGGCGCCACGAGCTGTGCGGAGATGTCCTCTTTCGGGCGCGCAAAAACCCATATATTCAGGGAGCTCCTCAAGCTCAGGCACGCGATCCCGTC
>LFCJ01000095.1_pt1 | contig 46723 bp, 43 predicted proteins | sample 643141 | NCBI WGS metagenome assembly LFCJ01 (sample SAMN03766243, study PRJNA286221) | soda lake metagenome | biome: soda lake; feature: Kulunda steppe; material: water; isolation source: sample B1-Br-g2 brine of Lake Bitter-1 | place: Russia: Kulunda steppe | collected 2010-07
CGTCGAGGCTCGTCAGCATCGATCGTTCGAGTTCTGCCTGCTCTAAGCTCGCTTCGGCACGTTCGATCTCCCAGACGCTCCAGATACCGGAGGTGCCGAGCCCGACGGCTGCGCCGAGACCGATTCCGACGACAGCGAGTCCGTTCGCGACGCCGGAGAGATAGGCACCGACGACGACGCCGATGCTGGTGAGCGTTCCATCGAACCCGTTGGCGACGAAGTACCGCCGTGAGAGCGATCGGACGTCGTCGCGCTGGATCGCCTGTCGGAGTCCGTTCACTCGACTGCCGACGGTCATCGCCCGGAGATCCAGGGGTCGTCGACGACGTGATCGCCACAGGCCACCTCGTCGATCGAGTGGATCGAGCCGCTCAGGTCGGCAATCTCGGCGTCGATCACGTCGAGATCGAGGTTCTCGCCCTCGATCGAGATCCGTACCGTCCGAACGTCTTCTTCGATCTCGACGAGTTTGCCCGTCACGCCAGTCACCGCATCGAGTTCGCTGAGTCGTTCGACGAATTGGACGAGGCTCGGTTCGTGTGGTTTCAGGACGTCGAGAACCAGTCGGCGAATCATACATGGCGTTTCGACCGTCCCCCACAAGTGAATATCGGCTGCGCGATCACTCGTCGGACGAGACGATTTCGTCTAAGTTCTCGATCGTCACATCGTGGCCCGCACTCTCACCGGGCAGGATGTCTCCGAGCGCAGCGCCGAACGCACCAGCCGCCCAGATGACGGTAATTCTGCCGAACGCCTCCAGAGTCGTTGGATCCTCTTCGTAGATCCGGCCCCACAGAATCATCAGGCCGGCTGCCGTCAGAAACGAAATCGACAGCACGCCGACGAGCCGTCTGGGAACAACCCCAAACAGCGGCTTCGAGACCGTTATTTCACGGATATCGGTCCAGTAGAGCACCCCGATCGTCAGCACGACGACGAACAGGATGTTCGAAACGAGAAAAACAGGGACGCCAGCGACGGTATTCGCGGCGAAGTGTTCGGCAATCTCGAAGACACCATCCTCGACGAGCAGCGGGAGCGACAGCAGGATACTCCCGACGAACGCCTCGGCCATGTCGCGGGCAGTGTACTTTTTGATGCCGTTTTCGACTGTTTTCAATCCGGGAATCCGACGGGCGACAGACATCGTTTCACGAACCTGTTTACGCTCTTCGGGATCGTCGACCAGCGCTTCGAGTTCTTCTAATTGATCGAGTAGATGGTCAATGTCTGGCTCTGCTGGAATCTCCGGGTTGGCGGGCCCGCCGTCCCCTGTTAGCTCTGTCCCATAATCGCGATCGGGCATTCGTACGCATATCCAACAACGAGGTGAAAAACACATCGACCCGTCCCGAGCCCGCAGTGTACCGAGATGCTGGTCGCGGCGACCGGGCCAGAACGTAGCTCTCAGACGCCGACGGTGGCCCGGAACAGATCACTTAGACGCCAAAGGTTGCTCGTAGCATGTCACGTGTCCCCGGTCCGAGACCGACGGCGACGACGATGATCATGAACAGGTAGGCATACCGGGGGCTCTCCTCGAAGAACTCCTCGTTGAACAGCCAGATGATGAGGACAGCGGCGGCGAGTTTGACGAGCAGGAACGGCCACGCCGCACCGAAGTTCGTAACGATCGCCTCGTTGATCGGATGTTTCGGCACCAGGTTCGCTGGCAGGCCAAATAGCGTCGCGTAGTCGAGGCCGATCACGTTTGCAACCCCGTCGACCGCGTGCGCCCAGATGACGACGATCCCCATATATCGGGTCCCCTTGTTGATCTCGGGCACGAGCCGCTCGATCGCGACCCAGGTGATCGCCGTCGCAACGGTCGCACCGACCAGTGTGACCACCAGAAGCAGCGGATAGAACGTCGCGTACGGCTCGAAGGCCGCCGCGTACCCGAGCGCTCCGACCGTTACGGCCAGACAGACGCTCCCGATCGCAAAGAGTGGATACTCGTATCCCGAGACGTAGTCGTTCCGATCGAGCCAGACGGAACTCGCCAGAGCGACCGCCGCAATGGCAGTGACGGTAAAGTAGATCAGCGGACTGATCAGGAATCCAGACCACGGCAGTTCGATCGCGAGCTCACCCGTCTCCCGGAAGGCAGCGACGTTCGCATCTTCGATGACGCGCAATGCCCCACCGAAGAGGAAAAACGGGAACAGGCCGTAGAAGCCGGCTCGGTAGCGTTCGATCTCCAGGCGCTGAAACAGGAAGGCCACACCGATCGCCATGAGGATCAGCGTCGGGATGTAGCCGGCATAGGAGACGAACGTGTAGCCGGGCGAGGCGGTCGGTCCGGTCGTGTTCTCCCCACACTGTACCTGCGATCCTCCATCCCACGCGACACAGTTCCAGCCGTGGGCGTCGGCGACGACTGGTCCCCAGTAGTATTGCCAGATGAGATCCACGTACACCCGCTGTGGGAACAGGACGGCAGCGAGTGTAACGCCGGCAGCGAGGAGTACGACGGTCGCGGCCCAGAGTCGCACGGGCCCGTACCGTTCGAGATACTCGTCCATAACCGTCATACGGGATGGTGGCCGCTTACAATTTCCGATTCCTGACGCGACCGAGGTCACGAGAACGTGGTCCCATCCCGTTCTCGAACCCCGATCGATCGGTCCGACCGCGATCGAGTTGGGGGTCAAGACGGCGTGTGCAGCCCCGTCCTATTTCGATGTCGGTCTCGTCTATTCGGACGATCACTGATGAGCGTCTCACAAACTACAGACCGAACGGAACTACTGAAAGACGCCGGCGTCGTGACGACACTGATCGACGCGGGCATGGAGTTGGCGAACGGGCGACCGAAAAGCGCTGCGCTACTGGCCGGTGCCGCCGCGGTCTCCACTCGGGTGCCAGGCTTCGGAACCGCCGTCTCCCTGCTCCTGCGGGGGTACCGACGGATCAGGTAGACCGCAACGAGTTCCTCGCTCACACGTCGTCGATCGCACGGGCCGCTGCCAGCACTTCCTCGTGGACGTGCCCGTTCGAGGCGACCAGCCCCGTGCTGTCGTGTCGCCAGCGATTCCCGTCGAGGTCGGTGACGGTCCCTCCTGCCGCACGGATCATGGCGACGCCGGCGACGGTATCCCAGGAGTTCGTCGGGAGATCCGTGATCGCCCCCTCGAGTGCACCTGATGCAACCATCGCGAGTTCGAGTTGTGCACAGCCAAACCGGCGCATATCGTCGAACCGATCGACGATCGATCGTGTGACGGCGGCGTACCGATCGCGATCGTCGTGGTCCCACCAGAACGTCGGGCAGACGGTCGCAGCGCTGGGATCGCGCTTGTCGCTGACCGAAAGCGGCTCCTCGTTGCGGAACACCCCTGACGGACCGACACGGTACGTATCGTCCAGTGCTGGGAAGACGATCGCACCGGCAACTGGCTCACCGTCGACGACTGTTGCGACGGCCGTCCCGAAGGCCCTGATCCCGTCGACGAAGTTGTTCGTCCCGTCGATGGGATCGACGATCCACGCCGGCCCCGTTTCGGGGACCTGTTTCAGCGCGTCGTCCTCTTCGCCGACGATCGCGTCTGCGGGAAAGGACTCCCGAACGTGGTCGATGACCGTCTGCTGGGCATCCCGATCGGCCTGCGTGACCACGTCGGTTTCCCGCGATTTCTGTTCGACGGCGATCCCCGTCCGAAAAGCGTCTCCAGCAACGGTCGCGCCGGCAGTGGCTGCGTCCACGGCAACCGTCGCCCGTCGTCTCGCAGCGTCGGACTCGTCCATGCACCGCACTCTGTGGACCACTCGAAAAGGCCTAGCGGTTTCGGCAGTTCGTTCGCTCCTCGGCGCTCGGTCCGGTCGCGAGGAAACCGACAAAAGCCGCTCTCGAACGGAGAGTGTCATCACTACTCGTCTGAGTGCGTCAGAAGTTTGCGAGGGCAAGATACTGCTCTTGCCGCACTGTGTGGCAGTGCGAGGGGAGGGAATCGAACCACCTCCGAGAACCTGCGCGACGCGCAGAACCTCGGTGTCATTCGATCCCTCCTGCATCTCGCTCCGTGCGTCATGCACGTCGCTACGATGCGAGGGGAGGGAATCGAACCCACGAACGTCTACACGAGCGGATCTTGAGTCCGCCGCCGTTGGCCGCTTGGCTACCCTCGCACGCAGTGTCTGGTACGCACGTCCCGTATGAATACCCTACGATTTACGTACCGATCGGGCTTACCGATCGGTCCCAGACGACACTGTTGGGGCGTCGAAAACGTCGGGTGGATACCGCCGATTGCAGTTCAGACACTGGTAGTTCCCTGTGACGTGGGCGTAGAGTCGATCGCCACAGTTCTGACACCGGCCGTGTGGATAGTTCATCGTGGTGTGTGCTGTGGCCCCGTCTCGAATACCACTGCCGGGACACTGGTGTAGGCATTATATACTGCCGCCCGCCACCGTCGATCGTCGTCCCCGATGAGATGGACTGTTGTCCGGGGATCACCGACTGGCAGCAGCGAGTCAGGGTCGTGCGGAACGACGTGCCGCTGCCGACTGGACGGAGCCTGACACTAGGGCAGCGCTCCGCGAGCAACCGGACGGAGTCCGGCAGCGACGGCAATGAAGTACAGCAATCCGTGTAATGTCCCGCCGGTCCCCGTCGGTTAGTCGAGGCTCTCTGCGTACTCTCACGGCACCCGTTGGTTAGTCGAGGCTCTTGGCGTACTCTCACGGCCCCCCGTTGGTTAGTCGAGGCTCTCGGCGTACTCCCAGTCGCTCTCCCGTGCGATCGGGCGTTCGTCGTCGAGTTCGATCTGCCAGCCGTCGAGCGCTGTCGGGTCATCGAGCGCGTCGGCGAGCGTCCGCCGTACGTCGCGGAGGTCGACACCGTAGTAATCCTCCGGTAGGTCCTGAAGATACTGGAGTGCAGTCTCGAACAGCGATCGCATCCCGCCGTCGTCCTCGAAATCGGCGTGTTTGTACGCTCCTGCAGCCACCTGCACCATCCCGTGGAGAAACGCGCTCTCTGCGGTGCCACGGCCGTAGTTGTACCACTCGGCCTCGAAACAGTCGTGGGCCTCGTGAAACGCGCCGCTGTTGTAGAGGCGTACGCCATGGATAACGGCCCGCCGAAGCGTGCCGTGCTCCCACCCGTTCGACCGAACACGTCCGGCATCCCACCCGGCCGGCGCACCGGCGAGTGGCGGTGCGACGGTGTCGTCTCGGGTGTGGTCGTCCATAGGGCACTCTATCGGCCCCACCCAGGTAATCCCGTCGAACGACCGGTCGATCGATCCTGCGGTCACAGACGTACTGGCGGCGGACGCTATCGGAACCAGACCTGTCAGGGATCGAATCCCCATGATAGCACAAGACATGCAGGGGTTGCTGACTCGCCCGGAAAAGACCGAATTACATTTGAAGTCAGGGCACAACTATCAGCTAATGAGAGTTGCACAGCTTGGGTCGGGGACGCCTGAGCTCGCGGTCGTCGCCGGAATCCATGGCGACGAACCGTGTGGTGTCAGGGCGATCGAACGGCTGCTCGATGATCGTCCGACCGTCGAACGGCCTGTCAAACTTATCGTCGCCAACGAGAAGGCACTCGAACGGCGGGTTCGCTACGTCGACGAGGATCTGAACCGGGCGTTCCCGGGGTCGCCGGATGCGACGACCCACGAGGGACAGCTCGCGAACCGACTCGTCGACGAACTCGAGGGCTGTCTTGGCTTTTCGATGCACTCGACACAGAGCCATGCCGAACCGTTTGCGATCGTCAACGGGCTCACCGATCGGGCGACGACGCTCTGTCCACAGCTCCCGGTTTCAGCGATGGTCGAGACGAGTAACTTCTCGGACGGACGGCTGTTCACCGAGATCGAGACGATCGAAGTCGAATGTGGCCTCCAGGGGTCGGAGACCGCCGCGGAGAACGCCGATCGACTGACGCGATCGTTCCTGACGGCTGTGGGTGCCTTACCTGGCGATACGATGGCTCGTGACCTCCCAATCTTTCGGCTGACAGATGTCATTCGAAAGCACCAGGCAGAGACGTACGAGGTGTTCGTCGACAACTTCAGGCGGGTCGATCCCGGGAGCCCGTTTGCAGCCGCTGACGGCGACGCCCAGGTGGCAGAGGAACCGTTCTACCCTGTTCTCATGTCGCCGAACGGCTACCGAGACGTCTTCGGCTACGCGGCCGAGAAAGTAGACGTCCTGCAGCGGCCGACAGCGGCCGACTGAGAGGGACCGGTGGAGTCACCCACCGCCGATCGTCGTCCTCGACTGGCCCACTGCCCTCCAGATCCGAGATATGCACAATTTTCCCCGCGGCGGCAGCATTGATACCCTGGCACCCCCTTTCGGAGCGTAATGACAGCATCAGCACTCGTCGTTGCCATGGTCGCAGAGCTGTTCCCGAACGGGATCAGTCACTACGCGATCGGTGGCCTCCTCGTCGGACTCGGCGTCGCCGTGATCTACGTCGGGACCGGCATCTCCGCCGGCGCGAGCACGTTTCTCGAATCGACTCTCTCGTATGGCTCGACACTCTCCCGATTTCAGCAGTATCGCCCCTCGCGTGACTGGCGGGTCGTCTTCACTCTTGGAATCGTCGCCGGGGCTGCAATCTATGCCGTGACCGCCTCGCCACAGGACGGCCTCTGGGTCACGGAGGTCCAGTGGTGGCGGCTCCTCGTTGGCGGCATCCTCGTCGGGATCGGGACCCGCGTCGGGAAAGGCTGCACGTCGGGCCACGGCGTCTGTGGCGTTGGTTCGGTCTCGAACGCGTCGTTCGTCGGCGTCGCGACGTTCCTGTTGATCGCGATCGGAACGGCACAACTCGTCCAGGCCACGGGGGTCGTCCCATGAGCGGCGAACACGAGCAACACCCGCTTTTCATGCCGCTGGTGTTCGTCGGCGGCCTGATCTTCGGCTTCGGCCTCGGCTTCAGCCAGATGGCCCAGCCGGAGGTCGTGTTGAGCTTCCTGCAGTTCGAGGACTTCGGCCTGCTGTTCGTCATGTTCGGTGCCGCGATCGTCACCGGGATCACCTACTTCGGGATAACGCAGTTCCGCTCCAACGCGCCGCTGACGGGGGCCGCCTACGGCCGGCGGCTGAAAACGCTCGACAAAAACGTGGTCATCGGGGGTGGCATCTTCGGTGTTGGCTGGGGCCTCTCGGGAATCTGTCCCGGCGCGGCCTACGCCAGCCTCGGTATCGGCAACTACGCCATGCTCTGGGGGATCGCCGGGATGTTCATCGGGGCCTACGTTCAGGGATTCTGGCGATCGACTCGCGTCGAAAGCGGGACCCCTGCAACGGCGGCCGACTGAACAGACGACCTGAACGAGCTGGTTCGGGCGGCTGGGATGTCCGCAGATTCGATCCACTGTGAGCCAGTCTGTGCACACACTGGATACACTAGCCGCCACCTGTGTGCTGCGGGGAGGTGAGGACGTAAGGCCTATGCCGCTGACACTCTAATCACAGGTATGGACTTCCCGCCAAATCAGGGGCTCGACCAGGACGAAGTCGACGAATACGTCGAAGACACCCTCGCGGAAAACGAGGTCGTCCTCTTTATGAAGGGGACCGAACTCATGCCCCAGTGTGGGTACTCCCGAAAGGCGCTTGGCCTGATCGACCAGTATCGTGACGAGTACGAGACGGTCGACGTCCTCGAGTCGCTCGACGAGTATCGCGTTGCACTCAAAAAACAGAGCGATTGGGAAACCATTCCCCAGACGTTCGTCGACGGCGAGTTCGTCGGTGGCTCGGATATCCTCGAAGAGCTCGAGGAACGAGGCGAACTGGCGGAGACGCTCCAAACCGAGTAAGACGACCACACAGACTGGAGTTACATGTATCCAAATGCGTGGGTATCGGATTTAATAGCAGATCATATAAGTCACGCACTCGTACTAGCTAATCAGCGACTGTCGCCGCACACCTTCCCACTATGTCAACAGAGGAATCCAGACACGTATATCGGCTGCACTCGACCCTCGAACTGCCACTCGAAGACCTTCGAGAACACATCGAGAACGCACAGTACCCGGATGGAATTACGAACGTCGAAATTACGCGACGAAACAACACCCTCATTCTCAAAGCCGTCGCCGAGGACGAGTCGGTGAGCAAGTACACGCCGACGGCCCAGCTCAAAGCGAGCGTCACCGAAAACCGGGTCTACGAAGAGGACCCTGATGAGCGTCGGAACTCCTTCCGCTGGGACGAAGAAGAAGAGGACGAGATCGAGTCCGAACTCGTCGAGTTCGCGGCGTTTAAAGGCGATCGCGAGACCGTCCTACAGAACTCACTGCTCCAGTACGAGATGTTCCTCGTTCTCTGTGGCATCGCAGAAACGGCCGAAAAGGGAACGCTGACTGCGATTTCGGAGCGCGACGGCGATCTAGAGGCGACGCGGATCGTCGAAGGAGAGCCGCGGCCTGCCGATATCGAGGTCGTCGAGGGACCAGGCGACTCGGGTGCCGGACAGGGTGGGGTGAACTGGCGAGACAACAAGTTCATCAGCGACTGAGCGGACCGGACAGTTTTCCCACTGGTCAGCGCACTAACCGACGAGAAACGTATTTGCGTCCGCCCGATAGTCTCGGTATGGACGATCCGGGAGCGTATTCGACTGCGGGACGGCTTGCTATGGCCGTGTTCGTAATTATTACGCCGACGCTGCTCTTTCTGGGACTGGTCCGTGGGCTAGAGAAACTTCGAGACGACGCGTTTCTCATCGAGTGGGCGAGTGCACAGGACGAAGAGCCCGAAGAGCTCGTAAACGACGACGTACTCGCCGTGCTGGCCGGCGGTGCCGGAATCGAGAGCGACGAGTCCGACGGCGGCTACTGTCCGAGCTGTGGAATCACGAACCGATCGGACGTCACCTACTGTCAGGAGTGTCTCAGTCGGCTGCGCTGAGAGAGATTGGTGTAGCCGCTGACCGCCGACGGAGAGGCCGATCGGCGGGACCGACAGAGGGGAGTCCGTATGAGAGAGCGCCGTCCGTTTTAATCGGCGGTCACGAGAGCAATTGCTGGAACATCTCGGCCGACCGTCGCGAGATCAGCGACTGACTGTTGGGCCAAGGGTTATTCGGCTCGGGACCCTCGATCCAATAATGGCATCCCTCAGTTCACTAGCTCAGCAGTTCGCTGTCGACCCGATCCTGGCAGTCGGCACACTGGTACTGATCGTCGCCGTGATCACCGTCTTTTCGATGGTCGAGATCGTCGATGCCTACAACAGGGGCGCACTCACGGTCTTCGGGGAGTATCGAAAGCTGCTCGAACCGGGACTCAACATCGTTCCGCCGTTCGTCTCTCGGGTCTACACGTTCGATATGCGAACGCAGACGATCGACGTGCCCTCACAGGAGGCGATCACGCGGGACAACTCGCCCGTCACGGCTGACGCAGTCGTCTACATCAGAGTCATGAACGCAAAGCGGGCGTTCCTCGAGGTCGACGATTACAAGCGCGCAGTGTCGAACCTCTCCCAGACGACGCTCCGTGCAGTCATCGGCGACATGGAACTCGACGACACGCTGAGTCGTCGCGAGATGATCAACGAGCGAATTCGGACGGAGCTGGACGAGCCGACCGACGAGTGGGGGATCCGCGTGGAATCGGTCGAGGTCCGCGAAGTGACCCCATCCCGGGACGTCAAGGGCGCGATGGAACAACAGACGTCCGCTGAGCGCCGCCGCCGGGCGATGATCCTCGAAGCACAGGGTGAACGACGTAGCGCGATCGAAAAGGCGGAGGGTGACAAACAGTCCAACATCATCCGTGCCCAGGGTGAGAAACAGAGTGAGATCCTCGAAGCACAGGGTGATGCGATCTCGACCGTCCTCAGAGCCCGATCGGCCGAATCGATGGGCGAACGAGCGGTCATCGACAAAGGGATGGACGCCCTGACCGAGATTGGGCAAAGCGAATCGACGACGTTCGTGTTACCCCAGGAGCTCTCGTCGATGGTCGGCCGCTACGGCAAGCACCTGTCGGGAAGCGACGTCAAAGAAGACGGGCAGCAACTCGATAGTCTCGAGTTCGACGAGGAGACTCGCGAACTGATCGGTCTCGACGAGATCGGGGAGATGCTCGGCGAGATCGAAGCCGAAACCGAGGTCGACGTTAAAGCGATGGAAGAAGAAGCCCAAGCGATCAAACAGGGCGATGACGTGACGGGACAACCCGACGAAATCGAGAGCGTTTCGGAGACCTCCACCGAGCCACAGGCGGGCCAGTCGGACGACGGGTCGGGCCAGCGCTGAGCGAGTCACCAATCGAGGACTGCGTTTGCGTTTCTGGCTGCCAAGCGGCAGCCGACAAGTCAACTGATATCTCGGGAGCCGTCAGGACGGTAACGGACAGAGACTCGCGGTAAACACCACCGTCTCGTCGGTCTCGTTTCGTGCGCCGTGGACGGTGCCGCGATCGTGGAGGACAACACCGGGTGCTTCAACCTGCTCGTTGGTACCATCCTGGACGACCGTGACCGTCCCGTCGAGTACGTGAAAGACGTTCGTGCTGTCGGGGTGATCGTGTGGCTCGAGTTCCGCTCCCGGCCCGAGTGCAAACGCTTTCACGAGCACGTCGTCGGTGACGACCAGTTCGCCAGTTTCGACCTCGCCATCGGCGGGATCGAGTGCGGTTGCGACGTCTGGATATCGATCGAGTGCCATACGGACACCGTTCGATCGCCTGTCATATATACCATCTGCTGTCGAGCACGGTTGCGATCGCCCGCCGATCGTTACGAGGGCTTAGAGTCGTCACGCCAACCGCCAGGCAGTGCTTTCCATCCGGGGAGCAGCCGCGCGATCCAGGTGACGTAGCCGAACTTGAACAGACCGGCCTGTGTGAGTGCCCCGACTACGAGAAGGACGAGAAACACCGGCGAGAGAACGTCGAATAGCAACGGTCCAGGATGGAGCGCTTCTCGCGCGGCGTCGAACTCGGCCAGCGTCACCGACCGTGAGGCGAAGGCAGCTCCGACGAATGCCGTGAGCGGGCCCAGCATCGATCTGGTCAGGACCAATCCGAGGACGGCCCCAGCGACGCCAACAGCGATCGCAGCGCCCCACTCGACGTACCACTGGCCGTCGACGAACAGGGGGGCAAGTGCAGTTGCGCCGACGAAGGTTCCGACGACGAAACTCGTCGCAGCTACGGCGGCTGACAGCAGGAGATAGCCCGCGAGGCCGCCACCGACTGCACCAAGGGCGATCGGACCGACGGCTGCTGCCAGTCCATCGAGGCCGATAGCAGCGCTCGCGGTCGGGCCGAACAGATAGCCGCCGCTTCCCCCAAGCATGGTTCCGAGGAGAACGACACCGTACACCGAGAGCGCGCTCCCGGCGAACAGCAACAGGACACCGCCACCGACCAGGGCGAGATCAGCGAGCGCGATCATTGTCGCGGCCTACGTATGAACAGCAAATAAATAGTTGGATTCGTGATTATCATAGCACTGATCATATACTGTCGGTATATCGCCCCTAGTCGGCTTTTTGGCCGAGATAGGCTGGTTCGATCGGGCGGTTACCAAATGGTCAGTTCGAGACTACGATCGGGTATCTCACTACTAACTATACTCGATCTGCTGGAAGACGTGATTACACGGTGTCTCTGACCGAATGACTGACCACTTCTCATCCACGTTATCGATTCTCGCCCTGAACAGAACCGCTGTGAGACCAGCCGCCGAAGCGACCGACCTCGACGGATCGACCGAGAAACAGTCTGTACTGGCCGAACGCGGCGATGCGGAGGTGCGCTAATGCAGGTCTGTACGATCGTCGGTGCCCGCCCACAGTTCATCAAAGCAGCAGTCGTCTCTCGTGAACTCCGATCGGTCGGTGAGGAACTGCTGGTTCATACCGGTCAGCACTACGACGAGGAGCTTTCGAGCGTTTTCTTCGACGAGTTAGACATTCCCGAACCGGCGTATAATCTCGGCGTACAGTCGGGGCCACATGGGGAACAGACGGCGAACATGATTGCAGCGATCGAACCGATCGTCGAGGAGCACGAACCGGACGTCCTGTTGCTGTACGGCGATACAAACTCGACGCTCGCGGGCGCGATCGTCGGCTCGAAATGTGACGTCGCCGTCGCCCACGTCGAGGCTGGCCTTCGGAGCGACAACAGGGAGATGCCCGAGGAAATAAACCGAATCCTCACCGACCACGCCGCCGATCTCTGTTTCGCACCGAGTACCAGTGCCGTCGACCGCCTCGCTGCCGAGGGTATCACCGACGGTGTCTACTGCTCCGGAGACGTCATGTACGACGCGATCCTCGCCGGACGAGAGCGAGCGATGGTGAGTTCGGAGATCCTCGACGACCTCGGTCTCGAGGCCGGCGAGTTCGTCCTGGCGACCGTCCACCGCCAGAGCAACACGGACGTTCGAGCGAACCTCGCTGCGATCCTCGACGGACTCGCAGAGAGCCCACAGCCGGTGGTGTTTCCTGCACATCCGCGAACGATCGCCAGCTTAGAGGAGTACGACCTCCTGGCGCGCGCAAAACAGGAGTTCGAGCTGATCGATCCGCTCGGCTACCTCGATTTCATTCGGCTCATGGATGCAGCCGAACGCATCGCAACGGACTCGGGCGGGGTCCAGAAGGAGGCGTTCTTCCTCGGGACGCCCTGTGTGACTCTGCGAAACGAGACCGAGTGGACGGAAACCGTCGACAGCGGCTGGAACGTCCTCGTCGGTCCGGACACCGATCGAATCCGGACGGCACTCCGGGCCGATCGAAACCCCGAGACAGATGTCCAGCCCTACGGTGACGGCGACGCCAGCCGGCGGATCGCATCAGCACTCGCGGAGTACGTCGCGGACGGCGAGCCGACCGCGCAAATCGAGTCAGAACCCTCGCCGCTGACGTGACCACGCCGGCGATCGGGAGCCGGAAGTCGCTCGACGATCGGCGAATCCCGCTCCGAACACCGGACCTGGGGGGTGCGAACTGGCCACACCTAATTGGGATATAGTCAAAAATCACCGCATCTGTTGGCGCGGCGGTCGAGACTGATCCCCACCCCCTCTGGGTGGACAGAGACTCACACACATGGGATCGATGATCGGGACACTGGCCACATATCCGACTCCAGGCTCCTCGAAACACCGCAAAACGATCGATTCCAGGTCCGACCGAATACTGTCGCCAACTCTCCGTCCGCTCGGCTCTCGATCGGTCGGCTCGGTCCCAGCTTCCGTCAGAGGTTTCCGCTCCCCCAAACGGTTTAAATGTGGTAATTATATCTAATTACACCATGGCAGCCAATTTCCCAGAGTACGTCGACGTCGACTACGACGACGGTAAGGGCGAGAATCCCGAAGACTATCCGCGCATCGAGGACAAAATCGAGAAGGCGATCGAAGTCACCCGCGAAGGGCTCGAAGTCTACGAGAACCCGGCCGTAATGTGGACGGGTGGCAAGGACTCGACGCTCGCGCTGTATTTCATCAAAGAGGTCGCCGAGCGGTTCGACCTCGAGGTCCCGCCGACGGTGTTTATCGACCACTACCAGCACTTCGACGAGATCCACGACTTCGTCGACCACTGGGCCGACGAGTGGGATCTCGAAGTCATTTACGCCCGAAACGAGGACGTCGGCGAATACGTCGACGAACATGACCTCTCCCCCGGTGACGAGATCGACATCTCCGAGTTGTCCGACCACAACCAACACCACGTCCGTGAGATCTTAGAGTACGAGGACGACGAGTTCCCGTTCCTGCTCGACACCTACGTCGGCAATCACTTGCTGAAGACGGTGGCGCTCAATGACACCCTCGAAACACACGACATCGACGGCGTCATCTCCGGCGTTCGCTGGGACGAACAGGAGGCCCGTGCCGACGAGACGTTCTTCAGCCCCCGCCACGATCCGGACATCTACCCGCCCCACGACCGCATCCAGCCCATCCTCCAGTTCGACGAGGCGGCCGTCTGGGAGGCCTTCTGGAACTTCGCTGTCCCCGACACGGTCGCGGAGTTCCCAGACGAGGGATACGTCCCTGCGAGTGCCGACGACCTCCCCGAAGGCGTCGACCAGGACGACGTGCCGATCTCGCCGAAGTATTTCGCCGGCTTCCGATCGCTCGGGAGCGAAGTGAGCACCGAAAAGAGCGAAGACGAGCCCGCCTGGCTGCAAGATCTGGCGGGAACGACCGAGCGTGCGGGCCGCGCCCAAGACAAAGAGGATCTGATGGAGCGCCTGCGCGATCTCGGCTACATGTAAGTCGGATCGTACCTGCATCCCGACGTATCGAATCGGTCCGCGATCGGCGTGGGCAGTGCCACGTCGCTGTCCCGATCGCGGACCACACTGTTCTGTTGCTCTGCGGTCGATCGGCGATTCTCAGTTTGTCGCGCGATACTCGCCGTGTTTGACGCCGAGTGCGAGCATGATCAGTCCGAAGACGATCATCGACGGTGCGACCATCATGAGGATCGTTTCGGTAACCATCATATCAGACGCAATCATTCCACCAACGCCGACACCGATCAGTGCGAGAAACACCACTGCCGTCTTTGGAAGATCGAATTCCATACCTGACCGTTGGGAATAGGTCACCTAATGTTGTCCGGAATCGGCAGGCCGCTCGTCGATAGAATAATGCGTGTCCCTGTTAAATGTAGGACTCATGTGCCTGATCGATGATGCGGATCTCGTTCGTGGCCGAAACTTCGGTAGCCCGGCGTCAAATCACGGGAGCAAACCCGGCCTCACAGGCCCGACAACGGAGGCGTACCAATGAGTGATCCAACTGTCGAGAAGGTGTTCGAAGTCATCGCAGAAACCGCACCCGAAATCCGTGCGACGCTCGTCGATCGCGTCGGCTTCCAAAGTGAGGAGAACCCAAGCGGAGAGGAACAGATCGCAGCCGACGTCTACGCCGATCAGTTGCTCGAAGAACGGCTGTTGCCGATCGATGGTATCGGACAGTACGCAAGCGAAGAGCGAGACGAAATCATTACGGACGATTCAGACGACGGGTACGCGATCGCGGTCGATCCGGTCGACGGCTCGTCGAACATCGAGACCAACAACGCGGCCGGCACCATCCTCGGCATCTACGACGCCGTGCTCCCGGCCAGTGGAACCACGCTCGTCGGTGCCGCGTACGTCCTGTATGGACCGCGAACGACGATGGTGGTCGCCCACGAGGGAACTGTCACCGAGTACATTCTCGAAGATGGGGGCCAGACGGTCGTCGAATCCGACATCAGTATTCCCGACGAACCCGGCGAAAAAGGCGTCTACGGGTTCGGCGGCCGTGTTCAAGAGTGGCCGGAGGAGTTCAAATCCTTCGCTCGCGACATCGAAACAGAACTCAAGCTTCGCTACAGTGGCGCGATGATCGGAGACATCAACCAGGTGTTGACCTACGGCGGGGTTTTCGCGTATCCGGCGCTCAAATCAGCACCAGAGAGCAAGCTTCGCCTGCTGTATGAGGGGAACCCGATCGGCTACATCGTCGAGGCTGCTGGCGGACGCTCGTCCGATGGAAGCGGCTCAATTCTCGAGGTGCCGGCAGAGGAACTCCACCAGCGCGTTCCGGTCCACATCGGAACGACAGGCTACATCGAGCGACTCGAAGCGACACTGGAATGAGCGGACACGACGTATCGATCGACACGGTCACCACGACAACACTGGAAGCGTGGTCGACGACGCGAGCCAACAGCACTGCCGGTAGCAACGAGACACAATACACATGATAGACGAGACAGTGACCGAGATCAAGCAGATGCGAACCCAGAGCGCGTCGATCGTCGCAGTAAAAGCGGCGAAAGCGCTTCGGGAGTTGACTGATCGGGAGTACTATACTGTCGAGGAGTATATTCGCGCACTGAGTCGCAACAGCACGGCGCTGCATCAGGCGAGTCCGTCACACGCAACGCTGTATACGACACAACAACAAATCGTCGACGAGGTGACCGAGTCGGATCCTGACACTGTCGAGGAGGCCAAAAACCGGACGCTCGAAGCGATCGACAATGTCGTCACCGAAGTCGAGTCGAGCAAGGCCCGTGCCGCAGAGCGAGCAGCGACGCTCATCGACGATGGCGACGTCCTATTGACTCACGAGAACTCCTCGACCGTCATGGCGACGCTCGAACACGCCCTCGAGGCGGGCAAAACCTTCGAGCTGTACGTGACGGAATCACGCCCCCGGTTCATCGGCCGACGAACGGCCCGCCAGCTGGCCGATCGGGAGGGGGTAGACGTCACGCTCATCACCGACAGCGCGTCGGGGTACTTCCTCGCCGAGTGTGACCGCGTGTTTGTCGGGATGAACTGTGTTATCGATGACACGCTGTACAACCGCATCGGGACCTACCCGATCATCGCCGTCGCCGATAGCGAGGACGTGCCGGTGACTGCCGTTGGCTCGTCTGCAAAGCTCATCGACAGCGGCTTCGTCTTCGAAAACGAGTATCGGATCTCGTCGGAAGTGCTGCTCGAGCCTTCCGACGGGTTCGAGGTGGCGAATCCAGCCTACGATGCGACACCGCGACACCTCCTCGAGACGATCGTCACCGACGAACAGATCTACGACGTCGACATGGACGACTGACCCGCATGGGCGACTGCCGCGTCGCGGTCGGGATACTCCACTGATTCTCGCTGCTCGCTGATGGTCACTCGCAGGCAAGGCTCAACGAGATTGCGTCTCGTACGCGCGACGCTGTTATTGGCGTTCGATCTTTTGTCACCACCGATCGTTATGACGGAGGCGACCGCTACTCGATCGTCGTATCAAAAACAGCTCCGGCTCTGCCGGGGAGCTGGTCAGTTCACAGTCGAAGCTGCCGAACGGTCGTTCCGGCAGCCTCCAGGTTTTCGTTTTCAGCAGCGGCGACGATCACCTGATTCTCGCCGGGCTCGACGTCGAGTGTTGCCTCGAACTCGCCATCTTCGACGTGGATGTAGGCGCTGTCGACCGGCGTCTTAATCGCGACACAGACACCAGTCGTTTCGCCAGCAACGACGAGCTGGTTGCCCTGGAACTGCGTGTCGACGCGCATCGCCGGGCTGCGGTCGGGCTTTTGCAGCTGACGCTGTCGGTACCGATCGTCGACAAACGCCGGTGTTTCGACGGGGGTGCCGGCGCTGATACCGTGTGCCAGTCGGACGTACTGGGCCATCGACCAGGCCAGCGGGGTCGCCGCGCCAGTCCCTTCGCCGAACTCCCAGCCATAGTCCGTACCGTGTTCGCGATCCCAGACCTGTTCTGGGATCATCCGCCCGGAGTTGGCAAAGCGTTGCATCGTCTTGAGACAGTCTTCGGGTGTGAAGATCGGGTCCTGATTGACCAGTTCGTACTCGCCGCGTTCACCCGTCAGCAGTGGCCAGAGGCGTCCTTTACCCTTGTGTTCGACCGACCACGGGGCGCCCTCGTCGCCGCGGGAACGTTCGCCGTAGCCGTCGCCGTTGTATCGGTAGAATCCGGCTGCGGGATCGGCTTCGACGAGGATGGTGTCGTCGACTTCCGTGACGGAGTTTTCGACGACCTCGTCGTCGGCCGGCAAGATGCCGAGCCTGACGAGATCGAGGAAGCCGCCGTCGATGATCTCCCGTTCGTCGAGCGTCGGCCCGGCGTTGGCAAGCGTGCGGAGATGTCCGGCTTCGGGGTTGCCGTCCCGGGTAACTCGGACGAAGTATGGCGTGTTGTTGTGACGCTCGGTGCCAGTCTCGGTCGCCGTCCAGGTGTCGACGTTGTTCGCCCAGTGGTCTGCAAGCCCGAGCCAGACGAGCGCGTCGGCCTCGTGGCCGGTTTCGATCGCCAGCTTTGCTGCACACGCAAGACCTGCGATCTCGGCTGCGATCGACGACGGTGAGAAACCCGATTCTTCCTCCCAGCGTTCTTGGGCCGTTTCGGGGCCGTATCGGGAGACGTAATCGGCCGATCGACGGATGTTCTCGTAGCTGTAGTCGACGTCGTCGAACTCGACGCCCGCCTCGGCGAGGTGGTAGGCCATCACTTGCGGGTAGGAGATGTTGTCCATCTGCTCGCCACCCCAGCGAGTGACGCCGTTGATGTAGGTGTTCTGTGGGATGAATCCGTTTTCGTCCTGCTGGAACTCGTAAATGTACTCCAGCTGACTCGTCGCGATGTCGAGGGAGCCGACGATATCGAACGCCGTGAACACCTGATAGAGGTCTCGCGACCAGACGAAGTTGTAGCCGTAGCCTTTGGGTTCGTGGGCGTTGACAGCTTCGCCCCACGGAACCGACGGCGACGCGATCGAGGCACCGTGGTAGGTCTTATCTTCGACGGCCATGAGCGTCATGATCGCGCTGTTGTACTGTTTGGCCAGCGCATCGTCGTCGGTGACCGACTCGGGTAGCGGTTTGTCGTCGAGGTAGTCGGCCCAGCTTTCGGCGTAGGCGGAACGTACCGTCTCGAAGCCGCGATCGAGTGCCCCCTCGGCCTCGCCCAGCGCTGCTGTCGTGTCGGCGTAGCGGGCGAAGCCGAGTGCGATTTCTGTGCTGGTTTTGGCCCCCGTTCCGACGCGGCCGACGAGCACGACGTTCTCGTGATCGACCGACTCGACCGGATCGGGAAGGTCACCTTCAGTGTACAGTTTCTCGAGGCGGGGGCTGCCGGCGATCCCGACTGTCGCCCAGTCGAACCGCTCGGCAGCGGTCAGCGCCAGTGCGATCGAGTAGGCGTCGCCGTTCTCGTCGACGAGCAGTGGGTTGTCCGTTTCACCGGTGTAAGCACGTGGGTCACGGGCGGCGAGGTGGTACGCGCCCTCCTCACCAGTTCTGAGGCCACGGTCGTCGGTGCCGGTGTTGGTGAGTGCGACGTCCGAGACGGCGAAGAGATCGTACTCCTTTCCGTCGGTTGCCTCGAAGTCGACGTCGATAACGATGGCGTCGTGTTCGGGGTCGGTCGCATACTCGACGGTCAAACTCCACTCGTGACCCTGACCATCGCCTGTTTCGGTGAATACGTGGCGAAATAGCAGCGCTTCGTCGCTGACGGCCTCGACGCGGCGTTCGACGCTGTCCTCACTCTTTCGCCTCTGTCGATGGGTTCGGACGGTGTATTCGTTCTCCTCGGTACACCGGACGAGGAAGTCGAACACTCGCAGGTTCATCAGGTCTACTTGCGGGAACCGGGCCTCCGTCAGACCGCCCTCTGTGAGCGTAAACCATACACGCGAGGAATCGTCTGCGGCGTGGTCGGCGACGGTTCCGACACCGAACTTCTCGCCGGTCGTCCACGTCGGCTGTTCGCTTGGCCCCTCGACGCTCGTTGCAGTCGTCGGCAGCGCGTTCAGATCGTCAAGCAACGCGGTCGAGTGGAGTCTAAGCGCGTGCGACCAGCCAAGCGGTGTGGCACTGTCGAGTTCGCCGTCGTCGAAGACCTGCTCGGCGAGATAGCCGGAGTCGGTGGCCATCGGTCCGTCTTCGGAGATCAGTTCGTACAGCCTACTCGCTCGATCGAGGAACGCATCGCCGTTCTCGCCGCGGTCTTCGAGTAGCATGCTGACACGGGCCGCAGCGAGTACGCCCATCCCTGTTGTGACAGACCAGATCTTCTCGCCATCCTGGTCGTCTTTCCGCCACCGATCGCCCTCGTATCGGGCCAGCCCTGCGGCCTGGCTCTCTCGTGGGTTCCGAAACAAGGTGTCGAGCGTCGAGCTGACGTGGTCGGTCAGCCGCTCGAGATGCTTGTCGCTGAGTGAGACGCCCTCGATAGCATCGTACTCTTCGAACGCAGTCGCAAACTGCAACGTCGCGGCGTCGAGCAGGTGTTTTTTCTCCCCGCCTTCGAGCAACATGACGTACGCTTCCAGATCCTCGTCCCAGAGCTCCTCGATACCGTCGAGAACCCGTTCTGCACCCTTCTGGGCGCGTTCACAGACCGAACTGCGAAGCGGCGCGCGCGCAACGGCAGCGAACCCTTCGATGAACGCCGCTGCAGTGTGTCCGTACTGCCCGGTCCCGTCTTCCCAGACGTTCTGGCACGGGTTTGGAAGATCGTTGTCCGTGATGTCCGCTTCCATCGCATCGACCGCACTGTGGATCGTCTCCCGGACCCTGCTCGTCAGCTCCTCGCTCAGGTCGCTGCGCCGTTCCCGCAGGAGCGTCGCCAGGAATGCCGTCACCGTCGCCGTCTGGTCGGCCTGATACTCCCTGGAGTCGTCGTTTCGCTCGACGTTGGCGTTGGCCCAGCCCGGTGCTAACGAACCGTCTGTCGCCCAGACGCGGTGGGGCCAGGTGCCGTCTGCCAGCTGTCCATCACAGAGGAACTCCGCGCTCTCCTGTAAGGTGGCCGTCGTGTCGAGTCCCAGTCGGTCGCCAGCTTCGAGCAGATGCCGGGAGACCGAGGCATCGTCCCGGAACCAGACGTAGCCGTAGCCGCCGGAGTCGGCGTAGAACGGGTCGAACTCCGGTGCAGCGATTCGCGCTCCTGAAGAGGCAGAGAGGAGGTCCAGAACTCGAAGATCCGTCCTGATGGCGTCCGAGCGTGGCATCGATCCCTCGATATCGATCCGCGTCCGCACACGTCCGGCTTCCCGGAGATCGTCGGCGGTTGTGTGGTCGTCAGCGCAGGCGCGGAGATCCGTAAGCGCCGTCTCACGGTCCATCTGATCGTGGTCGGAGAGCTGGCTGACGAGCGTCGTCGAGTGACCGCGGCCCGATCGTTCGAGCGGTGCCGTTACGAGGAAGTCGCCGCTCAGTCGAGTCTGTTCGTGCTGTTCCGTCGCCTGCTGGCGTGGGAACGAAACCGGGTCGTCGTCCAGGATCTCCTTGAACCGTTCGGGGCGCTGGCCCAGAATCTCGTCTAGCCCGGTCGAGGCTGCGAGGTAATCGTGTTCACGTCGGTGGTAGACCTCGAGGACCTGTGTCCCGTCGGGGCCGCCGTCGTCGTGGATCAACGCGCCGATGCCGCCTTCTTTGCCCTCTGGGGCCATCGTGACAAAGGCGACGAGTTTGGTGTCGAGGGGAACGGATCCTCGCAGTTCGACGTGTGTAACGTGGGCTCGTCCGAGCGTCAGGTCGTACTGGTGGACGGTGAACGATCCGGCGTCGTACTCGGTCTCGAACAGCCGCGTGTCGCGATAGTAGTGTTGTCTGATCGTCTCGAGATCGCTAAACCAGCGTGTGTTGCCGTCGATTAGAATGCCGAGTCGAGACCGATCGATACCGTAGAGTCCGGAGAGCGAGTGCGAGTAGTCTCGAAGTGACCCGTTCTCATCGATGTGTACCAGACGATCACCATGCCCGGAAAATCCGCCTGAGACAGTACGTCTCGTTTCCGGGAAGCGCTCATTGCGAGCCCATTTGTACTCGTTGAGCGCTGTTGTTAATCTCATTGATAGAAAACACACAGTGGTGTCTGGTAAAGATTTCGTTGCGAAGTTATCGTTTTCAGCATTGTTGATACGCCTACCAGACAGATGCGTCACGTACTAGCGACACGGTGGCACCGACAGTGGTCCATCCGAGAATGTCGAGAGTAGCTGCCACTTCGAACGGTGTCGATCGACGACTGGAAGTCAGTTCAGTTCATCGCTCGCAGCCAGGAAAGTCAGGCGTCCAGTTCGTCGCTCGCTACCGGGAAAGTCAGGCGTCCAGTTCGTCGCTCGCTGCCGGGAGGACGGCGACGCTATCGACTGTGACGGACGTCCCGTCGTCCCCGGCGACGGTTTCGCCGGAAACGAGGTCGGTCGTGTCGGCGACGGCAGGAACGCTGACCGTCGCCGGATCGGCTCCAAAGTTGAGGACGACGACGACGGCGTCCTCGTCGATCGTCCGAGCGTAGGCGACGACACGATCCGAGGCACCCTCATCGACCTCGTAAGGCGTTCGCACGAGCGCTGCCCCGGCCGACAGCGCCGGGAGTTCGTGTCTCGCCTCCGACAGTGTCCGGAAGTGTGCCTGCAGACCCTCGTCGGCGTGGTCCCACGCGAGGTCGTCGCGAATGCCACGCTGCCCGAACTCCTGGCCGGCATACACCATCGGCGTCCCTGGTAGGGTAAACACTGCACCAGCAGCAGCTTTGGCGGCCGGACGACCACAGTCGACGATGTAGCGCGTCTCGTCGTGGTTTTCCGTGTAGAGCATGAACCCGGCGTGGTCGGGGAAGCCAATCTCCGCGCGATTGTCGATCGCATCCAGTACCGTCTCGGCGTCCTGGCCCATCCCGATCTGGCGGAGTGTAAAGTAGGTCGTCGAATCGAAGTGCATGTCGAACAGCCCCGCCTGGAAGTCGGGGATGTACGGGATGGTCTCGTCGAGCAACAGGAACTCGGAATCGCGATCTTTCAGTCGATCGTGGAGTTCACGCCAGAAGTTGTTCGGGACGGCCCAGGCCATATCACACCGGAAGCCGTCGACCAGCGGTGCCCACGTGTCGACTGCATCGAGCAAGTGCCGACGAACCGGGAGGTGATCGAAGTTGAAATTAGCGATGTGTTCCCACTCGAAGTAGGTCTCGGGATCGTCGCCCTCGCGCCATTCGTACCAGTCGCGGTACTCGCTGCTACGGTCCGAGACCGCCGCTTTGAAGTGGGGATGGGTCCGCGCCGAGTGGTTGCAGACGAGGTCGAACAGCACGGCGATATCGCGGTCGTGGGCCGCATCAATGAACCGCTCGTAGTCGTCACGATCGCCCAGGTCGTCGGCGATCGAAAAGAAATCCGTAATGTTGTAGCCGTGAGGTGCGTGATCGTTCTGCAACACGGGCGTGAGCCAGATCGTGTCGACGCCTAGCGAGTCGATGTAGTCGAGTCGATCGGCAATTACGTCAAAGGCAGACTCCGCTCCGTCGGGGTCGCCGAACGTCCGTACATAAATCTCGTATATCAAGGAGTCTTCCGCCCAGGCCGGTGGGTCGTAGGGGCGTGCAGTGGTGATGGTGCCGTCCTCACGCACAAACTCCACGGCGTCGGGGACGCTGTAGCCGTGTTCGCCGACCGCAACTGCGTGGATACGCGTCCGATCGGGGAGCGCGGCAATCGGGATCCGCAGTTCGCGCTCGCCGCGTTGTACCACCGTCGGATCGACATCGTCACGATCGTCGAGCAGGAACTCGACTGTCAGGTCGGCTGCCGTCTCCGTCCCGTTGGGGTGGGCGCTCGGGTCGGCGCTTACGACCACGTCGTCGCCGTCGATCGACGCCTGTAGTGTGAGTCGTGGGCGACCGCCCTCCTCTTCGGCGTCCGTCTCCGTCTGTGCGTGGGCCCCACTGCCGCTCCCGCTCCCGCTTCGTGGCAGGCCACTTCCGCTACGCCATCCGGAACCGGACCGCTGTCCGCTCTCCCCGGCCGAGAGGCCGGATCGATGGTCAGCGCCGGGAGCAAGCTCGCCCGAGAACGATCGGATAGTGAGATCGTGTTCGCCGTCCGGTGCCGAGAGGCGAGCCACGTACGTGCCTGGTGTGTCCGGTACGAGTTGTTCGACCGGGTCGTCACCGAGCGTTACTGTCGATTCGTCGGGTCTATGGGCCAGTTGCCAGCTGTACGTCGCTTCTGGGTCGGGGTCACGGGGCGCGAGTTCAACCTCCTCACCCGTCGCAACGAACCGCGGTGGTCCGGGATGATGCATTATATGTTTTGGTTGTGTGTGATAGCACCTTGATCCTTCGGGTATACTGATATCTGTGTGGCATGTTTTACCGAGGGTCCGCAGTTGTACAGTTGCGGCCGCTCGTCTCCGGTGTCATTTGGACGACCGCGACCGATCGTGTCTGGTGCACGGAGACCGCCCGCCAGCCGCTGAAATACGCCGCCGGAACGGCGGAGCTGGGTCGGTTCTACGGAACTCACTCGGAGGCGACGCACACTTCTCGAACAGGATCAGCTGGGATGTCTGTCCGGCCAGCGAAAGAGTAGCGGAGCCGAACACTTATAATGATACTCGCTAGCATTCATGCATGGCCGATGCTGCCGCGCCGAAGACAGACAGTGAACGTAATCCCGTTACTGTCAACACCAATATAGAGGCCGACCGAACGGTGATCACCGTCAATGGAACGAAAGATATGGCGGTCGTCGTTTCGTCTGACTCGGGAGAACGGATCTATCTCCCACCCGAAGAGACGGACGACGACGACGGAGAGGGGCCGTACCAACCAGCGGAGGGAGCGGATAACCCCTACGACGGAATGCGTGATGACGGCCCATACGCGTCGAATCGCCAGTCGGATGCCGCGGTCGGAATGAACGAGACAGCGTCGGGATTCAGAATCGTCCACACTGAAGCGGTAACGGATATGCGAGTCCTCCGATAGTTCTCACTTCGACTACGCGCCAGGACGACAGTACGCCGGCTTTTTCGATCGACGATCGGACAGCTATACTAGCTATAAAAATAACAGAATATATCAGATACTGATTTGAAACAGTAATCGAGAGTAGCAAGGAGTGTCTTTTTCGCCAGTCGCGGGCACGTTGGTCGCAGCCGCGTTCCTCGGGGGATTCGTCGGACTCGGACTCGCGTATGCAACTTGGCGACGACGCGAGACAAGGGGTGCAACACGGTTCGTTCCCTACGTACTGTCGTACTCCGGGTGGATGCTCGCGGCTGGACTCCTGTGGACCAGTTCAACACAACCGTCTACACTGTTCTTTCAGAGCCTGATTTACGTGTTCGCAGTCCTCACGCTCGTGTTCTGGACGTTGTTCGTCGTCTCGTACACTGGAGAACAGGATCGGTTCGCCGGGTGGAGGCGGACAGCCCTGCTGGGGTGGGCCGGAATCGTGATCGGTCGGACGGCGCTCACTCCTGTCGTCGGCTTTCCCGAGACCGAGGCACGAGTCGTCGAATACCAGGGTCTCACACTCATCGCGACGAGGCCGTCGGTCCACAACCTGGTCAATCTCGCCATCCTCGTCGCGATTCTCGTCTGGACGTTCGTTCTCTTGGGACGGTTCTACCGGTCGGAAATCGCTGGACAGCGCCGGCAAACTGGTATGATCTTCGTGGCGGCAATCGCCCCAGCGATCGCGACGATCGGGTACAACGTCGGCAACATTAGTTTGTACGAGCATCTGGATCCGACGCCGCTGTTTTTCACCGTCACCGTCGTCGGCACCTGGATCGCACTCTTTGCCTACGACTTCCTCGACGTCGAACCGATCGCGGCTAAAACACTGTTCGAGACGATGACCGATCCGGTCGTCATCCTCGACGATGATGAAACGATCCTCAGCGTCAACGAGGCGGCAACGACCCTCCGCCTCTCCGCCGACGAGGGCCGCTGTCGGTCGCTCGTCGCCGCGATCGAAGCCGACGAGACGGAACTCCGCCTGGAGACGATCGACGGCGACGAGCGGATCTTCGATCTGAGTGTGTCACCGCTCACCGACAGCCAGGACCGTCAGCGTGGACGGCTGGTCGTTCTTCGAGATGTCACGCTGCGGATCCAGCGTAAACGCCGACTCGAACGGCAGAACGAACGGCTCGACGAGTTCGCCAGCGTCGTCTCACACGACCTGCGGAATCCCCTGAACGTCGCCGAGGGGAACCTGACATTGGCCGAAGAGACCGGAGATCTAACGCGTCTCGAACCTGCCCACCAGAGTCTCGACCGAATGGGAAAAATTATCGACGATCTGCTGACGATGGCTAGAGTCGGGTCGCGGATCGAGTCGACCGAACCGGTCTCGATCAGCGCTGTTGCTCAGGCGGCGTGGCAACAGACCGAGAGCGAGGGGTCCAAACTACAGATACGAACCGAGGCCACCGTCGACGCCGATCGAAGTCGGCTGCAGAACGTCTTCGAGAACTGTTTTCGGAACGCGACCGAACACAACGAGGCCCCAGTGACGATCCGTGTCGACGCGATCACGGCCGCCGATGACGACTCAGTAGTCGGCTTTGCGATCACTGACGACGGCGTTGGAATCCCACCGGAGGACCGGAAACGCATCTTCGACCACGGCTACACGACTAACATCGATGGCACTGGATTCGGCCTCCCGATCGTTCATAACATCGTGACCGCACACGGCTGGGAGTGTACCGTCACGGAGAGCGAGACGGGTGGTGCTCGGTTCGAGATCACCTGGTGTGAGGCACCAACAGAGGACCGCACTCCAACCCGGTAGGACACGAGAGCCGCCCAACCCGGTAGGACACGAGAGCCGCCCAGACGGTTACTCCTCGATAATCTCCTGGTAGAACTCGACGTGTTCGGCTGCGACCTCGTCCCAGGTCCGTTCTTCGTACTCGATCGGCATCTCCATCTCCAGTCCCTGCTGGATCCCGTCGGCGATCGAGCGCGAGTCCGGTTCGACTTCGACGATACAGTCGTCGGGAAGCACCTCGGCTGCACCCGACTCGCAGGCGACCACACGAGTCCCGACCGAGAGCGCTTCAACGATCGTGATCCCGAACGGCTCCGACAGCGACGGCGAGACGAACAGATCGGAACAGGCGTAGTAGTCGCCCAGCTCGTCCTCTTCGATGTAGCCGACGAACTCGACCTGGTCTTCGATCCCGAGCAGCCTTACGAACTTCTTCAACTGGTCTGTCAGGTGTCCCGTTCCCCCGAGCACCAGCGTCACGTCGGTGCGCTGGAGTTTATCCATCGCGTAGACGAGATGATCGAGCCCTTTTTGATGGGTGTGTCGGCCGACGAAAAACAGCATCGGGCCGTCGATGTCGAGTTCGGCCTTGACATCCCGATCGGTGTGGTCGACCGAGGAGAACCCGTTGTGGATGACGGTTGCGTCACCGCCATACTCCCGTTGCATGTTGCGACGTGTGAGATCGCTCACCGTGATCAGGTGGTTCGCCCGATCGACGATTCGTTGTTCGCTCTCGACCTCTCTGTCGGGTGGTTGTCGGTTCCGATCGGAGGACAGTGAGTGGTACGTCGTCACCCACTCGACGTCGTGTGTTGCCTGTGCGCGCGAGCCGGGACCGTACCCGAACCAGTCGTTCGTGTGGACGATGTCGGCGTCGGCAGCGTAGTCGACGAAGTCCCCCGAGAGCCGGTTGATTCGGTCACGGACGTCCCCTTCACCTGTCGGGACGCCGATAATATTGTCGCGGTCTTCGGGCGCAAACTCCGCGGGCAACACCAGCGTGTTCTCGATATCGTCACGAATCTCGAACTGCTCGAACAGTTCAGCAAGCGCCGTATCGAGACCTCCACTGACGTTCGGCGGGTACCCCCACCCCAGTAACAAGACCTTTGGTGCCATCGTTAACGATAATTGAGACTGTTCCTACTTTATGCTTCCCACCCGCCGCAGCCGATGGATGCAGATGGGTGGGAACTATCCTGTTGTCGAACGGTTCCGTGGTGACGAACCCGATCGGCGCGTGATCGTCTGCTGGAAGCGACGGCTGCCATGGCTACGCCGGCGCATCGGTCTGGGTGTGGAGACCGGCGTGCATCGCCAGCGGACGCCACGATCGGACGAACGCGCGGGGTTTTAGTCCACACCAATTCTCAGCCGGAGGAGAATGAGGGGGGCTCGGAACGTTGAAACATGATGCGTCCGAAGACAAAGACATGACATTTGATCGGCAAAGCGGGATCTTCCTGCATCTGACCTCACTTCCGGGGCCACACGGAATCGGAGACCTCGGTGACGGTGCACGGCAGTTCCTGGACTTTCTCGACCGAGCCGACCAGTCGCTGTGGCAGTTCTGTCCGCTCGGCCCCACGTCGGCGACACACGGGCACTCGCCGTACGGCTCTGACTCGGCGTTTGCAGGCAACCCACTTCTGATCGATCTCACGGCACTTGCCGACCACGGCTGGCTCGACGAGTCCGAACTCGACGGCCCCGACGCAGCCGACCCTCACGAGGTTCGGTACGACCAGGTCGCGCCGTTCAAACGCGATCGGCTGCGATCGGCGTTCGAGGGGTTCGAGACAACGGCCGAGGACGACGACCGAGAGGCGTTTGCGGCCTTCCGCGAACGTGAGGCAGCGTGGCTCGACGACTACGTGTTGTTTACCGCGCTCAAAACGGAGTACGACGGTGCATGGACGGACTGGCCTACCGATCTCGCCGGGCGAGATTCCGATGCGCTTGCGGCCGCACGCGAGAGCCACGCCGACGAGTGTCGGTACCACGCCTTCGTCCAGTGGGTGTTCGATCGACAGTGGCAGTCGCTTCGAGACGCCGCAACCGATCGCGGAATCGATCTCGTCGGCGACCTGCCAATCTACGTCGCAGCGGATTCGGCGGACGTCTGGGCCAGCCCGGAGCTCTTCGAACTCGGTGACGACGGCCGACCGGAGGTCGTCGCTGGCGTTCCACCAAACCCTGGCGACGACGGCCAGGAGTGGGGCAATCCGGTCTACGACTGGGAGTACATCCGCGACACCGACTACGAGTGGTGGCACCAGCGCCTCGATCGGCTGCTTTCACAGGTCGACATCGCCCGCATCGACCACTTCAAAGCGTTCGACGAGTACTGGGCGATCCCTAGCGACCAAGAGCCGGCCGCCGGCGAGTGGCGGCCTGGCCCCGGCGCGGACTTTTTCGAGCGGATGGACGAGAAACTCGGTGGCCTCCCCTTCATTGTTGAGGATCTGGGTTTTCTCGACGAGAGTATGGTCGCGCTCCGCGATCGGTTCGGGTTCCCGGGGATGCGGATCCCGCTGTACGCCGACTGGTGTGCAGACTACCACCAGTACAAACCAGCGGCCTACCCGGAGAACAGCGTCGGCTACACGTCGACACACGACACGGACACCGCAGTCGGCTACTACCGCGATCTCGGCGAGGAGCAACGCGACTGTCTCAATTACGCACTCGCGACTGACGAGGACTCCTTCGCGTGGAACCTGATCGAGGCCGTCTGGGACTCCGACGCCGTCATCGCAATGACGACGGTTCAGGATCTGCTGGAACTGGGCAGTGAGGCTCGGTTCAACACGCCCGGAACCACCCACGGGAACTGGGCCTGGCGCGTCACCGAAGACGGACTCGACCCGGATATCGCGGATCAGCTGAGTGCGATCACGCACGTTTCGTTCCGATAACCTGTCCTGGGAACCCCGTTATTTTGCCCCTCGATCGGTGGCTGCAGCCGACTGACCCTCGCTGGCCCGACCTGATTGGAATCTGAAATTCAGGTAAAGTAATGATCGTTCGCACGGGTGGTTCTGTATGGATCAGATCCAGTTCGGTACTGACGGCTGGCGTGCAACGCTCGATACGTTCACAGAACGGCGAGTCCGGATCGTTGCACAGGCTGCTGCCTCGTATTTCGACGAACAGGACGCAGAGACTGTCGCCGTTGGCTACGATGCCCGCGAAACCTCGCCTGGCTTCGCTAACGCGGTCACCGAGGTCCTCTCGGGGAACGGGCTCGACGTCGTCGTGAGCGAACGGGACTGTCCGACTCCGGTCCTCGCCTGGACCCTCAAAGACCGGGGGCTCGACGGTGGCCTCGTGCTAACGGCAAGTCACAACCCACCGGAGTACAACGGGATCAAATTCCTCTCCCCGGATGGCTCTCCCGCGGAGGAAGACGTCACCGACAGTCTGGAGGGACTGCTCGCCGAACCAGAGCTCCTGCCCGAAGACGACCACGGCGAGGTCTCCGAAGAGGACCTCGTCCCAGCGTACATCGATCACGCACTGGCGTTCGCTGACACAGACTTCGACGGGCTGGCGGTCGCGTACGACGCGATGCACGGCAGCGGCCGCGGCGTCACCGACCAGTTGCTCGACGAAGCGGGTGCGAACGTCACCTCCCTTCGCGACGAACTGGATCCGATGTTCGGCGGCGGCTCTCCCGAGCCAACGGCCGAGAAGCTCGGAGAGCTCGTTGAACACGTCACGGACGGCGACGCAGACATTGGCTTCGCCAACGACGGCGATGCCGATCGCCTCGCTGTCGCCACGCCCAATCGCGGCTTTCTCGATCCGAACCTCCTCTATGCCGCACTGTACGACTACCTGCTCGAATCGGACAGCGGCCCCGCAGTGCGGACCGTCTCGACCACGTTTCTTATCGACGAGGTCGCTGCAGCCCACGGCGAGGAAACCGTCGAGGTTCCGGTCGGATTCAAGTGGGTTGCACAGGGGATGCTCGAAGCCGACGCGCTCTGTGGTGGTGAGGAGTCTGGTGGCTTCGGCCTCACTGACCATCTGCGAAACAAAGACGGCGTCTTGCTCGCACTGGTGATCGCTGGCGCACACGCCGACCGGCCGCTCGACGACCGCGTCGATGCGATCGTCGAGGAGTACGGCGAGATCCACCAGGACCGGATCAGCGTCGACTGTCCGGACGATCGGAAAGGGGCCGTCCTCGCCGATCTCGAGGGATCGCTCCCGGAGACGATCGCTGGAGTCTCCGTGACGAACGTCGGCACGAAAGACGGCTTCAAGATCTTCCTCGACGACGGCTCGTGGCTTCTGGTCCGTCCTTCGGGGACCGAACCGAAGTTGCGTGTCTACGCCGAAGCCGACAGCAGCGATCGGGTCGGTGAACTGCTCGAGGGCGGCCGAGAACTCGTCGAGCCGTTAGTGTAGGTTCGGCCCAGACGCGCTATTTCGCCTGCAAACACCGCTTTGAGTTGCTGCCGCTCGGCCCATTCTACCACCAAACCACAGTTTCGATCAAAAACTGTCGAGGTAAATCAGACTCCAGCACCCAATAGAATAAACAACTGTTAAGACTTCACTCAGCGACAGTCCAGGATATGGGAACGAATATGCGAACGGGCGGGATGGGCTTCATAGGTCGGCTCAAGACCGGCCTGACCCTGACGAAAGACAGCATCGCTGTAATCCGTGAGTATCCGAAACTGCTGGTGTTTCCGTTACTCGCAGGGATCTCAAGCATCGTCTTCTTCGTCCTCTTATTTCTCCCGCTGGTGGTCGCCGGAGTGATCGGTGGCGGACTCGAGTACGTCGTCCTATTCGCGCTGTACTTCGTTACGACGTTCGTCAGTACCTACTTTTCGGCGGCGCTCGTCTACGCCTCAAACGAAGCATTTCACAGCCGAGAACCCGGCCTCCGAGACAGTATGCGTGCGATCAACGGCCGCCTCGGGCCGATCGCCCTCTGGTCGGTCATCTCCGCGACCGTCAGTATCATTTTCCGGATGCTCGAGAACGCTGACAACCCGATCGCCGCAATCCTGCGATCACTGTTCGCCATCGGCTGGTCAATTATGACGTTCTTCATCGTCCCTGTGCTCGTCTTCGAGGAGGTCTCGGCGACGTCGATGTTCGAAGAGAGCGGCCGAACGTTCAAAGAGACCTGGGGAGAGACACTCGGGGCCGGTTTCGGGATCACGGGCATCGTCATCGGCATCGGGATCCTCTTCGTCGTCGCTGCACTCGCCGTCTCGGTCCCGGTCGCTGCGGTGTTCCCCGGGCCTGGCATCCTGCTTGCAGTCGTTCTCGTCGCGATTGCGCTGACGTTTACCTACCTGCTCAGCCAGACGATCTGGGGGATCGCAAAGACGGCACTGTACGTCTACGCCAAGGAAGGTATCACCCCAGAGCAGTTCGAGAACTTCGACTTCGAGACGCTCGGCGGCCGGACCGATGGCCGATCGAGCCAGACGGCGTCGGCGGACCACGGGACACGATCGACCCTCGACGACTGATACCGGAGCCACTGAGGCGAGTTACCCACTGATCGCCGACTGTCCGCTCGATCAGCGGGAATCGAGTCCACCGGTACTGACAACTCGATCGGTTCCGGAACCGTGAGTCGGACTGGTATCACAGTCGCTGTCTGAGACAGAGACGTGGCCCTCGATAACAGTCGTGAACGGGAAAGCCTATGTGAGTGTACTGAAAGCAGATTCCGTAATGACCGAGGAGCGGACCGTCGTCGATATTCTCGAGCGACTCAGAGCGTCCCGTCGCCGCAAGCGCTGTCCAAACTGCAGTACTGTCGTTTCCATCCGGGGAGTGAAAGGAGAGTACCGCTGGGAGTGTCTAGACTGCGACGCGATCGGTATCGGCTACACGAGCCGAGCAGCCGCTTTGGAAGGAGTCCAGGCCCGGCAGAGATAGCGCTCTCCGATCGTCGGAGCCAACGGTTTGCGTGGCGGCGGAAACCGTGAGAGTTCGAGACAGTATGACGATGTCGATGCGAGGGACGCGTCGGACACGCTCGAATACCGTTGGGAGCGGGAATGATTTCGATCGAACAACTGGTCGACCATCGTCACTGATTCTGGTCCGGGAGTATCACGCCGATCTAGAGGCACGGTCGGGGTTTATATCCGTCTCAGTGGGATGGAGAGTTGAATCATGCCTATCGAAAACCTCGCTCGGAGCGATGTCGTAACAGCACACGAAGACGAGTCGGTTCAGGATCTCGCCTCGACCATGGACGACTCCCACGTCGGTAGCGTCGTGATCACCGACGACGACGAGCCGATCGGGATCGTCACCGATCGCGACCTCGCGACACGCGTGATCGGCGACGGGATGGATCCCGCGGAGACGACGGCCAGTGACGTCATGTCCGAGGAGCCGACGACCATCGAACACACCGCCGGATTCTACAGGGCGACCGAACTGATGAGCGAGCACGGTGTTCGTCGGCTCCCCGTCTGTGACGACGACGGCGAACTGACTGGGATTATCACCTCCGATGATCTCAACGAACTCCTCGCGGACGAACACGCACAGCTCTCGGACGTTATCCAGGCCCAGCGACCCGAGTACTGAGGAGTTCGCCCCGGTTTAGCGACCCCGACCGGGACACAGTGGTTGGCAGGTCTATGACTGTTCGAGCGTAGCGCTCTGTCGATGTTGACTCGCCGGGAACTGCGACGGCAGCGTCAGCCGTCCCGGAGTGGTCGTATAAACAGTCCGCTCGATCGTCCAGGTGGGTGCCCGAGCCCTACCGCTTCGAGTATTTGGTGATCAGCGCGCCTTTCATGTCGAAGTCGTCGACGGCGACGTCCTCACCGAGAATCGAGTCCTCGAGTGCGGAGTTGCTGACTTCGGCGTTCGGGAAGACGACCGATCGTTCGAGTTCCGAGTTCTCGACTGTCGCGCCGTCCATCACGTGGACGGTGTTGCCGATCTCGCTATCCTCGACCGTTGCCCCGGGATCTACGAGCGAGTCGCCGTCGAGCGCCCACTCGACGGCCTCGAAGTACGAGTCCGGCGTTCCGATGTCGAACCAGATGCCGTCGAACGTGAACGTAAAGACGTCCTCGCGGCTCTGGAGCCACTCGATGTACCAGCCGGGTTCGTCGGGGTTGTTCTCACCTTCGAGATACTCCGCGAAGCGGATCGAGTCGGCGGGGAAGGCATAGCAGGCGATCGAGACGAGTGTACTTTTGGGCTCGTCGGGTTTCTCCTGGAAGTCGACGACGCGATCGTTCTCGACCTCGACCAGCCCGTAGGACTTGGCCTTCTCGAGGGAGCCGACGTCGTAGGCGGCGAGCGTGGGTGCTTCGCGCTCCTCGAACTCCGCTAAGAATTCGTCGATGTCGAAGCCGACGAGGTTGTCGCCGGCGATCACGAACAGGTCGTCTTCGATTCCCTCGCGCTCGACGAGCTGTGCGAGTGCGCCGACGACACCGAACTTCTCGTCTTCGTCTTCCGTGTCCTCGACGGAGAGTTGGGCCTTCTCGTAACCCATCTCGTCGATGTGCTCTTCGAAAACGCCGGCAAAAGCCTCGTTCGTACTCAAGTAGACCGTGTCGATCCGATCGTCGGTTTCAAGATCCTCGAGAATCTGGTCGATAACTGTCGTTTCACCGACCGGAAGCAACATTTTTGGTCGGTGTCGCGTGATCGGCCACATTCGAGTTGCGTATCCCCCGGCCAGAACAATTGCATCCATACTCACTTCATCTCAGTCTATCGAAAAAACTGTATGGGTATCGTACCTATTTTCTTATACATAATTCAGTATGATCACGGAGCCCCCTGGTGTCAGGGCGAGTATCGGCAGATGCTGATCGTCGGAACGGATCTGCGTGACGAGCGTCGCCGTGATCGTGAGCCGATCACTCTGCCGGGCGCACGATGTTCGCCAGTGCGATGACGAGTCCGAGGAACCAGCCGAGAGGGAACGAGAGTCCAACCCACATTCCAGCGTAGGCGATCCCTTCGAGCTCGAAGTTCGCCCGAAGCGCCTCGTTCAGGCCGCCGACGAACAGGACGTTGTCGAGCACCCAGACAGCGAAGTCGTAGCTGGGTTCGAGAACGATCGCTTCGAGCGAGGGCGTGACGAGCGCCGCGACGACAGGCGGGAGAAACAGCGCCGTCATCGCGAAGGGGTAGGCGAGCAACACCGAGACGGGGCGGCCGCCGATTTTCGAGAACCCGGCCGCAAGCGCCGTTGATAGTGTCGCAACGCCGCTTGCCGCTGCCACCGCGAGAAAGGCATCGAACGGCAGCTGGATGTACGCACTGACCGTCAGCGCCCCCCAGCCGAGCACTGCGACCCCGGTGACGCCGACGATGCCGAGTCGGGTTCTGGTCGAGTCGAGTTTCGCCGCGTAGTAGCGGGTTGCGAGGCCGAGGACTGTCAGTGGGTAAAGCAGTACCAGGCCGATCGTGCCAAGCGCACTCCAGCCGTGATACCCGATTTTTTGTGGAAGCGTCTCTGGCTTCCATTTTCCCATGACGGAGTGGCCGCGGCCACGCTGGCGTGGAAAGACGAACTCCATCCAGGCACCGTGTAACCGCTGGAGGTCGGTCCTGATCGCGCCGACCACGCCACCACCGCCACTACGTCGTGAGCGGGTGGACATACGCGAGACAAAAAACCCGGCTACCGTAAAGTTTCCTGCTTTTTCTTCGTCCGCGATAGGTCATTCTACCGTCAGTTCCACGGCCCGAACTCGGGGTCAACCTGACGGCTCGTCTCCTCGATCGCGTCGATCGTCTCGATATCCGCCCGATCGAGGTCGACGGTCAGTGAGTTCCAGTTATCACGGAGATGTGCTTCGCCGGTCGCCTTCGGGATCGCCGTGACGCCCTTCTCGCGAAGCCAAGCGAGGCTGACCTGGGCCTCGCTGACGTCGTGTTTGGCCGCGATGTCCTGTATTTCGGGCTGATCGAAGACCGCACCACGAGCCAGCGGCGAGTAGGCGACGACCTCGACGTCGTGTTCCTCGCAGGCCTCACGGATCTCTGGCTGGGGAAGCAGTGGGTGGAGTTCCACCTGATTCGCGACGATCGGGACGTCACAGATGTCGATCGCCGCCTCGAGTTGTGCAGGCTGGAAGTTGCTCACACCGACGTTCTCGACTCGCCCCTCCTGGTATAGCTCCGCAAACGCTGCGAGCGTCTCCTCGGGATCGTAAGTCTCCGCCGGCCAGTGGACGTACAGCATGTCGACGTACCCCACGCCGAGTCGATCGAGACTCTCACGGGCCGTCTCGAGGACGTCGTCGTGTTCGAGGTTCGAAATCCAGATCTTCGTTGCGAGGAAGACGTCGTCCCGATCGACGTCGGCCCGGGCGATTCCCTCGCCGACGGCGGCCTCGTTGTCATAGGCCTGTGCAGTATCGATGTGTCGATACCCCATCTCGAGGGCCGTCTGGACGCTCTCGACACACTCCTCTTCGTCGACGTTTTCCCAGGTTCCGAGTCCGAGCATCGGCATCCCGTTCGCGATCGGACAGTGGTCTGGCGACGGCAACTTACTCATGTCTCGACCGAGGAGGAGGACGCGAAAAGAGGTTGGGAAAGCGGAATCTGCGAGAGCGGCAAACATCTAACAGCTTTCACTCTTAGTCCCGGAGCTGTCCGTCGGTTGCTGGTACATCCGGAGCGGCTGGGCCTGTGAACTCTCCTCTTGCCCGACCTGTTGCATCTGGCGGGCGAGTTGCTCTCGCTGTTGTCTGATCTCTTCGGCCCGATCGATCAACTCGGCGACGTCGATCGAGACATCGGCGATCGGCGCGATCCCATTTTCGAGCAGGACGCTTGCGGCTTCGGGGTCGGGAAACTGTGGATTCGACTGGACGACGAGGCCGACGCTGTCCTGGCCTCGCTGTGCGCTGCGGTTGATGGGCCGTTTGCGTGTTCCAGAGTCTCCAGCGAGAGCGGGACGCGGTCACTCTGTGAGACACAACCCCGCCTCGGCTTCGAAACCCACAAACGACGGCCGCCCGAATTCGGCGCTAATGGAGCCACTCGAGCGGTATCGGCCGATCGTCGACGATTTCGAGGCGTTTCTCACGGCCTGTAAGCGCCCTCTCGGGAACGCCGTTCGCGTGAACACGATCGCCGCGTCGGTCGATCGCACGCTTGCGGCACTCGACGAAGATGGCGTCGACTACGAACAGGCCGACTGGAACCCTCGCGTCCTGCGTCTCGACACCGACTCGCCGGGCTCGACGTGGACCTCGTTTCACGGCTTTACCCACGGCCAGGAGGAAGTCTCGGCTGTGCCGCCGATCGTCCTCGACCCCCAGCCCGGCGAACGGGTCTGGGACTGCTGTGCTGCCCCCGGTGGGAAGGCAACGCAGATCGCGGCCCTGATGGACGATCGAGGAACGGTCGTCGCCAACGACAGCAATCTCGGGCGGCTCTCTGCGCTCCGATTCAACGCGGAACGACTCGGCGCAACCAGTCTCGCCGTGACGAACGAAGACGCCAGAAACTACTCGTTGTCTCGGTTCGAATTCGACGCGTTCGATCGCACACTCGTCGACGCACCCTGTTCCTGTGAGGGAACGATCCGCAAGAACCCCGACGCGTTGGACAACTGGTCGCCGGATCACGTCGCCTCGGTTGCGGGGATCCAGAAGGGAATCCTCCGGCGTGCCGTCCAGGCGACTCGCGAAGGTGGAACGATCGTCTACTCGACCTGTACGTTCGCTCCCGAAGAAAACGAGGCCGTCGTCGACCACGCCCTCGACCGCGAGTCCTGTCGGGTCGTCGACTTCGATATCGGACTCGATCACTCGCCCGGTATCACTGAGTGGGAAGGCAACGAATACGACGAGCGCCTCGAACGGGCCGCGCGGATCTACCCCCACCAGAACGACACCGGCGGTTTCTTCGTCGCGAAACTGGAGGTGACAGCCTGATGCCCGAAGAGTCGACAAGCGCCGGGGACGGAGAACAGAACGTCGGCCAGCGCTTCGATCGTCTCCCGGCGACCGCTGCCGAGCGAACCGTCGAGGGGCGAGCAAGTCGCACGGAGGTCGTCGAGTACTTCACCGATCGGTTCGGGATCGCACCCGAAACCTTCGACGACTACACGTTCTGGGAGAAGGGGGCCGGAAAGATCTGGATTTACGCCGGCGAGGCCCCGACGCCGATCGAGATCGAGGCGATCGGAATGACCTGCCTGCGAACCCGCCAGGAACACTGGAAGCCGACGACGGACTTCGTCCAGCGCTTTGGCCACCACGCAACCGACTGTGTCATCGAACTCGATCGCGAGGCGGCACGTCGCTTCGTGGCCGGCGAAGACCAGGATCGAGAGTGGGATGGCGACTGGGGATATCTGATCGCTGCCCACGAACTCGCCGGTGAACTGGAACCGCTCGGGATCGGTCTGTTCGTCCACGGCGAGCTGCGATCGATGGTGCCGAAGGGACGACAACGAGAGCTGTAGCGACTGGAAAGCGGCCTCACGTTCGGTATTCGGTCACGACGATCTCGAAGAGGCGGCACACGATCGACGCTCGGGATTGATTCCCCCAGTCTCGACGCTCGGGATTGTCCAGTCTCGACGCAGTGTTCGCTTACGAGGGCTCTCGACGCACTCGTGCCGTCTCATCCCTGAGGAACCGGGTCACCCAGTTGTCGAACGCCTCCTTGCGTTCGAGGAACACACCGTGTCGCGCGTCCGTGAACATCGCCAGCTGAGCGTCCGGGAGTCCGGTGTGCGTCTCTCGAAGGATGCCCTCGGGGAAGAACGGATCTTCAGTGCCGCCGATCACGAGCGATCGGGGCTCGATCTCGCCCAGTCGGTCGGAGCCGTCGTACTCGAGGACGGCGTCAAACGAAATCACGACATCGTCCGGGTCGGCCGGCTCCGGTGGCTGCGTGCGGCCGATCGTCCGAGAGAGCGTCGGATAGAGCAGTCGTCGCAGCCCGGTAAACATCTCTTCGTAGAGCCGCGAGCGGATCTCCACCCACTCGTGATCGCTCGCCTCGGCGCGAAGGTCACGAACCGTCGGCCGGCTGGCAGCCGCGAGGCGACAGCCTGCGACGGCGACGACGAGTCGATCGACGAGGGCAGGCCGAATCCGGGCCAGTTCCTGAGCGATCAGGCCGCCCATCGACAGGCCGAGTATCGACGCGGAGCCGATGTGGGTGTCGAGCACCTGTGCGTAGTCGCGCGCCATCGCCTCGATCGAGCCGCGATCGCCCAGTCCACGTGGGCGGCTTACCACGTACACCGTGTGATCGTCGAGAAAGCGCCGAAACTGCAAGGTTGCGAGCAGCGCCCCCGATCGGCCGTAGTCGCCGTCGAACATGGCGTCGCCGATGCCCGGCACGACGACCAGCGTCCGCGGCCCGTTACCGACGCGCACGTAGGGATGTGTCCCTGCGAGCTGTCCGGTCTCCGAGTGAATCGCTGCGACCATGCGTTCTCGGCAGAGCCGACACCGTCGAGGAGTAAAACGGTTGAGCCCGCTCATGCCGTGGGTTCCCCGGTGGGTGTGAGATCGGGTCGGTGATCCGGAGCACTGGCTACGACTCGAGCGGTGGCAATCCCGCCTCGATCGACTCACGGCGATCCTCGAGCCACTCCGGGAGGACCAGTCGGTCGCCGAGATCGTCGAGATCCTCGTCGATCGTGTATCCAGGCGACTCCGTAGCGAACTCGAAGAGAATCCCGTCGTACTCGCGGCAGTACACCGATTCGAACCACTTCCGGTCGATGATATCCGTTGGCCGGAGCCCCCTGTCGATCAAGAACTCGCGCCACTCGGGCTGTTCGGATGTGGCCACCCGGAAGGCGACGTGGTGGACGGTGCCTGCGCCGGGAACCCCCTCCGGTGCCTGTGGGTCCTCACAGATGTCGACGACGAACCCGATACTGCCGGTAGATTCGTACCGTCGGCGGCTCGCTTTGCGCTTCGTTTCTTCGTATCCCATCTCCGCTAACAGTTCGCTGGTCGGATCGGCGCTCGTCACCGAGAGTGTAACCCCGAAGAACCCCCGAATCGCGTGGGCGTTGGGAACGGGGCTCTCAGGGAGGTTCCCCGTTACTGCAGTCGGCCGGGAAACCAGCTCCAGTGGGAGGCCGTCCGGATCGCGGAACGGGAGGACGCGGTCACCGAAGCGATCGAACGGCTCGTCGCGATCGACACCCGTCTCGTCGAGGCGATCGGTCCAGTACTCGATCGCGCTCTCGGGGACGAGAAACGAAACCGTACTCGCCTGGCCAGTTCCTACCTGGCCCGATCGAGCGTCGGTGTAGGGAAAGAACGTGATGCTCGTCCCCGGGGTTCCCTCGTGATCGGCGTAAAAGAGATGATAGACCGACACGTCGTCTTGATTGACACTCCGTTTGACCAGTCGGAGTCCGAGCGTCTCGGTGTAGAACTCGTGGGTTCGGGCCGGATCGCTGGCGATCGCGGTGACGTGGTGGATGCCGGGTGTGTCGGTTGGCATACCGATCCGTACGGCCGCGCGGCGAATAATTGTGTGGCCAGCATGAGTATACGCATGCACGTCGGCGCTCATCGATCGACGATCGTCCCGTCGGCGAGCCCCGCCCACTCGACGCGGTAGCCGAGTCGGGAGAGCATGGCACTGGCGTCGTCGATGCCGTACTCGTCGAGGACGGCCTCCGCCTCGGAGAGGGACATCCCGGTCTCGATTTCGTCGTCGAGTGCGTCGAGCACCGCGGGTCGAACGAGCGTGCGCCCTACCTGCTCGTGGTCGGGAACCGTGACGTCGTCGAGTGCGTCCTCGCTGACGCCATGGCGCGCCGCGAGCGATTCGATCGTGATGACGGCGTCCTCCGGGCGGAGTTCCTCTGGGAGGGTCCCTGCACTTTCGGCGACGAGTTGGTGTTCGTATTCTGTGAGCACATCGACGACGTCTTTGATTCGAACACTCCCCGAGTACGGAATCGCCCGGAAGTCACGGGCAGCGATCTCTTCGCCGACCCCGAGTGATTCGTCGACAGCAACGAGCAGTTCGACGTCCTCGAGCCCTTCGAGCTGGGCGAGTTTCTTTTCGACGTATTCGGGCGTCCAGAAGCCCATAATCTCTACATAAACGCGGAAGTCGCCATACTCGTAGTCGAACGCGAAATCGGGAATCATCACGCGAGTGCCGGTCGCGAGCGGTTCGGGCTCGCGGATCAGCTCCCAGTCGAGGTCAAGCGTCGAGATTCGCCCGGCGAAGTCGGCTTCGACACCGCTGTCGTAGGAGACCTCGGCGATCGGTTCGGCGTCCGGTACCCGAACTGGGTCCACGTCCGAGAGCGAGAGCGTCCGTTCGGTGCCCCGATCGTCGATCGTCGCCTCGATCGACCACTCGTTGCTCGCGGCGATCGTTCGCAGCAGTCTCGCAAATCGGGTGCCGTACCGGCGCGTCGCCCGAAACAGGTGCGTCGGGCCACTGACGACGATCTCGCGTTCGCTCGGCTGCTCGGCGGCTTCCCCGTCGGGACGGTGGATTTCGTACATGAGCCGCAGCCGCTTGATCGCGGAGACGAGTGCTTTCGGATCGCTCGATCGGACCCGCAACTCGGTCGCGTCGAAGAGCGCTGTCTGGGCAAGCGAGAGGTTGTACTGTGCTACGAGGTCGTCAGGATCCCAGCGCGAATCGACGGCGGCGAGCAGTTCCCGGGCCGGGAGATCGGCGTACAGCGATCGATCGATCGCGTCGACTGGCTGGTCTAGCGTGTCGCCTGCCCGGTCGAGCGCCCGATTGCGATCGTCCTCGGAGACGACACCGACGGCTTCGGCTGCCTCGAAGGCGACCCGACGAGCACGCTCGGGTTCGATAGGGGCGTCGACCGTGAACGCTGCATCCCGATCGACCAGGGCCCCAAAGCCACGAACGAGTTTGAAGTCGTCGGCGTTCCGTTCGAGATCGGTGAGCGCGGCGTCTAAGTCCCCACGTGTCTCACCGACGTGGCCCTGATAGGTGCCGATGACCCGGGCAGCGAGTGGGCGATGCTCGCGTGTCGCAAACTGTGGATGGTAGCCGCCGCCAGCTCGCGAGACCCGAAGCAGATCCTTCGTCAGCATCTGTGTTGGGGTCCGGACGGCGGGGAGAAAAGTGCCCCGCCACGTCGGCTGCTAGGAGTGGTCGTCATCGTCAGCTACGGACGGCACGGCCACCGACTCGTCGCGACCTGTGCGGAAATCAACCAGCGTCACGTTGTCATCGAGACCGACTCGGTCTTGCTGGGCGCACTGGAGTCGACTCTGCCCGAAGCGCTACCGGTCGTCACGATCGCCAGAACGCCGGCGTCAGCAAGACCAGAACCGGGATGATCTCGATGCGGCCGACCCACATCATGATCACCATGACAGCACGAGTCGAGGTGGGAAAGCCGGCGTAGTTGCCCATCGGTCCGGCCATCCCGAACGCAGGACCGATGTTGAGGAAGATCGAGGCCGATGCACCCAGTGCCTCGAACTCGGTGACTGCGGTCCCGGCACGAGCGGCGTCGACGACCACGACGATCGTCAACAGAAAGAAGATGATGATCGCCAGCAGGACGTAGGAGTAGACGTCCCGGACCGTCTCTTCGTCGACGGCTTTAGATCCGAGCCGAAGCGGACGGATAGCCTCGGGATGAATGGTCGTAAAGAGATCCCGCCGGAACGCTTTCAGCGTCACCAGCCAGCGAAGCGACTTGATCGAACACGTCGTCGAACCGGCCATCCCCCCGAGAAACATACACAGAAAGAGCAGATACGTGGCTCCAGCTGACCACTGGGCGAAGTCGGTCGACGCGTAACCCGTGGTCGTAATCAGTGAGACGACGTTGAACAGTCCGTGACGGATCGTCGGCTCGATCTCCAGCGGGACCTCCGGATCGAGCCAGACGATCGCCGCGACGATCACGCCGAAGACCGCGAGCGTGCCGAGATAGAAGCGAAACTCGTCGGACTCGATCGGGCGAGTAAGATCTCCATGGACTACGTAGTAGAGCAACACGAAGTTCGTCGCCCCGAGAATCATAAACGGCATCACGGCCCACTGGACGATCGGTGTGAACGCGCCAATACTCTCGGGTTCCGGCGAGAAGCCGGCGGTTGCGACGCTCGTAAGCGCATGCGAGACGGCGTTGAACAAGTCCATGTTCGGGGCCAACCCGAGCAGGTGCAAGGCATAGAACGTCGCCGCCGCAAGAACCGTGAGGCCGACGTACAGCCCCCAGATGAGTCGTGCCGTTTCGGCGATGTGGGGGCGGAGCTTCCGGACGTTTTGGGTCTGTGTCTCGGTCTCCATCAGCTGGGCCCCACCGACCAGCAGGTTCGACAGCAGGCCGATCGCGACGATCAGGATTCCGAGGCCGCCGAGCCACTGGATCAGCTGTCGCCAGAGCAAGATCGCCTGCGACTGGTTGCCGAAGTCCCAGCCGCTCATCACCGTTGCACCCGTCGTGGTGAGCCCGCTCATACTCTCGAACAACGCATTGACTGGTCCCTCGACGGGCCCGGCGAACGCCGAGTCCGGATCCGCACCGAGCCCGACGATCGCAAACGGGATCGCTCCAATGATAGCGACGCCGAGCCACGTCAACGCGACCATCAGGAACGCCTCTCGCTGGTTCAGCGACTGGTCTTCCGACAGCGACTCGAGAGCGACGCCGATCGCGACCGTCGCGGCGATCGCGGCGACGAACGGGAGCGGATCGTCACCGAGTACCACACCAAGCACGAGCGGCACTGCGAGCGGCACGGCAAGCCACTTCAGCACCGTTCCGGTGAGACTGCAGCTCGATCGCCAGTCGACGCGAACCTGCATTTAGCTAGCTCATTCTCCGGTGGGAGAAGAAATTGTCTGTTCCGAACTGGAGGCGTCTATGACAGTAATCACAGATATTGACGGCTGAAACACTACGGTACTGACGACTGAAACACCACGATACTGGCGGCTGAAACGGTTTGTGCCTGTTACTGCGGAGACGATCGATGTCTGGATGCTGTCGAGGGACAAACATGGTCAGGTGCCAGCCAAACGTAATTAACGCAGTCTCTCATCACGTGTTCTCGGAACCCGACTCCACACTGGCGTCACGTCTTCGCCCCAGTTTCGACAGCAAATAGACGAGCTCACGGATGTCTCTTGGAGGAATCGCTCTTGCGACGGACTTTGCGCTGCTAATCGTCGCCGCGGCCGTCCTGAGTTACATCGCCCGGCTCACGAAACAGCCGACGATCGTCGCCTACGTCCTGACGGGGGTCGTCGTCGGGCCGATCGGGCTCGGGATCGTTACAGAGGATCAGCTGATCGAGATCGTCGCCGAACTCGGACTCGGCTTTCTCCTCTTTTTGCTTGGCATCGAGATGCGGTTCGACGACATCAAGGAGATTGCACGGCCCGTCGGTGCGATCGCCGTCGGGCAAGCGATCTTGCAGGCGATCGCATCCACGGCGGTCGCGCTCTTGCTCGGTTTTACGCTCTTCCAGTCGTTGATGATCGCGCTGGCGACGACGTTCGGCGCGACACCGATCATCGTCAAAGTGCTCGGCGACAAGGACGATCTGAAGTCGCTGTACGGCAAGGTCGACGTCGGCATCCTCATCTTTCAGGACATCTACCTCGTGATGGCACTGGCTATTCTCGCAGTCGGAACCGTCGGCGAGGTGAGCGAGATCGCGTTCAGTATGGGCCGCGTCTTCTTCCTGATGGGTGTCATCGGCGTCGTCGCCTATCTCGCCAGTCAGTACTTGTTGCCGGCGCTGTTGCGGGCGAGTGCTGCCAACAAGAGCACGCTCTTTACCGTCGGTATCGCCTGGGCGTTTGTCTTTATTTTCGCCGCAGAAACGCTCGACCTCTCCGTCGAGATCGGTGCCTTCCTCGCCGGACTCGCGTTGGCCCAGCTCCCCTACAGCACGGAGCTCAAAGAACGGATGCGGCCCGTGACGAACTTCTTCATCGCCGTCTTCTTCGCGAGCATCGCCCTCCAGATGGAGGTCGACCAGTTGCTCGCCTACTGGCAGGAGGCGCTCATTGCAGCCGCCCTATTGATCAGCATCAACTTCGTCATCGTCTTCAGTCTTTTTTACAGCCAGCGGTTCGATATCGAAACCTCGTTTCTCGGCACGATTTCGATGCTCCAGGTCAGCGAGTTCTCGCTGGTGCTTGGCGCACTCGCCGTCGAACAAGGCTTCGTCGAGGAAGGTATTCTCGGCTTTCTCAGCCTGATGGCCCTGATCACCATGCCGATCTCGACGTACTACGTGATATACAACCGGCAAATCTACCGGTACGTCGAACCGTACCTCCAGCGACTCGAACGCGAGGACACCGTCGAAGCCCAGCCTGTCGAGTACGAGAACCACGCCGTGATCGTCGGTTACAGTCGGCTGACTGGAGAAATTGCCGACGTCGTAGACGACGCTGTCGACGAGGTCGTCTTCATCGAGGATCGAGCCGAGTACGTCGAGGAGCTGATGGCCGCTGACCGAGGGTTCATTTTTGGAAACGCCAGACACGGCGACATTCGACAGGACGCGAACGTCTCCGGTGCCGAGGTACTGGTCAGTGCTACCGAACGAACCGCCGTCAGTCTTCGACTGGTCGAAGACGCCCCTGACGCACTGTCGATCGTTGCGGCGACCACCGAAGACGAGGCGTCGCTCCTCTTCGAGGCCGGTGCTGACTACGTCATCATGGGTCGTGGACTCGTCGGCGAGGAACTGGCCGAGTTACTCGATCGACTCGACGACCCCGACGCGTTCGAGCGCCGGCTCGCAGAACTCAACGATCGTGCACGGAACGGCTCGCCACGTGAGACAGAACCCGCGCCAACCGGCGGTGAGACCGATGTATGAAATCCTGTTCGCGTTGACGCTGATTTTCGGGCTTGCGGCAGTCCTGTTACTCGTCGCTTCACAGCTGGATCTCCCGGTGATCCCGTTCTATCTGGTTGCGGGCATTCTCGCTGGTGTCGTGATCGACGAGACGCAGGTGCTCGATCTAGCCCAGTGGGGGATCGCGTTTCTCGTCTTCCTCTTTGGGATACACGTCGACATCGAGGCGTTCCGATCGACCGGGCGAATCAGCGCCGTCGTCGGGACCGTACAGGCAACGATCATCGGTGCACTCGGTGTCGGTGCTGGTCTCGCGTTCGGACTCGGTCCACTGAACGCCGTCTACTTCGGCGTCGCTGCCGCCCTGAGTTCCTCGCTCGTAGCGACCAGTTATCTCGACCAGACAGGCGGGGCCCGACCAACCTACGAACGACTCACCGAATCGATCCACTTCACCGAAGACATACTCGGTGTCCTCATCATCCTCGGCCTCAGTGCGTTCGTCTACGCCGCGACGCCCGCTGTCGAGCAGTTTGCCGTCGCGGCCGGGATACTCGCCCTCGCTCTCGGCATTCGGTATCTCCTCTTCCATCGACTCACTGCCAGACTCCGCGGCGATCAGGAGGTGATGATGCTCATCGGCATCTCGTTCGTAATCGGCTTTATTGCGCTTGCCGAACTCGCCGGCCTCTCGATCATCGTCGGCGCGTTCGCCGCCGGCATCGCGATCGCCGACGACTACCCCCACTCCCTCGAACTAGTCGACACGATCGACGATCTGGAGGACTTCTTTACGCCCATCTTCTTCGTCACCGTGGGTGCGTTGCTCGCGGTCCCGACGGCCGAAACGATCGGCTACACGGCCGCGCTGGTCGTAGCGGTCCTCGTCCTAAATCCACTGATCGTCGCCATCATCCTGCTCCGGGGTGGGTTCGACGGTCGGACAGCGATCCTCACTGGGCTCACGCTCGATCAGGTGAGCACGTTCAGCCTCTTTATTGCGATCGAGGCACTCGTCGCCGGAGCGATCGTCCGCTCGCTGTTTGACGCGATCGTCCTCGCGGCAGCGATCACGATGATCGTCGCAACGTACACCGGCCGCCACGCCGGGGCGATCAACCGCTGGCTGCGCGAACGCGGGCTCGTTCGACTCCTCGGTGAACCGCTTGGCGATCGAACACACGTTACTGAGAACCTCAGCGATCACGTGATCGTCGTCGACTTTCAACACGGCGGCCGACAGGTCATAGAAGCCTGTTCGCATCTCGATCGGCCGGTACTCGTCATCGAGGACAACCCCCTCATGTTCGCGGCAATCCGCGACGAGTGTGACAACTACGTCTACGGCGACGTGTTGAACGATCGGGTCTGGGAGCTCGCACAACTCGAGGACGCTGCAGCGGTCATCTCGCTCACACCGGAACACGATCGTGCCGAAACGGTCGTCGATCTCGGGACGGACGTCCCCCGGATTGTTCGCGTCAACACGACGGATATGGCGACCGAGTTCCTCGATCACGGCGCGACCGGCGTTATCTATCCCGACGCGATTGCGGCTGAGCGCGTGGGCGACGATCTCGAAGCACTGCTCGCAGGAGACATCTCACATGGGGAGTTCACCGATCGGGGACAGTCACACTTCGAGGTGTCCGCGGAGTAGCAGGATAACGGCGTTTCGACCCGCCGTCGATCGGGACGCGATTGGGTTCGCTGGCTCTGTTGAAATCCTCAAGCGGAGATGTGTTTCTGTTGTCGTGCTGAATACAGAGAATCCATGAAAATCCCGCAGCTAAGGGCCTAGGCCGTGAACGAGGCACTAGGGACTGGCTGAGACCGCAACTCATCCGGTGCGATAAGCACGTTACTAGAGAATGGTCCGAGC
>LFCJ01000096.1_pt1 | contig 46278 bp, 41 predicted proteins | sample 643141 | NCBI WGS metagenome assembly LFCJ01 (sample SAMN03766243, study PRJNA286221) | soda lake metagenome | biome: soda lake; feature: Kulunda steppe; material: water; isolation source: sample B1-Br-g2 brine of Lake Bitter-1 | place: Russia: Kulunda steppe | collected 2010-07
ATCGGTGACTGTACTCCATCGCTGTCTCTTGATTAGAGATGTGTTAACTTAATGGTTTGTATCTCTACCTATCGGATTCAACCCCGGGGTCAAGCCCCGGGGCATTCTCCTATACCGCCTGTAAAACGGCGCGTACCGTTCACCGAACTGGTCGAGGATCTCTCGCTCGTCGCTATCGAACAGGGGTCTCGAGATCGGCGCTATCGAAGGCATCCTCGCGATCGGTGGAGACGTTCAGGACGCCGTCGATCGAACCGTGGTAGACGAAGGCGATCGTTGTCGGCGATCGGCACAGAACTTGCAGTGGTTCCGTTCAGCCCCGACCGTGGCTGGCACCAGCCCACCTCGGCCCCGCTACTCATCGAGTAGCCGCTTCAACCGATCGAGTTCCGTCAGTGCCTCGACGGGGGTGAGATGGGCGAGATCGAGCGCGCGGAGTTCGGCCGCGGCGTCGGTCGGGTCGTCTCCGCCGTCTGCCGTCGCCTGCTCCAGTGCCCGCTCTTGGTTAGCCTGGCCTGGTCCCGACTCGGCTGCCTCTCCTCTATCAGAGTCGGCGGCTTCTCCCGTCGTCCCATCAGCGTCGGTGGCCGCTTCGGCGACCAGTTCCCGCGATCGCTCGACCACGTCCCGCGGAACCCCTGCTGCGGTCGCCACCTCGACGCCGTAGGAGCCCGTCGCCGCACCGGGAGCGATCTCGTGCTGGAAGACGACCTCGCCGTCGACCTGTTCGGCCTCGAAGTGGAGTGTAAACGCGTCCGGAAGGTCGTCTGCGAGTTCGGTCAGCTCGTGGTGATGGGTCGCAAAGAGCGTCGTCGCCCCGACCTCGTCGTGGAGGTGTTCGGTGATCGCCTTGGCGATCGCAAGCCCGTCTGCCGTCGAGGTCCCGCGACCGACCTCGTCTAACAGCACGAGCGAGCCGTCGTCCGCATCGCGCAGGATCGTCGCGAGTTCGTCCATCTCCACCATGAACGTCGATCGGCCGCCGGCGATGTCATCGCTGGCACCGACGCGGGTAAAGATCCGGTCGACGGGCGTGAGTCGAGCCGATCGGGCGGGGACGAAACTGCCGACCTGTGCGAGCAGGACGATCTGGGCGACCTGTCGCATGTACGTCGACTTTCCGGACATGTTCGGTCCTGTGAGTACCGCCAGCCGCCGATCGGCCACGAACGAGGCATCGTTCGGGACGAACGACTCCTGGGTCCGTTCGACGACCGGGTGGCGACCGCCCTCGATGTCGATCGTGAGACCGCCGTTGGCCTGGTGCTCGCGATCGCCGTCGATCTCGTCTCCCTCCTTGCTGTCGATCTCGGCCCCATCACCGCTGGCGATCTCAGTCCCGGTAGCGCTCCGAGTCCGATCGAGGATCTCGGGCCGGCAGTAATCGTACTGGGCCGCGACAGTGGCGAGCGAGACGATCGCGTCGAGAGCCGCGATCGCGTCAGCGAGCCCCTGGACGCGTTCGACCTCGCTTGCGATCTCGCGGCGAACATCACAGAACAGCTCGTACTCGCGTTCGTCGGCGCGTTCTTCTGCACCGACGATCTCGTCCTCACGGGTTTTGAGTTCTGGCGTGACGAACCGTTCGGAGTTTTTCAGCGTCTGGCGGCGCTGGTAGTGTTCCGGAACCGAATCGAGGTTTGGATTCGTCACTTCGATGTAGTAGCCATGGACGGAGTTGTAGCCGACCTTCAGCGAGTCGATCCCGGTTCGGTCCCGTTCCGACGCTTCGAGGTCGTCGATCCACTGTTTGCCGTCCCGTGCGGTTTCCCGGATGTCGTCGAGGCCGTCGTCGTACCCCTCCGCGATGATCCCGCCCTCGGTAATCTCGATCGGCGGATCGGCAACGATCGCATCGTCGACCAGTTCCCGGACGTCCGCCAGCGGATCGAGCGCTGCGTGCAGTTCGCGTAACCGCTCACACTCCGCGTCGGCGAGTTGCGCCCGGAGATCGGGGACGACAGCCAGCGTGTCGCGAAGCGATCGCAGGTCCCGGGCGTTCGCCCGCTCGCGCGAAATGCGGCCGATCAGACGTTCGAGATCGTAGACGTCACGAAGCCGATCGTGGAGCCGTTCCCGTCGCTGGACCGCTCTCGTCAGTTCTCCGACGGCGTCGTGGCGGGCCGTAATCCGGTCGGGGTCGAGTAGCGGGCGGCGAAGCCAGTCTCTGAGTTTGCGCCCGCCGAGTGCACTCGCGGTCTCGTCTACGACGCCGACGAGCGTGGCGTCGTCCTGGCCGTGGACGGCCCGTGGCTCGAACAGTTCGAGGCTCCGCAAGGCGACGGCATCGAGTAGCAGGTACTCACGCGGATCGTAGCGGGTGAGTTGTGTAATGTACTCCAGTCGGTTCGACGTCCCGTCGTGACCGAGTACGGCGTCGATACTGGCGCCGTCAGTGCTGTTTTCGTCGCCTGCATCGTCGCCGCGCTCACCCTCGTGATCGCCGCCCCGGACGTACTCCGCATACGCGAGCAATGCGCCACACGCTCGAATCTCCGCGTCGCTTGCGAGCAACGCGTCGGGGTTCCGAAAGTAGGTCGCGAGTCGCTCTCCGGCTCGCTCACGATCGAAGACGCGGGCGTCAAACGGCGTCACCATACACTCGCCGGGGACGATCGCAGCGGATGCGTCGGGACCGATGACCGCCTCTGACGGGGCGAATCGGCTCAGTTCGTCTTCGATCGCTGCGTTCGAGGTCGAACTCGTCGCGAGGAAGTCGCCGGTCGAGACGTCGAGAACTGCCAATGCGAGCCGATCGCCGTCCCGGGCGATCGCAGCGACGAAGTTGTTGTCATCGCCTGCGAGCAGTTCGTCTTCGGTGAGCGTCCCCGGCGTAATCACGCGGGTGACCGCCCGTTCGACGACACCCGCGGACTCGCCGGGCTCCTCGACCTGGTCTGCGACTGCGACCCGGTAGCCAGCGTCGAGCAGCGTTTCGATGTATGACTCGGCGCTGTCGATCGGAATGCCGGCCATCGGATACTCACCAGTGCTGTCCTCGCGGCTCGTGAGTGCGATTTCGAGCAGCCGCGCGGAGCGTTCGGCGGCCCCACAGAAGGTCTCGTAGAAGTCCCCGACCTGGAAGAGGACGAGCGCGTCGTCGTAGCGCGCACAGAGATCGTGGTACTGCGCCATCATGGGCGTCAGCTCGTCGCGTTGCTCGGCCATCGCGTCGGGCGGGCCAAGGGCCGGATCCATACCCCAACTCCGCCCCTGGACGGGGAAATAGCTTGCTGGATCGGTCGTTCGATCGATCGCTTTTCCCGGATCGAGACGCCCGCCAATTCGGATGGGAAGACGACGGCCGGATGGATGCTGAGTACGGTTCTGCGCACCGACGATCGAGAACTCGGCCGTGCTGTCCCCGCAGCGAAACAGAGGGTTTATTCTGTGCGCCAACAGGAAAGAAGTCGATGGGCTGTCAAACAGATACAGGTCGTCCGTGGGGCGGTCTCGACGTGGGACGTTACTGATGAGTGACGAGACCGGACCGACAGCGCCGTCGGAACGGATCGTGAGCCTCGATGTGCTCCGCGGCGTTGCACTGCTCGGAATTTTGATCATCAACAGCTGGCTGTTTGCGATGCCCGAAGCAGTGCTGTCGAATCCGACGGTGTACGGTGATCTGTCCGGCACAAACTACTGGGCCTGGCTCGTCGGCCACGTCTTCGCCCAAATGAAGTTCATCACACTGTTTACAATCCTGTTCGGTGGTGGCGTCATCCTGTTCACGCAAAGCGTCGAGCGCCGGGGAGCGTCGGTGTGGGGCCGCTACAGTCGGCGAAACGCCTGGCTTATCCTGTTCGGACTCGCACACGCCTACCTGCTATGGTACGGCGATATTCTCGTCGCCTACGGCATCTGTGCGTTCCTCGTCGTCTTTCTCCGCAATCTCGACCCGCGGACACTGACGTCCTTTGGGCTCGTGCTGATCGCCGTCCCGTCGGTCATCGAGACCCTGGCGGGTTTCGGAGACCCAGCGGCGATCGCAGCGACGTGGAACCCATCGACGTCAGCGCTCCAGGCTGAGGTCGAAACGTACCGCAGCGGCTGGTGGGACCAACTGGACCACCGTGCCCCGGCAGCGTTCGATCGACAGACGACGGGGCTGCTCGGCTACACGGGGTGGCGCGTAAGCGGCAGCATGCTGCTCGGGATGGCGCTGTTCAAATGGGGCGTGCTGACGAACGATCGATCGACGCGGTTCTACGGGTGGCTAATCGTGGGTGGCGCGATCAGCGGGCTCGCGATGATTCTCACCGGCGTCTGGTATATCGAGGCGAACGAGTGGGCAGCCGAGGCGGCACTGTTCTGGCGACAGTTCAACTACTGGGGGAGTATCCCGCTCGCTGGTGCGTACATCGGGATCGTTATGCTGTACAGTCGGTGGCATCCGAGTGGAATTCTCACTCACGGACTGGCTGCCGTCGGCCGGACTGCCTTCAGCAACTACATTCTCCAGTCGGTACTCGCGACATCGATCTTTTATGGCCACGGACTCGGCCTGTTCGGCCACGTCACTCGCGTCGAACTCCTCGGCATCGTGGTCGCGATCTGGGCGGTCCAGCTCGTACTGTCGGTCGTCTGGCTGCGATACTTCCGGTATGGCCCCCTGGAGTGGCTGTGGCGTGTCCTCACCTACGAAACACGTCAGCCGCTTCGGTCGGACTGACGGGGTTTCAACGGTAGCAGATCGCCTTACGAGAACCGAACACGAAGCGACAGGGACGGCCCAGTCGTGACTCACGGCCCCCAGGCCACGTGGGGAGCGACAGTTCCGAACGGACCGATCAGCTACTCGAACGACGCCGTGTCGCCGCGGCGGTACCGATCGAGTCGGCGGTAGCCGTGGACGGTGCCGTCGGTGTCGAGTTCGATCTCGTACCGACCGATGACGTCCTGGGTGTCGGGAACCGATCGGCGTTCGACGACTTCGACGACTGCACGCCAGCCGTCGTCGGTCGGCGCGATTTCGCTGACGGCGTCGAACTCGCGGCCAATCAGTTGACCCGCGGTTGTCTTGACCGACTGTCGAATAGCGAGGATACCTTTGACTTCCTCGCGTTCGACATCGACGTCGACGTCGGCATCGACCTCGCTGGGGTCGGTTACCTCCTCGGCAGTCATCTCGCCCGAACGTGGATGGGGTTCGGCTTCCCTCGATTCGGTTTCCTGCTCCTCCTGTTCGGATTGTTCCTGTTCGGATTGTTCCTGTTCGGATTGTTCCTGTTCTGCCTGGCCCTCTTGATCGGCCTGCTGTGCCTCTTGTTCGGTTTCCTGTTCCTGTTCGGCAGCCTGACTGTCACTCACGGTTGGATCACTCTCATCATGCTGATAGCAAAACTCGTCGTCCTGGGCCGGCCGCGAGCAGCGCTCTCCATCCTCGGTGAGCGCCTTACACTGCTGTGTTCTCTCCTGTGTCTCGGCTTCGGCCATGGGTCATCACTGCGGTCACTGTGCGCACTGTGCTGGTCGCAGGTCGAACTCAGACGGTCTTTCCGATCGTCGATCGGAGCTGGGCGACATCGTCGATACCGTTGCCGGCAATCTTCGGCGCGAGGACGTCGGTGAAGACGTCCGCGAGCAGTTCGTCGTTTATTTCGCCATCGCCTCCGTCGAAGACGGTCAGCCCCTTTGCGGCCGTGATCGCCGCACGGGTTCCGACGACCATGTCGAGTTCGTCGCGGAGTTCGCGAGTCGTCTCGACGACCGTTTCGATCCGCTCGTCGTCGAGGTCGACGTGTGCACCGACTATTTCGCGCTCGGTTTCCGCGTCGTAGAAGTCCACGTTGACCCCGACGAACCGGTCGAGCAGGGCGTCCTGTTGGGTGTGGACGCCGGCGTATTCGGCGTTGTTCGAGGTGAGGATCACGCGGAACTCGGGGTGAACCTCGATCGTTCGATCCTCGCCGCGTTTCCCCGGCCGTTCGAGGACGCCCTCCTCCAAGACCGAGAGCAACACGTTGTGGGCTTCGGGATCGCTGCGCGAGAACTCGTTGTAGACGAGTGTCGCGCCCTCGCGAACCGCGACCGACAGCGGGTTGTCGACCCAGCGCTCGCGGACGATCTCCGTCTGTTTGCTGACGCCGCTGACGAAGCGATCGTCTTCTTTGTAGCGTTCGCCGCCGGCGTGGGAGCCGACGAGGGCAGCGGTGTCGACGGCTTCGTCGCCGTTGAGCCAGACGACGGGACGGCCGCGTCTGGCAGCAGCCGACAGCGCGAGTGCCGTCTTCCCACAGCCAGTCGGACCGATCAAGTGGACCGGCTGGTCTGCCTCAAGCCAGCCGGTGATCCGCCCGCGGAGCGACGCGACTGCGTCCGTCTCGATAAACGGTTCGGGTTCGACCTCGGCGGGATCGGCGAGCGGGCTGTCGCCGTTTCGCTCGCCCATCTTCGACGCCGTTCGTGCGAGTTTTTTCTTCGCCTGCCGGCCCTCCTTTTGCTCGCGATCACGTCTGATCTTGCGACCGCGGACCTTGCGCTTGCGGGAAGACGAATCGTCTGCCATGCTGATCAGTCGGTCGTTGCAGACTGTGGCGACGATTCGGGGCGCTGCTCGACCTCGAGTTCTTCGAGCTCCTCGAGATCACCCTCAGCGGTGGCTTGCTCAATTTTTGCAATCTCCTCCGCGTAGTGGAGGAAGGTGTCGACCGAGGCGACGACGACGCGAGCCTCGATCGTCAGCAACTCGATCCCGACGACCGAAATTCGTGCCCAGACGTCGATGACGACGCCCTTGTCGAGAATGCGGTCCAGTACCTCCGCGAGACTCGATGAGTCGGGTCTTCGTTGTGGTTGTGCCATGCGACAGGCCGTTCACGCCCGCTCGGTAACACGGCTTGCACTGCGACTGCAAGCCATCGGACGACTAGCACGAGGGCGGCACTGTGTAAATACGAGGGCAGCGCTGTCTAAAACGGGGGTGGCGCTAGTTAAATAACACGACGGTACAAGGCCGGAATTCGACGGCACGAGGCCGGAACCGTCCAAGTAAACGACTGACTAGGTCTCCAACCGTTTTCACCACGCAACTCCAAAACGGAGACGGACGCTGCCGAGCCGATCGGCGGAACGCTGCCATCGCAAGCACCACGGTAAGGCCCCGGCCTCCCAAACATGGCGTGACGAGTTATCAGACTAGTGTCGTTCGACCGCTGTGCGGCGACAGACCAGTGTCGCTCGATCGCTGTGCGGCGAACCAGGTAGCTGACATAAACCGACTGCAACCCACGAGTACGTTCCTGACCGATGACAAACCGCTACGTCTACGGCGTCGTCAAAGGCGACGACGTCACGTTCGAGACCGATGCTGTCACCGGAGCCGAGCAGATCTACACGATCTCACACCGCCGGCTCGGTGCCGTTGTTTCCGATATCGACACGACAGAGCCCGAAGAGACCGATGAGGACGCACAGCGCCACGACGACGTCCTCCGGACGGTTATGGAAAAGGGGCATACGATCGTCCCGATGCAGTTCGGGATGGCGTTCGAGAGCGATCGTGCACTGAAAAACGTCTTGCGGGGCGCGCTGCCAGCGTTCCGTCGGGCACTGAACGATATCGAGGGACGGATCGAACTCGGCTGTAAGATCGTCCGCGACGAAGACGCCGTCGTCGATCGGGAAGCAATCGAGGAGTCTGTCGCAGAGGAGCTCGAACCGATCGCGGCACAGTCAGTCGGGAACGACCTGTTTAGCGACCGGCTCGTCCTCAACCGATCGTATCTCGTCGATCGCGACGACCAGGAGGCGTTCGACGACGCGATCGTCCGACTCGAGGAGAAACACGAGGACCTGACGTTCCGCTATACGGGGCCGTTCGCGCCGTACAGTTTCGTCGACGTAAAAATCGGAGCCCAGCGCTAACCATGTTCATCCTCGACGACCTCCTCTTTCGACCGATCGTCGGCATCGTCGACACTCTCCACACGATGGCACTCGACGAACTGTACGATATCGAGGCGCTCGAGGACGAGCTCAAGGAGAACCAGTTGCTGTACGAACTCGGCGAACGATCCGAGGAGGAGTACCAGCGGCGGAAGGCGGAACTCGAAGAGGAGATCGAGATCGCCCAGGAGATTCACGAACAACTCGCGAGCGGCCGTGTTGAGGTGAAAGGGTAATGACTGAGTGGACAGATGACAGGCGCGACGAATCGGCAGATGACCAGCACAACGAGGCAGATGACCAGCACGACGACCGAGACGAACCCGACGAATCGGGAGACCAGTTGGAGGGAGAGCAACCGGACAGCCCGACACCGGACCAGTCGGACAGCGAGCCATCAAACTACTCGGACAGCGCGCCACCGGATCACCCAGACGACGAGTCGCCGGACAGGTCGAGCGATGACGACGTACCGGACTCGACAGGGTCCGAGGGCCCGGATTCGGAGAGCGAATCGGCGGACGACGATTCGGATCGAGAGTCGGGAGGGGGAGGCGACGACGACACCGATCGGGAGCCTGACGGCCGGCAGTCGCCTTCTCGTGATCCCCATACTCAGACTGGAACGAACGACACGTCCGAGGGCGACAACTGGCTATCGAGCCTGATCGACGCACTCGATCGCCTCGATCGGGGATCGTCGTCGGGCCAGCACCGAAGCGATCGAACGGTCCTCGACTACGATATCTCGATCGGGACCGGGCTCGATGCAGCGGACGACGAATCGTCGGAGCGCTCGTTCGAGTCGCGTTCGAGTCGGGACGCGGACAGAGGGCAGCCCCGAAAGAGCCGCGGAGTCGACGCTTCGGACGCAGCTCACCTGACGACCCGCTCGAGCGCTGAGGAGCTGCTGGTCACGGTTGACGTCGCGAGTCTCGATCCCGAGGAGATCACCGTCGGCTTCGACGACGGGGTGTTGGTCCTCGCTGTTTCGGGACAGGAACTCGATCGGATCGACGTTCCCTGGCGTGACCGATCGGCTGACGCGACGATCAAGAACGGAATCCTAACCGTTCGGGTAACGCCCGAAGCCGATTCGACGAGCGAGGTGGATGACGATGCGTGACCGGACCGACGGGTTGTCGATGCGTGACAGGACGAGGATGAAAACGATCTGTAACCAGACAAGGACGACGCCGTCTGAACGGAGGAGGACTCGATGACTGCAGACGACTCGTTCGAGAACCTGCTTTCGGATGCCGAGGACTGTCTGGCGAACGTAGAGGAGTGTCTCGGCGGCATCGAGAACATCGACGACCTCGATCCAGACACCCTCGAGACGGTACAGGGAGACATTGACACGCTCGCCGAGGTCACAACGAAAACCAGCGACTTGATCGAAACGCTCGACCTGAGCAAGCTTCCCGAGGCCGTCGATACCGACGAACTGCTCGCGGCGATCGAAACCGGCGAGATTCCGGCTGCGCTGTCGGACGAGGAGACCGGTGCTGGAGATGTCGTGGAGTTCACACAGCTGTTCAAAGCGATCGACCTATTGAACGCGTGGGACGCTACAGAGTTGACTGATATCTGGCAGGCAAAACGCGAACTGGACGACACGCTCGAAGCGGCCGCGGACGAAAGCGACGATGCCAGCATGGTCGAGGACGCTGCCTCGGCGGTCGCAGACGACGACAGAGATCTGATTGGCGGTGAGGACAGCGCGATCGGCGGCGAGGACAGCGCGATTGGCGGCGAGGACGGACTGATGGGCGGCGAGGACGGACTGTTGGGCGGCGACGACGAGATGCTTGACGACATAGACGCCGTCGCAGGTGCCAAAGAAGCGCTTGGCAAACCCGACCCGGCCGAGGATCCCGAAGCCTACCAGGTGTTCATCCAGGAACAGGCCATGCGCGGGATCGACGCCTTCCGGGATGCGCTGCTCGAAACCAACGCGAAGTTCGAGCGGCTGTACGAATTCAACCGTGAGAAGATGCGCCGGGAGGATACGAGCGCGAACTCCCGAAACCCGACAGCGGCATCGACGATCGTCACCGATCGCCGTGATCTCGGCGGTGGGGCTCGCCACTCGACGGTGCCACAGCAAGTGAAACTCTCAACGGCACCCAGTCGCAAGCGGATCTACGGGCGACGCTTCGAGATCGAGCGACAGAAACGGAAGGAGACCAATGATGACTGACCCACCACCCGGACGAGGACTGCACCGGTCGAAAACTGTACAAAAAAGCACCCATCTAAGCACCCGGTTGTGGGTGTGTGGATACCGAGGGCGGTGGCTGCCCGGACGCCACCCAGGAGGTGATCGGCATGCCACATGACTTCCAGCCCAGCCGCCAGAAGACCGACCTCGCCGAGGTCGTCGAGATGCTCCTGGACAAAGGGATCGTCATCAACGCGGACATCGCCGTCTCGATCGGCGATACCCAACTCCTCGGCGTCCAGGTCCGGGCCGCGATCGCCTCCTTCGAGACCGCGGCCAAGTACGGCCTCGAGTTCCCCGAGGGGACCGATATGCGACGGCTTGCAGCTGCAGTCGACGAGCCCGAACTCGCGGAGATGGATCGGCCGAACCCGGTAATCGATCCCACCCGAGGGGTCAACGTGACGCCGGACCCCGAGGACGAGAGCGAGGAGGATGCAAGCGAGAACGCGGAGGCGAGTGACGAACCGGAACGCGACGACGGCGACGAGAACAAATCGTTCGAGGAGGACCGAATCACCGATCGGCTCGGGAAGCGTCCCCAGCCGGACCAGCCGACGAGTGGTGGCTTCGACCTGCTCAGTACCGACTCGACCGAGAGCGAGGAGGGCGAGACGGTCGAGACCCCTGCCGAGTTCGACGACGAAGCCGAGACTGACGGGTCGTCCGAGCTGGACGCAACCGAGGACTCAGAATCACGGGCGGACGCAGACCAAGACGATGAAGCCGACGAGAACGCGCACGGAACCTCCGAAACGGAGGAGAGTTGACCATGGCGACGATCGACGTTGGCGACGGCGAGGATGCACGGCAGGGGCTGCTCACGCTGGTCGTCACCGTCGTCGAGATCCTGATCGAAGCCCTCGAACGCGAAGCGGTTCGGCGCATGGAAGGTGGGAAGTTGACCGACGAGGAGATCGAACGCCTCGGCGGCCAACTCGCGACGATCGAAGCGGAGATAGCGCAACTCAAAGCCGACGAAGGGATCGAAGACGGTGTCGAGGATCTCCGTGGCGACCTGGATGGGCTGGTCACCGACGCGATCGAGCAGCTTCACGACGAACCGACGATGACACACGCGCCCGGCTACTCCGTCTTCGGAGGTGAGGACGAGTGAGATCCGAATCTGGAGGGAGAAACGAATGAGTTCAGATGGCTCCAACGACGGCGACAGGATCGAAGCCCTCGACGAGATCACGGAACTCGACGATGTCGATGACATCGAACTGACCGCCGAGGGACAGTCACTCCCCGAGATCGATGAGGGACGATATTTGTACTGTGTTGTTCGGGTTGATAGCGAGGTGCCACGGGCCTCGGATGACAGCGAGGCGCCACGGGCCTCGAGTGACAGCGAAGAATCGTTCGAGACGATCGGTGTCGACGGCGAACCCGTTTCGGTCGTTACCGAAGGCGACGTTGGCGCGGTCGTCCACGCATGTGACGAAATCTACGACTCGGCCGATCTCACGGAGGTCAGACGCTGGCTCGTTCGTCACCAGACGGTCGTCGACGAGGCCAGCGAGGTCTTTGGCACCCCCATCCCGTTCCAGTTCGATACGATCCTTCGCAGCGACGACGCCGGTGTTCGCGAGTGGCTTCGCGAGGAGTACGACACACTCGAACTGGCGCTATCGGAACTCGAGGGCCACTGGGAGTACCGCGTCGAAGTCGTCGAAACAGAGCCGATCAGCGACGAAACACTGATCGATCACGACGATCGGCTGGCCGACCTCGCCGCACAGATCGACGACGCCGAGGAGGGAACGGCGTTCTTGCTCGAAAAGAAGTTCGACAAGCGACTCACGGAACTGCGGGCGGGTCGACGGGAGTCGCTGACTGCCGACCTGCAGGCGCGACTCGACGAGCACGCGCGGGAAGTACACGCTCTCGAGCGCTCGCCGACCGCATCGCTCTCGGAGACCGTGACGGGGGATGAGCAGACCGATGGTGAGACGCTCAGCCGACTCACACTGCTCGCTCACGAAGACGACGAGGAGGCGATCGGCTCGGTACTCGACGAAGTTGCGGCCATCGACGGGCTGACGGTTCGGTTCACCGGCCCGTGGCCACCGTATACGTTCGCACCGGAACTCGGTGGTGACAACGAAGATTCGAGACAGACCCACTCATGAGACCACAGAAAGACGACGAAACCCTCGTCGACGTGCTTGACGTCTTGCTCAGAGACGGCGCGATCGTCCGTGCAGACGTCATCGTCTCGGTGGCGGACATTCCACTCGTCGGGATCAAACTCACAGCAGCGATCGCTGGAATGCAGACGATGAACGAGTACGGGCTTTTCGAGGAGTGGGATACGCGACGGCGACGACGGGGGGTTACGCGTCGCCAGCAACAGGCTGGTGCCGAGAGCAAACCCGCAGCCACGGAATCACTCGATCGGCTTGCAATCGGTCACAGAGACGGTATCGACGACGCTGGCGCAGACGAACCCGACGTCGAACCCGATTCGAGTACCGACGATCGGTGACGCAAAACGAGACTTCGATCGGCAACCCAGTTCGAGCGGAGGCTCGGTGATGCAGAATCAGATTGTGACAGTGCAGCGTCTGAACCGACTCCGATCCGCGATCGTCGCGACCTGCGTTGCGGACCCCAGTCTATTGCTCTATAGTCAGGCCTGTTTCGGCCGTTCGGCCGTGAGTTCGACATCGCCGGAGACAGTTGCCTCGTCGTGGTCCTCGTCGTAGACGTACTGTCCGGTTCCGCCACAGAGCGTACATTCGTACGTTTCGGAGATCTCGTTGATCATCTCCCCGTCCTTGAAATAGACGCGGCTCTGGGTGATCTGCAGGAACTGGGGCGTGTCACAGCGAGTGCAGGTGATCATATCCAGCGAATCATGGTACCCGATTGTAGTTATCCGGCTTGTAACTGCAACGGAACAGGCGCAATGGCCGTCTTACTCTCTACACTGGACCAATCCGTCCGCTGGACGGGAAGCCAATCCGTTCGTTTCGCACCTACCCACCCGATCGCCCGTCTGCTGTCCGTAATCACTCCCTAATCAGGGGAAGACGCCGACTCGATCGGGGTCGGGGTAGACTGTCGCGTCCCTACGAGTGCAGTCGCGGCCACAAAGATCGGGGAGGGTCATCCGGTGGTTCGCCCGTACTATAATCGATACTGAACGTCAGTGCGCACCCGATCGCACGAGGGCTGCCTGAGTCGGAGTGAACGACGTGACTGAGGCCCACGAGCAAAGCGGGTTCGGAGTGTGCGCGGTTCGGAACGTGCGCGGTTCGGAACGGGCGAAGCGAGTGAGAACCGCGATGTGAGCGGGGAACGACTGTGACCCGTGAACGAGCGACGTGAGTGAGAACCGCGACCATGAATAGCGCGGGATCGGAAATCCTCGTCCCCGATTCGGTCGGATACCGCTGTTTGCAGTCGTCGGCCGGACGAACGAGCGATAGGGTGCTGCTAATCGGAAGGTAGCCAGTCCCTTGTGAAAGTTTGCAGGTGCTACCGTCGTGCAAGGTGGTGGATAACAAATGGTGGTTTGCTCGTCATCTCGTCGTGCGGGGATGGAATGCCCCGCCGGGTACGCGCTTGGCCCAGACACGGCGCGTTGACCGGCCGATTGCGTGCGTTTGTGCCCGGATCGCTCGGACGTGGACTCGCCCCCGCTTCGAGTACGCTCATGTCTCTCATGCCAGGGTGGGTTCCCGCCCCCGCCCGGCTTACCACCGATCGACGAGAGCCATCTCGGTCTCGACGATGAACTGTTGTCTTGCTATCTTGCTGGCGATCGAGACACCCAGCGCCGCTCGTCTCCTCGCGAGCGACCCGGAGCCGAACGACCATTGTCCGGAGCCGAACACAACGTCTCACCGGGAGCCAACCAACAGCTCCGAACTCTCCTCCGAGAGTTCGACGGTGACGTCCTGTCGCGTCTGATCGTTGATCTGGTCGATGTTTCGCGTCAGCACCTCGAGGACATCTTCTGGCTCGGGGTAGACGAGGAGGTTGCCGTCCTCGTCTTCCATGACGAGTTGCGTATCCGCGAGTGTTACCTGGTCGTGCTCGATTCGGGCGACGATCGCCGGCAGTGCCTCCGCACCACCGATATCCCCTTCCTCGACTTTCGCGATATACAATGACTCGACCCCGATCAGGTCCTTGTACTCCCGGATCACCGTCGCACAGTCGACCATGTCTCGCGTGATCGCCGTCTTCGACTCGTTCCCATGGCTCCCCTCGTAACAGTGGTTGCACACCCGTAACTCCATGCGCATAGCTGGCTGCTAGTGATGGACACGCAAGGGGGTTTTTACAGCGAACCGATCGGTCACTGTTCTGAACACGTTCTGTGTGGCGTAATAATGGATTACGCCGTCCGCTCGCGAAACCAGTATCCCCGAGTGCACGGGACGTCCTGATCGTAACTATCAATCTGTGAGTACTGGGCAACCGTTAACATCCGCTGGCAGCATACGTGGGATGTAATGTCACGGGACGACCCGCCACGCCTGCTCCGAGTCGACTGCACGACCGGGACCGTCAGCAGCGAGCGGATCCCGGCGGCGTGGCTCGAGGCCTACGTGGGCGGGAAAGGGCTCGGAGCCAGATATCTCTACGAGGAACTCGAGCCAGGAACGGACCCGCTCGGCCCCGAAAACGCCTTGCTGTTCATGCTCGGGCCAGTGTCCGGACTGACGCCTGGCGAGGCCCGGTACGCGGCGATCACGAAGTCGCCGCTGACCGGCGCGTTTCTCGACTCCTACGGTGGCGGGAGCTTTCCGGAACGACTTGCGGGATCGCTCGGCTCCCATCTGGGTATCCTGTTGACCGGCCGATCGGACGAGCCTGTCGTCCTCGACGTTGCCGAGGGCCACGGACAGCTTACGTCCGCACACGATCGCTGGGGAGCTGACGCCGAAGAGACCTGTGCAGCATTTCCCGAGGCTGCAGTGGCTTGTATCGGCCCCGCGGGAGAGCAGGGCGTCCAGTATGCGACGATCGCCTCTGACGGTGGCGATCACCACGCTGGCCGAGGCGGTGCCGGGACGGTAATGGGATCGAAACGGCTCAAAGCGGTCGTCGCTCGCGGGGAGGCACCCGACGAGCACGCGGCGCTTCGCGAGGAGTACGAGGCGGCGTTCGCCGAAAGCGACACCGGGCGGTGGCAGCATGCAAGCGAGACGCTCGAAACGATCGACTTCGCGAACGAGGTGGGCGTTCTCCCAACCCGGGGCTGGCAGGCGGGGCAGTTCGACGGCGCTGAGTCGATCGGGATCGAGGCGGTCCGCGAGCACGCACGGGAGCGCGAACGGGAGGACGACCCCATCCCGGGGGGCTTCCGCATCGAGAGCGAGGACGGCGATAGCGTCCCCAGAGGGGCGACGCCGATCGTCCTCGGGGCCGGGCTCGGAATCGACGACTTCGATGCAGTCGCGGCGCTTGGATCGGTCTGTGACCGACTCGCACTCGACGTTATTACAGCCGGGAACGCCGTCGCCTGGGCGGTGCGTGCAAGCGAAGAGGGCGTGATCGACCGCGACCTCTCGTTCGGCGATCCCGAGGCCGCCCGGGAGCTGATCCAGGAGATTGCGACCAGAGAAACGCCGCTCGGGAACGCGCTTGCCGATGGGATCGACGCTGCCGCCGCCGAGTTCGGCGGTGACGACCTGATCCCGACCGTGAAGGGGATGGACCTCTCGTCGTACGATCCCCGCGGGGCCGAGACGATGGCACTCGCCTACGCGACGAGCGATCGCGGAGCCTGTCACCGTCGTGCCCGCCCCGTCGAGTCCGAGGCGCTCGGACGGTCGTGGCCGACCGATCGCGCACGGGTCGCTGCAGTCGTCGGCGAACAGAACCGACGGGCCGTCCTCTGGAGTCTGATTGCCGACGACTTTCTAGAGGACGTCCTCGGGGACCTCGGTGCCGAGTGGCTCGCTGCCGTCGGCCGGGAGTACGACCGATCGGAACTTGCGACCGTCGGCGAGCGGATCTGGACCTTGATTCGGCTGTTCAACGTCCGCGAGGGGTTCGATCGACGCGACGACAGCCTCCCTGACGCTCTGTACGAACCGCTCGAAGACGGCCCCGCAGCCGGGAACGCGATCGATCCAGCCGAGTTCGAGTCGCTGCTCGACCGGTACTACCAGTACCGGGGCTGGAACGAAGACGGCCGGCCGACCAGAGAGACGGTTCGACAACTCGGGCTGGAATCGGCGATCGACGACGCGACGTCCGTTCCGGCCGATTCGATCGATCCCGACTCGCTTTCGGAGGTGTCCGACGGTGACTGACAGAATCGACCTCGACGAAGTCGACACCGAGCCGGAGGAGACCGAATCGGCCGGGAACGAGGGCGACTGGCTCTGGCGTGACGACGAGTCGAACGTCGAACCCGAGACGTCATCGGCCGGTTCGGAAGCAGACGATCGGTCGGCTGCTACCCGGGATCCTGCGGACGCACCAGCACCCCACGTGCCAAAAACGGATTCGAAGCGGCCCGCAGGAATCCCGGTCAAAGGGACTGGACCGACCGCCTCACAGTCGTCGAGCGACAAACCGGGCGGAAGTGGCAGGAGCGCGCGGCCGATGGGTGCCGACGACGCCTCGGGCCCTCACGGCGGCGGTGCTGACGACATGACCATGGCGATCACCTACAACGCCGTTCGCAAACTCGCACGACCGGATCGGGTCTTCGCGGGCGCGGTGTGGGCCGACTGGGTCGGCATCGTCGGCGACGTTCCCGCCCACGTCATCCAGAAGTTCCAGCGCGAACACGGGATCGATGCGGACTTTTTCAACGGAACGGGAACAGAGCCCGGGGAACGGCTCGCAGAGATCGATCGGAACTCGATGTTTTATGCCGATCGACTGGTCGTCGTTGGCTGTGAGGGCGAGGACGAATCGATCGCCGAGGCGGCTGATTGGGAGTTCGTCCCGCTCGCGCAAGCGGCTGCGAAGGCCGACTGGGAGCTCTCTTCGCCGGCCGAGTCGGCATAACCGTAACCACTTGTTGAGACGGAGACCGCTGCTGTTACTAGACAGTCGGTGACCACAGGCCATCTGAGCCGGTGAGCACCGATCGGTCACTGGCGGTGTTCCCCACGGGGGGCGACCGATCGCCACGCCTGACACTCAGCGCCGAGAACCGGTGTCGGTGGGAACTTTGGGTGTGGGGCGTGATACCACGACTATGGGTATCCGAACCGCAATCGAACACAACGCGCTTGTCGCGTTCGGGCTGCTGTTCGCGATCGCGTGGACTGTCCTGGTCGGACTCGTCGTCGTCACGCAGATGGGAACGCCCACCCTCGGGGACTGGGTGGGTCCACATGGCTTCGGTGGCGTAATGGGGCTGTTGGTGCTTGGCGTCTTCCTCGGACTGCTCGTGCTCGCGTTCGGCTCGCTGGGTGAGGCTACTCCGGCTCCCCAGGAGTGGCCACCCGAGTAGCCCGCTGACCACGTATCACGACACCTTGTGGCTCATGTACTACGAATGCACGCGCTGTGGCCGGCTCGATCGATTCGGCCCCATCGACACGACTGACCCGTATCGTCCCTGTGCGAACTGTGCGGAGCACACCCGCTGGACGGTCGCGTTCGAGGGAGAGAGATGACGCTCTCGATCACCGTCAGCGATCGGTTCCGTGAGGCTGCCGCCGATTGGGCCGACGATCGACTCGTCGACGAGGAGGCGGCGATCGAGACCAAAGCCGAACAGGCCCTCCTCGAAATCGAACACCTCGTTGCCGGCGCGGAATCGGTGTCGTTCGAGGTCGACGGGGAAACGGTTCATCACGACCCCAGTCAGCGTCTCGAAGCGTTTTTGCAGCGACAGGCCGCTGCCTACGGACTCGACCCCGAGGACGTCCTCGCACTGCACGTCGACCTCTTCGCTCGGGCATTTCTCGACGATGAGGGTGGCTCGGGACCGGAGTGGTCGGACGATCCACGGCCCGGCCGGTGACTGGTGTCGCCAGGCGACAAACCAGTCATCGCTTCGGACAGACAGGCTGACCGCCACAAAAATATATCCCTGTCACTGGTACACATAGACATAGCGATGGTCCACACGAACTGGCATCCGAAACCGGATCTCGATAAGAAACGAGCGAAGCGACTCTGGTACCATACTGCGCCACACGACATCAACGACGGCGAAGTAGATGGAGACGTCTCGTTCAGTGATGAAGTGCTCGAGCCGTTCGTCGACGACGACACAGAGTAGGCGACCATCACGGACGACGCCGAACCGACGAGCACCGGTCAGGCCATCTGCATCGCAATCTCTTCTTCGAAGGCGATGAATCCCTCGAGAATGTCGGCGACGGCCTCGTAGAACCGCTCGTCGGTCTCGTTGCGGATATCGTCTGCGAGGGCCGGAATCCACGTCGAGAGGTGTTCGTCGTGGAACACACGCTGGTAGCCGAACGTCTCCTCGTACCCCTGGCGCTGCTGGCGAATGAGATACCGGAGGAAGGCGAGTTCGACCGCGATGTAGTCACTTTCTTCGGGGTACTCCTCGGGGGGTGACCAGCCTGCCGCCCCATAACTGGCCTCCACCTGCGCCAGACCCGACCCCCGGAAGTCGGTATCCTCTCGGTAGCAGGTCTCGTGGGCGAGCACCCGAGGTCGGGGACCGACGAACAGGCGCGTAAACTCGCGTTCGAGGTCGTCCTGGACGGCGTCTCGGTCTCGGTTCTCTTCGATAACCGTCCGCAACTCGTCGAACCCCCGATCGAGTTCCTCGCTGACGCTATCGGTAGGGAACTGGACCTCGCCGGTCAGCAGTGGCTCGACGAACGCGTCCGTCGGGACATCAGCAAACGCGTCGATCAGGAAGTTCGCCAGTTCGAGACGCGCCTCGTAGAGAGCCGACTGGTCGACGCTCATTCGCTCCCACCTCGACATCGACCCGCCCTCATTCGCTCCCACCCCGATCGTACAGCAACTGGGCACGGCAGTCGCCACAGTAGTCGAAGATGCTTCCCGAAGCTGTCGGTGCAATACCGGCGACGAGATCACCGACCTCCGCTTTGATTTTCTCGGCCGAGCCCTCGCTCGTAAACGGCGTTCCGCAGTTTGCACACTCCCGCATCGATCCTTCGAAGACCTCGATCCATGGGTCACCATCACGGCGTTCGGGAAGCGCGGAGAGATCGAGGCCGTCGTGCATCGTGATGACGTCCTCGACACAGCCTTCCTCGCAGGTCCCGCAGTTGACACACAGTTCGTGGTTGAACTCCAGCGTCGCCGTCTCCTCGTTCCGGCGGATCGCGTCAGTTGGACAGAGGTTTGAGCAGGTCGGCGTGAGCGTACAGCCCTTCGCGACGTCCATCCGGGCGAAGTCTTTCAGCCCGCGGATCACCTCCCGATCGGGTTCGACGTGGTCGACGATCGCACGGACACTTTCGAGAGTCCATCCGTGACTGTCGAACGGCGGTTTCTCTCGATCGGCGTCGCCGGGCTGCCTCCGGCTGTTCGAAGAACGTGGGTCCGCGCTGTCGATTCCGCCGGTCGCTTCGTGCTCGCCGACGGGGACTGGGGAGCGGTCTAGTTCGACGGTGAACGTCGAGATCGTCTCGACGAATGCACCGTGGTCGTCAGGGTCGGGTGCGACGAATTCGACGCGCTTGCCCAGGCCGAGATCCGTCGTGGCGCGGTTGAGCCGATCGACGAGGTCGGCTTTCGGATCGGGCTCCGAGTGCAGACAGTCGCCGCCACAGCCGACGATCGCGACCCCATCGGCACCACAGGCGAGGGCGTGCATCGCGTGGGCCTCGCCGACGGTGTCCGTACAGGTGACGTGTACGGGAAGGATCGGCGGATACTCGATCTCGGCCTTGCCAGCAGCGGACAGCCGGCCGTACTCCGCAAGTGCGTCGTCTGCCCGTTCCGAACAGACGAAGGCGACGATCGGCGAGTCGACGTCCGATCCCGATCGGTTCAGGAGCCAGCCGCCTTCCTCGTCGGTTGGACGGAGGAGGGCTTCGACTTCGCGGGCGAGACGCTCGTTCGAGGGCTCTCGGAGCCGGGTCGCGCCGGTTGGACAGGCGCTGGTACAGGCCCCACAGTTCTGGCAGGCTTCCTTGTGAAACTCGACTGCGTCGATGCGCGATCGTTCGACGGCATCGTGTGGACAGGCCGCGACACACTCGTTACACCCTGACTGGCTCGAATCGCCCGCGGCGCAGACGTCCATCTCCAGATCGAGGTGGTCCGGTTTCTCGATCCCACCGAGCAGGCTTATGACAGCCGAAAGCTTCGCTGCGTCGATCGGAGCCGTATAGAACCCGACTCGGCCGCCACGGGTCGGCCGATCGGCCGCTGGGTAGACGATCTGGTCGAACTCGAGGGTGCGGCGCGTGCCGTCGAGGTCGATCGCGTCGGTGGGACAGACGTCGGTCCACTCGCCACCGGGCGCGTCGGGATCGATGTCGACGGGGTAGCGGGAGAGCTTGCCGTCCGGCCCGTCGTGGACGCACTTCATACAGGAGATACAGTCCTCGGTAACTCGGGCTTCCAGCTGAACGGTAAATTCGCCATACCGTCCGCCCACGTCGAGTACGCGCCCGCGTTCGATCGTGACGTCGGCGAGATCTGCGGCCGCGTCGACGTACTCGTTTCCGTCAGCGAGGAGGGTGACGTCGGCGTCGGCAGCGAGTGCGCTAGCCGTTTCGGGATCGCCGACGACACCGACGCTGTTGCCTGCCTCCTGGGAGATCGATCGGGAGACTGACTCCGCCTCGAGCCCTGCGTGGCGGGCGTTGACCATGCGGGCCGTCTTCGCCGTTGCGCCGGCCTCGTCGTGGACCCAGCCCGCGCCCTCGCGCTGATCGACGAACGAGATTGCGTCGGGGTGTAGCCCCTGTTGTTCGGCGACCCGTTTGAGTTTCTGCTGGGCGATGTCCTCGGGACAGGTCACGATCAACTGGTCGAGGTCGTACTCGTCGATCACCTGCTCTACCCCCGCAATGCCGTCCTGACAGAGCAGGCTCGAACTTGCCACGACGTCGACGCCCTCGATCCCCTCACGAACACCTTCGAGATCGATGTCACAGGTATCAGCACACGAACAGACGAAACTCCCCACGTTCATCTCTTCGTGGTACCGGATGACACGATAATAGCGTTGCGTGGGTAGTTACCGATTGGTTACCACATCAGTGACAGTAACCGCTGTTGTCGACGAGGACACCGTGAGTAACCACTTCTGGTAGATACAGTGTTTGTTGACTAGCCACTACTCTAGGTCAGAAATAAATTACAACAAAATCGTTAAGGGAAAATATTGATGCCCCCCTGCACTGAAGGCGGCGGTATGGGAATGGGTAACAGTAGCACACCCCCATGGAAGCTGCGCTGTGACTCCGAGAGGGACCGACCGACATGAGTACCGAGTCCGAGCCGGTGACGATCGATCTCGATCGACGGTCGTTCATGAAAGCGAGTGCCCTCGCCGGGGGGCTGGTCCTCGGCGGTGGCGTCACCGGACACGTACTCGGAGAGGATCCCGACGAGAACGACGGCGTCCACGACGATGCTGAGACCTCGAAGGTGATCTGTAACTACTGTGCTGTCGGCTGTGGGTTCAAGGCGGTCAAAGAGGGAGACTCCTTCGTCGCCCAAGAGCCGTGGTTCGAGAACCCGATCAACAACGGCTCGCTCTGTTCGAAGGGGGCGGGTATCCTGGAGACCGAACACTCGCCAAAGCGGCTCAGACACCCGATGCGGAAAGTCGACGGCGAGTGGCAAAAGGTCAGCTGGAACGAGGCCTACAGCGAAATCACCGACACCTGGGAGGAGACGATCGAGGAGTACAGCCGCGAGAGCGTCATGTTGCTTGGAAGTGCCCACCACTCGAACGAGGCGGCCTACACCAGCCGCAAGTTCGGGGCGTTCATCGGGACAAACAACGTCGACCACCAGGCGCGGATCTGCCACTCGCCGACGGTCACAGGACTCGCGAACACCTGGGGCTTTGGCGCGATGACGAACACGATCAACGACTACCGGAACTTCGATCTCCTCATCATCCTCGGACAGAACCCTGCCGAGTCCCATCCGATCGCGATGCAACACATTCTGGAAGGGCAGGCCAGGGGCGGGACGATCGTCTCGATCGATCCACGCTACACGAAAACGTCGGCTCATGCCGACTACTTCTACCGGATTCGTCCGGGAACCGACGTTGCGTTCGTCTTCGGGTTGCTCAACTACATCAACGAGAAAGACGAGTACGACGACGAGTTCATCGGCGATCGGACGATGGGGTGGCCGGACGCCCAGTCCGAGATCGAGCAGTACGACCCCGAGACGGTCGAAGATATTACCTGGGTCGATCAGGACGATCTCGCGGAGATCGGCGACCTGATCATCGAGAACAAGCCACGGATCCAGGTCGAATGGGCGATGGGCGGCACCCAGCACAACAACGGCACCCAGAACATCCGCGCGTACGCCCTGTTCAGTCTCGCGACTGGCAGCGCGGCCCGATCGGGCGGCGGCCTGCAAGTCATGCGCGGGCACGCGAACGTGCAGGGCGCGACCGATATGGGCGTCGACGCGAGCATCCTGCCGGGCTACTACGGCGTCGACTCCCCGGGCTCGTGGGAACACTGGACCCAGGTCTGGGACGAGAGCCCCTGGACCAGCGGTAGCACCTCTTTCGAGGAGATGTACGACCGGTTCGAGACAATAGAAGACGAGATGTGGGACGCACTGGAGGTGCCGGCCGCGATCGAAGAAGAGGAGTTCGAAGGCGAAGAGGAAGGCGACGAGGACGACGTCGACTCCGAAGCCGAGGAAGAAGACGAGGAAGACGGCCTCGAAGACGAAGAAGACGCACCGCTCGACGAACCCGATCCGCAGTCGCTGATGTTCCACCGGGGACTGACCGTTGCCCGCTGGTACGAGGCCGCACTTCAGCAGGAAGATCGCCTGCTGGAGTCCGATCTGTATCAGCCTGACCCGCTGAAGATGGCCTTCTTCTGGGGTCACTCCGCGAACTCTATCAGCGAGATGGACCGGATGAAACAGGCCATGGAAGAGCTGGACCTGCTGGTCGTCGTCGATGTCTTTCCGTCAGTCGCGGGCACACTCCCCGACGACGCCGACGTGCTCCTCTTACCGGCGTCGAGCCAGTACGAGCACGTCCGCACCGTGACGAACTCCCACCGATCGGTGCAGTGGAGCGAGGCCGCCGCCCCGCCAGCACACAACTCCAAACCGGACCTGCAGATATTCCAGGAACTGGCCCACCACATGGGCTTTGGCGAGCACTTCGACTGGGGCTCCGGGCCGGAGATCCACAACGGGCGGAGTTCCTACGAGGACGTCCTCCGGGAGATCAACCTCGGGACCCGATCGATCGGCTACCAGCAGCCCCCCGAGAAACTCCAGCAACATGCGGAGTACGACTGGGCGTTCAACACGGACACGCTCCGGGCGGATACCGAGGGGCTGCCGGTCGACGACGACTTCTGGATGCTCCCCTGGCCCTACTGGGGTGACGACCATCCCGGGTCGCCGATCATCTGGACCAAGGAAGCCGACCCACGGGACGGCGGTCACGACTTCCGGGAGAACTGGGGCATGATGGCCCCGACACCCGAGGAGTGGGAGGAGATGAACGTCGACAAGGAGTACCCACTGCAGGAGACCTACGACGAGCAGGGCGAGGAGGGTCTCGACCTGATCGCCGAATCATTCGAGGCCCCATGGTGGGACGATCAGGAGGTACACGGTGTCCCCTCCTATCCGGGTTACGCAACGATCCTGCCCGAGGATCGAACCGATGCGTCGACCCAGACGCCACCCGTCGAGGCAGCACTCGACGAGGACGTGTCAGTGTACGAGGCAGCACAGGAAATCGCCGAGGAGTACGACGACGTCGATGTCGACCCCGAGGAGTACGAAGAGTACGATCACACACAGCCGGACCCACCGACGGGCCGTGGAAAGGCCCGGGCAGTCGTCTGGAACTTCCTCGATACGGTACCGGTCCACCGGGAGCCAGTCGAAAGCCCGCGGCCGGATTTGGTCGAGGAGTGGCCGGCAAACGGTGAACAGACCAACTTCTGGCGACTCGACCAGAACAACGCTAGCGTCCAGGAGCAGGCGACCGAGGCAGTCCACACTGAACTCGGCAGCGACGCCGAGACTGGCCGGACCCTCATCATGACATCCGGCCGACAGGTCGAACACCAGGGTGGCGGGTCGGAGACGCGGAACAACAAGTACACCGCCGACACCCAGCCCCACATGTACGCGGAGATCAGCCCCGGGTTGGCTGCGGATCTGGACGTCGTCGGGGGCGACGACCACGTCGTCGTCACCTCCGCCGACAAGGGGTCGATCCTCGTGAAAGCCAAAGTGACAAACCGGGTCAACGGCGAGGAGATCTTCCTCCCCTACCACTGGGGTGGGGTCTTCCACGGCCAGAACCGATCGGGCGAGTGGCCAGAGGGAACCGAACCGCTGGCGATCGGCGAGAGCGCGAACATCATCACGCCGAGCGGGTTCGACGCCGAGACTCAGATGCAGGAGACGAAGTCGGGCGTCGTCCACGTCCAGAAGGCGACCGAGGAGGTGGTCGACGATCTCGACATGGAGTTCATCGACTACCCACAGGACGAACTCGGGTTGGGCCGGCAAAAGCAGTACGACGTCCGTGAGTGGGACATGATGGAGGGAGGTGGGCAGCTATGACACAACAGGAACAGCAAGAACCTGCCGGCGACGTGATGAGCCAGGGCGTGATGAGCACGGGCGAAGGGATGCGGATCTTCCCCGACGTGGAGGCCTGTATCGACTGTGGCGGCTGTGTCGTCGCCTGCAAACGCACCTGGGATCGCGAGATCAACAACCAGCGCATCGACATCACGACCATGGCCGAGGGGACCGCCGGCCCACAGGGCGAGAACGCCAACAAGACCGATCGGCTGGTCGCTGGCGAGAACCCCGGCGAGACGAGCCTCCCGATGCAGTGTTATCACTGCGAGAACGCACCCTGTGTCTCGGTCTGTCCGACCGACGCCTTACAGAAAGAAGACGACGGGTTCGTGACAGTGACCGAGGATCTCTGTGTCGGCTGCCAGTACTGCCTGTCGGGGTGTCCGTTCGGCGCGCCGCAGTTCCCTGACAGCAACGAGGGGACGGCCCAGCTCTTCGGGACTGGCGGCATCATGGACAAGTGTACCGGTTGCCGGGAGCGCCAGGCGGCCGCAAAGGGACCGGCCTGTGCCGAGGAGTGTGCGACGGACGCGATTCTCGTCGGTGGTGCGGGCGAGATCGCCGACGAACTCGAGAAACGCGACAGTGGCTCGTTTTTCAACGCCGAGGCCATGGAGATCATCTTCGGCGAAGACGACGCCCAGCTCTTCGACGACCATGAGTGACGACCACCGACCCGATGACCCCGATGATCGTGCTGGCGGGCCCGCGGGCTCGGGCGACGACGTGGCTGGCACCGACCCAAACGACGACGCCCCGACCGGCTCAGACGACGAGCACCACGAGCCCGAACCCGAACGCGGCGGCCTCTCCGATCGCGCTGCGTTCTGGATCAGCGCCGCCTTCGCGACCGTCCTCTCGGTCGGCTCGATCGCGCTCGTCTCGGGACGGGCTCCCTTCTTCGAGGAGGTGCTACGCGTCCGACCGACCGTCGAGGGCGGTGGCATCGCCGCGGAGTGGGTCGTCGGAAATACGGAGCCAGTCCTCGAATGGCTGATCGTTCTCGTCCACTTCGCGGATGTCGTCCTGGGGATCTTCATCCTCGTAATGGTGTTTCTCCACTGGGCCGCGTTCCGTCGACTGGCAGCACGGATGCAGCCGCCAGGAGCGCAGGCACAGACACAGGAGACGGCCGCAGCAACGGACGGTGGTACGACCCACACCGATCGCCCGTCGCGTGAGGGGGCAGCCGACCAATCCGACGGAGGTGATCGCCAGTGACGAACCTCGACCACGGCAAGTTCTCGCGGGTCACTACCCTGTTTCACTCACTGCTGGCACTGACCGTGTTCCTCCTGTTCTTTACCGGGTACGCCGTCGCCTTCAACACGGAGCTGTGGTGGATGGTCGAACTGATGGGCGGCAACGAAGGCGTGCTCGCGATCCACCGGATCGCCGGCTTCGCGCTGATCCTCCTGACCGGCTTCTGGGTTCCCTACATGTTCTTGCGATCGAGCAGTCGATCCAATTTCGGCGAGGTCTTGCCCGATCTCCGCAAGGACATGGCGGCGTTCATCCAGGATATCAAGTTCGCTCTCGGACGGGTCGACGAGCGCCACCCACACGCCCGGCAGTTCGCGGGCTACAAAGCCGACGAGGTGCCGCTGCTCTCCTATGTCGGCAAGGGCGTCGTCGCCATCTTCACGGTCGAACTCATCCTGTTGATGATTTCCGGATTGCTTATCTGGCGCAAAACCTGGCTGATCGACTTCTACAACTCCCAGTCGGTCGTGATGGCGTTCGTCGCCTTCCACGGCCTGCTCGGGATCATCATGCTGATGGGCGTGATGTTCCACACCTTCGAACACGGCTTTCACCCGGCGTTCTATCCCGTCGAAATGAAGGCGTTTCTGCCGAAAGACCAGACGCCGAACTTCCACGGTGATCCCGACGAGTACGAGACGACCGGGATCGAACAGCTTCGACTCAAACCATCCTGGCGGTGGGCGACGAACATCGTCGCTGTCTTGACTGTCGTCGGTATCGTCAGCGTCCTCATGGCCAGTCTCGACTACGGTGGCTATCCGATCCCCGAGACGCTGGCGTTCGCCGAGGGCAGCGTCTTGCGGACGATCGGTATCAATATCGGCATGTTCGTCTTGCTTCTCGGACTCGTACTCTCGATGTACGGGAACGTGCTCCGAGCCCGGTATATTCGCGAGCGCCGAGAGCAGGCCGAACCCGGTGTGGCCGCCACTGACGGTGGTGAATCTACCGCGACTGGCACCGAGGACTGAGGGTCGGTTTTTGTCTCTCGCTGTACGATGGCGAAGAACACCATCCGACTGGCCAAACATTAACGGGATCTGAGTAGTGCAGTGGGGATTTATGCCGACCAAAGTGCCATGGTAGCATATGCCAGGGTTTTTGTACTCGATCTACGCGATCGCCGTCCTGATCGTCGCCGTCGGGGGACTCCTTGCAGTGGTGTTCGGGACGCCGGATCCGGAGGGCAGCTCCGACTACCGGTACGAGACGCTTTCGATACTCGCTGCCCTGTTCATCCTCGCGCTGGTCGGCACGTTCGTCATATAGCACCGCCATGCGTTCGTCGCCAGGGTCCGCTGACAGCCAGGGCAGCGATCGGACTGCGGTATGCGGTCGGAGCGGAGGAGGCATACCGTTGCAGGACGACTGATACGTATGGATCCGGTGACACGAGAACCGGCGCTCGCAGCGGCGCCCGAAGAATCGGCGCCGCCCGCACCGTCAGTAACCGAAACGGCCACCTTTGGGATGGGCTGTTTCTGGGGACCCGATGCCCGCTTCGGGGCGATCGACGGGGTTGTCCGGACGCGTGTCGGCTACGCCGGCGGGACGACGCCCGATCCGGCCTACTACTCGCTGGGCGATCACACCGAGGTCGTCCAGGTCGAGTACGACCCCGACGTGCGTTCGTATGCGGACCTGCTCGACGTCTTCTGGTCGAACCACGATTGGCGATCGGCGGCCCCGAAACGCCAGTACCGTGGGGTCGTTCTCGCCCACGACGATCGCCAGGAGGAACTGGCCCAGCACCGACGGACAGCCCTCGAAGAACGAACCGGCCAGTCCGTACAGACTGCCGTCGAACGGTGTGGCGAGTTCACGCTCGCCGAGGACTACCACCAGAAGTACGAACTCCGATCGACCCCGATCGTCGGCGACGAACTCGAAGCCCTGTACGGCGATGCGTTCGTCGACTCGACGGTCGCCGCCCGACTCAACGGGTTCGTCGCTGGTCACGGCGATTCGGACCAGCACAGTAGCTGGCTGGCCCGGCTCGAACTCCCGCCAGCAGCCATTTCGGAACTCCAGCGGCGATTCTGAGTCGCGGTCGGCTTCGATCTGATCGATCAGATCGCCTGGGTGTCCGAGAGTGCTATTTTTGTTGTGTGACTCCTACTAGGGGTAGAAGACTGATGACTGGACCCTGTGCAAACTGTGGTGAGCCCGTCCCGACCGATCGGTACCACGTCTACCTCTCGACTGACGAGGTCGTCGAGGTTGCGCTCTGTGAGGGCTGTCGGTACAAATTCGTCACCGCGGAGTGGGTGCAAGCCGTCGTGTAGCGACTCGGTCCGAGCAGAGGCGACGACCGATCCGCGGACGGGACCGGGACCAGAAACGGATGGAATTGTGAGCCGCCCGCCGAGTGGGGCAGCCGATCGGCTCACGCGTACTGCAAGTCGTGGATACTCACCCAGTGGTCGCGAAACGCGGCCTCGTGATCGCGGGCGTGTCCGTTAGCCACCGCCCAGTCGTCGACCTCCCGATCGAAATCACAGCTGTCACACCGGAGCTGGTACGTCATACAGTATCATACGACGGATCGGGGTTTAACTCTTACAGCAAGCGCTCTACGGCTTACAAATGAACAGTTCACAGAGTGACGAGGTGGATGCTATGGGGTTGAGGATGCTGGGGCGTCAATCGCCGGATATTGTCTGCAACCGGATGCCTGTTTGCGGGACCACGGGAGTACTTTACGTGGCTGGCTAACGAACAGCAAACGGAGAGAACGGAACGTTCTGACTATGATGCAGGCCCCACTCACGATCACGAACATGATGCAGCGGGCCGTCGACCTCTACGGGAACAGGGAGGTGATAACCAAAGAAGCAGATGGGGGTGTACACCGGTACACCTACGATGACTGGTACGGACGGGTATCGCAACTCGCGCATGCGCTCGACGAGTTGGGCGTCAGCGATGACACCCGAGTCGCCGTCGCGGCGGAGAATAACTACCGACATTTCGAGCTGTACTTCGGGTTGCCATGCTCCGGCCGGAGTATCCACATGTGCAACCATCGGCTGCCGGACGAGCACTTCCAGTTCATCATCAACGATGCAGAAGACGAGGCGCTGTTCGTCGATCCCGAACACATAGACGTCGTCGAGGAGAACGCCCACGCCTTCGAGACCGTCGAACAGTACGTCGTCCTCGGAAGCGAGATTCCTGAGACAGAGCTCGAACCGATCGCCGCCTACGAGGAGCTGTTAGCCGACCAGCCGACCGACTACGACTGGCCGGAGCTATCCGAAGACCACGAGTCCGGGATGTGTTACACCTCCGGGACGACGGGCAAACCCAAGGGGTGTACCTACAGCCACCGTGGAATGTGGCTCCACAGTATGATGCTCGGGCACACCGACACGTTCGCTCTCGGGCAGGACGATGTGGCCATGCCGGTCGTGCCGATGTTTCACGTTAATGGCTGGGGGATCCCCTACGCGGCGCCGTTTTTCGGCACCGACTTAGTGCTTCCAGGGGGGCACGCCGATCCGGAGAGCCTCGCCTCGCTCATCGACGAGGAGGACGTAACGATCTCCGCAGCGGTGCCGACGGTCTGGATCGAACTGGCAGACTACCTCGAGGACAACCCGGAGCTCGACATCTCGAATCTCGATCGGATCACGATCGGTGGGAGCGCGCCGCCGCGTTCGCTCATCGAGCGCTACGACGAAGCGTACGACGCCCCGATCGTCGAGGTCTGGGGAATGACGGAGACAACACCGATCGGCACCGTGAGCACGTTGCGGGAGGAACTCGAAGACCGCTCCGCAGACGAGCGCTACGATTATCGAGAGAAAGCGGGGATTCCAGTTCCCGGTGTCGACGTTCGCATTCGGGATACGGACGGTAACGAAGTTCCCCGAGACGGCGAGTCGACCGGCGAACTCGAAGTTCGCGGCCCCTGGATCATCGACGAGTACCACAACCGTCCCGAGGCCACCGAGACGTCGTTCACCGACGACGGCTGGTTCAAAACGGGCGACATCGCGACGCAGGACGAGTGGGGGTACGTCAATATCGTCGATCGTGTCAAAGACGTCATCAAGAGTGGCGGCGAGTGGATCTCCTCGGTCGAACTCGAGAACGAACTGATGGCTCACGATGACGTTGCCGAGGCGGCCGTCATCGCGGTCTCACACGAGAAGTGGCAGGAACGACCGGTCGCCTGCGTCGTCCCCGCTCACGACGAGGCGGACGTGAGTGAGGCGGAACTCATCGATTTCTTGAGCGAGGAGTTCCCCGGGTGGTGGCTCCCCGACAGGGTCGAGTTCGTCGACGAGGTTCCGAAGACCTCCACCGAAAAGTTCGACAAGAAGGTGTTGCGCGATCAGTTCGACGACCTCGACGTCGAGACCGACCGGGAGGCACCGGAATCGGCAGACGCCTGACCGATCGCGGACACAAATCGAGATTGCGTCTCCTCGAACCGGCGGCGAGGAACACGATCTCGAGGGACCTTCTTTCTCTGTGGGATGCAACCGAGAGGGACTGATTCAGCGCGACGTTGGACTTCTCTGGAGACGACACGAAACATGGACTTGCCAGGTGGTACCGTGTGGAGTCGTGATCACAGAGAATGCGTGATAGTATCAAAGAGTACGCGAGGAGGGCCTCCCCTCGACGAGCGAAGCGAGTAGGGTGGGGTCGTTCACAACCACGGAAGCAGCGATGACGTTTCGTGCGCAATCGTTACATGGTCGAACCGATCGTCCGAATCGAGGGTTTCGAGGGCCTCTCGCTCCTCGTCGACGCTTCCCTTGCGCCGGAACGTCATCGATTCGCCGTCCCACTCGAACTCGAGCGTCGCGGTTCGGAACCGCGTCGGGGAGGTCAGCCTGATCGTCTCGAGTGCAGACAGCGGGACGACGAAGTTCTGATCGTCGAATTCGGCGACCGCCTCTGGGGGCAGCTCTGTGATCTGATCGCGGTGGCTCGCTCCCATGTCTGCTTTCAAGAGGAGCGACTGGTAGGATTGCCCGACGAAACAGAATATGACTCGCCGTGACGTAATGCGTATTTCCCAGTATTCGAGTGCGATGTTCGTACTGTGGTGCCAGCCACTGAAGTGGGCGAGTTCCGTTTCGCTGTGGTCGTTCATAGAGTGATAATGGTATCGACGGAGACGCGTATGTGTGGTGTGTAAGGTGTGCTATCTATGGAACGCGGCCGATCGCAATGGCGGCCGATCGCGATCGGGAGTGGCAACCGCCCGCGACTGCGATTCGATCGTCGATCGCCCATCGGCTTACCGCTCCATCACAATCGCGACGTCTCTGGGGACGACGTGGCCATCCTGGGTGTAGAGCGAGACGACGACGAAGGCGATAGTCGAGACGAGCATCGCCGCCGTCCCGACGACGAACGCCTCGGGGAACGGATACGTTGCATTGACGGTGCCGGCGAGTCCTTCCCAGCCGAGGATCTCGAGTGCCGTCGGCAACACGTCGTACCAGAGGTTAAACACCAGTCCGATAACCAGTGCCGCGACGGCCCCTTCTGGGGTTGCTCCCTTCCAGTTGAGCCCGAGTGCGACGATCGGAAAGATCGAGGCGGCGAACAATCCCCAGCCGATCACGCCGAGGATGCCAACGAGCGCATCCGAGAAGTGGACGATCAGGAGCGCTCCGATCGTGACGGCGGCGAGTGAGACCTGGGTCAGCCTGAGCTCCAGGTGTGCGTTCTGGATCGGGCGACCGAGCGCACGCGGGATGTCACGGGTGATCGCCGCTGCAGCGATGTTGAGGAACGAATCGCTCGTAGACATAATCGCGGCGAGCAGGCCCGCGAGAATGAGCCCTGCCACGACGCCAGGGGTGAACTCGAGGACGAAGATCGGCATCGTCTCCGATGGCGCAAAGACTGCGTCTACCCGGCCAGCCTCGACCATTGCACGCATGCTCAGCCCCGTAGAGAAGGCAAGCAGGCTCGAAAGGCCGTAGGAGATCGCTGCGATCGGTGCGCCCCATTTGAGCAGCGTCACGTCGCTGATCATGTAGAACTTCGTGATCGAGTGGACCTGTCCGACGCTGCCAAGCGAGAAGAGGATCCACCACGCGACCGCCGTTCCGGCACCGAGTGCGCCGAACGGACCGATCAGAGAAGGATCTGCATCCGCGAGGTTCTGTGAGATGTTTGTCATCCCGCCACCGAACGAAATCGCCAGGACAAACACGATGACGCCGCCGATAATCATCGTAATCCCCTGGACGAAGTCGGTCCAGACACCGGCGATCATTCCGCCGAGTAGGCTGTAAAACAGGATGATCCCACCGCCCGCGAACAGCCCCCAGACGAGCGAGATGCCGAAGATCGCGCGCATGACAAACTGCAACGCGGCGAGGTTCACTGCGAGATATCCGAGAACTGCGATTACGACGACGATGCCGGTCAGTCCGCGGACCCAGTCGCTGTCGTACCGGACGTACATCCCGTCGGCCAACGTGAGCACGTCACGGACATCAGCCAGGATTCGCATACGTTTTCCGACGAGAATCCATGCCGCGAGGAAGCCAAGCGGTGCGGTAAAGAAGATCCACAGTGCCGACGTCCCGAACTCATAGAGGAGTTCCGGACCGCCGATGAAGCCGAATCCAGACTGGATAACCGAGAAGATCGTGAGTGCGACGACCCAGATTCCCAGGCTCTTGCCCGTGATGAGGAAGTCGTGAATATCATCGGTCTGTGTCCATCCCCAGGCACCGATCCCGACGATCATGAGGATGTACAGCGTCCCCATGATCAGAACCCACGGCTCGTCAGCGACCGGGATTTCGGTGTCGTGTGAAGAGAGGACGAACGAGAGAGTCTCCACCAGCATCGTCAGTCGTCATCCCCCCTGTTTCTACCTGTTCGACATCTTCATAATCGAACACCGCCGTCGCCATCGGCGGTGGAATGTCGCGTGAGGACTGGACGTCGCGGGCGTCATCGACGATCGATTCGACGTGCTCGCTGTCGACGATCCGATCGAACGCGCCGACCGCGTAGTACAGCGGTGCCAGAAACGGGAGGAACCAGATGAATATCACGTACGCAGCCGTCGGAAGCGGCATTCCGAGCACGTACGTCCCAGTCGCCGCAGATTCAGGGTTCCAGGTAGCCCAGATAATCGTCAGCCCGATGAGGAAGCTCGCTGCGAGCCCGCCAACAATACCGACGAACGGCTTGATGTTTAACTCGCGGTTCCCCTCCTCGATCGTCGCGACAGCCAGCGTCCCCACAATTAGGATGGCTGCGAGGTACGACATGATCAGGTACGCCTCGAAGACGGCTGCAACGAGGACTGCAGCCGAAAAAACGGCGACGAACCCTGCGATTTGATTTCGGTTATCGGGGTCGACGGCCATACACCCACGAACAGCAGCTTTCAAATAAACGTTCACCTGTTATGTGCCGTTATTTCAAGATTGCTGAATCAATATAGTATTACCCAGGCATTACCGAATAGAGCGTGTAGAATTATTATAAATAGGTCTCACGGAGTATCCGCTCGTTCCCGACGAGGTCACTGTCGTTGGCTCCGTCTATGCAATCGAGACCGATGCCCTGCGACGGGGCGGCGAACGAGTTGCGGGTTGATCACTGTGCGCGTCTTCGAGACCGAATCCGCTCTCTACCGATCGTGAGCTACCTGGCTTCCATTTTAGTCGTCAGCGTCGACCATGGATCCACGAGGGATCGTCACATCGGGCAATCCAGCCTCGATCTGCTCGCGCTTCCCGCCGAACGAGCCAGGGAGGACGAGCCGTTCGCCGAGCGCGTCGAGGGGCTCGTCGCTCGTGTACCCCGGCCCGCTCGTGGCAAGTTCGAAGAGCACACCGTTGAACTCCCGGACGTAGACCGATCGGAACCAGTGGCGATCGATCTGCGTCGATGGGCGCAGTCCGGTCGAACGGATGGCGGTTCGCATCGCGTCCTGATGGTCGTCGGTCGGCGTCTGGAAGGCGACGTGGTGAACCGTGCCGTGGCTCGATCGGCCGCTCTCGATGGTTGGAAGAACGTCGACGTACTGCCCGACGGGACCACTCCCAGCGAATCGGGTTCGCTCGTCGCCCGGCCGATCCCCCTGTGCCTGCTCCGTGCCAACCGCCTCGAATCCCATCAGCTCGAGCAGGTCGACGGTTCGACCGGGGTCTGCCAGCCAGAGCGTCACGGAGTGAAAGCCCCGGATCGCAGCCGTCTCGGGAACGAATTCGGTCCACGGGACCGTGGGATCGTCGTCGGGAATCTCGCATGCGACGAGTTCGATCGGGAGTCCGTCCGGATCACGAAACGAGAGAACGATCTCTCCGAACCGCTCGACGCGATCGTCGTAGTCGACGCCGTACTCGTCGAACCGCGACTCCCAGTAATCGAGGCTCCCCTCGGGAACGCGAAAGGCGGTCCGAGAGACCTGTCCGGAGCCGACGCTGCCCCGTGAGAGGTTCTCCCACGGGAAGAACGTCATACTGGTTCCGGGAGTCCCCTCGGCATCGGCGAAAAAGAAGTGGTAGGTGCCGGGGTCGTCTTGGTTGATCGATCGCTTGACGAGTCGGAGTCCGAGCACTTCGACCCAGAAATCGATGTTCTGCTGTGGATCGCTCGCGATACACGTTACGTGGTGGATGCCAGGCGTCGGCTCTGGGGCTGTCATTGCCGTATTAAAAGCGCCAACACTACTTTAGCTCCTGCTAACACGAGTGTTACTTCCAGTACCGCTGTCTGTTTGCGAGTTCGAGCGGGATCGAACCGGACTGTCGCTCGTCGTACACTACAGTCGCTCTTGCTCGGGAATCTCGTGTGTCACAATCGGTCAGGGTTTGCCAATCGACCACACAGCGGATTCGGAACCGCACTCGTCGCGTACTCGTGGCGTTTGCCTTCGAGTCGCATCGTCGTAAGCGCCTTGTGCGTCGCCGGGTCGGCAAACAACGCTGCTGCGTCTCGATCGACCTGTGCGTTCGGCACCGACTCGTTGGCCTGCACCGTCTCGAAGGCTCGCTGGCAGTGCTCGCGGACGATCGACCAGCAGTCGTCTGCCTCGATCGGGGTCGATTCGACGAGTGCGACGATCAGTTCGGTCAGGTGGTTCTGGAACAGCGCGTAGTAGAGTTTCCGGTAGCAGTCTCGCTCATCGTCGGCATCGAGGTCCGAGTCCGGATACAGTTCGATCGAAAGCCCGCGATCGGCGAGTCGGGCTTCGTGGATGCGAACGCCGCCGAAGTCCCGAACGAGGGTTCCGATCGGGCGGCCGTCCTCGAAGACGACAGCACTGTTTTGGAGGTGCGATTCGAGGGCGATTCCATACCCCGAGAGCAAGCGGAGTTGGTCGGGAACGACGGCTGCGACGTACGCCTCCAAGAAGGAACGCGCTGCGTCGGCGAAATCGGTCGTGTCAGTCGCCGCGGCGTAGCTGTCGACGGCCTCGTGGACGAGGGGCTCACCCGTCACTGGAGAGGTGGCAACGAGCGTCGCAGCCGGCACAAGTCGCGCGTCATCGCTGACGAGTCGATGCGATCGAGGGTTCGATCGGAGCAGTCCGGAGAGGTGGCGGACGTCGTCGTAGGGCTCGCCCTCGACGTGTGGGCTACCAGGTGGGTAGTAACAGGTCGCGGCCGGTTCAGGGACGACGCCGAGCGTAGAGAACTGCGCCTCTGTACCGATCTCTCGGAGCAGCCGGGTCACTCGCGGACCGTTGTGGACGGCCTGGGGTGAGACCGTCCGCTCGACATTAGTCAGCTGGACGCCGATTGCAAGCTTGCAGTGGGGTACTGTCTCCGATCGGTCCGCAGCGTACGGAACGACGGTCCGGAGGTTGAGCAACGGTGTCGCCTCCCGACTGAACGCCGGAACCGGGACGACCGTCCCCGCAGCACGCTGGCGTTCGTACCGATCGGGGAGTACGTGGTAGAACTGCCACGGATGGATGGGGAGGACGGCGTACTCGGCAGGATCGCCGGGAACCGCCCGGGTGACTGCATCGCTGAGCCCGTCGAACACAGAGTAGAGACGATCGGTCAGCGACCGGTCGTCGATCGACGTCTCCCGTGCCCGATCGGTGTGGACGGCGACGAACCGGAGGTCGATCGAGTCGGTAAACGGTGGTGCGTACGTCACGCCGGCCGTAGGGGACATCCCGCGACGGATCTTCGCGCTTGGATGGAGCGGATGGCCGTCCGTGACGAGTCGCTCCAGGGCGGCGGGGGCGTCGGCACCGGAGAGGCCGACAGCGTCTTCCGAGACGGCGGTCTGCGCTGTGGCGTTCGAAGTACGATCGAGGCCGAGAACAGTGTCACCCCGATCGAACGCAGCCCGGTGTACGCGTCGAGCGACTGTCGCCAGCGCCAGGTTGGCAGTGCTTTCGGCCAGCTCTTCGTGGATCTGCTCGGCCTGGCCGGCATCACAAAACCCGCCCGCATGGCGGATCAGAGCGACGACGTCGATCGGATGGTCGAGCGTCCCGACCCCCGCTGTCGTCAGCTCCAAAAGCGGTGCTGCGAGCCGCAATCGGCCGTAGCCGTACGAGTCGTCGATTGGGACAGCGAGGACGGTTGTCGAGTTCGGAAACGGCAGCAGTGCAACCTGCTCACAGGAGTCCGGGACGGGAAGTGACTCCGCTTCCAACGTGTTCTCGATCGCGTTTTCGAGGGCCGGAACCAGGTCACGAGCGGTCGCCGCGGCGGCAGTCGGTGTGCAGTATGCTGGCTGTGGAAGACTCTCGGGAGCGCCCCGCAACAGCCCGCGAAGCAGTCGTCGCGTGATGAGCGATCGGGCTATCGGCAGCGCCTCCATGTAGGCGTTCTCGGGTGGGTCCGCGACAGATTCAGTCGCGGCGTACGCCGTTGCAGCGGCGAAGGCGTCCCGTTCGGCATCGGTCCGGAACCGCAGTTCGAACGGGTCAGGAGCAGCGGTCATCTGTGGGGAGATACCAGTGGTAATGTCAAGAATCCCCCTGGAACGGAGTCTCTGGCGCGTTGAATCCGCGATCGGAGCCGTTCGGAGGGGGATCGGATATCGTTAGGGATGCCATCGGAGTTCGTCGTGCTGGACGGTGTATTCCCGACTGCCACACTCCGGACAGACCGTCCCGCCGCGGTCTCGGTCGAGCGGCCGCTCCGGGATCCGGTGTGTGGTTCCGCAGGTCGAACAGCCGATCGTCACCGGCATCGGCTGCTCACCAGCATAGAAACACCGTCAGGCGCTGTCGCAATCGCCGACTCGGGGTGTCGACTACCGGTTGGATACCGTCTGTCCTCGAACCATCCGCTCGGGCAGACGCACGCCCAGTGGCGGTCGATCGGTCCTCCTTTCAGTGAGAGCAGGCAGGGGCCACTCTTGGACCGGATCACAGCTACTCGACGGGCGAGGGTGTGATCATCACGACTGCTTCGCCGTCGATGACGGTTTCGTCGTCCTCGGTCGAAACGGTGGTCTGGAGCCGATACTGGTCGTTGCCGAGTTCCTCGACGATCTGGCAGTCAGCGGTGACAGTGTCGCCGATATCGACCGGTGCGAGAAATTCGAGATCCTGTGAGAGATAGACCGTATTCCCCGGAAACCGCGCCAGTGCTGCACTTATCGTGCCGGCGACGAGCGTTCCGTGGGCGATTCGGCCCTGGAACTGCGTCTCCTCGGCGAACTCGTCTTCCAGGTGAAGACGGTTCGTATCGCCGCTTATCTGTGCGAACGCCGAAATATCGGCCTCTGCGATCGGTTTGCTGAACTCGACGTAGTCGCCGACGTCGATGTCTTCGACATCGGCGACCGATCGGTCCATTGTCCATGTCTTGTCGTCGAAGGCAACCGGTGAGACGGACTCCTCGGTCGTGGGGTCTCCTCTCTCGTCGGTTTCGCTGGAAGATGGGGACAGCCCCATCGCTGCCAGCACTGCGTTGTTTGCCTCAATGTAGCTGTTGACGACGTGTTGAGAGATCGTCGACCAATGCTCGTTGATCGCCGTATCGTTCGAGTGCGATGATTGACTACTCATTAGCGCCTGTTGTAGGGGTTGTTGCCGAGCGTCGATCGCTGGTCCCTTCCTGGCCAACGTGCTGTTCTCCTATTACACCTCAATCATCTTTTGTGCAGTTCCAAACTGTTTTGGGTGTGTTTCAGGGACCGAACCCTGTCTGTCCCGAAACCGATCGTTATGCACCGGCGACGTCGTCTAAAAACGCCGTGCTCGCCGTATTGAACGCCCCTGGCTGGTCCTGGTTGACGAGATGGGCTGCTCCGTCGATCGTCAGCCAGGCACCGTCGTCGATGGTCGTCGCGATCTTTCGTCCTTGCTGTTTCACGAGGGGGACGTCGTGTTCGCCGTGGACGACGAGCGTCGGCGTTTCGACGTGAGCGAGTTCAGGTGGCTCGTACCGGTAGAGGGCACGGAACACTTTCCGAAACTCCGGTCGAGAGAACTCGCCGACGGTTTCGATCGCATCTTCCCGCACCTCCGGAGAGAGCGAGAGCCACGGTTTCCCCGTCGTGCTCCGGACGGAGCCGAGCAACGATCGGAACGTCGTCTTCGGACCCGTCATCGCCAGCGAACTCGACAGCATCGGCAGTGGCGACAGGAACGGTTTGAGATCCGACGGCATGTCGACCGGAGGCATCGACTGCACTGCGCCGCCCATAATCGCGCCCGCTGCTCGATCCGGGTGACGATTCAGATACTCCTGGATGACCATCGAGCCAAGCGAGAGCCCACAGAGGAGCGGTTCGTCGATCGCAAGGTGGTCGAGCAGGGCTTCGAGGTCGTCGGTAAAGAGTTCGATCGAGTACTGGTCCGGCTCGGTCGCGCCGGTCTTGCCGTGCCCGCGAACGTCGAGCGTAGTGACCTGATACTCGGTTTCGAAGTGAGCGACCTGTGGCTCCCACGCCTCGCCGTTCATCCAGCCGCCGTGGACGAAGACGAGTGGTGGGCCGTCGCCTGCGGTCTCGTACCAGAGGGTGCCATCGTCACGAGAGAGTTGTGCCATCTCTCTATGGTGGTACGTCGAGTCGTATAGGAACCCGGGTTGCGTACACCCGGAATGAGAACGGTTCGCACGACAGTGCGGGGATAGTGTCGGAGGTCGGTTGCCGAGCGAGCAACGCGGCACAACGCCTATGCGAGTGAGCAGAATACGCCGACGCAATGTTTCCCTGGGGACACATCGCCGTCGCCTACCTGCTCTACTCGCTGTACTCGCACGGACGGTTTCGACGGCCGCCGCGGCCGGAACCAGTGCTGGCAGTGGCGATCGGCTCGCAGTTTGCCGATCTGATCGACAAACCACTGGCCTGGGGGCTCGGCATCCTCCCGGGTGGTCGCACACTCGCACACTCGCTGTTTTTTGCGGCCGGGCTGTTGGTGATCGTCTACGCCGCTGGATTCGCCCTCGGTCGGGTCGAAACAGCGACTGCGTTCTCGATCGCACACCTGTCGCACCTGCTCGCCGATCTCCCACCGCGGCTCGCGCTCGGCTATCCGTTCGGCTCCGAGTATCTACTCTGGCCCGTCCTCTCCGAACCCGTGTTCAGCTACAGCGAGCAGGTATTCGAACCGCCTGCACTCGTCGTGTTGCTCGTGACGCCGCTTACAGATACGGTGACGTTTCTGGTCTTCGAGTTCGTCCTGTTCGTCGTCGCGATCGGTCTCTGGGTGGCAGACGGCTATCCGGGACTGGAGTACGTTCCTGGTGGTCCTGAGCTGCGACCAAACTGATCCTGAACTGCAGCGACGGTCGCGCGTGAGCCCAGGTTTCAAAACCGCTCAGCGATCGCGTTCGGTCCCGCCGTCAGGTTTCGGGTCGGCGTCGCCACCGAGCCAGCGATCCCAGAACGGCTGGAACTCCGAATCGTCTTCGGTAATGCGCTGCCACTCTGCGAGACCGCGCTCTTCGCGGGTACCCGGAATCGTGTTGTCAAGGACGAGTGCCGCGAGGCCGCCGACGGCCATCCCCGTCGACCCGATCACGAAGACGGTGTCAGCGATGACGCGTTCAGCCAGAACGGGTCCGAGGAGTGCGACACCCCCCATGACCTCCCGGAACGCCTGGACATCGCCCACGTTGGCCATATACTGCGGGATCGCGAGCCCGACGAACATGGCGAAGCCGATGATGAAAACGTTCCGCGAGGAGTCGAGATCGACGTACTTCAGGTTCGAGAGACCGACGGCGACGATCTGACCGAACATCGCGACGAAGAGCCCGCCGACGATCGGGTCTGGAATCGTCGCGATCAGCTGGCCGAAGTAGCCGATGAAGCCGATGACGAGCATGACGGCAGCGCCAATCTGGACGACGTAGCGGGAGGCGACGCCGGTGAGTCCGATCGCGCCGATGTTCTCGGAGTACGAGGTCGAGCCGCCGGTACCCATGATTCCGGAGAAGACGTTCATCAGGCCTTCCATCCCGATTCCGTGGTTGATTCGTCGGCCGCTTGGAGCGGCAGACCCGGTGAGGTTCGCGACCGCGTAGTAGTCACCGATACTCTCGACGATCGAGGCGAGGACACCGGCGATCATGCCGGCGACGAACGCTGTCGTGATCTCTGGGACACCCCACTGGAACGGGTGAATCGGCAACAGAAGCTGCGTCTCGGTGACCTGTCCGAGCGGGACGTGACCGGGATGTGTGTCGCCGAGAACGCCCTGGTAGGACAGTGCTGCAGCGACGACCCAGGCGATGACGATCGCGAGAATCACCGGATACAATCGAAACGCCCGGTGTTTGAGGTCGAGATACTGTGAAAAGAGGAGAATGAGGCCGAGCGTCAGCCCGAGCAGCCACCAGCTCTGATCCGTGCCAGTGATCTGTGGGGCGTCGAACAACGCCAGTCCGATGAGTGCGATCGTGGGCGCGATGACGACCGGCGAGAGGAATCGGCGGAGCTTCCCGACGAGTCCGAAGTAGCCGAGTGCGATCTGAACGGTCGCGGCAACGATGATCGCCCCCTGCAACTGGACCAGTGCGGCTTGCCAGTCGCCTTCAGGGCCGGGAACGCCGCCCGCGGTCACGACGGCGACGATCGCCAGCGCCGGCGCGAGCATCGAAAACGGTGCACCCTGGACGATCGGATACCGGTTGCCGATCGTCGTCTGGGCGAGCGTCGCGATTCCGGAGACGACGAAGAAGGTGCCGACGAACCGTGCTGTCACGTCGGCTGGCATCCCCATCGCTCCCGCGAGCAACAGCGGGACGGCGATGTTCGCACCGACCATCGTCAGATAGTGCTGCACGCCAAGCACCATCGATTCGCGGAGTGGTGGTCGGTCTTCGATCCCGTACTCGATGTCGTCGCCTGGGCCAGGAGACCCGGCTTCGTCGTCCGTCATTCGTAGTCGTCGGATAACGGCAGAGCCCGCTTTTAGGGGTATTGATCCACGATCGATCCAGGCGAGATCGCCGGCTCGGGATGACCTAAATCAGCGGTTCAGTCTGGGCTGGGGCGAAGAGACGATCTGCGCCGGATCCACAGTTCCGAAGCCGTTCGAGCGGGCCGTCACCGGTCAGAGCAAGCTGTATCGGCGGCATCACGGACCGTTTCCGTCGACAGCGACGAAAGCGAGACGAGTTCGCCGCCGGTCTCCGCCGCAACGAGTTCGGAGAGTCCGGCCCTGGAGTCGTCGCCCGCATCGACGACGACGACGTGCGTGTCGCCCATCGCGAGCGCCCGGGCCGCCTGTCGCGTTGCTTCGGTTGGACTGCCGTCAGCGACGTTCGCCCGGCCGTCGGTGACGACCACGACGACCGCGGCGTCGGTTTCGGCCCGATCGATCACCTGTCGAGACGTTTCCAGCCCCGCCGGCAGCGGTGTCCGATCGCCGGAGGGGAGATCCTTCAGGTGGCGTGCAGCGAGCGTGACGCTGTCGGTCGGGGGTAACAGGATGTCCGCACTCTCGCCAGCGAACGCGACGAACGCCACCTGGTCACGGTGCTGGTAACTGTCCCGAAGCAGGTCGAGAACGACGCCTTTGGCCGCTCGCATTGCCGGCCGCATCGAGGCGCTCGCATCGACGGCGAACACGATCGTCACTGAGGTCTCGCCGGCACGGACCGACTGCCGGAGATCGTCGGTTTCGATCCGACGCTCGCCTCGCCTCGCGGCCGATCGGACTGACGCGGCGGCGTCGATCGGGCCGTCGTCGGACGCCGGTTCCGTCCGGACCCGAGCGCCGCGGTTGTCGACGCTCGGCGTACTGGTCGCTCGTGAGCCGGTGTCTCCACTGTTGCTATCGGCATCGAGACGCGGGCTCTCTATGTCCGGTGCTCGCGCCTCGCCGATCTCGGCTCGCTGCTGGCCCGGGACGATCGGCGTCGCGCTTTCGTCGCCGGCGTCGTCACTGGAGCCATCACCGTCATCGCTGCCGGTGGAGTCGTCACGCCCCTCGTCTGGATCGCTGGTGTCGTCGGTGTCACCGACTGTCGTGGGTGCTGGCTCTCCGCCGGTCCCGTCGTCTGGATCGTCCGGAGTGGTCCCGTCTTGGTCAGCCTCACCGTCGGAGCCGTCCGGTTCTGGACCGTCTGCGCCCTCTCCATCCCGATCGGTAGACCGATCCGTCCCGTCGGTGTCGCCCCCACTCTCCGTCCCGGAATCGTCGTCGTCGGTCCGGTCGTCTCCTGTCTCGTCCTCGCCGGTGTCACTGGATGAGTCGTCCTCTCCGTCGCCGTCGTCCGCATCGTCTCGATCGGCCTCGTCGAAGTGGTCTTCGAGCAGATCGTCGAGGTCGGGCGTCTCCTCGAACGGCGTACTCCGGAGGCGGTGAGGGAGGGCGTACGCCGCCGCTTCCTGGATATCGGGCTCGATGACGGTCGATCGACCGTCGAGTGCGGCCAGCGTCATCGCCGTGCGGGCCGTCGCGACGTCCCCACGGTGGCCGTCGACACCGGCGTCGAGACAGAGCTGGGCGATCTCCTGCTTGAAATCGATCGGGAGCTCGACTGTGGGGAGGAGCGTGCGCGCCTCGGCGATCGTCTCGCGGAGCCGATCGATGTCGTCAGCGTAGTCGGTAGCCGGATCGAGCGTGTCGCCGTCTGCGGATTCGCCACCACCCGCAGCCCCCTGGCCAAGGGCTCGATCGATGATCGCGACGCGATCGTCGATGTCGCGACAGCCGGACACGGTGGCCTGCAGCGCGAAGCGATCGCGAAGCTGTGGGCGAAGATCCCCCTCCTCGGGGTTCATCGTCCCGATCAGGGTGAACTCGGCAGGGTGGGAGACGCTAATCCCGTCGCGCTCGACGGTGTTGACGCCGCTTGCGGCAGCGTCAAGGATTACGTCGACGAGATGGTCGTCGAGCAGATTGACCTCGTCGACGTAGAGGATGCCACGGTGGGCGCGAGCGAGCAGGCCCGGATCGAACTCGGCGTCTCCTGCGAGGGCGTCTTCGACCGAAAGCGTGCCGACGACCCGATCGCGGGTCGCCCCAAGCGGGAGCGTGACGAGCGGGACGGGCCGCGTCTCGATCGGCAGTTCCTCCGGGTCACGCTCCTGGCAGTCCCCACACTGCAGGTCCGGCTCGTCGGGTGAACAGCCGTACCGACAGTCCGCAACGACTCGCTGGGTGGGAAGGAGGTCGACGACTGCCCGGACGGCAGTCGACTTCGCGGTCCCTTTTTCACCAGTGACGAGCGCTCCGTCGAGGTCGTCGTTGACCGCAACGGCCAGCAGTACCCGTTTGAGCTCCGACTGTCCGACGATCGCCGGAAAGGGGAGCGACGACAACCTTTTTCCCCCGGCGTCTGAAACCATGCTTGAGTTAATACAATAGAGGTTTAAAAACGCCATGCCACGCATTGGGATCTATACGGCGACGGAGAACGAACTCGGCTCGATCGGTCAGGCCGCCGACCGCCTCGACGACGTCGAACTGGTCGTTCGATCGGAGAGCGACCTCGATGACGAAGCTGCGATCGAGGCGTTCGTCGAGGAGCTGACCGACGCCACGGCCGCAATCTTCTGGCTTCACGGGGCCGAGGACAGCATGCCGGGCTACGACTACGCGACCGGCGCGCTCGCGGAGGCAGGCGTCCCACTGATCGTCAAGGCGACCGGTGACGCCTTCGCGATCGAGGATACGACCGTTTCAGCGGCTCACCACGAGATGGCCTCCGAGTATCTGGAGCGAGGCGGGACGATCAATTTCGAGAACCTTTGTCGGTTTCTCGTCGCGGAGTACGAGGACGCGGGCGTCGAATACGACGAGCCGACTGCGTTGCCGACAGAAGGTGTCTACCACCCCGACTACCCAGGGATCGGGTACGCGGAACTTCTCGAGACCCACGACCCAGAGAAGCCCACAGTTGCGGTCTGGTTCTACGAATCCCATTGGACCAACGAGAACACCCGATATGTCGACGCACAGGTTCGGGCACTCGAAGAACAGGGGGCAAACGCGCTGCCGATCTTCTGTAATCCGGCGACTGACACGGAAGAGCAAGAAGACGCAGAGTGGGTGACGGACAACTGGCTCATCGATGACGACGGCCAGTCGATCGTCGACGCCGTGCTCTCATCGTTCATGTTCTCGCTCTCGATGGACGAACGCGGCCGCAGCGCGAGCGACGAGGGGAGTTCTGCGGAGGACGTCTTCCTCGATCGCCTCGGCGTTCCCGTCCTCCAGACGGTGACGACGATGCGATCGCGATCGCGGTACGAATCGAGCGATACGGGCGTAATGGGCTTCGAACTCGCGCTCTCGATCGCGCTCCCGGAGTTCGACGGCAACGTCATCACGCACCCGATCTCGGGGAAAGAACGCACCGACGACGAGGCCGGAATCGGCTCCGCGCCGAAACACCATTTCCCGATCGACGATCGGATCGATCACGCAACTCGTCTGGCGGTGAACTGGGCCAAACTGCGCCACAAAGCGAACGAGGACAAGCAGATTGCGGTCGTCCTCCACAACTATCCGCCAAGCGACGACGGGATCGGGACGGCCTTCGGACTCGACTCGCCGGAATCGACGGTCAACCTGCTCCAGGAACTCGATTCCCGAGGATACGATCTCGGCGGGGAGATGCCCGAGAGCGGACAGTCGCTCGTGGAGAAGCTGACCGCACAGCTCACGCTCGACGATCGGTGGGTCGCTCCCGAAGACGTCCGTGCGCTGTCGGTCGACGTGGTTCCGTCGGACACGTACGCGGAGTGGTTCGCCGATGCCGACGATCGGTTCCAGGCAAATAGTATCGAGGAGTGGGGCGACGTTCCGGATCGCCCGTTCGCGATTCCGGGCGTCGAGTTCGGCAACGTACTCGTCACGGTCCAGCCCCCACGCGGGTTCGGGATGGACCCCTCGAAGGTCTACCACGATTCGGACCTCCAGCCACCCCACGACTACTACGCGTTCTACGGCTGGCTGCGCAACACGTTCGCGGCCGACGCCGTCGTCCATCTGGGAACCCACGGCAGCCTCGAGTGGCTCCCCGGCAAGACCGTCGGGCTCAACGGCGCGAGTGCACCAGACCAACTGGTAGACGACCTCCCGAACGTCTACCCCTATATCGTCAACAACCCCGGTGAGGGGACCCAGGCCAAACGCAGGTCGTACGCAGCGATCGTCGACTACCTCACGCCAGTCATGCGGGCTGCGGGCACCTATGACGAACTCGCAGAGCTCGAAGAGCTTGCGAACCAGTACCGAGAGGCCGGGATGGAAGACGCCCGCGCAGACGATGGCGAGCACCTCGAAACGCTCATCCGCGAGAGAATCGAGGAGCTCGATCTCGCCGTCGAGCTCGGAATTGCCGGCACGATCGACGAGACGGTCGACGTTCGCGGGCCTGACGAAGCCGGCTCGACGCTCGCGGCGGGCGATGTCGACGGTGACGAGCTCGCGATCGACGACCTCGTCGAGCGCATCCACGAGTATCTCACGGACGTCAAGACGACCCAGATCCGGCTCGGGCTGCATACGCTGTCCGAGCCACCCGAAGGCGATCGGCTCATCGAGTACCTTGTCGCACTGACGCGACTCGAAAACCCCGGTGCGCCGAGCCTGCGCGAGAGCGTCGCCGGTGTGCTGGGTGTCGACTACCAGACGATGCTCGACTCTCCGGGAACCTACGCCGACGATCTGGGCATGACCTACGCCGAGGCCGCCGACGTGGTCTACGAGACGAGTCTCGAGTTGATCGAGACGCTGGCCGAGCACGGGTTCGACGTCCCTTCCTCGGAGCGCGAAGCCGGTCCGGAGGACGAAGTGAACA
>LFCJ01000097.1_pt1 | contig 46021 bp, 38 predicted proteins | sample 643141 | NCBI WGS metagenome assembly LFCJ01 (sample SAMN03766243, study PRJNA286221) | soda lake metagenome | biome: soda lake; feature: Kulunda steppe; material: water; isolation source: sample B1-Br-g2 brine of Lake Bitter-1 | place: Russia: Kulunda steppe | collected 2010-07
GGCTTCCTACGCACTCGGACCAGTCAGCACCACGTGCTCTCGGGCACGGAATACACCTCGGTCTCTTGCGTCCCATACTTGTTTCACGCTCTCATTGGCTATAGCAGAATTTCCATCGAGTCAGCACGATTCAACGCATCTCCTCGATCAACGGCTTCAACAGCGCCGTCGCACTCACAAGCAACGGATCCCGTTCAGCACTACTGTAACAGGTACCTATTGTAACTATTCTACGTACACTTCCATGCCCTGGCTGGAATTTATACTGCACCGGCTCTGGCGAGGCAGTTCAGTCAGTGCTCGTCGCTGGGTGAGATGCTTCAGATCCCACTGCACCCGTGATTGCCAGAATTAGGCTTGGATGGACGGATCGCTGTCGAGGGCATGTCGAACTATCGCAACAACCGAACCTGTTTGCACACCGATCGCATGACGGCTGTGCGATCGGGTGCGTACTGACGTTCAGTGGCTACTATCGCGAGAGAATACCACTGTCGTCGGACTTCGTCCGACAGTCTGAGGGATCTTCGATCGCTCTCCGTTTGTTGCGGGCGAGGATGTCACGTGACGATCGTTCGGCCTCCGAGCCAGCGCTGCACCCCCTGTGTTATCTCGTAACGTGGCGGACAGTATTTTATATTGGAACGGAGTGAGTAGCAGTGAGAGACCACCTGACGCCGACGTGGTGTGAAGTTCTCGAGCGCGAATCGAAACCATGTGTGCACAAGTCGAGGAACCCGTGGTCGAATCGGAACACGAACCGGCGGTGATCAGGCTCCGCGATCTCACCAAGCGGTACGGAGACGTCGCCGCCAACGACGGGATCAGCTTCGAGGTCGAGGCCGGCGAAATCTTCGGCTATCTCGGCCCGAACGGTGCGGGGAAGACGACGACTATCCGGCAGTTGCTCGGTCTCATCAAGCCGACGTCGGGCACTGCAGAGGTGCTCGGTGCGGACATCCGCGATCGCCGAGCGCTCACAGCGGCAAAAGCCGACATCGGATACCTACCGGACACACTTGGATTCGAGGAGCGTCTGACCGGCCGGGAGGTACTCGACTACTTCGCCCGGATGCGCGGCGACGAACGGCGGGACGAGTTACTGGATCTGTTTCACCCGCCGCTTGACAAACCGGTCGAGACGTACTCTCACGGGAATCGGCGGATGCTGGGAATCGTCCAGGCGTTCATGCACGATCCGGAGCTCGCTATTTTGGACGAACCGACGTCGGGCCTGGACCCGCTCAAGCAGGATCGTATGCACGCGTTTCTCGAGGAGGAACGCGACGCTGGGAAGACAGTGCTCTTCTCTTCGCACGTTCTCAGCGAAGTGCAGCGCGTCTGCGACCGAGTAGGCATCATTCGGGAGGGGAAGCTAGTCGCCCTCGAGGACATCGAAGACCTGCTCAAACGAGGTGGAAAGGAAGTTCGGGTTCAGTTGACAGCACCCGTCGACGAGTCGCGGTTCATTACGGAGGACATGATCGATGTCGAAACCGTCGATAGGACGGTTTACTTCACTTACACTGGCGAGTACAATGCCCTGCTAAAACACCTCGTCCGCTTCGAAATAGAAGATATCGACATTAGCGATCCACAGCTCGACGACATCTTCAAACATTACTACGGAGACAACTCGTCCGCGGGGACAGGATGACGGCTATCTTTCGCAACGAGTCGGGAAGACTCCTCCGCGGAACGCTTACGCTGACTGGTCTGCTCGTCTTGCTCACGGCGTTCTTTCTCGTCGTATTTCCGAGCATTCAGGAAGAAGCGGCGTTGCTCGAGCAGGTGTATCCGGAATATATACTCACCTTGTTAGGAATTGAAGAACTGCACACGATCGAAGGGTTCGTCGGTGGCTACGTGTTCCCGTTTATTTGGGTACTCATCGGAGGCATTTATTTCGCGTACATCAGCGCCGGCATGATCGTCGCGGACATTCAGGACCGAAAGATGGATCTCACCCTTGCGGGTCCGGTCTCTCGCGAGTCGGTGGTGTTACAGAAGGTTGCCGCCCTGTTGGTTCCCCTGGTCGGGTTGAACGTCGGTCTGCTGGCCGTTCTTCTCGTCGGCGTAACCATCCTCGGAGAGTCGATCGACTTCGTCTCACTGGCGATGGCGCACCTGCTTGGCGTCCCGTACCTGTTAGTCTGCGCCGGAATCGGTATCGTCTTTTCGGTCGTTCTACAAAAGGCCGAAACCGCCCAGGCCACCGCACTGGGGCTGACGTTCATGCTCTGGCTGGTTGACGGCCTCTCTCAGATGAATCCCGATTTCGAGTGGGTCGGTGGCCTCACACCGAGTCGGTACTACGACCCGTCGGCAATCCTCGTTCGCGAGGAGTACGCGTTCCTCGACGCTGGCGTTCTTCTCGTGATGTTTCTCGTTCTATTGGGGGTTACCACCGTCATCTTCACGCGGAGGGATATCTAACATGAGATTCGAACGCGGCGAGTTTGACAAACGTACGGGACGATTCGAGAGCAAGACCGTCCACCCGAATCATCGCTTACGCTATGATCACGTAGGCGATCCACTGAGGGTGCAACCATGACAGCCATTTTACGAGTGGAATCCAGAAAGCGAATCCGCGGCTCGGTCGTTCTGGTTGCCGTGTTTGCTATCCTTTCGATTCTCTATTTCTCGATGTTTCCCGGCATCCAAGAGGAGATGGACGTACTCGAGGAGGCGTTTCCGGAATTCATGTTCGATCTGTTCAGGATCGAGGCGCTGCATACGATCGAGGGCTTCATCGCCGCCGAAATATACTCCTTCTTTTGGGTTCTCCTTGTCGGAATATACTTCGCATACGTCGGGGCCGGCATGATCGTGGGAGACATCGACGACCGGAAAATGGATCTCCTCCTTTCCAATCCGGTCTCGCGCGAGTCGGTGGTGCTCCAGAAGATCGCCGCCCTGTGGGTTCCTCTTGTCGTCTTAAACGTCGGAGTATCGATCATCGTCTACGTCGGTGCGATCGTCATCGGCGAGTCGTTCAATCCCGTCGCTCTCGCGATGGCACACCTGCTTTCGATCCCGTATCTGTTAGTCTGTGCTGGTATCGGCCTCGTGGCGTCCGTGGGTACCGACGACGTCAGACGTGCCAGAGCAACGGCCCTAAGCTTGGTAGTCGTTATATGGCTGATCGAGGGGATTTCTCGGATGGATTCCGATTACGAGTGGCTCGGTGCCGTGGCACCGAGTCGGTACTACGACCAGACGGCGATTCTCGTCCACGAGGAGTATGCGTTTTTCGATGCTGGTATACTCCTGGTGGGATTTTTCGTTCTCCTGGGCGTCGCCGTCTTGATTTTCACGCGGAGGGATATCTGACCGCCGATCGGGCGCTCGTCTCGACGCCTTCTTGCGACGTATTCGAAGATTCGATGATCTGGGAGCGATGAACGAAGAGTTGGGCGATCTCAAAACCGACCCTCGAGACGGAAGCGATGAACGAACACCTGTCTCGTGCCACTCCCCGCTACTACTCCGGCTCGAAACTACTGGTGGGGCCGCTGGTCGGAACGTTCCGGGTCGGACGCCGAACACGTCATAGCTCTGCAGGCTCTTCGATGGCCTCCTTTAGCCGTTGAACGAACCGAGCTGCCGGTGCGCCATCGACGACGTCGTGGTCGAACGTCGCCGTGATCGACAGGTACTCGCGGGGTTCGATCTCCCCATTAACGACCCCTGGCTTCTGGCCGATGCCGCCGATCGTGAGTTGAAGCGTGTAGTTCGTCGGCGTGATCCCCCATCCACCGCCGGTTCCAAACATTCCGACCGACGACACAGCGACAGTACCTGCGGTCCGTTTCCAGCGTCGAGGAAATAACTGTGGGAGCCGAAAGAACAGTCGGCGTATAGGTCCGGGGAGGTGAACGGCCACCGAGGTAAATTTCGACTGGTGTCTGTTGCCGGGATCCGTCTGGACTGTCCGAATCTCGTCGTGAACCGACTGCAACGATCGCCGGTTTGCCGCTCTGATAACGTGTGGAACGCCGATTTGATTGTTATCGATTGTCACCTCGATGATAACCATCACATCGATATCATCGAACTGGACTATTCGCCCCCGCCAGTCACGGTATGCGTTGATCCGGCGATGGTCGTCGAGTGCTTGGGCCAGACAATGGACGAGAAACGCGGTGAACGAGAGTTCTTTACCCGTCCGCTCCTCTCGCTTACGAACGCGCTGGCGGGCGTCGGTGACGTCGAACTCGACGAGTCCGTGAATGACGCTTCGCCGACCAGCCATACGCATCGCGTCGACGGTTCCTTGCCGCTGTCTCGGGAACGGCTCGATCGTATCACGTTGCTCGCTCATTCGAGTCCTGCTTGGTCGTCAGCAATCGGAGGTACGATACCGAGTCGCCCTTCGACGAATGCAGCGACGTCGGCGGCGAACGCCTCGACTTCGTCCCAATCCGTGAACTCGATATCTCCGGACGGATCCGACTCGGGCATCTCGGTCACGTTTCGTTTGGCAATCTGTTTCATGATTACTCGCTTCAGGAACCCATACTTCGTGTACCGCAACGCGCCACCGAACAGGCCGATCCGATCGGGGTGCCAGTCAGTGGCCTCGATAAATTCCTCGACGTAGCCGGCCGCCTGGGCTTCCCCGCCCTCGTCCGCGGAGGAGAGCGATACCTGAAAGAAGGCGGTTGGTTTTGTTGCCAGCGTCCCGCGGTTGGCTGTGACGAACTCACGAACTGCCGGTTGGTGTTTGCCGGCGTGAATAGACGCGCCGACGAGAACCGCGTCGAAGTCGTCGATCGCGAAAGTGGAAGGGAGTTCCTTCGCGTCCACCGTCGTGGCTTCGTGTCCGCGATCGGTGAGCACGTCTCCGAGGTGAGTCGCGATTTTCTCTGTCTGTCCCTCACCAGTTCCATAGAGTATGAGGAATGATGACATGGGGGAATCCCGGATTACTAGGCCCGCAGTGATAATAAAGGGATGCCAGCCGTCGAAATGTATCTATAGGCGGTGCAGAACGAGAACCACGACCCTTGAGGTCGGGGTTGTTGACCGTGCAACTCGTGTGATTTCATGGGGTAAAGCGGGTTAGCTCTGTTTCAGTCAGGTTCTGATGGCACCTCGAACAGTCGCTATCCGCCATGAGACCACGCCCCGAAGCCGAACAGTTAATCTAGAACAAACGGTGCTATCGGAATCTCCAGAGGAGCGACCGGAGCCTGTAGCCCAGCGAGCCGTTCTGATACCCCGTCCACCCGCTCATACCGCCGAGCAGCGTCGATGCTCGGTATCCTTCGTCTCTGAGTATCTCTGTCGCTTGCTTGGCGACGATGCCCATCTTACAGACGACGACTACGTCTCGGTCAGTCGGTACTTCTCCCAACCGATCGCGGAGCACCGACTCGTCACCGCGGCGCAGATCGTCGTATACAGGGACGTTGTGACTCTGGGCGATCGTTCCCGACTCGAACGCTGACTCCGGGCGGATGTCGAGGAGAAACGGCTCCTCTCCCGACCCAGACCTGATACGATCGTCCAACTCCTCCGGGCGGATACTGCTCATTGGTTTTGGTATTGTGTCTGGAGTACAAAACTGTGGCGTTTGCGGCGCCGGAAAGCACTCGGAGGGTTCGTATTTTATCATCGAGTCGACACCCGTCGCTGGGTCTGTCGCTGTGAACGCAAGCAGTACTTCTACGCCGGTTCGCCGAATTGTTCGTGTATGGTCCGAATCTCGACGATCGTGATCGTCCTCGCTATCGTGCTTGGAATCGGTCTTATCCCGATACCGATTATCCCTGGTGTCGGGATCATCGTCGGACTGTCCGGTATCGTCCTCGGAGTCATCCTGCGTCTGCTTGGCTACTGACTCGGGTTCCGGTTCGTACCGTCTCTTCTTCGCTACCGAATCCCGCTCCGACCGGTCGAAGCAGTGACGATGCCGTTTCGATCGTCGAGGAGGAGATCTTAGCGCGTTATTTGCTCACCAGGTAGCACCGTCTCTCAGACTATCGAATAACTGTCTTGTAAGGCCAACCTACGATTCAATATTGTACAAAACATTCTATATTCTTTTCGAGACTCGTCCGACTCCCTATCCGCGAGTCTCGAACACTGCCAACGCCTACTTGACAGCGTGAAACCACCGTTCAACTAGGTTTCGGTCAGGATGGTGAAACTGACCACTGACGTCCTCGCCAACAGGTGGCAGTTGGACAGTCGTAGCCAGCGATGCAGATGTACTGTCAGCGAAACGCATCTCCAGGTCACTCTCTGCAGGATCGAAGCGACTGGCACAGTGCTTGCCGATCGAAAACGGCAACATTGAAAAGCAGCATTGACTCAAGCTATATTGTATTAAACACTCAATACCAATCGCTAGTAATTCTAACAACAATATGACTTATGGCGGTCTGCGACGGCTTGGCCGTCCTCAAGAGGCGAGGCGTTCTGATGGGCTGTACGAAAGGTGTCCTCCCGTGATGGTTGCTGGTCATGCACACTAATTCGATACTGCCCGTCGGCAACATTATTACGTATCAGCCAAAATCGATTCATAGTACCTCTCGCCCCACAATGTTCCACGCTATACCATCCAAACCGGCGATCTGTTGCCGAACCGTCTCGAACGAATCTCGGTCTTCGTTACTCATATGCCAATAACAGCAACAGTACTCATCAGACACGAACAAATAGCACTCGTGCCGACGCTAGAAGTACTCGACGATATCGAGATCCGAGTCATCTCACAGGAGACCACAGCACCTGGTGGGACCGAGTTTCCATTCCTTGTAGAGTATGACGATCGGACAGAGCTCGAAGCGGTGTTCGACGAGGACCCGACCATCGACAGCTACTCGCTGATAGACTGGACCGACGAGACTGGCATCTACTACATCGAGCACACGCCAGAAACGAAGCTCATCAGTAACGTCGTGACCGATGTCAACGGCTTTCTCGTTCACACCGAGACGAAAGGCGAGGGGTGGTTCGTACGGCTACTCCTGCCCGATCGGCAGGCACTTAACAATATCTGGGAGTATGCCAACGAGAACGATATTACGATCGACATCATCGAGGTATACGGAAACGACGGCGCTGGAACGGAGACCTCTTACGGGCTAACCGATGAACAGAAGATCGCACTCCAAACTGCCTACGAGGAGGGGTACTTCTCCGAACCACGGAACATCTCGCTCGACGAGGTTGCCAGTAAAATGGACCTGTCGTCGACAGCAATGAGCGGCCGGCTTCGGCGCGGGATTCGGAACCTCGTTGCAGCGACAATCGCCGAGAGTGAGCCGAAGGAGTAATGATCCCCCGTGGGGGTTTCCTGACAGTTTCGCCTCTGAAAAGCGGTTCGAGCAGAACTGAGAACATGGTTTTAGCTGCGTTGAGGCGCGAAGGGTTTCCCCTGTACCTGAACGTTTCACCGACAACTCACGTTCACGCTGTGCGCCCAGTCAGGACGGCGATCCCCCGGAGCAGCCGACACGATTCCGTCCAGAGTTTGGAGAGTGCAGGGGTCGGCCCTAGTCGAAACCGGTCACGATTCCCGACGGTAAATAAATGTAAGGCACTATACGCACGTTCTTTTATTATCATTTATAATCTTTGTTTAGAAGAATGTCCGAGGATCATCCCAACCACCCGAGTATCGACCAGTCGGACCGTACACTGCCACGAAATCTGCGACAGACCGGAGACCCCGGTATCGAAATGCTGGTCTCCACTCGCGTCCGGAAGTCACCGTTTTTCCACAAATCGTTCGACGAAGAGGGGGCCTGGCGGTGTACCGTCTACAACCGCATCTACCACCCGCGCGGTCTCGTCGAACCCGAAGACGGCGGGGCGATGAAAGAGTACGACGCACTGACTAACAGCGTGACGCTCTGGGATGTCGCCGTCGAGCGCCAGATCCGCGTCAAAGGACCAGACGCGGAGGCGTTGACGAACTTTGTCGTCACCCGAGACGTTACTGACATGGATGCGATGGACGGCAAATACGTCATCCTCTGCAACCAGGATGGTGGCGTCCTGAACGATCCAGTCTTGCTCCGACCTGAAGAAGACGAGTTCTGGTTCTCGATCGCGGACTCGACACTGATGCAGTGGCTCCAGGGCGTCAGCGTCGGCAACGACTTCGATGTCGAGATCGACGAGATTGACGTCGCGCCGATGCAGATTCAGGGCCCGCTCTCCGAGGACGTTATGATCGACGTCGTCGGCGAACAGATTAGCGAGGTACCCTACTATGGCCTGATGGACGCCGAAATCAATGGCTGTGACGTCCTGATCAGTCAGACCGGGTTCTCCGGCGAGGAGGGCTTCGAGATCTACGTCAAAGATGCCTCGAAGAACGCCGAACGTGTCTGGGATCCCGTCATGGAGACAGTCAAAGACCACGGGGGGCGCCAGATTGCACCGGGCCACCACCGTCGGATCGCGGCCGGAATCATGTCCTGGGGCCAGGATCTCGACCACGAAACCTCTCCCTTCCAGGTTAACCTCGGCTATCACGTTCCCGACAACAAAGAGGCCGACTACATTGGTAAAGCGGTTCTCGAAGAGCAGAAAGAACAGATCGAGAACGGCGAGTACCCCTTCACTCACAAGCTCATCGGCCTGAAGATCGCGGGCGAACCGATCCGAGATTACGCGCCCGATTTCTGGCTCATCTCAGATCCGGATACGGGCGAAGAGTGTGGGTACCTCACATCGCCGTGGTGGAACCCGGACTTAGAGACCAACATCGGGATGGGATTCGTGCCTGCCGAGAAAATCCGGGAAGTCACCGATACCCCGCTCAACGACGAGATTTACGACGAAGAACTCGATCTCGAGTTCCAGGTTCACCTCCCTGACGAGTACTCCGAAGAGCCCGGCGAACCGACCTACGCGACCGCCGCGAAGGTGCCGTTCAAAGAGTCCGTCAATCCGAGCGCTCGTGAGCAGGCGAAGCTCAACGCCCGACAAGAAGCCGAAAGCGACGACTAGCTGGCGTTTCACGCCTGCGTTGCGGCGTGAACCCACCGGTCGTCATCCGGGTTCACTCGGGAGTCGATATTTTCAGGAAAACCGGTCAGCCGCCGGTTCAAACTCACGCTATACCGTAGCGAATCGAGGTCCGCTCGCGAATTCCGCGTTTTCCCTTTGACGCCTACTCGTCAATATCTGTTCGGATTTCGTGGCCGGTTCTCGGCGACCGACTCCTCGTCCGATGGTGCAGATCGGAGCCATGTTCGTAACGAGCGGGTGAGAAGCGGTCTCAGAACGTCGGCTGGAGGAGTTTTTGTCAGTCGTACAGCGGATACTCCGTGGTTAGGCGATCGACGCGTTCGCTAACCTCGGCAATGACTGCGTCGTCGGTCGGTGCATCGATGAGGTCGAAGATGAGGTCAGCGACCTCCCGACACGCATCTTCGTCGAGTCCGCGTGTCGTGAGTGCGGGTGTTCCGGCTCGAATTCCGGACGGATTGAACGCCGATCGGCTCTCGCCGGGGACGGTATTCGCGTTGAGGACGATGCCGGCGTCTTCTAGCGCTGTTTCGACCTCCTTGCCAGTCGTCTCTGGATGAGACGGACGGAGATCGATCAACACGAGGTGGTTGTCCGTCCCGCCCGAGACGAGCGAGAGACCATGGTCCATCAGCCGATCGGCGAGGGCCTCTGCGTTTGTGACCGTTTGCTCGGCGTACGCCTCGAACGCGGGATCGAGCGCTTCACCGAATCCGACGGCCTTGCCTGCGATGCAATGCATTGCTGGGCCGCCCTGTGTGCCGGGGAAGACGGCAGCGTCGATATCGTCGGCGTAGGCGTCGTCGCACATAATGATCCCGCCGCGGCCGGCGCGGATCGTCTTGTGGGTCGAACCGCTGACGAAGTCGGCGATGCCGATCGGCGACTCGTGGACGCCAGCGGCGACGAGACCGGTGATGTGGGCGATGTCCGCGAGGTGATATGCGCCGACGGCGTCGGCGGTCGCCTGGATCCGCTCCCACTCGACTTCTCGGGGGTAGGCCGAGTAGCCCGAGACGATGAGGTCCGGCTCGAACGCTTCGGCTGTCTCTCGAAGGCCCTCGTAATCGATATAACCGGTTTCCTCGTCGACCTCGTACTGCTCTACGTCGTAGACCTGTCCAGCAAAGTTTGCGGGGTGACCGTGGCTCAGGTGTCCGCCATGGGTTAGATCCAGCGAGAGGATCTTCTCACCCGGTTCGAGAACGCCCAGGTAGACACCCATATTGGCCTGCGAACCCGAATGTGGCTGGACATTGACGTGCTCTGCTCCCCACAGCTCTCTCGCACGATCGATGGCTAACTGCTCGACGTCGTCAGCGTACTCACAGCCACCGTAGTATCGCTCGCCGGGATAGCCCTCCGCGTAGTTGTTCGTCAGTTCCGAACTCTGGGCTTGCATGACGGCTTCGGTAACGTGGTTTTCGCTTGCGATCATCGCCAGGGTATCGTTTTGGCGCGTGCGTTCGCCTTCGAGTGCTGAAGCAACAGCTGGATCGCTCTCGCGGACGGTTTCGTACGTCATATCCGACCTATGGACCAGAGCGTGAATAATCTAGTCGTCGACAGAACATGACAGAAAAGATATCCGCTGTGGAAGATGGTGGTCCCGAGCGTCTACTCGAGTCTGGCGCGTCGCCACGCCTCGGTGTCCGGTGTTTGATTGAACGTGTAGATGTGGATGCCACGGATGTTGTACTCCTCGTCATCGACGTACGGAGAGAGCGTGTCGATGAGGGCATCCGGCTCGTAGATGCCCCGAGAGCCGACAAGTTGGCGAACGAAGCCCAGTATCCCGGTCGTCTTCCGGAGGAATTTGATCGAGTCACCGACACCGACCTTCTGGGAAATCTCCATCAGTCGCTGGTATTTCATCACACCGGGGATCCCGACTTCGACCGGCAGCTCCACACCTCGATCGCGGATCTCTCCGATCCATTCGAGTACCGTCTCCGGATCGTAACAGAGCTGGGTGACGATGTAGGTTGCATACGGCGCTTTTCGGTCCATCGAGGCCGCAAGCGTCTCGTCGTCGATGAAGTCGTGTCCCTCGGGATAGCCTGTAATGCCGACCTCCTCGAAGGAGTACGGCGTCTCCTCGAGCGCCGAGAGGAGGTCGTAAGCGGACTCGAACTCCCCCACTGGCTCCTCCCGATCGCCGCCTGGGACGAAGATATCGGTGACCCCGGCAGCTTCGAGTCGACCGGCAATCTCCTCGAGTTGATCGCGGTCTTCGACGTAGCGTGCGGCAATGTGGGGAACGACGTCGTATCCCATTTCGGCGGCCTGTTCTGTCCGGTCGACCGTCCGTTCGATACCGAGTTGTGGTGAGGTGGTGATCGCGATCGTGGCGTCGTCGGGCAGATGGGTTATCTCGTCGTCGAAGCTTTCGAACGGCATCAGTTCGAACCGTGCACCGGTTAGAAGCGTCTCGACGCCGCGGCGATCTGTACCGGTGCGTATTTCCAGGGCCATGGCTTGGCGAACGGTTGGTCTACGTGTACTTTTGTCTGTGGGTGGGTCACCGAACGTATTTAAATGCTGCCCCGGGACTACGCTCCGCTCGTTCCACACTGCCGGATTCGGCTTGCGACCGTGTCGTACGAGACTGCCTCCTCGGGACCGTGCGAGAGTGGCCGCGAGACCAGATCCAACAGGTTGAGTTGTTTTAAAATCTCACTCGTCTCCTGTCGTTCGAGTTCGAGGTGGCGCATGACCTCATAGACGGTCATCGAGTTGACTACGGCGTCTGCGACGTCCGTTATTTGGACTCCCTCGGGGAGTCCGATCCCATCGGTAGCGAGCCGCTCGTCGACGGACGAGGAGTGAGACGCCGTTAGATCGCCGTCCTCCGGGTGTTCGGTCTGGGTGTCTTCGCAGTCTTCCGAATGTTCGGCCTGGGTGTCCCCGCGATCTTCCGAATGTTCAGTCTGGGTGTCCCCGCGATCTTCCAAATGTTCGGTCTGGGTGTCCTCGCTGTCCTCGTGATGCTCCATCTGGGTCTCTTCGCGGTTTTTCGGCTGGGTTGCCTCGCAATCCTCGGACTGCGTGCCGTCGGGATCTTCGGGACGTTCCGCAACAGATGGCGTCGTTTCGTAGGTATCGGGCTCGTGAATGTTTGCCTGAATCATGTATCGACGGACTGTCTCGGAGGAAACGTCCATCGGTATTCGCTGGCTCATTTCGCTGAAATTATCACAGAAATCGTAGAGCTGTCGAAGGTAGTCACCATCCTCGTACGGTGGGATAGAATCGTCACGGGCCGTCGTGAGTGCCTCGTCGATCGGATCGCGTTCGTCTGCCGCTGGATCTCCATCTCCGTTCTCGGTCGATACCGTCGCCGTCTCCGATCGCTCGCTCGATTCGACGTGCTCGAACACGATCGAGTCGTCGTCTGAGTTGTCACTGGCTGTCAGTATTCGGTCCGCCGCTCCAGATGGGTCGATCGTGAACTCGACAGTGAGCAGTAGCCCGTCGTCGGTGACACAAACGTCCGTTTCATCCGTTGTGAGTGCTGTCGCAGCGGTCTCGGGTAATTCGAGAAGTGACGACGCGGTAAACTCGACCTGGAGCCCGTTATTTTCGGTCAGTGTCGCCGATTCCGGTGACAGGCCCTCCCGAACGCCGGTGCCCGATCCTGAACACAGTGTCAGAGGGACCTCGACTAGAACAGCTAACCGATCTGTGCTATCGTCGGTCGGTGTCGCCTCAACGTGCCGGATTGACCGCCCACGCGACTCGTAGTGATCGACGATTCCGGAGAGGATATCGAACGAGGCGTGTAGACCCATGGTATTGGCACACTATACCACACTAAGGCTGATAACAATGTATGGGGAATAGCAAACCTATTGAAGTATGACCGCTATCGTGGGGGTCTATACGTTACACCTGCCGACCTGAATCCGTTGCACCTGCCGACGTGAATCGAGTCTCCGAGGCTGTTGTAGCCACTGAAACCGTGTACGCACCGATCGAAGCAGCGCGCGATCAGTGTGTACCTCGTTGCAGTCGTTATTACACGTTTCAGTGGCTACTACAGCTGCCCGAAACCGGCGTGGCGATACCGGCGAGACGTTCACCGGCGATGGTGACCGCCTCGCGAGCGATCGAATAGACGATGCCGCCCCGGTCAGCCGTCACTCGCTCGCGGCGTTCAAACGTCGATGGCGAGTAGATCGTTCCCAGTTCGTCGCCAGGATCGACGACGTCGCCGACGTCAATCTCCGAGCGCGCCTCGAACAGCCCCGATGAAGCTGCCCGAACCGGTGGCCCCTCCCTTCGAAGGACGGTCTGATCCGTCGAACAGTCCGGCTCACCCCGGTAGCAGCCGACGGATCGAAGAACGTTTCGGACGCCGGCGGCACCGGTTTCGATCGCCGCGTGGCTCACGGTTCGACTGTTCGCCAATTCTGCAGTGATGACCGGAATTCCCGCGCGCGAACCGGCGGTTCGGAACGTCCCCCTGAACTCGTCGTCGGCTGGCGCGTCGTCCTGATCGACGAGCTGGTAGCTCGTGTCGAACGCCGTTGCGAGCGCTCGGGCCTCGCCGTCGCCGTCCTGATACCGGACGTGTGAGAGCATGTCCGCCGTCCCAGTGTGGAGATCGATCGCTGCGTCGGCGTCGGTCACGAGGTCCCAGAGGGCGGCTGCCAGCCGGTCCTGGAACCCGCCAGCCTCGTCCCCGGGCCAGACGCGATTCAGGTTCGGATCCAACGCGTCGTAGGCGGCGGGAGTCATGTACTGGCGATGATCGAACGCGAGGGGGTTTGCGACCGGAACGACGACCACCGTTCCCGCCATGTCGGTCGTGAGCAGCGAGTCGTGGAGGCGACGAAGCACGGCCGGCCCGTTGAGTTCGATACCGTGTTGTGCGGCCTGGACGTAGACGGTCGGTCCGTCCCCACCGATATATCGATGGACAGTCACGGTGAGGTCCTGACCCGAGGGGCGGCTGTCGAGAGCCAGTTCGGTGACAGTATGGGTGACGGACTCGTATTCCATACCTCACCCGCGTAGCGAGTCAACAAAAAGATCAGTTCGATCGACCCGAACCTCGACATGACACGGATCGTAAACGATGAAAATGCGATCAGAACAGGCGATAGCTATTTCTGTCCGTCAGAGGCACCTTGCATCTATATGGAGCCAACCGAGAGCTTGCCGGCCCAGGCCGACACTGTCATTGTCGGCGCTGGCATCGTCGGCTGCAACATTGCGTATCAGTTGACTGAACTCGGTCGAACCGACGTAGTCGTCGTCGACCAGGGACCGATGCCGACGACAGGCGGGTCGTCGACGCATGCACCTGGGATCATGTTCCAAACGGCGGAACCCAAGGTTCTCAGTCAGTTCGCGGACTACAGTCGGCGGCTGTACTCCGACCTCGAGGGGGCCGACGGGGAACAGGCCTATAACGAGGTCGGCGGCATCGAGGTGGCCCGCAGCGAAGACCGAATGGACTTCCTCCAGCGCCGCGTCGAACACGCCAAAGCCTGGGGCATCGAGGACCCACAGCTGCTCTCTCCCGAGGAGGTCGGTGACCGACTCCCGTTGGTCGATACCGACCAGATTCTCGGCGGCTACTACTCGCCGACCGACGGCCAAGTTTCGGGCGTCGTCGCCTGCGATGCACTCGCCAGAGAGGCGATGGACCGGGGTGCCCAGTTTGTTCCCCACACCCGGACCGAGGACGTCGAGGTCGACGACGGCGAGGTCCAGTCCGTCGTCACGGAACGCGGAGCGATCGAGTGCAACGAAGTGGTCGTCGCCACGAATATCTGGGCCCGGCAACTCGGGGAGAAACTCGACGTCAACCTGCCGGTCGCGCCGGTCGAGCACCAGTACACGATGACCGAATCGCTCGATGAACTGGCTGACAACGCGGTCGATATCACCGAGCATCCGTTGTTCGAGAACTACGAGAACGTCTCCGGTGAGAAGGCAACACGGCTACTCGTCGGCCCGGATCGCCCAATCTTGCGTGACCAGGACAACGCGATGTATTACCGGACACATGGCGACTCCTACGGCATCGGCTCGTACAACCACGAGCCGATCGTGCCCGATCCACAGGATCTGGGTGGGAACGATCCCGACGGCGAACAGGGCTCGGTCCACGAGTTTACCGACTACCACATGGAGAACGCGACCCATCCAGATCGGCCGGAGAAAGCCCCGCGACAGGCGAGCGACGAACTCCTTCTGACGACGGCGGACAAAGAACTCGAACACAAGTACAACGGAATGTTTGCGGAGTCACCGAACGGCCTCCCTGTGATGGGGCCGGTTCAACAGTACGACGGTCTCTGGACGGCGGCGGCGATCTGGGTCACCCACGCCGGCGGCGCAGGGAAAGCCCTGGCTGAGTGGATGGAACACGGCGTTCCGCGACTCCCATCGGGTCCGATCGACCTCGCCCACTGTGACGTCAACCGGTTCGACGACCACGAGGGGAGCTGGGACTTCACTCGGGATATTGGTGGCGAGGAGTACCGGATCGTCTACAACATCATACACCCCAAGTGGGTGTGGACGGACAAACAGCGAGATATCCGGCGGACGCCGATGTACCACACCCACAAAAAGTACGACGCGGAACTGTGGGCCGAAGCCGGCTGGGAGGAACCCCACTGGTTCGATGCCAACGCAGATCTGCTGGCGGAGTACAGCGATCAGATCCCGACGCGTGAGGGGTGGGAAGCCCGGTACTGGTCGCCGATAGAAGGCGCTGAGGCCCTGCACGTCCGCGAGAAGGTGGGGCTTCACGACATGACCTCGTTCAACAAGATGGAGGTCATCGGGAGCGATGCTGGCGAATTCGTCCAGCACCTCTGTACGAACGACATGGACATCGACGTCGGCGATGTGAAGTACACGTTGATGTGCAACGAGTCGGGAGGCGTCCGTGCGGACATCACCGTTACCCGGACTGACGACGATCGATATCTCCTCCTGACGACCGGTCGCGAGGTCGGGAACAACCACGTTGCGTGGGTTCGCGAGCAGTCACCCGATGACGTCGTCGTCAACGATATCACCTCGAGTCTCGCGGCGATGGTCTGTACCGGTCCGGAAGCCCGCAACGTGCTCTCGGAGGTCACTGACGTCGATCTCTCGGACGATGCCTTCCCCTTCTTCACGAGTCAGCAGTGTTACGTACAGAACATTCCTGTCACGGCGCTCCGCGTCTCCTACGCCGGCGAACTCGGCTGGGAACTGTACACGCCTTCGGAGTACGGCGAGCGACTCTGGGAACACCTCATGGAGGCTGGCGAGGAGTACGACATCCGTCCCTACGGCAACGGTGCACTCGACTCTCTGCGCATCGAGAAAGGGTTCCGGCTCTGGGGAGAAGATCTCCATACCGAGCACAACCCCTACGAGGCGGGTCTCGGCTGGGCGGTCGATTTAGAGACCGACTTCATCGGCAAGGAGGCGGTCGCCGCGGCTGCCGCCGGCGACAACATCGATCACAAGGTCGCTTGTCTGACCCTTGACGATCCCGAGGCGGTCGTTCTGGACGACCGCCCGGTGCTCGACGGCGACGAGACGATCGGGTACGTCCATAGCGCAGAGTACGGCTACACGGAAGGGGCGTGTGTCGTCTACACGTATCTGCCACCAGCGTACGCTGAACCCGGAACCGAGGTGGAGATCCTGTACGAGGGTGATCGGTACGCCGCGACCGTCCGATCGGAACCGCTGGTATCCTAGCGGCCGGGTGGGACACGACGTCACATCGCGATGGGTGACTGAGTGGCCGCCCGGAGCCGATCGGATCGAACTGGGTGCAGGGCTCTCGATCATCTCGATCGAATCACCAATCTGTTCGGCTATCTGTCACGATGTGGTTCGGACGCGGTTGCGTTTTGAACCGCCATGTTTCCTATCGCAGAACTGCCTTCCACGGCTGATCCATGGTCTCTACCGGCCGTATACGATCAAGACAGTTTCTCACCACCGATGTATTTAACATCGTGACAAAAGCAGTGCAATGTGACATATGAGCACGGAGACGCTCCCTTCTCAAGCGGAGACAGTCATCATCGGAGCCGGCGCGGTCGGCTGTAGTGTTGCCTATCACCTGACGGAACTGGGTGCAGACGACGTCGCCGTCGTCGACCAGGGACCGCTGCCGGTCACGGGCGGTTCGTCGGTCCACGCCCCCGGGATCATGTTCCAGACGTCGCCGTCGAAGATACAGACGAAGACGGCCTACTATACGAGCCGACTGCTTTCCGACGCGGGCGTCTACGACGAAGTCGGTGGGATCGAACTCGCTCGAAGCGAACAGCGCATGGATTTCCTTCGCCGACGGGTGGAGTGGGCAACCTCGTATGGCCTGCCCGAGCCACAGTTACTCTCTCCAGCGGAGGTTACCGACCATCTCCCGCTGGTCGACGAAGACGAAATCCTCGGCGGCTACTACTCGCCGACGGACGGCCGCGTCAACGCGATCGAGGCACTCCAGTGGTATATGAACAACTCCACGGCAGCGTTTTACGGTGAGACCGAGGTCACGGAGTTGGATGTCGAGGGTGGCGAGATCAACGGCGTCGTGACGAACCGCGGTCGAATCGACTGCGATCGGTGTGTGATCGCGACCAACAACTGGGGCTACCAGACGGGACAGCTCGCAGGGATTGATCTTCCGATCGCTCCGGTCGAACATCAGTACGTCGTCACCGAACCGATCGACGAACTTGCCGAGGCTGAGTCCTCTGTCGGGGACAACACGACGGGGCTCGACGTGCCGGGCGACCGTTCCATCGCCGAGTACATGAGCGAAGGCCCACACCGTCCGGTCGGCCGCGATCAGGATCACTCGCTGTACTTCCGGACCCACGGCAACGCGCTTGGGCTGGGGTCATACAACCACGAGTCGCTCTCGGTCGATACGGAGTCGATGGGGAAAAACTCCGAGGAACGGCAGGCTTCCGTCCGTGGCTTTACCAGAGAACACTGGGAACGGCCGACCCACCGCGACAGAGACAAATCCGCCAAACAGGCCTTCGACGAGTTGCTCCCGACGACGGAAGACGTCTCCTACGACGTCACGGAGAACGGCATTTTCGTCTTCACGCCGGACGGGATGCCGGCTGTCGGCGAGACCAGGGAGGTCGACGGACTCTGGACCGGGCTTGCGATCTGGTGGACTCACTCCGGCGGCTACGGAAAGATTCTCGCCGAGTGGATGGAAAAGGGCGTTCCGCAGCTTCCCTCGGGGCCCGTCGACACCGGCGGTGTCCACGTCCGACGGTTCGAGCCTCACGCCGGTGGGAAAGAGTACTTCGTCGATCGCGGAGCAAAACGCTACGAGCAGGTCTACAGTATCGTCGAGCCACGCTGGCAGCCTGACGATCACCGTCCCCTGCGGACGAGTCCGTTTTACGACCAACAAAAAGCACTTGGCGCGGAGTTCTACCAGAGCGGCGGCTGGGAGTCGCCCCAGTGGTACGACTCGAACGCGGACCTCGTTGACCGATATGCAGAACAGATCCCCGACCAGGAGGGGTGGCAATCGATCAACCGCTCGCCGATCGAAGGTGCCGAACATCTGCACACTCGCGAAAACGTGTCGATGTTCGATATGAGCTCCTTTAGCTCGATCATGGTTGACGGGTCGGGGAGCGCCGAGTTCCTCCAGTCCGTCTGTAGCAACGATATGGAGATCGATGTCGGACAGGTCCGCTACTCGTTGTTGTTGAACGAAGGGGGTGGCATTCTCGCGGATGTCACCGTCGTCCGTCTTGGAGACGAGGAGTACATGGTCACGACCGGTGGGGGCAACTCGCCGGGGATCCACGGCGGCTGGCTCGAGGACCACGCCCCCGAGACGGTCTCGGTCCACATCGAGGAGGGCGCGAAGTCGACGATCGGCCTCTGGGGGCCGAAGTCGCGGCTCCTGTTACAGCGCTGTACCGATGCCGACGTGACCAGCGACGGCTTCCCGTATTTCCGGGCTAAACAGATGTACGTCGGCGACGTGCCGGTCATCGCACTCCGCGTCTCGTACGTGGGCGAACTCGGCTGGGAGCTGTGGACGCCGACGGAGTACGGTCGGCGACTCTGGGAGACGCTGTGGGAAGCCGGTCAGGATCTGGATGTCCGACCGATGGGTGGCGGCGCGCTCAGTTCGATGCGCTTAGAGAAAGGGTTCCGACTGTGGGGCACCGACATCGATACCGACGCGAACCCCTTCGAGGCCGGCCTTCCGTTTGCGGTCGACATGGACATTGACTTCGTCGGAAAAGAAGCGATCGAGACCGCCCGCGAGGAAGGCATCGACAACCGAATCACACCCCTCACCATCGACGATTCAACTGATATCGTGTTGAGCGGCCGCCCGGTGCTCGACGGCGACGAGACGCTTGGCTACGTCCAGGCGGCCGACTACGGCTACAGCATCGATGAATCGATCGCGTACACGTACGTCCCGAGCGAGCACGCCGAGGCCGGAACGTCGGTCCAGATCCAGTGTGAGGGCGACGTCTACGATGCGACGGTGCGTGACGAACCGCTGTTCGATCCCGGTCGAAACAAAATCCTCAGATAGCGGACCGGGAGCTGTCGCTCATCGCCCTCCGGTTCCCAACTCGAGGCTGCGCTGGTGACGATCGCTCGTTCTCGCTCGCACACCGGATCGTACAACGCGTCTTTTATGAGCAAACACCGTGACGCTGTACGCATGACCGGGAAGACACCAGTGAATCTCGCATCCGAGGATCCGTACGTGACGTCGTTCGATGCGGTGGTCCAATCGATCGACGGCCACGACATGGTACTCGATCGAACGTTTTTCTATGCAGAAGGGGGTGGACAACCGGCCGATCGTGGAACACTCGCCGGCGTAGACGTGGTCGACGTCCAGAAAAGCGAGGGTGAGACCGTCCACAGACTCGCCGACGAACCCGCGGTTGCGCCGGGCGACTCGGTTACGGGGTCGATCGACGAATCGATCCGGACCTACGCGATGCGTGCACACACCGCGAGTCACGTCGTCTACGGCGCCGGACGAAGGCTGTTCGATGTCCAGGGGTACGGGGGGTTCGACATCGGCGAAGACAGGATCCGAATCGACTTCGACACGACTGGCGCGACCGACGACGTCGATCCGATCACCGTCGAACGACTGGCAAACGAGGCTGTCTGGGACGGCCGATCAGTCGACTGGTACGAGATGGACCTCGAGGCGGCCCGTGCCGACGACGAAATCGCGTTCAATCTCGGGGACGACGTCGAGCAGACCGACACCGTTCGTATCGTCGAGATCGACGGCTGGGACGTCTCCGCGTGCGGCGGTACACACGTCGAGAATACGATCGAGATCGGCCCGATAACCGTTCTTACCGTCTCGAATCCGGGTGCGAATCTCGTCCGGATCGAGTACGCCGTTGGGCCGCAGGCGATTCAACACCGGGTCGACGAACGACGGGCCGCCAGCCGCGCCGCACGGACGCTCGATACGAGCGTCGAGAATCTCGCACGCCGAGCCGACGGGCTCGTCGAGGAGAACGAGATGCTTCGCGCCGAACGCGGGGAACTCGGCCAGCAACTGCTCGATGCACGTCTGGCGGCACTCGCCGAGAATACAGACGCACGAAACGGTGACGAGTGGCTCGTTGGCACCGTCGACGGCGTCGGTCCGAACGACGTGGCAGACCGAATCCGTGCGCTCGAGACAGAGGTCGCTGACGTGATCGTGCTGGCCGGAACCGATGGCTCGACGTTCGTCGTCGTTGGGACAGCGGGAGAGCAAGATGCGACGGAGATTATGACCGACGTGACCGATGAGTTCGGCGGCGGCGGAGGCGGACAGCCAACGCTCGCGCAGGGCGGCGGACTCGATGCCGATCCGGAAACGGTCGTCGAGTTCGTCCGCGAGTTTTGAGGGAACGCGCACTGCGACACCACTACTGACGCACACCTCTTGTCATACGTGTGACAGACTGTGGAGTGAGGGGAGCCGAGGGGCTGCCGTGAACACATTCCATAGCGATGTTATCAGATAGGCGTACATTATTAGGGCGCTTCGGCGAAGGTCAATGGGAGATGGCTTCAGAAAACGAGACACAGGAACCACTGCCGACGGACTACGATATCGCACAATCAACGGATGTGGAGCCGATCTGGGAGCTGGTCGAGCCGTGGGGGCTCGGCCTTGACGATCTCCAGTATTTCGGCGAGTACACGGCAAAAGTCAAACATCATGCGATCGAACGGTTGCGAGACCAGTCAGCGAACAGAGACCAGAATCTGGTACTGGTAACCGGGATGACGCCGACGCCGAAAGGCGAGGGGAAGACCGTGACGACGGTCGGGCTCGGCCAGACACTCAACCACATCGGTAAGGAGGCGATGATCGCGATCCGGGAGCCGTCGCTCGGCCCGGTTTTTGGCGTCAAAGGCGGTGCGGCCGGCGGCGGCCAGTCACAGGTCCTCCCGATGGAAGAGATCAATCTCCATTTCACCGGTGACCTCCATGCGCTGACCTCGGCACACAACCTCATCGCAGCGATGTTAGACGCCAAAATCTCCCAGAGCGACGAACTCGATATCGACATCAACAACGTCGCCTGGCCCCGCGCCATCGACATGAACGATCGCGCGCTCCGGGAGACGGTCGTCGGTCTCGGCGGAAAAACCGGTGGAACGCCCCGCGAAGACAGCTTCCTCCTCACTGCCGCCTCAGAGCTGATGGCGGTTCTCTGTCTGGCCAGCGATCTCGAGGATTTAAAAGAGCGCGTCAGCCGGATCATCGTCGCCTACGACGAGGACGATGAGCCGGTGACGGTCGACGACATCGAGGCCACCGGCCCGGCGACGATGTTGCTGCGAGACGCGATCAAACCGAACGTCGTCCAGACGATCGAAGGGACGCCCGCGTTCGTCCACGGCGGTCCGTTCGCAAACATCGCACACGGAACCAACTCACTGATCGCCGACAAGACTGCATTCGGGATGGGAGACTATCTCGTCACCGAAGCCGGCTTCGGCTCTGACCTCGGGGCGGAGAAGTTCATGGACGTCGTCTGCCGAATGGGCGATATGACGCCGAACGCAGTCGTCCTCGTCTCCTCCATTCGCGCGCTCAAGTATCACGGGCTGGATCAGTGGCCGGTCGACTACGACGAGCTCGAGAACGCTGGCGTCAACGCCGTCGAGGCCGGCTTCGAGAACCTCGACAAACACGCCCGTAACCTCCAGAAGTTCGGCGTCCCGATCGTCGTCTCTGTCAACCGCTTCCCCGAGGATACCGACGAGGAGGTCCAGGCCGTCATAGATCACTGCCGGAACGATCTGGACGTCCGTGCCGCCGAGTCAAACGTCTTCGCCGAGGGGAGCGAAGGGGGCGTCGACCTCGCAGAGAACGTCGTCAGTGCAGTCGAAGCGAGCGACGAGGCGGAGTTTGAGATGCTCTACGACGACGAGGACTCGATCGAGAAGAAGATCCATACGGTCGCAACGGAAATCTACGGCGCAGACGACGTCAAGTACACCGGTAGCGCACTCGACGATATCGAGAAGATGAACGACCTCGGCTTCGACGACAATCCGGTCGTCATGTCCAAGACCTTCCACTCGCTGAGCGACGACGCGAGTCGGAAAGGGGCCCCCGACGATTGGGAACTCGAGATCAGCGAGATCTACCCCTCTGCCGGAGCCGGCTTCCTCGTCGCACTCACTGCCGACGCACTGACGATGCCAGGTCTCCCGGCGTCGCCCGCTGCTGCCGACATGGATATCGACGGAGACGGGAACATCACGGGTCTGTTCTGATCTGCCACTTCGTCGATCAGCGGCTACTTAAAAATCACAACTAAGGAAGCGAGATGTTTTTTTACTGTCGATGTGTATTGTACACTGATGACTTTCCCTGAGATAGATTCAGCCGTCTTTTTTGGGTTGATTACGATGGTAACCTGGGGAATTTGGGTCGTCTTGGGTAACGCTGCGTCGGAATTGATCGACCCGAGGACGGCCGCCGCAATCTCCTACCTCGTTGCGGGACCCCTTGCACTCGGATACATCCTCGTTTCAGACGCATCGCTTGTCATTACTGCGAAAGGAGGACTACTCGCTGGCATGGCCGGATTGTTCACCGGCATAGGCCTTATTTCGATGTACGTCGGCCTTTCCGGAGGATCAACGACAGTCATCTCTACTCTCGGTGCGATGTACTTCGTCGTCGCGGCTATCATTGGAATGGTTCTTCTTGGAGACGAAGTTACAATAACGAGACTCGCTGGGATCGCGTTCGCAGTAGTGGGGGTCGTCTTGGTTGCGCAGTGAACTCCCTCGCGACGGTGGCGCGAGGCGTCCGTATTTACGCTTGCGCTGCTGAAACAACGGACGTGCCTCTGATCGATCGCTGAGGCAGCGTCAGCGATCGCTCAGGAGAGGGTACCACCTGACCCTGTGTCCATCCGATCGCATAGCGCCACTCACAGGTCACTCCGCTCGTTCGACCCGCGCTCTTGTCGTGCGATCGGGTATGCACTGCCGGTCAGTCGCTACTGTGCAGGTCCTCGCGGAGGCGTCGACACGGAACCGACTCCGTTACTCGACCGTTGCGATCGCTTCGATTTCGACCGCGGCCCCTTTCGGCACCGAACCCACGCCGACAGCGCTCCGTGCTGGTGGCGCTGACTCGAAGAACTCGCTGTAGGCCTCGTTGAACGCGTCGAAGTCGTCGATGTCGTCGAGAAAGACGGTGGTCTTGAGCACGTCCTCGAGTGAGAGCCCCTCTGAATCGAGGATCGCTTCCACGTTTTCGAGACACTGACGGGTCTGGTCGGCGACGGACTCGTCGTCGAGTACTTCGCCGTCGGTCGTCAGCGGCAACTGACCGGCGGTGATGAGGACATCACCGTTCGTGGTCGCCTGACTGTACGCGCCGACCGCGGCTGGTGCATCGTCGGTGCTGATAACACGCTTCATAACTCGCTCTTTCCCGGCTAGTCTGTTAAAGCCTGGTTACCAGACGGGCTGATACACGTCGTATTCTTGTACTGATCGGTTGTGCAATTGCTGAGAGTGCTCAGCTTCGGCCGTCGGATACTCACGTCGCCATCTCGGTACAGAAGTTCTCGACGATGCGCAGTCCGGCGTCGGTGAGGATGCTCTCGGGATGAAACTGGACGCCGACGTGTGGTCGCTCGACGTGACGGACGCCCATAACGATGCCTCGATCGTCGGTCGTATGGGCCGTCTCCTCGAGTTCGCTCGGCAGGTCGCCGCGGTCGACGGCCAGCGAGTGGTATCGACCGACTTCGAACGGGTCATCGACCCCGTTATAGAGGCTCGTTCCATTATGGCGTACTTCTGAGGGTTTCCCGTGGACAACCTCGGGGGCGTGCCCGACGGATGCCCCGTTGGCGGCACACAGCGCCTGGTGGCCGAGACAGACGCCGAGGGTCGGATACGTCGTCTCCGCGAAGATATCGATCGAGACACCCGCTTCCGCTGGCGTTCCCGGGCCGGGCGAGACGACGATTCCGTCGGGATCGAGGTCGCGGATACCGGCGATATCGATCGCGTCGTTGCGCCGAACCGTGACGTCGTCGAACGTTCCGACGTACTGGACGAGGTTGTACGCAAACGAATCGTAGTTGTCGACGACGAGTATCATCGGCTCCCCTCGATCGGATCGGTGGGTGATTCGACGGCGAACGATCCCTGCTGGCCAAGCGCCTCGTCGACGGCTGTTACGAGCGCTCGTGCCTTGTCCAGCGTCTCCTGGTACTCCGCCGCTGGCTCCGAGTCGTAGACGATCCCGCTCCCGACCCGAAGCCGGTACTCACTCTCGTGACGAACCAGGGTCCGGATCGTGATGTTCAGCGTCGCCCGATCGTCGAAGCCGAACACACCGATGCTCCCGGTGTACGGTCCTCGTCGCGTGGTCTCGACCTCGTCGATGATCTCCATCGTCCGGGGCTTTGGTGCCCCAGTAATCGTCCCGCCAGGGAAGACAGCCGCGACGGCGTCAGCGATGTCGACAGCCGAATCCAGCTGTCCCTCGACGAGCGAGACGAGATGCATTACCTCCGAGTAGCGATCGACACGACGGTACTCCGCGACGTCGACGGTTCCGTACTCGCTTACCTTCCCGAGGTCGTTTCGCTCGAGGTCGACGAGCATCGCGTGCTCGGCGCGCTCTTTCTCATCGGTGCACAGATCCTGCTCGAACTGCTCGTCTTCGAGCTGTGTGTCGCCACGTGGGCGCGTCCCGGCGATCGGCTCGGTCAGTAACTGGTCACCGTCGACGTCTAACAGCAGTTCTGGGCTCGCGCTGACGAGGTCGACCCCGGGAAACTCCAACAGCCCGGAGTAGGGTGCCGGGTTCACGCGCCGAAGCGCGTCATACGTTTTGACAGGGTGAACCGCCGCTGGGGCAGTCAGCCTGTGCGAAACGTTCGTCTGGAAGGTGTCGCCGTCGCGAACGTACTGTTTGATCTGTTTGACGCGATCGGCGAAGGCCGCCTCGCCACACTCGCTCTCGAACGTTGCCTGGCTCTGAGCAGTCGGCGGCGACTGGACACGTCCGCTCCCGTGTCGCACCGCGTCGGCTAGCGCCACCACCTGTTCCCGGCCGCTCTCGTAGGCCGCAACGGCCTCGTCGTCGACGATCGGACAGGCCGTCAGATGAAGGAGAACGTCGCCATCGTGTGGTTCCTCCCAGGCGGCGACGCAGTCGAACACGCCCAACTGGAGTCGCGGCAACCCGTCGGGAATCGTGGTTGCCGGCAGCTCCTCTAACTCCCGTGCAACGTCGTAGGAGAGCCAGCCGAACGCTCCACAAGGGTAGGGAACCGTACACTCCCCGCGGACGAGCTGTTCGCGCGCAAGGAGGTCGTCGATCGCCTCGATACTGGGGCTGTCGCCCTCGCTTCGGGCTGTCGCCTCCGGCTCGATCTGGATCTGCTCGACGGGATCGATACCGAAGTACCCCCAGCCGGATTGTCCGCCGGTGGTCTCGAGGTAGAAGCCGTGGCTATCGTCGTCGCGGGCGCGACGGTAGGCCTCGAACGGGTCAGATACCGTTATCCGTGCTTCGATCGGGACGCGGGCGCCATGCGGTGCGGTCCTCGCAGTCTCGACGAACGATTCCTCGTCGGTGAGGATCTGTATTTCACTCATGGGACTCGTATTCCCTCTTCGCGGGGGCCGTTCTCACGGATCTGAATGCCTAGCATAATCACAGGTAGTGACAAAAACCTTCTGTAGAACGAATCTCTGTGCAATATAGTGTCGATATATCCGCTATACGGGCCATAAACTGGACGAACGACTGAGACTATTTAAATATGTGGCGTACTCCCCCAGGTCGGCTATACTGTCCGAACACGTACTACAATGGTCCAGCTGTCAGCCCCGACGCAACAATCGACGGAATCGGGTTGCCGTCACCGTCCGTCAAACCGACGTTACCGTCGCGTTCCAGCCCAACTCGTTCGACATCTGGAGATTCATCAGTAGTTTGTCAATCGTGTCCGAACGCCCACGAATACGACGTCGGCTTCCGTGACCGAGATTTCATAGCTCACGAGCTATGGTAATAGAACACCTACCATGGATGAACAACTATTATCTTTTGCGCTGATGGACCAGAATTTTTAATGTCGCCCAGCCACGAGTTCTATGTATGAGTAAGAACAAACGCCCGAAACAGCCAGCCACCGACGAACAACGCGACACGGGCTTCTATCTCCCCGGCACGCCGACGAAAACGCTCGCTCGATTAGAACGACTGTTCAGCCGGTAACCCAGGGGTTGCCGACACCGCTCACCTTTTTTCAAACGCACGTGGTGAGAAGTAGCTGTTCTCAACTGGGCGAACCGACGCCGAATCGGGTCGGTGCACTGGAGACCTGTTCTGTCCGACAATAACTACCAGATCGCATAGTTGTTGTGTAATCGCGGTCGCTAAGGCGCTCTCGCGGCCTAAAACGCCGGCCATGCATGAATTAATTACCGAGTGTAGACGTATATGTCAGTAGCGCTCGGCACGGAGGCAGCGATAGCCACGAACCGCCGGGTGAGCGGATCGATCGAACATGTTTCGTGACACACACTGCGATTGCGACAGCACAGGAGGCCGATCACCGTGACTCACGTGATCGACGGAAACGAGATCGCTGACGAGATTCAGGTGGAGTTGCAAGACTGCATCGACGACCTCGAGACAGCGGGAGTAACGCCGAGTCTCGCGACGGTCTTGATGAGCGACGACGACGCAAGCGAGACGTATGTTTCAATGAAACAACGGGCGTGCAAGGAGTTTGGCATCGATGGAATTCACCACGAACTAGACGCATCCGCGCCCGCCGAGGAGCTCTTCGACACCGTCGACACGCTGAACGACGACCCCGACGTCAACGGAATTCTCGTCCAGATGCCCGTTCCGGACCATGTCGACAACGCGTCGATTCTCCGCCGTATCGACCCGAGCAAAGACATCGATGGCTTCCATCCCGAAAACGTCGGTCGCCTCGTGGCGGGCGATCCCCGGTTTAAGCCATGTACGCCAAGCGGTATCCAGAAGTTGCTCGGCGCGGCAGACGTCGAAACCAACGGCGCAAACGCGGTAATCGTCGGCCGATCGGACATTGTCGGGAAACCGATGGCCAACCTCCTCGTGCAGAAGGCTGCTGGCGGCAACGCGACGGTGACCGTCTGTCACTCACGAACGGCGGATCTCGGCACGAAGACGCGCCAAGCGGATATCGTTATCGCGGCCGCCGGCACCCCCGAACTCATCGACGGCTCGATGATCAGCGACGGCACAGCGGTGATCGACGTCGGGGTCAACCGCGTTGACGTCTCCGAACAGCGTTCGGAGGACAGTCGGAGGGAGTCTGACCAGTCCAACACCGAGAAGGGGTACGAAATCGTCGGCGACGTCCACTTCGAGAGCGCGAAAGCAAAAGCGAGCGCAATCACGCCCGTTCCCGGTGGGGTCGGTCCAATGACGATCGCGATGTTGATGTACAACACGGTCAAGGCCGCAAGCATCCAGCACAACGTCGAAATCGATCTGCCATGAGACGGGCACTGGCAACGCTCGGCGAGACGAGGCCGAGTGCCGGTTTCCGATCCAGGCCCTACCTGAGAGAACTCAGATCGAGATCGACGTCGATCGATCGAGGGCGACTTGTCTGTCGATCCGAGGTGAGGGCTCGATGAATAGTGATCACCTGCCAGTTACGTACGCGGATATCGAGGCTGCACAGGAGCGACTCGACGATCCGTGGGTAGTCAAACGAACCCCGGTCGAACGGAGTACCTCGCTCGAGGCAATGACTGGAGCCGAGGAGGTCGTGCTCAAATTCGAACATCTCCAGTGGACGGGTTCGTTCAAGACCCGTGGCGCGTACAACAAGATTAAAAGCTGTCTCGAGGGTGACGATATTGGTCAGGTCGTCGCGGCGAGTGCCGGGAACCACGCACAGGGTGTCGCCCTTGCCGCGACGAAACTCGGCGTGGAGTCGACGATCGTCATGCCAAAGACTGCACCGCAAACGAAGATCGACGCGACCCGTGGCTACGGTGCGACGGTCGAACTCGTCGGACAGGACTTCCAGGCGGCCACAGAATACGCACAGCGCCTGGCGACGGACTCGAACGCCGAGTTCGTCCACGCGTTCGACGATCCCGAGATCGTCGCTGGACAGGGAACGTTGGGGGTAGAGATGGTCGAGGACTTTCCCGACGTCGAAACCGTCGTCGTCCCGATCGGCGGTGGTGGGCTCATAAGTGGCATTGCGACTGCGTTCGCAGAACACAGTCCGGAGACGAAGATCGTCGGCGTGCAGGCAGCGGGGGCAGAGACGGTCCCTGACAGCCTCGACAAAGGAATCCCCCAGACGCTCGAATCGGTGGATACGATCGCGGATGGGATCGCAACCGGCGGAATATCCGATCTCACGCTGGCTATCATGGATCGGTACGTCGACGAGGTCGTCACGGTGACTAACGGTGAGATCGCCGAAGCCGTCCTGGTCCTGATGGAGCGAGCCAAGCAACTGATCGAAGGAGCCGGCGCTGCCTCGGTTGCGGCGATCCGAAGTGACGACCTTGCTGTCGAGGGTGATCGCGTCATGCCGCTGCTGTGTGGCGGGAACCTGGATATGACGATGCTCCGTGCAATACTCATCCACGCCCTCACGCATCGAAAGCAGATCCTCCGACTGCGAGTCCATATCGACGATCGACCCGGAAAGATGTCGGAGCTCTCGGGCATCATTGCCGATCACGGAGCCAACATCCAGACGGTTCGTCACGACCGTGCCCTGGAAGACCTCGACGTAGGTGATGCCTATCTCATCTTTCAGGTCGAGACCAGCGGTGCGGAACACGCTGGCAACATCATCGATTCGATCGTCGATCACGGCTACGAGGTGGAAGTGATGAACCGTGCCGTTGCGGAATCGCCATCCATCGAGTGACGTTCTGGTTGTGATTCCATACCGGTCTCGAAACGCAGGCGGCGATCGTGTGACGTTGCGAGCCGATCGATCGTGGCGGGAGGAACGGGGAGTTCGACATACTCTGGATCTGACAATTCGAATTTCGATAACCTGAACTACACGCCTGTTGATATAATATGGCTTCGGCACACCTCGATCACGAACACGAGATCGAAGTGGCAATGAGATACACAGGACAGATCGTTTGTCGTCGAGAATTGGAGGGCAACGGCAGGATTCGCGTGGCTGTCGAGCTGGACTCAACCTCGGTTGAACGGGTCGCAGTGACGGGGTTCGGGTCGGTTTCGTCAGATTCGGAGTCCAAATTTTACGAAGCTGTCTCTCACAAACAGCCGGACAGCAGACGCCTTCTCGCGACAGCCCCCTGCTATCGAAAATGTCACCCAAAACTATATACGGAACTGCCAATAATCGGGCAAGCGAGGTTTGAATATGATACCAGTGAACTATTCACATAGGTCTGCGTTTAGGAGGTGAGTCGGACTGACAGAGACGACCCGTGCCAGCACGCACTACTAACAGTGCCATGGCACTGCCAGGCCACGTCGAATCATCGTATCGAGCGTACAACGCACGGCAAAGCGAACACGGAGTGAAACCATGTCAGATGAAGGCAAAAAAGGGATTCAGGGAGAACTGTTCCACGCAGAGACGAATCGAGAACCGGGTGATAACAACTGGAAAGGGTACGGATTCGACATCAATCCACCCGTATTCCTCATTTCCGGCGGGTTGATCATCTTATTTATTGTCCTCTCGCTTGCGTTCCCGGATCAGGCGGGATCGCTGTATCAAGACACGCGAGTCGCCGTGTCTGATTACTTCGACTGGCTGTTCATTATGGCCGCTAACTTGTTCATCATATTCATGGTCTATCTCGCGATCAGCAAGTATGGGGTGATCCGGCTCGGGGGCGTCGACGGTGAGAAAGAGTTCAGTGACATTTCCTGGGTCGCGATGCTGTTTAGCGCAGGTATGGGTATCGGACTCATGTTCTTCGGCGTCGCCGAGCCAGTGTGGCACTTCTTCGACCCGCATCTCGGCGCGGAGGGCGGAACTGAAGGAGCCGGAGAGGTTGCCCTGGCGGTGTCACTGTTCCACTGGGGATTCCATCCGTGGGCGATTTACGCGCTGGTAGCACTCGGTCTCGCGTTCTTCTCATACAATCGCGGACTCCCCCTGACGTTCCGGTCGGTGTTCTATCCGGTACTTGGCGACCGAATCTACGGCTGGCCCGGACACGTCATCGATATCTTCACCGTCTTCGCGACGCTGTTTGGTCTCGTGACGTCACTCGGCTTAGGAGCGCTCCAGATTAACGCGGGGCTCTCCTTCGTCGGCGACGAGGTTGCCGCCTTCCCCGCTGTCCCGGCCGAAACCTGGGTCGCCGTCGCGATCATCGCGGTCGTGTCGGGGTTAGCAGTCATTTCGGTCTACCTCGGTCTCGACAGAGGGATTCGACGACTCAGCAATATCAATCTCACACTGATGTTAGTGCTTTTGGCGTCAGTGTTCGTCCTTGGTCCGACGCTGTTCATCCTCGGCGCGTTGCCACAGGGTGTTGGCGCATACCTGGGGAACATCTTCGAGCTCTCGTTCTTCGGGAACTCCTTTGACAGCCACTATTTCGACGGGTCGGAGTTCTATGGACCCGGCGGTGACGGCGAGGGTGCGTTCCTCGTCGATTGGACGGTGTTCTACTGGGCATGGTGGATCTCGTGGTCGCCGTTCGTTGGAATGTTCATCGCCCGGATTTCGAAAGGGCGGACCATCCGCGAGTTCGTCGGTGGCGTCATGATGATCCCTGTCCTGTTTTCCGTCGCATGGTTCGCAGCGATGGGCGCAACGGCACTCAGTTTCGAACTGGGCGAGGACACCTCGGGCGCCATCAGTGGTCCGCTGTTTGAATCCGGTGAGGAAGTCGCAATGTTCGCGATGTTCGATGCGATGCCAGGGACGCTGATTCTGTCGACGATCGCGATCGTGCTCGTCACGACGTTCTTCGTGACGTCCGCGGACTCGGGTTCGCTTGTGCTTGAGCATCTAAGCAGCGGTGGCAAACACGAAACGCCGACGACCGGTCGCGTCTTCTGGGCATCCTCCGTTGGCCTCGTTGCGATCGCGCTGCTCGTCGCTGGTGGCGACACGGCTATCGAGGCGCTCCAGGCAGCGGCCATCGCCAGCGGTCTTCCGTTTACCGTGATCCTGTTGTTCATGATCTATTCTGTTCTGAAAGGGCTTCAAAACGAGTATCGTATCCTTGAGTCCGACGAGTTCGCCGACGTCGTAGACGACCTCGAAGACGACAACGAAATTGTCGTCACGACCCAGAGCGGCGAACTCGTGACTGAAATCAAACCCAGAAGTAAAGCCGAGAGGGTCGTCGAAACCGGTGACGACTGACGCCGATTCGATCGCTCTTGGCGGTAACCGCTGGCGCTACGTTCGCTCTTTTACGGCGTTTCTCACAAGGCACAAGCCCACGACCTCGTCGGTAGCTGACGACGCATGTGTGGTACCGAACGCAAAATAGCCGCTGACAAAGACGTCACTCGGACGACCGAACGACTGTCACCGGCTTTGGACACATTCGTACGATCTTTTCGGCGGTGGAGCCGAGGTATTTTTCGATGGTTCCCCGGCCGCGCTCGCCGACAATTACGGTGTCGATGTCTTCTGCTTCGGCGTACTCGACAACTTTCTGTGCAATTTTTCCGGTTTTGACCACGCCAACGCCCTCGAGACCGCGTTCTTCGACACGGGCGACAAGGTCGCTGACGATTTGCTCGCCGTGCTTTCGGTACTCCTCCATTTCTTTCTCGCTCACACCGATCGTGAGAATGTACGTCGCTTCCGTCTCGACAACATAAATCACGTGCACTTCGGCGCCGAACGCCTCGGCGAGATCGAGTCCATGTTCGACCGCCCCTTCTGCCCCCGCACTTCCATCCGTCGCTATCAATACGTTATCTATCATAGCGGTTGTTCCGTCAATATCAATGATGTGCTAGAAAATATAACTTTGGCATCTGCACGTGTGCTCCGTGTCGACGGTCTCACGTGGAGATTTCCCTGAAGTAGATCGAGAAGGCGAGGAACGTGAGCACCGTGCCGGCAAAAAAATAGTTTCCTGCCAACACGAGCAGGAGGCTTGCGACGGCGAACACCACGATGAGAACCGTAGCGACAGTCGCGACGAGTTCTGACATGGACCATACACTGTCACGGTGGCTAATATACGTGTCGTCGACTCTGGGGACTCACTCGAAAAGTACGTTGTCGTCCGGGACAGCTGTCCGTAAACGACCTGATCGAACCGACGACGAACTGTAGCAGAGGCCGCGTTCACGATCCGTCCGAGGCTGTCGATTCAGACTGTCACCCGATCGGTCCGCTGGGCCAAACCGGCCAATCTTGTCCGAAAGAGACGGAAATCGGCTCGTTTCAGGTATCGAACCGCACCGAATCAACAAATGATTGATCTGATACAAGTTGTGGATCACACTGGACTGACGGGGACTTTATTGATAATCGTGGGAATGTGTTGGCATGGAGTATCACGAGGCACTCAACCGACTGGAACGGCTTCAGCGGCTCCGTCCCGACATGGGAACCGACACGACCAGTTCGCTCCTTGCAGATCTCGACGACCCTCAGGACGATCTCGTCGCGGTGCAGATCGCCGGCTCCAACGGTAAAGGAAGTACGGCCCGCGTTCTCGACCGGATCTTGCGGGAATCGGGGCTGACGGTCGGCTGTTACACCTCGCCGGATTTGAACGACAGACGGGAACGGATTACCGTCCAGGGTCACAAGATCCCGAAACAGGATGTCGTCACGTTCGTAGAAACGATCTGGCCGACAATCGTCGACCGATCGGCCGACGGTGCCACCCCCACGTTCTTCGAGGTCTTTACTACCCTGGCGCTCTGGTATTTCGCCCGGAAAGACGTCGACGTCGCGGTCCTCGAAGTCGGGATCGGCGGTTGCTACGACGCGACGAGCGTCGTCGATCCCGTCGCAGCTGCGGTGACAACCGTGAGCCTCGAGCACACCGACATCCTGGGGTCGACGATCGAAGAGATCGCACGTGATAAAGCCCAGGTCGCACCGGCAGACGCCCCGCTCGTAACGGGCGCCACCGGTGCGGCTCTGGAGGCGATCCGCGACGAAACGGCAGTCATCCGAGTCGGACACGACATGGACGGGGCCGGTTCCGACGCCGACCGATCAGGTACCAGCGAGTTGGACTAGCCGACACCAGTGGTACAGGCGACGGAGACCGAGATGGTTTCGTCGACCCTCTCGTCAGTGTCTCTGGCCGGCCCCGACTGGGAGATTCGAAGCGAGACCCCGTTGCTCGGCCACCACCAGGCGATCAACGCGGGGATTGCGACCGTCCTGGCCAAACAGGTCGCCGACCCGACGGCCGAAGCGATCGCAAGGGGGATCCGAAACGTCCGCTGGCCCGGACGGTTCGAGGTGATGGACGAGTCGCCGCTGACGGTTCTTGATGGAGCGCACAATCCAGACGCGTGTGCGAATCTCGTGGCCCTGCTCGATCGGTTCGAGTACGACGACCTCTATCTCGTCTTCGGGGTCTTGCGCGAGAAAGATCACCCGGAAATCGCTCGATCGCTTTCGGCGGCGGATCAGGTGTTTCTCGCGCCACCGGACGTCCAGCGGGCCCAGGAAGTGGACGTTCTCGAAGCAACGTTCGACCGGGAGACGAACGCCGATATCCGCCGCTTCGAGTCGGTCCCGGCCGCACTCGATCGGACACTGATGACGGCTAGCCCGTCGGACTGTGTGCTCGTGACAGGATCGCTATCGACAGTCAGTGAGGCCCGCGACCGGTGGACACGAACGTTCCGAACGATAGAGACGCCGACCACGGACCATGCTCGAGCAGCCATGCGAGACGCTGCTGTGACCAAACCGGAACGACGGGACCAGTCAGATCGAATTGCCCACCGAACGGTACGGTTTCACGTCCGACACAGCGAAGCGGCGAAACTGAGACGGGTCATGGAGTCACTGGGTGGCACCTGTGCGATCTCCGGCATCGATGCGACCGATAATCACGTCGAAATCGTGCTTTCGGGGACGGTAGCGCAGTTCAAAGATCTCACGGCCAAGCTTCGCGGACAATCGGTCGGTGGCCGCCGCTTCGCCACCCAACTGCTCGATGCAGTGGGGATTGGCGCCGACGAATTCACGAGTGATCACCCCTGGACCGACGGAACGGCTGTGATGGGGATTCTCAACGTGACGCCAGACTCGTTCCATGATGGAGGAGAGTACGAGACGGTCGATGCGGCCGTTGCTCGAGCCAGAGAGATGATCCACGCAGGGGCCGATATCATCGACATCGGTGGTGAGTCGACCAGACCGGGCGCTGAACCGATCTCGGCGCAAACGGAGCGGGACCGGATCCTCCCGGTTCTCGATCGACTCGACGGTGTCGAGACAACTCTCTCGATCGACACCCGAAAACCGTCGGTCGCCGAGGCAGCCCTCGAAACCGGTGCCGATATGATAAACGATGTCACTGGCCTCACCGATGCGACGATGCGACGTGTCGTCGCCGATCACGACGTGCCCGCCGTACTCATGCACAGCGTCTCTGCGCCGGTCGATCCGAACCAACGGATCAGGTACGACGACGTGGTCGACGATGTCCTGGAACAACTCACCGAGCGCGTCCTCCTCGCCGAGCGGGCGGGAATCGATCGATCACAACTTCTCGTCGACCCCGGTCTTGGCTTTGGCAAATCCGCCGCCGAAAGCTTCGCGTTACTCGACCGAATCGGGGAGTTCCGAGCGCTCGGAACGCCGATCATGATCGGGCATTCACACAAGTCGATGTTTACACACGCCGCCGAGTCCGATGGAGATCGATCGGCACCGACTGTGGCCGCGACCGCACTTGCGGCCGAACGCGGCGTCGACGTGGTCCGCGTTCACGACGTCTCGCCGAACGCTGCTGCCGTCGCCACTGCAACGCAGACCAACTCGGACTGGTAGTCGATCCGTGATGTCGCGTCTCTCGAATTCGGCCGGGCTCACGGTCTGACGCTCGCATCGCGTCGAACGTATCGTCGCGGTATACCCTCTGTCAGCTCTGTGTATTAGTACAGCTCTCTGCAACGCCACCGATTACAACACGCGACCAATTTTTTCTCGCTCAAAATGTTTGCACTTAGACAACAGTCGATTCACTCATTTCCACGGCTTAATATGGTTATAATCTGACACCAATTTCAGCAGCTCAGTTGGCGTATTGATCATTAAAACACGTCGATTAATGGTGTGAGGCTCTCCGAAGGCTCGGTCAAACGGTCCGGAATGCAAGCAGTAATTTACAGTAATATGTTCGTAATACTCTGCCCGTGTTGTACCGAGTATCTCAAATACGACACTGCCATCGCAGATCACCAATACACAACTGATATGTTTATTTTCATCCTGTGTCTGGAATATGCATTAGTTGGCTGAGTGGAGCTCCTGACGTTCGTTTCTTAAAGAATACACAGACGGCGAAGCAACCGAGTAAGACGGTAGTCCGTAGTTTGGAACAAGTTGGCAAGTGATAATAAGCTGTTTGTTTTGCTAAGTCCGGAATTCACTCTCGATAGTGGCGCATTTTGCACTACGAAACCGCAAATATGGCATTAAAGCCTTATATCGGATTAAATAGTGATATTCTTCTTATAATCGTGTTCAGTATCACTGGTGAACCGTTTTTAGTAGGTATTATCTTGTTACTGTCGTATGACACAGTGGAGCGACTCACAAACGAAAGATGTGAGCGACGATATCACACAGAAAGGAAACGCACTCCCAGCGAGGTTTTTTATTGAAGACGAAATATTTGAGATGGAGAAAGAGAAGGTGTTTGGGCAGTACTGGGTATACGCAGGCCATGCCAACAGTATCACAGACCCCGGTGAGTTCTTCACTCGAAACATCGGTGACCGCCAACTGATAATCGTCCGCGGCCATGATGGCGAGATCAAAGCGTTCGATAACGTCTGTGCACACCGTGGGTCGAAGATGGTCGAAGACACGCCGATGACCGACCCCAGTAAGACGAGTCGGATTCGGTGTCCATACCACCTCTGGACATACAATCTAGAGGGCAAACTCCAGAGTACTCCCAAGAGTTTCGAGGAAGCGAGCCTCAACCCTGACCTCGAAGACGAGGACGTACAGGAGTTCGATAGCGAAACGAACGGTCTCAACAACGTTCACGTCGACACCATCGGCCCGCTCATCTTCGTAAACCTTGCCGAAGACCCGATGCCACTGGCCGACCAGGCTGGTGTGATGAAAGAGCGCCTCGAATCTTTCCCACTCGAAGAGTACGACCACGCCACTCGGATCGTCTCCGAAGTCGAATGCAACTGGAAAGTATTTGCCAGTAACTACTCCGAGTGTGATCACTGTCAGGCAAACCATCAGGATTGGATCGAAGGCATCTCGCTCAACGAATCCGAACTCGAGGTCAACGACTACCACTGGGTGCTCCACTACACCCACGAGGCGGAAGTCGAAGACGAAATGCGTATCCACGATAAGCGTGAGGCACAGTTCCACTACTTCTGGCCGAACTTCACGGTCAACATGTACGGCACTGCCGACGGTTACGGCACCTACATTATTGACCCGATCGATACCGATCGGTTCCAGCTCATTGCCGACTACTATTTTCGGGACGGTGAACTCACCGAGGACGAACGTGAGTTTGTCCGTACGAGTCGCCAACTCCAAGAAGAGGACTTCGAACTGGTTGAACGCCAGTGGGACGGACTCAAAACCGGAGCACTCGCGCAGGCTCAACTCGGTCCGAACGAACACACAGTCCACCGTTTCCACCGACTCGCCCAGGAAGCATACGACTCGTAATCGGAGCGAAGCTCATCGCTCGTCCAAACCCAACACACAATCACGAAATCCTATGAATACACACAGTCAATCATCGACGCAGAATCACGCAGCATACGTTGCGATCTGTCCAGCGTGCAATATCACGTTCCAGACAGATAATCCAAACGAAATTATCGATTTTCACCGTCGCCACAATCGCGTGACGGGCCATAACGTTGTGTTCGACAGTGCGCAGTCGGATTACGACGTGGAAGTTACGAGTACCGATGTCAAAGACCTCGTCTGGCAACTTCAAGACCAGTACGAGAACGGGGTTCCTATCGGCATTATTGCGGCTATAATGAGCGAGCAAGCTGTATCGATTGATGAGACTCTGGGCGAAATTCACGAGGTTCGGATGACTGGTAGTTTGTATGAACCACGAGACGACCATCTGAGTGCGTTCTAGTACTCATTTTCTGTTCCGAACGCACCGGGAAACACGGTACCCCGGCTCAGTGTCTCTCGCCGATTTTAGTGCCTTGCACAATACTGTGTCCGATCGAGACGCCCACAGATTTCGACGTGTTGTAGTGTTCACGCTATTTTCTGGCGTTTGTTTGACTCCTTTCCTTCTCATGAGTTATGGAAGCAGTGGACGTGCATCTTGAGCGTCTGAAACCACTCTTCAGTAAGGTTTCGTTCGACGTAGACGAGTTGACCGCCCAATCTTGGGAAAGGGAAGATATTCGCAGCCATCGACGGAAAAAACCGTCTTGGAGCGATCGTGTTTCTCGGTCAGTCACTGGAGAAACGCAATCACTGGATCAGTGTCTCGTTGTCCGGATACGGCACCACCGAGAATCAACTGTGAGTCTATGTCTATTGCAGCATACGCCCAAGATCGATCGCTGTTGAACTTGACAGTAGTCTTATTGATAGCATCTCACGACGGCGGCCACTGAGACCGCACAAATACGTCCGAACCGAGGTGCCGACTACGAGGCTGGGAGCAGCTCGTTCACCTTCTCGATCGGGTGTGGCGGCTTTTTGTCCTGGCTCTCGCGATCGCCGATCTGACTCCGGCAGGATGCACCGGGTGCGACCGGGGTTCCACCGCTCGTATCGAGCTTCTCGAAGAGGCGTTCGCCGATCGATTTCGAGAGGTCGTAGTGTTCGGCCTCATAGCCGAACGAGCCGGCCATGCCACAACAGCTCGATTCGATCGGATCGACAGCGTAGCCCGCTCGGCGCAACACGCCGACAGCGTGGTGATCTTTGCCCGTTGCCTTCTGGTGGCAATGGCCGTGATACGAGAGGGCTTCGGTTGTCTCTTCGAGCGGCAACTGCTCGACGAGTCGGTAGGTGTCCATGTACTCGGTGATACCGTACGCGTGAGTGGCGACTGTCTCTGCCTGTGGCGTCGGCACCAGATCGGCGTACTCGTCCTGGAACACTACCGCGTCGGAGGGTTCGATGGTGACGATCTCGTATCCGTCTTCGATGTACTCCGTGAACAGGTCGATGTTCGACTGGGCTCGCTCCTCGGCGACGTCGAGCATGCCGACCGAAAACGCTGCACGGCCGCTCGGGGCGACGTCCTGGGGGATCTCGACGTGGACGCCGGCAGACTCGAGTACACGCACGGCGGCCTTTCCTGGTCGGGTGTAGTTGTAGTTCGTGTAGGTGTCGGGGAACAACACGACCTTTCGGTCGGCCTCCTGTGGGTCGACCCGTGGCCCGCGCTTTGCGTACCACTTCTGGAGCGATTCGCGCTCGAACGACGGCAGTTCCCGTTCGGGAGCGATGCCGGCGACCTTCTCCATCACCAGCCGGCTTCCCGGGAGCTTTTTGCCGACGTTCGAGAGTGGGGCGAGCGTGCTTCCGACCTTCGATACGGTGTCGATGTTGCCGAACAGGCGCTCTCGCAGGCCGACGCCCTCGCGTTCGTGGTACTGGTGTTTGGTTTCCGCTTTGAGTTTCGCAAGGTCGACGCCGGTCGGACAGTCGCTCTTACAGCCCTTACAGCCCACACAGAGGTCGAGCACTTCCTTCTGGAACCGCTCGGAATACATCTCCTCCTCGGGGATCTCACCCGAAATCGCTGCCCGGAGCATGTTTGCGCGACCTCGCGTCGTCGCGATCTCGTCTTTCATCCCGCGGTAGGTCGGACACATCACGTCGTCGGTCTGCCGACAGGTCCCACACCCGTTACACAACTCAACCAGGTGCGAGAAGCCACCCTCGTCAGAGAAGTCTAGCTTCGTCTGCGGCTCGATCGAGGTATACCCATCCCCGTATCGCAGATTGTCGCGCATGTCGGTCGGGTCGTCGTCGGTGTAGACGACCTTCCCGGGGTTCATCCGCCAGTCGGGGTCGAAGACGGTCTTGAGATCCTGGAACGCCTCCCAGAGATCGGGGCCGTACATTTTTGGGTTAAACGCCGTTCGAGCGAGGCCATCGCCGTGTTCTCCGGAGAACGCGCCGTCGTGTTCGAGGACGAGTTCGGTTACGTCTTCGGTGATCGACTGCATTCGCTGGATTCCGTCGTCGTCTTTCAGATTGAGAATGGGACGGATATGAAGCGTCCCGCTGCCTGCGTGAGCGAAGTAGGCAGCGGACGTATCGTGGTCCTCGAGGACGTCCATGAACTTCTGGACGTATTCGGCGAGCTCTTCCGGTGGGACCGTCGCGTCCTCGATGAACGGGTAGGGTTTCGGATCGCCATCGAGACTCATCAACAGTGGAATAGCCGCTTTTCGGAGCTTCCAGAGGTTCGCTTGGTCTTCCTCGGTGTACGCCTCGAGGGCCTCGAAGGCGTCGCCCTCGTCGACGAAGTGGGCGTTCGTCCGACGGATCGGCTCCTCGAGGTCGTCGAAGAGTTCGGAGTCGAACTCCAGCATCAGCGCCGCTTCTGCCCCGTCCGGGATCGGTTCCTCGTAGCGGGAGAACTGCTCTGACTCGCGTGCGAGTCTGAACACCTCGCTGTCCATTAACTCGACCGCGCTAGGGTTGAACTCGAGCGCTTCGGGAACCGCCTCAAGCGCCTCGATGAGATCCTCGAAACAGTAGAGAACGAGCGATGTCTCCTCGGGAAGCGTCACGAGACTGATCTCAGCTTCGACGACTACGCCGAGCGTGGATTCGGCGCCGACGAACAGTTTCGAGAGGTTGATAACCTCCTGTCCGTCCTCGTTCTCGTAGATTACTCTGTTGAGGTTATACCCGGAAACGTTGCGCTTGAGATTCGGATACCGTGCGTCGATCTCGTCGGCGTTCTCCTCGACAAGAGAACGAACGGTTTGGTAGATCGCCGCCTCGCGATCGTCTTTCGCCACGATCTCGTCCCACTCGTCGGAATCGAGCACGACTTCCCGCGTATGCATGAGCGAGCCGTCTGCGAGGACGACTTGCAACTCGTCGGTGTAGGCATCCGTGATCCCGTACCGAACCGAGTGGGCACCCGTCGAGTTGTTTCCGATGCCACCACCGATCGTCGCGCGGTTCGACGAGGCGGGGTCCGGGGCGAATTTGAGTCCGTACTGGGAGGCGTGTTCGTCGAAGTGGTCCTGAACGACACCCGGCTGCACGCGCGCTCGCTTCCGATCGGGGTCGATCTCCAGAATGTCGTCCATATACGTCGTCATATCGAGCACGACGCAGCCTGGCCCCACTGCTTGTCCACCGAGCGACGAACCCGCACCGCGTGCAATAATTGGAACGTCGTGTTCGGCCGCGATACGAACGGCGTTTTGCACGTCTTCCGTGTCGCGGGGGAGAACGGCCCCAGCAGGTTGGGCCTGATAAATACTCCCGTCCGTTGCGTATAACACCTGTGCGTACTCGTCGAAGCGTACTTCACCTTTGATAGCCGACCGGAGATCGCTCGCGAAGTCTGCGTACTCGCTCACGTCACTATGGTCATTTCCAAGCGCATCCCGGAACTCTTCATAATTACTGAGTTCGCCGTGTGGCTTTTCAACCGCCATCATTTACAATCAGGAATCATATCATGATAAACCCTTTCATTGCCTGGATTATTTTCAACACATAAGATGGCGATTATATTAGCTGTCGCTTTTGCTGGTGGAGTATATTACTACTAATTGTAGAGCGGACTATCCGAGCGAACGCGTGTGGTACAAGACAGACACGCGCAGGTCAAACTATAGCAGCCACTGCAAGTCAATGCACACCTGATCGAACCACGGCTGTGCGATCAGTGTGTAACTAGTTGCAGTTGTTACTATATTGTCCGACGAGGTGAGTCGGAGATCGATTCCAAAATAACATACGTTTGAGCGTTCTCTCTTTCAGAAACGCAGCTAACCAGACTCTGATAGCCGATCGAATTACGAAAATATGGTTGTAAATATAGGAGTGTCACATGTATAGACGTGACTAAGCGCGTGCACGTATATATCTCTTGTTCCGTATCTCAGAACGAACGGGCACCACCACTCACCGCGAGAGAGCCGAGAATCGCCCCTCAAAATACGGATGCGGCGTACTGTCCATACTGTGTGAATCGCCCGCGTTCGGTTTTGTCGATCGCTGGATTACGCTCCCGGGACTCCTCAACCGAAACGGAACTCGAGTTCGGTCACAACGCCAGGTCACGCGTACTCTATCGGCGTTACAAGGGCGAAACTGGTGGCAAAACGCCAAATCAGTATCGTTCCCTATGATAGAACAACGCTTATGTGTTTTCCAGGAGTGTTGTTCTGTATGGAAAAACAGGCGAAACATCCTGTCCGGACGACCGAAAAATCTCTGAAGATTATTTCGGAACTCAATCGCCTCGGTGAAGTGCGATTGTCGACGTTAGCGGCCGAACTGGATATGGGGAAGAGTGCAGTCCACAATCATCTCAGTACGCTCAAAAAACACGGGTACGTGATCAAGGACCCCGACACCAAAACCTATCGTCTCAGTCTCAAATTCCTCGACATTGGTGGCCAGATTAGAAATGAAATAGACGTCTACAAGATTGCAGAACCGAAGATCGAAGAGATTGCGAGGGAGTCGGGTGAGCTGGTCCATCTCGTCGTCGAGGAAGACGGAAAAGGCGTCTATCTCTGTCGGTCGAAAGGCGAACGGGCGGTCAGTCTGGATACGTACATCGGATGCCGACACCCAATGCACAGTACGGCGTTTGGCAAGGCAATCCTCTCGCACCTTCCTGCGGAGCGGGTCGACGAAATTATCGACCGGCACGGACTCCCGCCGGTGACTCCCAAGACGATAACATCCCGTGAGGAGCTGTTCGAAGAGCTCGAACGAACGCGCGAACGCGGCTTCGCGGTCGATGACGAAGAACGACTCGAAGGGCTCCGGTGTATCGCTGCACCGATCAGATTCGATTCGGATATCATCGGTGCGATCAGCGTTTCGGGTCCGACGGCCCGAATTGACGAGGACTGGGAATCGAACGAGTTCGTCAGTCAGTTACGTCGCGCGGTGAACGTGATCGAACTGAACAAGTACGACGTCCAGTGACGAGGTTCCGGGGCGAGTTGCGTTCTGCGTTTCAGTCCCGGTCTCGATCGTTTATTTGCCGGTTTCCGTCACAACTGATCGTATTCGATAGCACGGCAGATAACCGTTGACGACTGTTCGCGCCGAGAAGGGCGTGAGCAACGATGAATACGGCCGGCAACCAAACCATTTTAATAAGAGGGAGAGGAATTGTCGTTTGTAGTTATGAGTACCCATACTGACCGTCTTCACGATCGGAAGTTTGCTCGGACGTTTTTCACTACCCCGACAGCAGTGGAAGGAGAGGATGACTCTGCCAAGATGCTGCGGTCTGCGGTTCAACTTCGCGGAATGCAGGCACCTGACGTCTGGGTTCCGGACAACGAAGACGCGACGGCTCCCTCGATGCGCGGCGAAGGGGTCGAGAACATCATCGACGTGATTTCGGAGCACGGTGCTGACTACCCCAGCGAGATCCACCCCCGAATGGTCTGGCACAGGGACAGCCCCGGCACGAGGTATCAGGGATTCCAGCACATGATGGAGATCGCCGACCCCGAAAACGGCGCCATCGAGCACATCGACGGCTTCGTGATCCCGGAAGTCGGCGACATCGACGACTGGAAGAAGGCCGACGAGTTCATTACGATCGTCGAAAACGAGAACGGACTGGAAGAGGGCAGTCTGGCCATGTCGGTCATCGTCGAGAGCGGCGAGGCCGAACTCGCACTCGGTGACCTCCGCGAGGAGATGGGCAAGCCTGCAAACAACTTAGAGCGGCTGTTCCTGCTCGTCGACGGAGAGGTGGACTACACCAAGAACATGCGAGCGATCACGCCAACCGGCGAACTGCCGCCGTGGCCGGAACTGCGACACAACACCTCCCGTGGTGCAAGCGCGGCCGGATTGATCGCGATCGATGGACCGTACGACGACATCCGAGACGTCGAAGGCTACCACGAGCGCATGACCGACAATCAGGCAAAGGGGATGCTCGGTATCTGGTCGCTGACCCCTGGTCAGGTCGTGGAAGCGAACCAGTCGCCGCTGCCACCGAAGACCGGAAGCTGGCAGCTCGAGATCAACGGCCGCCAGGTCGAACTCGAAAAAGAGGACGGTCGGTTCGTCTACGAAGGCGACGGGATCGAACTCGAAGAGACGGGCTCCGACCAGTACACGCTCACCGTCGGCGGTGTCGAGCAAGAACTCGATGGTGATGAGCTGACCAGTGAACTGCTTGACATCGCTTCCTACATCCCGAGCCTGAACGACATCGTCGACTCGATGGAGGAGTTCGAGGCCGCCAAGGAAGCTGGAAAGGGTGCGATCGCCATGGAACGATCGGCAACGCTGGTTATCGACGGCATCGAAGCCGAGATCAGCAACGATCGAATGTGGGACGAGGCGACCTACCAGGCAGCACAGACGCCCATCAACCTGTTCCAGGACGTGTACGAGAACCGTCCGGATCAGCACGAGGACCTCGAAGAACTCTACGGCGAGGAGGTCGTCGAGCGCGCGACGCTCGTCGGATAACCGATACCCACGTCTCGAAAGCGACGCCCGAGCCGTCGTGACTCCCACGATGGCGTGAACGCTATCCGTTTTGTATTTGAACGAAATAGGTGCCTCATATTCTTCGGAGTCGGACCGGGGGAACGCATCGACACGAACGAGTTCGACCAGGATGGCACCGAGCGCTCAGGGGAACTGTTCGCGAGCGATCTATTCGAGGATTCAGACGTGACACAATGACGATTGGTGTCGTTTCAGGTATCAGAGAGAACGAAATTATACTAACTATTTTGATACAAAATTGTTGCCCACCTTGCGTTAATTGTATGATTCAGATCTGGGGTGAGATAACCCACGGAAACTTGCATACTGCGGAATTCGTCAGCTACCCTCTCGGTAAATGGTGGCTGCTTTGAGAAAGACCTCACAGCTTGATCGAGCTATCGGCACATTTATACACGACTCTTACACACAGTGATCAATGCGAGCTATCCGCTATCACGAAGCCGGTGATCCTACCGTGCTTCAGCACGAAGAAATCGATCGACCCGAGCCGAGTCCCACCGAGGTCCTGGTCGAAATCCGTGCCGCGAGCATCAATCCGATCGACGCAAAGGTTCGCGCCTCGGGTCTGAAAGGAGAAGCGAAGACGACAGGATCTGATCTTGCGGGGATCGTTCGATCGGTCGGTGAGGCGGTCGATGGCTATCGTGAGGGCGATCGCGTGTTCGCGACCGGTCTCCACACCAAGCGCTTCTCGAACGGTTCGTTTGCCGATTTTGCGGCAGTTCCCACGGACCTGGTTGCACCCCTCCCAGAGAACGTGAGTTTCGAAGATGGGGCAGCGATCGCACTCGTCGGCGTCACTGCGTGGCGGGCGTTCGTCGACCACGTCGGTCTCATACCAGGAATGACCGCCTTCGTACACGGCGGAAACGGCGGTGTGGGTCACGTGGCCATCGGCCTTGCCAACGCAATGGGTGCCTCGGTGATCACGACTGCCCGCCCGGAACACCACAACGTCGTTCGGTCGTTCGGTGCCGACGCCGTGTTCGATTATTCGAGAGACGACCTCGCTGAAGTCGTTCGGGCAGAAAGCGGTGGCGTCGACGCGATCATAGACCACATGCCGGAACAGTACGTCGAAACGAATATCGAGATTGCAGCGTTCGGCGGCGACGTCGTCGTTCTCCAGGGCGGAGAGACGACTTTCCCGGACATATCTGCGGCACGGAAGAAGGGACTCGATTTCCACATGATGAGTATGTCGAATCTCGCCACTCATCCAGACTCCCCGGACATCGGTCCAATCCTCTCTCGTATCGGACAGCTACTTGCTGAGGATCGACTTACCGTGACGATCGATCGTACGCTCTCGCTTGACGAAGCGGCCGAGGCCCACCGGGCGGTCATGGAAGAAAGTGTCGTCGGTAAAATCGTCGTTGTCCCCTAGTACCGGCGATTGACGAATCGTAGCGAAGCGATGAGCGAATCGCAATCATGGAGTGGCGACGAGTAGCGAGTTCACGTGTGTTGGTTGAACCGGCTGTGTTGAATCACTAGACAGCGGCGGAATAGGTCAGTAAATCAAAGGAGTTGAAGCGAGAGACTCCGGTTGCCTATGACCCAAATCTCTCGCTTCATTGGGCAAGTTGTGCCGGTCGCTAAAA
>LFCJ01000098.1_pt1 | contig 45890 bp, 44 predicted proteins | sample 643141 | NCBI WGS metagenome assembly LFCJ01 (sample SAMN03766243, study PRJNA286221) | soda lake metagenome | biome: soda lake; feature: Kulunda steppe; material: water; isolation source: sample B1-Br-g2 brine of Lake Bitter-1 | place: Russia: Kulunda steppe | collected 2010-07
ACGAGCGGTACGTACTCTCCGAGAGTTACGAGTTCCGTGAGAGTACGCTTCGGTACGACGCAGCCACTGATGAGTTCTACCTCAACATTTCGACGCGGCGGACAGACGGTGACGATGGGGTTTCGGAAGATACCGGGCACTCTGACCAAACGGTCCTCGGTATCGACCTCGGCGTCAACAGCCTTGCTGTGTCCTCAACCGGCACGTTTTGGCAGGGGGACGACTACGACCACTGGTGTCGTGAGTTCGAGAAGCGACGTGGCGAGATGCAACGGCGCGGCACGCAGGCCGCACACAAAGCCCTGCTTCGCCTCGGGAAGCGTGAAGAAGCCTGGCGCAAACAGTACATCCACACGATCGCCAACGAACTCGTCTCGGAAGCCGTCGAACACGACTGCGATGTTATCGCATTCGAGGAGTTGAGCGACATTCGAGAGCGGCTTCCACACGCGAAGTGGCAACACGTCTGGGCGTTTCGACGCCTGTTTACATACGTCTCCTACAAAGCCCCTGAACGGGGGGTCTCCGTGGAACAGGTCGAGCCGAACCACACATCCCAACGCTGTTCTCGGACGGACTGTGGCTTTACGCACGACGGCAACCGCCACGGCGAACACTTCGAGTGCCAGAAGTGTGGGTATGAAGTGAACGCGGATTACAACGCCGCAAAAAATATTGGCGTGCGGTACGCTCGGAAGCGACAACACAAACTCCGTTCCTCGCCTAAGTCGGGGAGCGGAGACGCACAAGTAGACGTGCGTGTGAATGGTGGGACGTTGAACGGTGAGAGTCACCAGCCTATTGCTGGCGACTGATTGCCGGGAGTCCACATCAAAGCCCTACCCTCAAGGACCGAGGCGCAGAGCGCCGAGGGAGTAGGGTAGGGTAGTTTACGCCCAATCGAGACGACTCCCCTCCTCGCGCAATCGACCGTCCTCAATTGCATACTCGAGTAGTTCCGTCACCTCGTGAGATTCCAGGTCGTAGGCACCGCCGACAATCACTTCGACGGTTGATCGCTCCATTGGAAACTCGCGGTTACGGAGCAGTCGTATCGCCTTTCCGTAGGCTCGGGGTGGACCGGACTGTGGCGTTTGGTGGGCTTTCCCGTCGAGGTCACCGTCGTCCGTCTCTGTATCGTCGGTTCCATCACTGGACGCTGAATCCGGGCGGTCCGCGGTTGGCTCCGTGTGAGACGGTTTACTGTCCGTTTTGGGCGACTCGGCTTCCACGTTAGGTGAGTCGCTAGCAGTCGACTGAGACGAATCGGAATCGAGGACGATCGGATTCAGATCGGAGGCCCCTGCCCCTGCAGTTGTCGGTTCCGCCGGTGGGTTGGGTTCGGTGGGTGCAGACGAGGGCGAAGGCGATTCGGTGGGTGTAGAGGACGAAGGCGATTCGGTGGGTGTAGAGGACGAAGGCTGAGACGAGGACGAAGAAGCCGAAGGTGACTTCAATCCCATCTGATCACCACTAACCCGCTCGAGCAACGGCGCTATGAGGTGCTCAAGTCGGGTCGCACACGCCGAACAGAGCAGGACGCGGCGTTGCTCGTCGTCGGTCGGATTCAGTTCCGGTGGGAGTACTTCGAACGTGCCGGTGGCGTCGGCCTCACAGAAATCACAACTCCGGAGTACACGCATACCGGCCACTGCACACCGAACGGATAAAAAACCGCCGTCAGTCGGGGGGTGAAATCAGTGTACATTTGTGGTGTGCTTGCGTACGTCGACCAACTGTGTTCGACGAGATTATGGAAAAGTTCGAGGGGTCGCCGAGCCAGCAGGCGGTTATTCGCCTGTTACTCGAGCGCGGGTTCTCGGTCAACGACAACGGCCGGGTGGTCTCCGGTGGCATCGAAATCCCCAACACCGGTATCGCCCGCGAGATCGGCGTCGACCGGCGTGTCGTTGACTCGACAACCGATGTTATCCTCGAGGACCCAGAACTCCGGCGAATCTTCCAGAACATTTCGCAGGTGCCAAGTCTCATGGATCTCGCGCCGGTGCTCGATCTGACCGTCCTCTCCGTGGCGGTGGCCAACGCCGAACAGAAAGGAATCGTCGCGCAAGTGACCGGCCTGCTCGCCGAATACGATATCTCGATTCGCCAGACGATTAGCGAAGATCCGGAGTTCACCGACAATCCGCGCCTCTATCTCGTCACCGATCAACAACTCCCCGGCGAACTGATTACCGCGATTCAGGACCTCGAGTTCGTCCGCAAAATCGAGTTACAGTGACTGACGACGCTGACAACGGCACCGGAAACGAAAACAAAACCGGAGCCGAACACAACCCGTACACAACCCTCGCCGGCGAAGGTACTTCGCAGTTTACCGTCCGCGGCTCGGAGTTTTTGGGGCACGTTCGGCCGGTCGACTCGGTTGGGGCAGCCGAGACATTTATCGAAAACAGACGCGACGCCTACGAGGACGCAACCCACACCGTTCCAGCCTATCGCGTCCGCGCCGGTTCCACAGGCGAACTGCTGCGGGAGTACGAAAGCGACGACGGCGAACCCTCAGGGTCGGCGGGGAAGCCGGCGTTGAACGTCTTACAGGGCCAAGACATCGAAAACGGTGTCGCCGTCGTCACCCGCTACTATGGCGGGACGAACCTCGGGGTCGGTGGCCTCGTCCGAGCCTACAGTCGAGCTGTCTCGGAGGCAGTCGCCGCTGCCGGCGTGACGACCGTGTTGCCCCACGAGCGCCTCCAGTTGACGGTGTGCTATGACGATTCAGGAACCGTCCGCGGAATCCTCGAGAGCGAGGGCCTCGAGTTCGAGGCGCGCTATGAGGAGGAAGTTAGGTTTGACGTCCGCGTGCCACTCCCAGTTGGACCGGCACTTCGAGAGCGACTTCGGAGTGCAACGAGTGACCGGATCGAAATTGACGAGTGATCAGGGTGGGGTATTTGTGGCCTCAACGAAGGCCCGGCGAGTCATTCAGCAGGTGCCCGGTTTCAACTGGAGCGAACGGGGCGCCGAGCCGCCACCGTACAGGGGTTTCGAGGTGAAGCAAGCGGGTTCAAACGGTGTCGAACGCACAGACGAAACAGAGGTCACAGTTGGTACCTCGAGGTCAGCGCCCACGACCGCGACCGCGATCACGATTACGTCGTCCGAAACGCCCGGTCACCCGCGTCACCGAGTCCGGGAACGATGAATCCGTTGTCGTCGAGACGGTCGTCGATCGAGACGGTAAGCAGATCGACCGTCTCAAACTGGCCGCCGACTCGAAGCAATCCGTCCGGTGCTGAAACCGCAGAGAGAACGATCAGGTGTTCGGGCTGCGGTGAGTTCTCGATGACGTGCTCGAGGACGGTACACATCGTACTCCCGGTCGCAAGCATTGGATCGGCGATGATAACCGTGTCTTCGGCGCGGATCTCGGGGAGTTTGACGTAGTCGACGGAAATCGGGAACGTTCCGTCCTCGCCCCGGCCGGCCTCTTCGTCCCGGCTCGCGCTGATGACGCCCTGCCGAGCGCGTGGGAAGGCTTTCAGAAGTCCTTCGACAAAGGGAGTCGCCGCGCGCAGGACGTTGATAATCACGACATCGTCGAGCCCTTTGACCCGCTGGCCCATCGTCGACTCGAGTGGCGTCTCGAGTTCGACATACTCGGTCTCCATCCGGCCGTCGATAATCTCATAGCCACAGATGCGCCCGAGTTTAACGAGCCCTTTTCGGAAGCTTACCTGTTCGGTTTCGACGTCTCGCAGTCGCGAGAGTGTGTCCGCTGCCAGTGCGTGGGTGATGACGGACGCATCGCCCCGGTCGTCGATCGTCATACGCCTACGCGCACTCTCCGGACAGTTTATGTTATCGATCACCGCGCGAAAGCTCGCGTTGAAAATACCGGTTGAGGGCGATGTCCAGCGAAGAAACTTATATCACCGGGCACCATACCCCTCACCGAGCGAATGGAAGAGAGCATCTCGGGATTCAAAGTCCGCGGTGAGTGGGCCAAAATCGTCGAACACGGCGAGCGGATTACCCAGGCACTCAGAGAAGCCGGAGTTGGTGCCGACGGTGATCAGCTGGCGTCTCAATCCGAAGCCGAAGCCGAAGGTGGGGACGAAGACAAACACGCGGACGGAGACACGGACGCAAACGACCACAAAACCGACGGCGACAACGCGACATACACCACAGCCTTCGAAGAGTGGGATGCGTGGCGACCAAAAGCCCACGAGACCCTCGACAGCGATGTCAGCAAAAAGACCGCAGACCAAGCAAGCGTCGAGGAGGGTGTCGGCGAAAAAGCCGGAAAGGGAGCCAACGACGACATCCAAACAGCCGGTCAAAAGCTCTCTGAATCCTACGAAGCCCTCGAGGAGGATGACGCCGAAAGCGCGATGGGAACCTGGAAGGAGTCCATCGATTACGTCACTCGAGCAGCCGATACGGCAAGTCGAAAGGCGCTGCGCCGGGTCGAAGATACCGTCTACCAGCGGGTGATGACCCAGCTTGCCCCCTACTACTTTGATAATCAGCTTATCAGTGCAAACATCCAGCAGTCAGGCAACGGCAACGAGGCGTTCGTCTTCGAGGTTAACATCAACGAGGACGAGCTCAAAGACGAGGTCTCAGCCCATCTCGCCACGTTCGAGGACGAAATCGATCGGTGGCACGTCGAAGTCCAGAAAGATACCGAGACGGCCGAAGCGATCGAAGGCGCTGAGCCGCCACCGGAGCCGACGGATAGTACACGATCGACGACGAACTAGTCCACCGGGCCCGACCCCTGCTCCGGCGCAGGCCAGTGCGCCACACACTTATATTATCCGCCAGTAGGGCTCGGTAGATGGTCGATATCGCGACGCTCGCCACGTTTGTTTTCGCCGCCGTCGCAAGCCTCTTTATGGCCTGGTCGATTGGGGCCGGCTCGAGTGGGTCGACGCCGTTTGCGCCGGCCGTCGGGGCGAACGCGATTTCGGTAATGAAAGCGGGCTTTCTCGTCGGGTTGTTCGGGTTTTTAGGCGCAGTGTTGCAAGGGCAGAACGTCTCCGAAGCGGTCGGCACCGAACTGATCGGCGGCGTCACCCTCTCTCCCATCGCGGCAACGGTTGCGCTCACGGTTGCCGCCTCGCTCGTCGCAATCGGCGTCTTCACCGGCTATCCGATCGCGACGGCGTTTACCGTGACCGGAGCCGTCATTGGCGTCGGCATCGCTATGGGTGGTGATCCGGCCTGGCTCAAATACCAGGAAATTGCCGCACTCTGGCTTCTAACGCCGTTTATTGGCGGTGGGGCTGCCTACGGAATCGCCCGCGTGCTTCGAGACGAGCCGGTCCCCGAAGCGTTTCTGGTGGTCGGGTTAAGCGCGGTTGTCGGTATCATTTTCGCAAACATCGAGTTTGCGCTGCTTGGCGCTGGCGACGAGGGAGCCTCAATCGCTGTCGCCGCCGCCGAGTTCATTCCCGGTTCGCGGCTACTTGGCATTGTAATTGCGACGGCGATCATGGCGGCGCTCTGGGCTGGGCCGGTCGCCGTCGGCTTCCGAAACGATGCCGAGCGGACCGAACGGAAATTTTTGCTCGTGATGGGTGCCCTTGTCGCGTTTTCAGCCGGCGGCAGTCAGGTCGGACTGGCGATTGGACCACTGATTCCACTCTCAGGAGACGTCGGGATTCCGCTGATCGCGTTGCTCATTGGCGGTGGCTTTGGCCTCCTGCTTGGCTCGTGGACCGGCGCACCACGGATGATCAAAGCGATCGCACAGGACTATTCCTCACTCGGTCCACGCCGGTCGATCGCCGCGCTTATTCCCTCGTTTGCGATCGCCCAAGTTGCCGTCCTCTATGGCATCCCGGTCTCATTTAATGAGATTGTCGTCAGTGCGATCATCGGCAGCGGGTATGCCGCTGCGGGTGCCGGTGGTGGCGTCAGCGCCCGCAAAATGGGCTACACTGTCCTCGCATGGATTCTGTCACTCGCCGGCGCACTCGCCATCGGCTACGGTGGCTACCTCGCCGTGCGAGTCGTCGTCGGCGGGTAACAGCCTAAGAGACGAGCCGTTGGGCACCACAGCGCGAACCGAACGCGCTTTACCGATCCAACAGTCAGTGCCGATATGAACGATTCGACGGGCACAGATACCCAAACCCCACCGTTGCACTGGCGCTGGGACGCCTCCACCTCGCGGCTCGTTCGGGTCCTCTGGGCCCTCGGCGTCGGCGCATTTCTCGCTGCTATCGTCCTTATCGTGTTCGCCCGCCTGTTCGCCCTGAGCGGCGAAATTGGAGTCGGACAGTCAGTGCTTATCGGCGGCCTCCTCGCCATCGGCGTCACCGTCCTCGCCCTTGCCGTCGCCGGCCGCACCGGCGACCGCCTCGAGAGTCTCAGCCGACGACTCCCCCTCGTTGACGCCGACAGCAGTGGTGCTGACTTAGAGCGCGCGCTTGACGTGGCAATCGGGGCGGTTGTAATGAGTCTCCTTATTCTCGTTCTCGCCCGCGGCGTCGGCGGTGGGGTCGGACAGGGAGCGGCAGCGATTACGGTCCCGCTCGGGCTGGTTGCGCTCGTGACTGCCGTCTTTCTGAGTTCGACGGGTGCACTCGACACCAGCCAAAAGGTACTCTATCTGTACGAACCGGAGGACGCAATCGATCTCACAACACTCGACGGCGTCCGCGTTCGGACAATACAAAACGTCGCGCTGGTCACGCTCAGCTACGATCAGTCCGACGGCGTGTACATCCCCGGTCCGCGACGGCTCGTCGTTCCCGTTTCAATCGCAGACGAACTCGAGTCGCTCGTCGGCCCATCCTGAAACGGGGGGTGAAAATACTGTTCACTCCTCTGACTCGGAGTCGGACGCGACCGCCCCATCCTCGAGTTTCCGCAACCGCGCCTTCATAATGCGGGTATTTTCGACTTCCTCAACTGTGATCCGGACGCCCTCATAGGTGAGCTCCTCGCCCTGCTCGACGAGTCGGCCGGCCCGGTTGAAAATAAACCCAGCAATGGTCTCGAACTCCTCACCTTCGGGCAACTCGATCCCGAGAGATTCATTGACGTCTTCGATGTTAACCTCGCCGCGGACGAGCACGGTGTTGTCATCGATTTCCTCAATCGGCTCATCTTCCCCGCCTTCTAAGATTTCCCCGACGATTTCCTCGATCATATCCTCCATCGTCACCAGCCCCTCGGTCGTGCCGAACTCATCGATGACGATGACCATCCGCATGCGGTTTTTCCGCATCTCCGCGAGCAGTTCGTCGACGTTTTTCGACTCGGGAACGTGTAACGTCGGTTGGATCAAGTCCGCCAACTCGAGGTCTTGGCTCTCGCCGTAGTTCAGATCCCGAACGAGATCTCGAATATGAACGATCCCCTGTACGTTGTCGAGGCTTCCTTCATAGACCGGAATGCGGGCGTGACCGCTGTGTATCGAGGTTTCGATCGCCTCGTCGATCGTCGACTCCTTTGGGATGCCAGTCATATCCAGCCGCGGTGTCATAACTTCCTTGACAATCGTATTGTTGAATCGGAAGATGCGGCTGAGCATCTCGTGTTCTTCTTCTTCTAACACGCCCTCGCGCTCGCCCGACTCAATCATCTCCTGGATCTCACTGCGGGTCACGTAAGGCGTCTCAATGGCCCCTGTCGATCCGGTGAGACGGTTGACCTGCCGGGTGAGGTAATCGAAGATAATAATAAGTGGGAACAGCAGGTACTCCGTCGCTTTCAGCGGCTTGGAGATACGAACAGCCCACGATTCGGTGTTCTCGACGGCGTAGGATTTCGGAACGCTTTCACCGAACAGAAGCACGAGAGCGGTGATCCCAAAGGTAGCCAACACCACGCCGATTAGGCCACCGAAGTAAATCGAGAGAATCGCCGTCGCAATCGAGGACATGGCGATGTTGACGATGTTGTTACCGACCAGAATCGTCACCAACAGCCGATGAGGGTCATCCTTGAGTGCCTTGACTAACGGGGCACCCTCGACACCCTCCTCGACCATCCCCTCGAGGCGGTGTTTCGGCAGGTTGAACATTGCAATCTCCGAGGAGGAAAAAAATCCCGAGAGACCAATAAGTATCGCGACCGCGAGCACACCGAGGGTCGTGATGGTCCCCTGCTCAATTTCGAGCCCCACAAATGGAAGCTCGTACGTGACCAGCAGGATATCGACGGGCGAAAGCTGCGCCATTAACTGCCTGACGTTGACACTCGGGCCGATTAACGCTTTCTTTGTCTACGAGGGGCAGATAGCCCCAAAGCGTTTAGCCGCGACAGTCCCTAAAAGCGGTATGACCACGGGTATAGGGCCGAATGCGGCCACAGAGAGCGAAATGGGCAGTCAGCAACTCACCTTCTACCGACTGCAAGGCTGTCCGTACTGTGAACGCGTCACTCGTCTTCTCGAGCGCTATGACCTCTCCTATCGCTCGCGGTTCGTCGAACCGCTTCACTCCCAGCGAAACGTCGTCAAACGCGTGGCTGGCGTCCGAACCGTTCCCGTTATTGTGGATCAGACGACCGGCGTCACGATGGCCGAAAGCGGAAATATTGTGACGTATCTCGAGCGCATGTATGGAGAGGAATCTGCGGCCGAGTCCGAGTCCCATCTTGCAGGAGTTGAAACGGCGAGTGATAGTGAGGGTGAAAGCGAAGTCGAAGTTGAAGCCGGAACTAAAACCGGAGGCACAAACTAATGGCTGACTTCGACTTCGAAGTCGTCGACCTCGGCCCCACGGACCTTCCCGAACCGGGCACGAAAGCACCCGACTTCACCAGACCGCTCGTCACCGACGAGTACTGGGAGGACCGCTCGCTTTCTGAGGTTCTTGGGGGAGACCACGCAGACAGCGGCGACAGCATCGGAGACCACGCAGACGACAGCAACCAAAACACCCCACTCATCCTCGTCTGCTACCCAATGAACGGCTCCTTTCTCGCCCGCTACATCTGGGACGAAATAGCCGAGCGCGACTGGAGCGACACCGCATCGGTCGTCGGCCTCACCATCTCGACACCCTACGACCACAAATCGTTCATCCGTGACCGCGGCCTCGAGGTCCCGCTCTTTAGCGATCCAACCAACGCAGTCGCCAAAGCGTACGGCATCGTCCACGAGTTAGACGGCATGAGCGGCGTTAGCGAACCACGACCCGCCGTCTTCGTCCTCGAGTCGGATCGGACCGTGCGGTATGCGTGGGCGGCCACCCAATGGCCGGATTTCCCCGACTACGACGCAGTCGAAGCGGCCCTCGAGGGCGGACGATACGAAAAATAACATCGGACCCGACCGGTTCGGCCTCGGGCACAAAGCCACACGCGCCGGCGCGCGAGCGTCACACACAAAGACCGCAGACTTTTCTCACCCGACTCCAACACCTACACAATGAGCCTCACCGACGCCGCCGCCGCAATCCAAGCCGGTGAGCCCGTCGTCTATCCAACCGAGACGGTGTACGGTCTTGGCGCTGACGCCCTCGAGTCAGCAGCCGTCGAACGCGTCTTTACCCTCAAAGGCCGCGACCGCTCGAAGCCGATTTCGATGGCCGTTCCGTCAGTGCCGGCGGCCCTCGAGTACGTTCGCGCAAGCGACCGCGAACGCCAGTTTATGGCAGCCTTTCTCCCGGGGCCGGTGACGGTGCTTTGTCGCCGTCGACGGGAAGTTCCCGACATCCTCACCGCCGGTGGCGACCGGGTTGGCGTCCGGGTTCCGGACCACGACCTCGCGCTTGCGCTCTGTGAGCGCGCCGGCACGCCGATTACGGCGACGAGTGCGAACCGAAGCGGCCGGCCGAGCGCCCGTCACGTCGACGATCTCGATCCCGAAATCCGGACTGGTGTGGCGGCCGTACTGGCCGAAGAGGGTGAGAAGCCACTCCAGGGAGCCGAAAGCACCGTTGTCGATGTGGATTCGAAGACGATCCACCGACGGGGTGCGATGGCCGACGCAATCGAGGCGTGGCTTGCAGACCACTGAGTCGCTGAGTCGCTGAGTGAAGACATAATCGTCCCGTCCCGTCCCGTCCCGTTATAGGCAGATCCATCGGTCCGCTCACAACCCGAGCAACGACCGAAGCGTCCGCGTGCGTACACCACACTGATCGGCATACTCACACGCCTCACATTTTGCGCGGTTATCGACCCGCGCCGGCGGCCCATCCATCTCCTCGACAGTGCGGAGCGCGCGACGGAACTGAGCCTTTCGGCGGGTTGTCAGCTCGAGGCGACGGATCACGCCGTAGGCCGGATACTCGAGGTAGGCGTGGTCGACCGGTGTCTGGGCCTCCCACGCCAACGCTTTGGCGGCTCCAACGGCGTGAACCGACTGGGGCTTCCAGACGCCGGTCTCCGGTGGTCGGCCACTCGAGATAAGCGACGGTGCGAGCGGCTCAGTCAAGCGTTTATGCACGATGCCGTGACAGCGCCGCCCTCGAACATATACGTCCCGGTCGACACGGGGATCACAATCGGAGACCCGCTCGCGGTGGGAGGCCGCTGCAAGCCGCTCCTGGAAGGAGGCGGGGTTGACCGCAATCGGTTTCGATACAAGTGCCTCCGGTGGGCACTCGAGTACCGACTCGTACCGAAAGGCGAGGTCGCGGACGGCCTGTACTGACGGTGGTGGTTCGCGTTCGCGGTCGTCGTCGCGACGTTCGTAGTACTGTTTTCGCGGGCAGTAGGCGGCCGTTCGGAGGGCGCTAAAGGCCGGTCCAGGTGGCTCGGCGGTGTCCGATGACGAGTGAGATGAAGACGGAGGCGGAGACACAAACCGTCTGGCTGCCCGATCATATAAAAACGTTCACCCACAAACTCACATTCAGAACGAGACGTCAGTTTCCATCCCCTCGGTCGCGTCCTCGAGTCCGTCTTCACGGACGTCTTGAGCCATTCGCATCGAGAGGTCAGAGCCACCCAGAATGCTGTCAAACTCATCCCGATAGCGGTCGTTGGCCGCCCGTGACTCGTCTCTGGCCTCGGCGATATGGCGGTAGCGCTGGATCGTTGACTCCTCGAGATCGTACGCCTCTGCGAGTGCCGCATCGTCGTCACTGTCACGGATCGCGGCGAGATCAACTCCATCAGCTTCGTCCTGGTCGATGAGGTGCAAGGCCATTCGTGCCTCGAAGATGGCCGACTCCTCGACCCCTAACTCCGCTGCGATATCGGCGTCCGTTTGCTCCTCGTAGAACGCTTTTGCAATCGATAGGAGTTCTTCGTCATCGACCTCGAGGGAGGACTCGAACCCGTAGCGGTCGCGCATTTGGTCGATCAGTTTGGTGAGCCGTTGGTCGACGCTCTGTTCGTCCTGGTCGGTCAGTGAGCCGCGGGTGTCCTCTTGGGATTCGGTTATGGTCTCCTCGTCGGTGACGCTCGTGAAGATGTCTCGGAGTTCCGCCGTTTTTTCGTTCATAAGTCGACACTGCCGACGGGCGAGTACAAAAGCCTGTTGCCGACGCCACGGTGGCATCCCTTTCGATAGGAGAGCGACACGACACACAGACGAGGTGTTTTTGTCCATGCCAACGAACGCTAAGGTATGGATCTTACTCACCGCCCGCGGCGCCTCCGCACGGACGGCGTTCGCCCGCTCGTTAGCGAAACAAGCCTCGAGCCGACGGATTTCATCGCCCCCGTCTTCATCGACGCAACAACTGAAGAGCGGATTCCGATCAGTTCGATGCCCGGCCACGAACGGGTGCCGCTGTCGGAGGCCGTCCCCCGCGTCGAGGAAGTCCTCGAGACGGGCGTCAAGGCCGTAATGCTCTTTGGGATTCCCCACTCGAAAGACAGCGAAGGGACACGGGCCTGGGCAGAAGACGGCGTTATTCAGGAGGCCTGCCGACAGATCAGCGCCGAAACCGACGCCTACGTCATTACCGACGTCTGTCTCTGTGAGTACACCGACCACGGCCACTGTGGCCCGCTCGAGGCTGGGCTTCGAGGAGACGCGACGGCAGACGAGCGTGCCGAGGGCGACCACGAACACGAACACGAACACGAACACGAACACCTCCCCGGCCACAATCACAACTGCTCGCTAACCGTCGACAACGACGCGACGCTTGCCAGTTTGGAGAAAATCGCGGTCTCCCACGCTGAAGCCGGTGCGGACATGGTTGCCCCAAGTGGGATGATGGACGGGATGGTCGGGGCGATTCGAGGCGCACTCGACGAAGCCGGCTACAAACACATTTCCGTGATGAGCTATGCCGCCAAATACGAGAGTGCCTTCTATGGACCCTTCAGGGAGGCCGCCGACGGCGCACCATCGTTTGGCAACCGCCGACATTATCAGATGGACCCAGCTAACGCCCGCGAAGCGATTCGCGAGGTGCGTCTCGACGCCGAACAGGGCGCAGACATTCTAATGGTCAAACCCGCCCTCCCCTATCTGGATATCGTTCGGGACCTCCGCCAGGAGTTTCCCCATCCAATCGCCGCCTACAACGTCTCCGGCGAGTACGCCATGCTCCACGCCGCAAGCGAAAAAGGGTGGCTCGACCTCGAGGCCGTCGCCTACGAGTCACTGCTGTCAATCAAGCGGGCGGGTGCAGACCTTATTCTGACGTACTTTGCCGAGGAAATCGCAAAACAGCTTTGAGGAGGAGTGGACTGAAGGCCCACTCAAATCGAGCGAAAGTCAGTGTCCGCCGAAGATATTCACCGATACTAATAACAGACCACAGACGAATCCCAAACATGGAGCCACGATTACGATTCGCCGGTAATCGAGGATCAAAAAATACAGAGACAATTCATGAACGACAATTCACAGCAGATGGACAATTGTACAGATCCGAGCCAGCCGCTACGAACGGATGGCGGTGAGGAGACCGACGACCGGGAACTGAAAATGGTGATGGCGATCGTTCGCCCGGATCGCCTCGGAGCAGTAAAGAAGGCGCTTGCAGAGGTCGGCGCACCCTCACTAACCGTCACGAACGTCTCCGGTCGTGGCTCCCAACCCGCTGAAAAAGGCCAGTGGCGCGGCGAGGAGTACGTCGTTGACCTCCACCAAAAAGTGAAAATCGAGTGTGTCGTCGCGGACATCCCAGCCGAAGAGGTCGTTAACGCGATTCGCGATGCCGCCAACACTGGAGAGCCAGGCGACGGGAAGATTTTCGTGATCCCGATTGAAGATGCCTACCAAGTCCGAACCGGAAACACTGGACCCGACGCCGTCTAGGAACCCGCCAAGCCTGACTGTGCGAGTTGAATCCAACTGCAATCGGTTCGACTCGCAAGTCGACGCTCGAGGCGGTACTAGTCCATTCAAGCGCCAGACTTGCTATTTGTCACTGTTTTACCTGCAATCTGTCCGCTAGTTACGGCACCTCCCGGCAATACAACCGTCGGCGCCAGCAGAGCAGAAGGGTATCGGACCGAACAAACGTCCACCTGACAACGTTCCGAACAAGCCGGTGGTAAAATCTACCGCGCGCAAGCATACGGACCCCGAATAGTGGAGCCAAAGAGCCTCAAGGGGGACCGTTTTGGGAATAGGGTGGCGGTCAAACGTCCAATATATAACCAGAGACGAGAAATCACTGGCAAATGAATGCCCTTATATTACCTTAGGGCACCTATATTTCGAGTCGTTTCGAAGTATTTTCCTAATTTTCCTTCGAATGCCAACGCTAACCCTTATATACAGCAGTGCCCTGCCAATCGAACGTAAATCAGACACACACCTATGAGTTTAGATTCACAATCAGTGGACGAACGTCTACTTGAACGCGATTTCAGTACCAGTATCGAAACGGTGACCAACGAATGACCGAAGCAATCCTTCTCGAGGCGACAGCCGCAGACCTCGAGCAACTGGCCACCGGGATGAACCTGATGTGGGCGTTGACCGTCACGTTCCTCATCTTCTTCATGCACGCGGGCTTCGCCATGCTCGAGGCCGGGCAAGTTCGCTCGAAGAACGTCGCAAACCAGCTGACGAAGAATATGCTCACGTGGGCGGTTGGCATTTTCGTCTTCTTCATCGTCGGGATGGGGATTTCGAACAACTTCGGTGCGGCTCTCGGGGGTGGCGATGGTGGTCCGTTGACGATGTTCGGCGAGACCTCCTTTGATTGGGCAATGTGGCTGTTCAGTGCGGTGTTCGCAATGACCGCCGCAACGATTGTCTCCGGTGCGGTCGCCGGACGCGCAAAACTCCGCGCATACGTCACCTACACGTTCCTGCTGGCTGCGGTCATCTACCCGGTCGTTGCAGGGATGGTCTGGTACGCAGGCGAGGGAGGGACTCCAATCCTCGCCAGTCTCGGCTTCGCTGACTTCGCCGGCGGGATGGTTGTCCACGGCGTCGGTGGTGTTGCTGGCCTCACCGCTGCGTGGATCATCGGATCCCGCATCGACAAGTACAACGACGACGGCAGCTCGAACGTCATCCCCGGTCACTCGATGACGTTCGCCGTCCTTGGTACGCTCATCCTCTGTTTCGGTTGGTTCGGCTTCAACGTCGGGACGGCCGCAACGGTCATCGACCCCGGCACGTTCGAACTCGCTGACTTCGACTACGTCGGCCGCGTTGCCATGGTCACCGCCCTCGGCATGGGGCTGGGTGCCCTCGGTGCCTCGGTCGTCTCCCTGCAGATGAACGGGAAAGTTGACACCCTCTACGTCGCAAACGGCATGCTCGCCGGCCTCGTCGGCGTCACGGGTCCAACCGACCTCATCACTCCGATGGGCGCAATCGCGATCGGCTTCCTCGCCGGTGCCCAGCTCCCAATCGTTTTCAACTTCGTCGAAAAGACGCTCAAAATCGACGACGTCTGTGCCGTCTTCCCCGTTCACGGAAGTGCCGGCATGCTCGGCCTCATCCTGTTCCCACTTTGGTCCCTCGAGGGAACGCAGATCGGTGGCGGCCTCATCGCCGGTGGCATTTTGAGCATCGAAGCGGGCGCGTTCGCCCCACAGATCATCGGTGTCGTAGTCATCACCGTCTGGACGGTCCTCGCGACGGCAATCGTCTGGGGCGGCCTCAAAGCAATGGGCCAGGCTCGAGTCACGCCTGAACACGAGCGTGACGGACTCGACGTTACCGAACACGGCGTCGACACCTACCCAGAATTCGGCGGTCCGGATCTTGCGACCGATGGTGGGCAATACCGAACCGACGGCGGCGACATTCGCACCGACGGCGGCGAGGAACTCGTCGACGACAGCCAACTCCGAACCGACGGTGGCGAAGACCGCGAGATCAAAATGGTCACCGCAATCGTCCGTCCGGATCGTCTGAGTGCGATCAAGCAGTCGCTTGCTGAGACGGGTGCGCCGTCACTCACCGTCACGAACGTCTCCGGCCGTGGCTCCCAGCCAGCGAAGAAAGGCCAGTGGCGCGGTGAGGAGTACACCGTCGATCTCCACCAGAAGATCAAAATCGAGTGCGTCATTGCCGACATCCCAGCCGAGGATGTCGTCGATGCGATCCGTGACGCCGCCAACACCGGCGAACCCGGTGACGGGAAGATCTTCGTCCTCCCTGTCGAGGACGCCTGTCAGGTCCGAACCGGAAACACCGGTCCTGACGCGGTCTGAGGACGTACGCACGTCCGTATCTGTATCCGTACCGGTATTCGAATCACACACAGAATCAAAACGAAGCAGTTCAATCAGCTTCTTCGGCGCGTTCGCGCCAACTTTTTTATTACCGACGAGCCACGACAACACCTCGGTACTACTTTGCCAACCGAGGCCAAACGCCCGAGCATGAACGAAGAACGCTCTCGAGAGTTGTACGACCGGGCGCTCTCAGTGCTCCCCGGCGGCGTCAACTCCGCAGTTCGCGCTGCTATCGAACCCTATCCGCCGTTCGTCAAACGGGGTGACGGCGGCCATATTATCGACGCCGACGGCAACCGCTCGATCGACTGGGTGATGGGTCTTGGCCCGCTCCTGTTGGGACACGACCTCCCAGAGAACGTCACAAGCGCAATCCAGCGCCACTCGAGTCAGGGACCGATGTACGGCATGCCAACCGAAATCGAGGTTGATCTAGCGGAGTTCGTCGTCCGCCACGTCCCAAGCGTCGAGAAGATTCGCTTCGTGAATTCGGGCACCGAAGCCACTGTGTCGGCCGTCAGACTGGCCCGTGGTGTCACCGGCCGCAACAAAATCGTCATCATGCAAGGCGGCTACCACGGTGCCCAAGAGTCAACGCTCGTCGAGGGCGATGCCGACCACACCAGGCCATCCTCGGCAGGGATCCCACACTCGTTTGCCGAGCACACGATTCCCGTCCCGTTCAACGACGAGGCGGCCGTCCGCGAGGCCTTCGAGAAACACGGCGACGACATCGCCGCCGTGATGACCGAACCCATCCTCGGCAACTACGGCATCGTCGCCCCCGTTTCCGGCTACCACGAATTCCTCCGGGAGATCACTCGAGAACACGACTCGCTGCTGATTTTCGACGAAGTTATCACCGGCTTCCGCGTCGGCGGTCTCGGCTGCGCCCAAAGCAGATTCGACGTGACACCCGACCTGACCACCTTCGGCAAAATCATCGGCGGCGGCTTTCCCGTCGGCGCAATCGGTGGCCGCGCCGAACTCATCGAGCACTTCGCCCCCTCCGGGGACGTGTTTCAGGCGGGCACCTTCTCCGGCCACCCCGTCACCATGGCTGCCGGGCTCGAGACGCTGCAGTTTGCCGCCGAAAACAACGTCTACGACCATATCAACGAGTTGGGCGACCGCCTCCGATCTGGCCTCACCGATATCGTCGCCGATCAAGCACCGAGTTACACCGTCACCGGGACCGCCGGCATGTTCAAAGTTATCTTCACGCGTGAGGGACCGAGCGATCTCGAGGGCCAATGTACCGGTGGCTGCCAGCAGAACCCCGACTGTCCGCGTTTTGAATACTGTCCGAAAACCGGTGGAGATGTCAAAGCCGCCGAAACCGACCGCTGGCGGCGGCTCTTCTGGGGGCGCATGCGCGAACAAGGCATCTTTTTGAGCCAAAATCAGTTTGAGTGCCAGTTCGTCAGTTACGCCCACACCGACGAGGATGTCGAGGAAACGCTCGAGGCGTACAAACACGCCCTCTGATGGCGACGATAGCGGAACGTAGCAGATTGATGTGACCACAGCGACAGCCGAACGGGGAGCGTCAACATCAACATCAGCGTCAGCGTCAGCACCAGCACCAGCGCCAATGGCGGAACCAAACGAAAACACAACCCAAGCCCAAGCCCAAGCCAAAATCCCAACCCCAAACAACCACCCGGGAAACCGAAACCGGTGGCTCCTAGAGCGTCTGCTCTTTTTGTTCCCACCTGTGATCGGTGTCGGGATCATCGGGGTGCTCCGGGAGGCCAATGTCGGCGTCGCGCTACTTGACCGGGGACTGGTGCTCCTGAGTACGACGGGCTACACGCTGCTTACAGTCGGCGTTACTGTCGTCGTGGTCGCCGACGCTTGGGCGATTCGTGCGAAGGCGAAGAACGAGAGCCCCGAGCGACGGCGAGGCCAAAATAACGGTCGGGGCCAGAGCCGGAGTCGGAATCGAAGCCAGAGCAAACGAACAGGGTGGCACCCAAACCCGGTGCTCTACGGCCTCGCCGCACTGGTATGGGCACCGGCAACGGGCATCCTCTATCTCTACCGTCGCCACCGCCACTATGGCACCCCAGCTGGCCGCTCGGAGTGGTGGGTCGTCATCGCGATTGCCCTCTGTGCAACGTTTGTTGGGACAGCAACCGCAACGATTGCCGTCGTGCTCGTCATGCCGACGCTCTTCGCAACCACCATGGCACTAATTGGGACGATCGCGTTCGGCGTCTTTCCGGTTGCGATCTATCAGGATGCGGCCTACGTCTGTGCCCAGAGCCAAGCGCAGTCAGACTCGAGGGGAAGTGAGGGGGCAAAACCGGAACTGGGGCCGGAACCTGAACCTGAACCGGGACCGGGACCGGGACCGGGACCGGCCCAAGAACCGACCCGCACCTGGACACCAAACCCGAGTACCTACCTCGGACTCGCCTTCTGTAGCCTGTTTCTACCACTCCTCCAGCCAGTTGTCGCTGCCTACTATTTGGGGCGGCGACGGGGCGCACTCGGCACTCCCTGACTTCCAGCCCGGAACGTGCGCTTTTCATACTCGAGGCACAGACTACCGGTATGAAATCACGCGGGAGCTTTAGGCTGGCGACACGCGGCTCGCGGCTCGCTCGGCGGCAAGCCGAGACCGTCGAGGCGCTGTTGACCGACCGACGGTACGATGTGGAACTCGTCACCGTCGAGACGACCGGCGACCAGATCCGAGACGAACTCATCCACCGACTGGGAAAAACCGGCGCCTTCGTCCGGGAACTCGACGAACGCGTCCTCGAGGGCGACCTCGACGGCGCAATCCACTCGATGAAGGACATGCCAACCGAACAACCCGAGGAACTGGTCACCGCCGCCGTCCCCGAACGCGGCCCGCCGGGTGATGTCCTTATCACGCCCGATGGCCGGGAACTCGAGGCGCTCGAACACGGGGCAGTCGTCGGCACCTCGAGTCTCCGCCGGCGTGCCCAACTGCTCTCGGCACGCCCGGACCTCACAATCGAACCCCTCCGAGGCAACATCGACACCCGCCTCGAGAAACTGCTCGCACCGACGCTCCAAGCCGAGTACGCCGCCCGCGGTGGCGAGCAGCTGAGCAGTTACAAACCATCGTATGACGACGACGTAGACGAAGACCCCGAGGAGTGGCTCGAAAACCGATCGGATCTCGAGCGAGCCGCACTCAGGCGCACCATCACCGAGGAGTACGATGCCATCGTCCTCGCCGCTGCCGGCCTCGAGCGCAGTGGACTGGCAAAGGAAGTCTCCTTCCAGGCGCTGCCGACGAAAACGTTCGTTCCCGCCCCCGGACAGGGTGCGTTGGCGGTGACAAGTCTCGACGACGGCACCGCTCGAGAATTGAACGAGGCACTCGACCACCCGCGGACACGCGTCGAGACAACCGTTGAGCGGACTCTCCTTGCAGAACTCGGGGGCGGTTGTATCGCTCCCATCGGCATTTACGCTGTCGTCCAAGGTGAACACGTCCATGCCCACGTACAGGTGTTCGACCGCGAGGGCCAACAAACGGTCACCGCCTCACAGGACCTCCCAATCGAGAACTATCTCGAGGCCGCCTGCGAGTTTGCCGCCTCGCTTGCCGACCGCGGCGCAGCCGAGTTGATAGCTGAGGCGCGTCGGGAAGACGATGAACCCAATATCGAGGAGTCACAAGGAGAGGAGGAGTGACGATGTCTGAGGACGGCACTGATCATACTGACACGGACACGGACACCGACACCGACACGGGCACCATCTACCTCGTCGGTAGCGGCCCCGGCGACCCCGAGCTACTTACCGTCAAAGCAGCCCGCTTGCTCGAGGACTGCGATATCGTTCTCCACGACAAGCTTCCGGGACCGAAAATAATCGACCAACTGCCGAGTGATGCCGAAGATGTCGGGAAACGTGCCGGCGGTGAACGTACCTCCCAGCAGGATATCAACGAACGACTGGTCGAGCTAGCAACGGCGGGCAAAGACGTCGTCCGCCTCAAAGGCGGCGACTCCTTCGTCTTCGGCCGGGGCGGCGAGGAAGCCGAATATCTGGCCGCTCACGGCGTCCCCTTCGAGGTCGTCCCCGGCGTCACCAGCGCCATCGCCGCCCCCGCCGTCGCCGGCATTCCGGTCACCCACCGCGACCATGCCTCCTCAGTCTCTTTTGTTACCGGCCACGAAGACCCGACAAAACCCGAGTCGACGGTCGACTGGCAGGGGCTGGCCGACACCGGCGGCACCATCGTCGTCCTGATGGGCGTCGGTCGACTCCCCGACTACACCGCAGCGCTGCTCGAGGCCGGCATGGCTCCCCAGACACCCGCCGCACTCGTCGAACGTGGAACATGGCCCGGCCAACAGGTCGCAACGGGGACCCTCGAGACCATCGTCGATGTTCGCGATGAGGCCGAGGTTTCCCCACCCGCCGTGACCGTCATCGGCGACGTGGCCGGAATCCGCGAGGCCGTCGTTGCGTTTCTCAGAAACGACTATTCGGCGCACAAAGCAGCTTCTGACCCACTCAAGGACACCCAAAACTCATGAACGTTGCCCTCTTTCGCCCGGACGACGAACGCCTCGCATCGGCCGTCGAACTGATCGACTCGCTTGGGGCGACGCCGATCCCAGATCCAATGCTCGCCGTCGACCCAACCGATGCCAGCCCGCGGACCGACGCCGAGTACGCGATTTTTACGAGCAAGACGGGCGTCGAGTTGGCTGCCACAGCAGGCTGGAAACCCGGTGAGACAACCATCTGTTCGATCGGCCCCCGAACCGCCGACGTACTTCGAGATCACGGCTACACCGTCGATATCGTTCCCGAGGCGTACACCTCAAGCGGGCTGGTCGAGACGCTCGCCGACCGCGTTGATGGGGCGAGAGTCGAAGTCGCTCGCAGCGACCACGGCAGTGACGTCCTCCTCGAAGGGCTCGAAGCCGCCGGCGCATACATCCACGAAACAGTCCTCTATCGACTCGTTCGACCCGAGGGAAGTGGTCGGTCAGTCGAACTCGCTGCAAACGGCGAGCTCGATGCAGCCTGTTTTACCTCCTCGCTGACTGCAGCACACTTTCTCGAAGCGAGCGAAGCGTTGGGTGTGCGGGCGGCCGCACTCGAGGGGCTTTCCGACGCAACGGTTGGGGTGATCGGCGAGCCAACGAACGAGACGGCAACCGCACTCGGCATCGATGTCGACCTCGTGGCAAGTGAGGCCACGTTCGAGACGCTGGCCTGTGAGACGGTCGAGGCGGCTGCGCCGACTTACCACGAGTAGCGTTTTGCAGCAAGGAGACACACTTGAAACGCAGTAAGACGACTGTACACCGAGCGTAGCCGCTTTCCGGGCAAGAAGCGTATAGCAGATCGAACCATAGCAATATAGTGAATACCGCGATATGAAATGGGGTCGGCGGTCGAATCAATAGCCCGTAAGAGCGTTCACGACTCACGAACCCGATCCGGGGCTTTATATTCGAAGCCAGCCCAAAACGGCTCAATGGTGTTTCCAGTCCCGGCTCTCGAGGGACGAGCACGGAGATGTGCCGACCGACTACAGGAGGCTGAGGGCGTCCTTCTCGCCTCACACATCGATGCCGACGGACTGACCAGCGCAGCAATTGCCGCAAGCGCCTTAGAGCGGGCGGAAATTCCGTTCGAAACGGTGTTCGAAAAGCAGCTCGATGAGGCCGCAATCGCCGGAATCGAGGCAACCGGCTACGACACCGTCCTCTTTACTGACTTCGGCAGCGGCCAGTTAGATGTTATCACCGAGTACGCAACGGGATCGTTTACCCCCATCATCGCAGACCATCATCAACCCGTCAGTGCAGCCGATTTTCCCGGCCCAACAACCGACGGCTACGCTGACCCGACCTACCACCTCAACCCCCTACTCGAGGGCATCAACGGTGCCGCCGAACTCTCCGGAGCGGGAGCGAGCTATCTCCTTGCACGTGCGCTCGAGCGGGGGGAAGGGGGCGGCGTTCACGACGATCGCAACAAGCGCGACAACCACGACGCTCACGGTAACCCTGACAACCGCGACAACTACGATAACCGCGACCTCGCCGCCCTCGCCGTCGTCGGTGCCGTCGGGGACATGCAAGCCTCAAGCGGCGAACTCCACGGTGCAAACGAGGACATCGTCACCGAGGGCGTCGAAGCCGGCGTCCTAGAGACCGGAACCGACCTCGCACTCTACGGCAAACAAACCCGCCCGTTGCCGAAACTCCTCGAGTACGCAACTGACGTACAGATACCGGGAATTTCGGGCAACGCACGCGGCGTCCATCGATTTCTCGAGGGGCTCGATATCGACCTCGAGACCGACGACGGGTCGTGGCGAACGTGGGCCGCACTTGACACCGAGGAAAAACAGATTCTGGCAAGTGCGTTGGTCAGACAGGCAGTCTCGAAAGGCGTTCCCGCCGGAAAGATCGACCGACTGGTCGCGACCAGCTACGTCCTCGCCGAAGAACCGGTTGGAAGCGAACTCCGGGATGCAAGCGAGTTCTCGACCCTGCTGAACGCAACCGCCCGCTACGACCGGGCCGACGTCGGTCTCGGCGTCTGCCTTGGCAACCGTGCGGGTGCACTCACGCAGGCCCGACAACTCCTCTCCGAACACCGACGAAACCTCTCGGAAGGAATCGAACTCGTAACCGAGGAGGGAGTTACCCACGAATCCCACATCCAATGGTTCCACGCCGGCGATCGGATTCGGGAGACAATCGTTGGCATCGTCGCCGGCATGGCCATGGGCAACGCCGGAATCAGTCGCGACCGACCGATTTTAGCGTTCGCCGACAAAAACGACGAGGAAGTGAAAGTGTCCGCTCGAGGAACTCACAGCCTCGTGCGAAACGGGCTCGACCTCTCAGCTGTCCTCGGCGAGGCCGCACGGAGTGTCGGCGGCGACGGCGGCGGCCACGACGTTGCAGCCGGTGCAACCGTTCCACGGGGGCAAGAGGAGGTGTTTCTCGAGGCGGCCGATCAGCTTGTTAGAGACCAACTCGAGTCTTGAATACGGGCGCACGTCTGAGCTACAGGGGAAGGATACTGTTCGACTTACTCTCAAGTTCAAGACTTTCAACCTAATTTTAGTTACTAATCACTTTGAGAAACAGTGCTACCGTAGCGAAATGAGTAGCACTAGATTTATATTAAGTGAATATGTAGTACGAATAATGTCATTATGGGGGAGGATCCGATCGACATGTACGAAGTCGCTTGAGGAAAGTTATATCGACCTCACGGCTATCGTCTTTCTCACGCTGACGACTATTGTTGTTACACAGACTCCGGTTATTAACGAGACGCCAATACGCCCAGTTGTTGGTCTCACGTTTATCCTCCTCGCGCCGGGATGGGCATTAGTTGCGTCCCTGTTTCCCCGCGCATCACGGACGATTGATTTCAATGATCTCCCTGATGGTCTTCCCTTTTCGGGAGATGAACTGCGAGATTTGGTGGCAGAAGAAACTGAACTGTCAACTGATATCTCGACTATATCGGGATCGCCGGATCCAAACCTCACTGGCGTCGAACGACTGGCAGTTTCAATTGGTGTCGGTGTTGCACTTGTCGCACTTGCTGGCGTTGCACTCAACTATACACCGTGGCCAATCGCTCTCGGTCCAGTTCTGGCAACTCTCAGTAGTATCACGCTTGTTTGTACGGCTGTCGGTGCCGTTCGCCGCTCTCGAGTCCCTGCGTTCGAACGGTTTCGGGTTCCCTTACACTCCTTGCGTAAGCACTCAAGTGAGTCGTGGACTGTGAAAAATCACGTGCTAAATGTTGCAGTCGTGTTAAGCGCACTCCTGTTGGTTGGTACGATGGCATTTACACTCACCGTTCCTGCTCCTGATGACCGTTTCACTAACTTTTGGGTCCTTACTGAGGATGAAACAGGAGACCTAACAGCAGGCAACTACACCGACGCGCTTGAAGCAGATGCAGAGAGAGACCTGGTCGTCGGCATTGAAAACAACGAATATGAAGACGTCCTCTACGTTGTTGTCGTCCAATTGCAAGCGATCGAACGAACAGACAACGGAATACATGTTGCTGACCGTCAGGAGATTGATCGGTTCAGACAGTATGTTGAGTCAAACGAAACGTGGCAGCAGAATCATGAGATCATACCGGAAAACGACGATGGAGAGGGTCGGATACAGTATCTTTTGTACAAAATCGAATCACCATACACCGACACTGTCCCTGACGAGCCAACAGCGGAAAACGCAGATAACGAACTTCATCTGTGGCTCAACAATGAACCCAATGATGACACACTCAGTGAAGATTAGTGCAGACTATGTTACAGAGGCCACGGTCTGATACCCCATTAAAAGAAGAAGGATTTATGAATTGGTGCTAAAAATAAGACTACATGGTGCTAAATATGAAGTGTTATAGTAAAGTTCTTAATTACAGACTCAAATATTGGCGTATGGTAAATCAAGATATTTCACTCTCTGATGAACTCTATAAACAACTCTCCGAGCGTGCTGATGCAACTGGTCACGAAAGCACGAATCAGTATGTTGTTTTTATTCTTGAAGAAGTAATTCATCAATTGGGGGATATTGAAACTGGTATTGATCAAGACGAGGTTGAGGGGCGGTTAAAAGCATTAGGTTACGTCGAATGAGCAACGTATTACTCGTTACAGCTGACAGCATTCGTGCAGATTATTGTGGATTTCTTAATGGTCCTGATACGACTCCATTCTTAAGTGATTTTGCTAATCGGTCTGTTGTTTATCAGAACGCTATAGCACCTGGGCCAAGGACACCGTCTTCTGTTCCAATATCAATGACCGGTGAACGGTTTCGGACCGCGGGCAACAACTCAAATCAGGACCGACTCGAGCGAATTGCGGACCACATCGCTCGATTCAACACGTTACCGGAAATGCTCTCTCGAGATGGATACACGACAGCTGCAGTGACGGCAAATCCGTGGACGACTGGTGTCACGGGCTTCGATGCTGTGTTTGATGAGTTCATAGAAATTGGGACCGGTCACGGCGATGCACCTGAACATACATCAACAGCTGGTAAATTAGCCAACTTTATAAAACAATGGCGTCAGAAAACCGATTGGTTTGCTCAGTGGCCAGCGTTTTATGACCAAATTATTGAATTAGTTGATAAGCTTCCAGAACCGTGGTTCATCTGGGTTTTTCTTCTCGACACACACAGCCCATATGTGGTGCCTCGAGAGGACCGTACTGAATCAAACATCATGACAATGTACTATAGTGCGATTCGGTATAATCTCGAAGTAATGCGCCGGACTGGTTCGCCCGATATTCCACCTCATCTTGACACATACCTCCAGGAAAGTTACCGTGACACCATCCGGTCTGTTGACCGATTTCTTGAATCTATTGTTGGTGACCTCCCAACAGATACGTCGTTAGTTTTTCATTCAGATCATGGAGAAGCGTTTGACGACAATGGCACGTATGGTCATCAAGAGGAATTGTATACAGAGAACGTGCATGTTCCACTTTTAGCGTATAATGGAATATACCAGGAGAACATCGCTGAGCCGACTTCAATCCAATCCGTTCCGGAAATGGTTTGTGACCTTGCATCTGAGACATTTAGTCCTAAACAATATAGCAGGGAATATGTATACTCCTCAACCGAGTTTGGGGATCAACGGTCTGTTAGAACAAAATCACACGCGGCCATTGCCCAAAATGACGAAGTGCAGGTCTTAAATCGAGAGGACAATACTGAAATAGAGATAGCGGTTAATAACGACGCATGGGAGTTATTCCAATCGCAGATTGAAGGCGAATTTAGAGCTGATGAGGAACGTGAGCGAATTGTTTTAGCAGCTAAAAATGGCAACTTTTAGTTTGTATATGTGAAGTTAGCAATCAATGCCATACATTATAGAAAATTAGCTTTGAGAATTCGACAACAAACGCCGATAAAACATCAAAACGAACTCTTATTCAAATGAACCAATTGCAGTGGACATATTTCTCTAACGAGAAAAGAGTTGTAAAAGGAATTGAATATATATTGCTGCAGTTTGACTTTGCTGAATCACTTTACTGGGAATACGTTCCAAAGGCCTACCACAGGTGGTACCAGCGCAAATATACTAATTTTCAATGTCCGTTTGACCCACTTGAGATATTATCTGTTAGTCCAGCTCAGATAAATCGGTTCACTGGACGCCAGAGTGCACCACTATGTCGTAAAAGTCTCGGAAAAATCAAGAGCGGTGACTGGGACCAGAAGGGAAAAGAAAACTGGTACAATACCAATCCAAACGACCCAAATGAAAAAGTATTTTCCGGCACCCATTTCTGTGGAACAACTTTCTATCAGTCGCTCAAGAGACGGTTTCATGAAAACGCAGACTGGGAATCAACGGACCTATATAAAATATTACGGCGTAACTTGGATGATTGGGCTGCACTTCGTGGTTACAAAACCGAATCAGAATTGATTGACCGTTTAAAGAAAATTGACACGATGTATCTAAAAATTAAACAGGACGGATACAAAAGACAAAAAGATCTTACTAAGTCCCAGCCAAATTTCAATGAAATCGGTTTTTTAGGCCAACTTACTAATGAAGTGTGCGTTGATGTTAGTCGGGATGGAGAGTTTCTTTTTGTCGATGGAAAACATCGACTCGCAATCGCTAAAATCCTCGATCTTGAATCAATACCTGTGGTGGTCTTGACCCGTCACAGTGAGTGGATGGACACACGTGACAGGCTGTATCAGTTGGGAAAAGACAGTAACCATCCCGACTTAAAAAAGTGTTAGACTGAGTTGAATACAAGTATATGTGCCAGCGAAAAGCTTAATACCAAATGCCAATCTTCTAAATTAGAGCTGAAGATAGATGACTGATTATCATGATTACCATACCCCCAAAAGAGGGGAACGAGACTGGCATAAATTATTAAACGAGAATTTTAATAAACTGGATACTGACGTGGAAATACGAGATAGAGAAGATGCCCTCTCGACATACGACCCGAAAGCCGGAGCAAAATTTCTTGCCACCGATTCAGGTCGTGTTTACTTAGGAACTGATACTGAGTGGCAAGAGTTTACGTCCACCAATGAACAGCAAGGGTTTGAAACTGTTTCATACGGAGCAAGAAATGGAACCGATGCTCTGATTGATATTGAGCCGTTTATCGATGCACTGCGAGAAGGATTTATTGTCGGTGTTACAAACGGTTACCAAGTCGTTATTGATCCAAGAAACTATTCCAGTGATTCAGACGCTTTTCAAGAGGCGAACGACAATCTTGTAGATAATCTTCCATCAGCAGGGGCTACTGGCTTCGTCTACTTTCCGGCGCTTTGCCCAGAGGGATCAAATTTTGAAATAAATAAGACGGTTGTTTTCGGCTCACCAACTGAGTCCGCTGCAATTCTTCCAAGAGGTTGGGGCTTTGTTGGCCGCCAATCTCCGTTGATTGAGTGTACAATCAATAATGGTGATCCGATGTTCCTTGTGGGGAGCAGGTACGAAGACGGAGGCTCAATGCAGGCACAGTGTGCTCAAATGGGTGGGTTCGCTGCGACGGCAAATGGGAATGATGCGGAGTTCCTCCGTCTTGAGAGTGTTATTTCTTTCACACTCACAAACACATATGCACGTCATTTTGATAACGACAACGCCAGTGGTGTGTACGTATTTAACGGAAGGTGTTTTAATAGTTATATAAATAACACCACATATGCCGCGTCGCAAATGTCCTGTCCTGGTGCAGATGTCTGGGCGCTACGCAATGAAGGTGGCAAAGAAGAAAATGCACCCAGTGAACTATTATTTGGGCCAGGAAACTCCTGCTATGCAAACCCTGACAAACCGTTCAACAATGGCCTTACCTGTGATGTTCAATCATCAAATATTGCATGGGGAGGACGGATTGAGGGCGCAGGGGGGGATGGCTTAGTTGCGTTTACTAGTGGGTCCGTTCATCTTACTGGGTATACAGAGTTGAATAGAGTAGAGTCGAAAGACGGGTCGCCGACTGATAAAGTGTATTTTAGTGGTTACGAGATCTCAATGAGTCCATCCATGCACGAGTCCTCTACAAACCGGACAGGAGGACATACAATCCATTTAGATGGTGCTTCGCGTGCGCGGATTATGCCTTGGCCGGATATTGAACACGATGGTGACGCGGTCCATTGTCCAGAAGACGGTGGTGGATCAAATCTAATCGTTGTTCCATATGAGTCGACGCTCAACGGCAGTTGTACCTACCCAGAACCAAGTTGGAGCAACACAGTATATCTGGATGGTTGGAAGCGGTTCCGAGAGGGAGTTACAGAAATTAAAGCTAATGAGGTCACCGAATTAAATAGATACGCGGGCGACCTCGGTACACAAGTTCGACTCGCCAACTTCTCAATTATTTCTGAACCGTCGGACGACACACGATTTCAACCAGTCTGGGGTTGGCGAGGAGAAAGCAACGGTGGTCAACAGTGGGTCGGTATCGAGGAAAGCGGTGGTGGGTCGTTTGAACTGTCTTGGGAACTACATAAAAGATAGTGTTACGAGAAGTTGATAACAGCTTGTTAAAAGTATAAATAAATGTTTTTTCTCGAGAATCCCAAATCGGAATATTCTTTATTCTTGGGGGATGTGATAGATATAATATGACTGATTCGGAAGTGTTTAAATTATATACATCGGTTGTTCTTTTTATTCTTTCAATTGGATTAGGAATGTCATGGTACTCCAGCCAATTATTTCCATGGATATATATTAGTGCATTCTTAGCTGTCGTCCTTATTCTGTCTGCGCAGTTTCAAACGAAAGTCGGTTGGCACTCAACTAGTTGGTCGTTAGCATTGTTTTGTTTAATAGGGGTCGTCTATCGTACTCCAATGATATTGTTTCCTGGTACACTCTCAGGGAACGACGCAGAGAAGTTTGCACTTTATGCACAGTTAACTCTAGTTTCTGGAGATTACACACTTCCGACACAAGACTTCTATGGAATTGCTGGTGGTTTTCATACATATATTGCACAGACTGCTGCGGTGAGTGGTATTAGCCCGGAGTCAGCGATGGTCACTGTCGGAATCCTCTTTGGCGTTTGGACCCCACTCGCTGCAGCGGCCTTCTGTACATTACTGATGGGACGTTCTCGTATGTCTGCACAGGCAGTTATTTGGGCTGGCTCGATTGCAGCTGTCGCAACACTATCAGTTCGAATGACGTATACACCGATAGCCCATGGGTTTGGGGTAATACTTTTATTGACATTTTTACTTGCGATAGTTAAAGAATTCTCGGTCCCGGACAGAAGTAGGACTGATTACTGGGTGGTTTTCTGTTTATTGCTAGGTGGAATGATGATTAGCCACAAGCTGCCGGTTCTAATGGCTGCGGCAATTGTAAGCGGTATTTGGTTAGTGACACGATCTTTATCAACTAAAATACTATCTGTATCAAACATTAGTCATCCGTCAATAGCTGTGCCGCTCATTACGATTTTAGCTATGGTTCTCCAACAGACTATAATAACCTCATTTATTTCTGAGGCGATTTTTCGGACTGAGACAACTGCGGAGTCTGGTTTTGAATATCCTGAACGAATTGGCTCAGATCCAGCAGCCGCAGTTGCTCCTGATATTGGGTACCTCACTATCTTTGAGTCCCATATGCATGCACCTGTGACGTTAGCGGTTGCTGGGGTTTGCTGGATTTTAGTTGCATGGTTTCTTGTTGTTCGAAGTGACGAAAACAGGGCTGGAACAATGGCAATATTATGTACAATAGCATTTTTCACTTCTATTGTACTCTTTTCGTTAGCTGGAGCCACTATCGGTGATGCTCCCCATCCGCTTCGTTTCCAGGTTTATCAAGAGGTACTATTGGCTGCATTAATTGGTGTTGGGTTTGTTATTGTTAGTAAAAAGAAGGTTTTTCCAAACCTTCCAAAACAAATCAATGTGTCTGCTATTTTATTTGTTGTCCTCATAGTTGTTCTTTCGTTCCACGCATTTGCAAGCGTAGCCTCTCCTGACTATCCCGGACAACAGCGAGACTATTTAACAGAAGGGGAGATGTCCACAAAAGAATTTACCGTTGATTATGTTGATGGACCAGTCCAAACCGATAATCGATTAATGCGTGAGACTCCGTATCGAGAGGAAGTCGTGAGTAAGACATCGCCATGGCTCCGTCTCGGTGGAGCACCAATTGGAACACAATTTCAAAGCAATAATATCGAACTGGCTGAGGGAGTTGCTGTAGAGGAGGCAGAAACACTTCTATACCGTTCTGGAGAACAGACATATGAGACAGGGGCGACATATCGAGACTTTCGATACGTATTGGAATGGGACGTTGAGACTACTGCTGATGAGCGCCATAATCGAATTCAGGACAACGGTGCTAGTCTTGTTTATCAGGATCCAAGTATTTAATGAAAGATAACACAGTTAGATTTAAAGGTTGGTTATGATAATGAAATAGTATTTCAAGAACTTTAAGTTCAAGAGGATAGTTGATAAACCATGATGCAGAAGTATGAGAAATTTAAGAATATCGTAGAGCGAGATGGACTTCCACGCGCATTCCGTGTTAGCATTGATCAACTCCATCGAAATTATCTCGCAAAGCAGTTGGTTTCACTCCAATACAGGCGTCACAGGCTAACTACCAGTCTTTCCGCTGTCTCTAACCCGTTTAAATTGATTTGGGTTTCGCCAGCAACTATACAGTATATTACGGATGTTGATTACCCAAACGAGTCTGTGCTTGATCCTTCAGACAAGGTTTATTGTAAGGCGGTTCCCGAAACAAGCAAGTTTCACCGATACGTTGAGCGTGGTTCGTTTGAGCCATATCGTGATCTTGGGCGTATTGTCGATGGAACATGGGATACCGAACGAACGAGGTTTGATGAGTTGTACGTGTTCCAGTCAATGAAAAATCATTTCGAATCAAACATACCGTGGAAAGATACATTATATTTTGAGATGATGGCTGAACGAATTGAGAACGGATATCCACAGCGAGAGTGCACAACTCCCGAGCAGTACGCAGAACAGTGCAAATCGTTTGATTTACTGTATGAAGCAATGGAACAATACGGTTGTCTCCCAAAGCGGTTTATTACTGGCTCGTTTACTTTTGATGAGATTTGCGTGAATATTGGTCGTGAAGGCGGCTTATTTTTTAATACAGATGGCCATCACCGGTTATCAATTGCAAAAATTCTTGAGGTAGAACAGGTCCCTGTACTGGTATGCGCTCGTCACAAGGAATGGCAAAAAAAACGTGAACGCGTTGCAGTTGCCAGAGAGAATGAAACATTTTCGACCATCGAAAAAAAGTATCTCGAACATCCAGATATGCTAGACATTTTGAAAGAGACTTAGGAATGAACGGCCCTAATAAATCACCAGGTTGCGCCCCTTTTGGCAGAAATAATTTAGTAGAGCGAGAAACAAGGATATTAACCGTATATTCATCACAATATACGTCCAAAATTTCTTTGAGCAGGTTGAAAAGTTGTATTGACACTCCTTGTTACAACCTGTTCATTGCTCAAACTCGGATTTAGACGTTGACAAAGCTATCTACGGATAATAATATCACAAATAGCCCAGTTGCTGAAGTCGGTCCGTTGCTGCGGTAGTCACCCGTGATGTGCCAATATCACGTAGCCATGTTTCAATCCGTTCTGATTCGAGTTGATCAACTGTTTGAGGACGATCGATAATTGTTCTGGTGTCTGTAGAGTATTCGTACTTTACTCTTGTTACTGTATCCTGATTCCATGGTGACGTGTACTCAACCATTTGGTCGCCCACTACGATACCAACACGCCGAACAGCTATCGTGTCAACGTAATCATCATGGTATTTTTTTCGAAGTGACTTGACGTCCCACATTGGTCCATCTGCGACTACAATCACCTCATCATTGGCCATTAGCTCTGCAACAAAAGTGTTCGAATCATTGCATTTTTGTTCGAGAACTTTTGACACAGCACGTGCAACATCTACAAGTGAAATTGGTTGTTTAATTGTTTGACTAGTTTGTTCCCAACTTGCTGGAAGAGACACAAAAAGTGGAACATGAATCGCTCCAGGGTGGAGAGAGGAATGGTGTTCAACGGTCTCCTCTTCATAAAACAAGTGACCATGATCTCCAGTAATAATGACGAGTGCATCATCAAACTGGTCCGGAACGGCTGACTTGAACGTTTCGAGCAACCAATCTGTATAACGAATTTGCCCTTCAAATATTTCTTCTTGACGGTTATACACCGCTTGCCATGTCGGAAACTCACTAGTAACTTCCTCTGGGGGAGTATCGCTCGTTAATAAAACATCCTGACTATTGACGGCAGCTAACGCTTCTGACTCTTTTGGGTGAACCTCTATACTGAGTGGTTCAGCTCCTTCTGAGGGTGGCTGAGCATGATGAGGGTTATGGGGGTCGAGCAAATTAACGAAACTGAGTCGTGGGCGTTTTTTATCACTGGTTTTTTTAATGTAAGATACAAGATGATCAATAACTCGCCTTCCATTGTGTGGATAGGTGTTTGGTTTCGAATTGCGGAAATGGTGTGTAAAGCCGTAGAACAGGTTGAGACCGTTTCGAAGCCGATTCGGTCGCCTCACCCACTCTTGAGCAATCTGAGGAAGAGCAAAGAAATTAGCGCTATCCGTCACTTCTGTGGGTGAGAAGGGTGTCGCAAAGAGTTTGTAATTGATATCGCTATCGCAGTAGTCAATATAATGATGAAATCCTCGGGCTGGTCCAAACGTCGGATTCTCTGAAAAAAGTGATGTTCTGTATCCATGTTGTTTCGCAATCTTCGGCAACCGAGCTTGCGAACGAAATAATTCGTCATTGAGTTGAGTCTGTCTATGAGTAATTGGGTCAGAAATGTTATAGATTGAAGCATGTGATGATAGTGTCCATGTTCCTGACGAATAACATCGGCTTGCTGTTATATCTGAAACATCATTCGAGAAGGGCATTGTTTGTTTTCGGACATTTGCAGCCCGTAGACAGTCTCCTATTAGGAAGTAAATGTCTGGTGGCTTAGACATGTGGCAGTTATTTTCAATAAATGGCACACATATATATCTTTACATCATAATGATGCGTAATTAGGATAAATATTATATCGATAGATTCATATCCAATTGTGAAGAATTATTCTCGTATGACCCAGCCGATTGCCCTTTTTTCGGGTTCCAAGTCACTATTTAATGTCCTTCATGATGTCCGAAACATAGGCTGGATGCTTCAAGAGCTTGATATTCATCTTGTGACAACCAAACCCGATGAGTTTGGCTCATATGTTGATGAATATTTTGAAATCTATTCCTACGGCCACACCGGACGATTGTCTGAAATCAATACCCTTCGATCGTATCTCAGAGAAGAAAATCCACGAGCGGTTGTAACTGTTGTTGAACAACCACTGCACGCCACATCAGTAGTGTTTCTCTCAGAACGTTACGGCGTTCCGTTCACTTACCGGTATGCCAGTGACTTATTCAATCAGTTTCGCGTCGAGCGCAGTTGGAAGAAGCCCGCGCGCTTTATTTTCAACAACTGTCTAAGCCAACTCCCAGTCAGAAAGGCTGACAACTGTATTGCGCTTGGCCCAACTGCAAAAAAGCGGCTTATGGATCATGGAAAGACTTCGTCAGATATTTCAATCTTACCACCACCAATTGATGCTGATCGCTTCACCGTAGAGCACGAGGATCCCGACTGGGATATTCCTGAAGGCCGTTCTATCGCTCTGTTTGCGGGGCGGAGAACACGAATTAAAGGGATGGGTGATATGGACATTGCTATCCCCGAAATACTTGATCGGCGAGATGACATGCAGTTCGCCTTTGTTGGGAGCCATGGGCGGGATCCTGATGTTCCCTCGAGATATGAAGATCACATTACAATGGTTGGACGCGTCCCGTTGGGGACCATGCCAAAATACTTTCAGGCCGCTGATTTGCTTGTTCTTCCGAGTTATCACGAAGGTCTCCCTCGGGTCGTTCTTGAGGCGCTTGCAACTGGAATTCCCGTCGTTGTCCGTAACGTCGCCGATGCCGCATATGCAACAAACAACACCTTTGAAACCATCCAACAGTTCATCAATATGGTTGTTGAATATGAATTATTACCAGTTGATGACCCAACACCGTTTACACGTACGGAACTCAAAAATGAATATCTCGAATTCTTTTGTCAGCTTTGATATTATTTGGTGTTGGATTATAAATTAGGATTACCTATTCCGGCTTACCGGCTAGCTTAGTCAGCAGACAATTTTAGGTAGGCAGAGGGCCTAAAATTCGAAAGTTATTAGTTCTATATCAACAAAATTAAGCACTAATGAAAGGAAAGCCGCTTGTGAGCGTGATTATCCCTACATATCAACGGTCAAAATATTTAGAAGGAGCAATACAGACGGCGATCAACCAAGATTATAGTAATATTGAGGTTATAATTGTGAATGACGATACCAGTGATGAGCGCACTGTAAATATAATTGATACGTTCGCAAAGCAACATAATATAATAGGAATTCATAACGAAACACGTCAAGGATTATCACAAAGTCGTAATCAGGCTGCAGCACTCGCCAACGGAAAGTATATTTGTATTCTTGATGACGATGACCGATGGGAAAAAACAAAAGTCAGAAAGCAAGTTGCACTATTTGAGAAATTAGGTACTGAATTTGCATCGATCTACACTGGTGGACGGAAAATAAAGGCGGGAAAGGTCATTCAACGGTACACTCCTAGTGAGAGCCGTCGAGGTAGTGTTTGGCCAGATATTCTAGTGAGATGGGGAATGTCTCCTCACGCGAGTCACATGATTCGGTTATCAGCGTTTGAAGCCGTTGGAGGATTTGATACCGGGCTGAGCCACGGCGAAGACTGGGAACTCTCAATACGGTTAGCCAAGCAATACAAATTTGAAGCTATTGATGAGGATCTCACAATTCGGCATATACACGGAGACAATGTATCCAACAGTATCAATCATATCAACCAACGCCGTTCCATCTTTTCGCGACACTCAAAATCGATTGCCGCGCACGAGAACATATTTAATGAATTCTTTTCTCTATGGCATCAACGGTTGGGACGTTGGGCAATGGAAGATGGCCACTGGCGAGAGGGACTGAAACATGAGATGCTCTCTGCAATCTATGCACCGACGCCGGAACGGATACTTCGAACAGCTGTCGCATTTGGAGGCCCTCATAGCTATATATTAGCACAAAAGGTAAAAAATAAATTTAATAGCAATTGCTGATGGTTTCTTCTGTCGTTCTTTCTATACCATACAAATTTAAACTTTGGTAATAAATATTATTCTCCGAAGGCCAGGTTTAAGTCACAACTGAAAGAATATATAGTAACCGATGATATTTGACCGCCTCTTACACCGAATGACCTCGTTGTGGAAACAGGAAGGACCGGTATCTTTAGCGCGTTCTACTGTCCGTTTCTTGCGCGCTCATATTCGGATTATTGGAAGGGCGATATACTTGCGGCCATTAGCAGTCGCCGACTATTGGAAGTATAAATATAACTATCGGAAAGCAGCACCGAAACCGTATGAGACAATAACGATTAACCCTAACGATATTGAAAGGCTCCTTGTTCCCCATTTTTGGTCCCAGAATTCTCACTACTCAACTCATATTAAACCCGGAAATTGGGACCTTGAGGTTTCAGACGACGAAATTATGATATCTGGAGTTGCAGAAGGAATCGCTGAAAGGAAACTCATTTCGTTTGATAATTTCTTACTATATAATTCGGCAAAGGAAAGGTACAATAATGAAAAGCCATGGGAAGATACGAAATTGTACCACTGGCTTATGACCAATATGGACCTGTTGTGGTGGGACTATAATTCTCCAAAGCAAGTCGAACGATCATTATTAAAACTAGATCAGCTATATAATTCAATGCAAACAGAGGGTTATCTAACACAGAAGGAACTCTCCGGGCGCAACAGTCTTTTTGGATACTTTCGATCATCCCCAGCAATACATGAAGTCGCAGTTAATATTGGGAGAGATGGACAACTGATATTTGATGACGGACGCCATCGACTTGTCATAGCAAAGGTATTACAGCTTGATAAGATACCAGTTCGCGTTTTCGTCCGGCATAAGGACTGGCAAGAGCTACGAACAGAAGTTCGAACGGCGACATCGATCGATGATCTTAGTAAAAAAGCAAAAGAGAATCTTGATCATCCGGATATTCAACCACTTGTCCCAGACCACCTGCAGTAATTAGATGGGGTAAATTGATGTGCAGCGTTGGACGGTGGTGCAATAGTCTTCACAAGGAAACGATAAAATGAATTTGATGCGCCCAGTAATACGGCCGTCCCACCGAGTAACGATACGGTCACACAATTTTTCAAAGCTCTAAAGACGGACATAACAGCACTATTTGAACATTTTTTAGTTGTCGTTTCTCACTGATTTCCCTGTACTCGTTCCCGTTTGAGAGGACAAGAACTCATACGCCACCGAACTACTGAAAAGCCTCCCCCAAGACTTCGCAAAGATGTTAGTTGAGAAGTCCGCTTGGCTATTTAGAACATATGACGGTAATTACCCTAGAGTGCATAACAACACCTTGCCGTGGCGAACTTAGCCTCTGGTGTGGCCTTTCGAAGCGTTCGTCGAAATGTGACTCAAGCAACTTGGACGGGCCTCGCGGCGCGTCGGTCCGTCTCACAAACCGGCCACCGAATTGGTGACTGAGTACACCTCCCTGATCAGTCGCAACGCCGTCCCGCCGGCGGCTAGTTACCTTAGACTGCGACAGTTTCCTGTCTCTTAGCGTAGCAATGAATTTCCAGAGTTTAGATTCATCTCTTACTCGTCGATAACTTGTTGTCCAGCACCGGTTAGCGGCGAATGTTTTGTGCGGTACTGAGATTTTATATATGATATCAGGACATCAATCGTGTCCTGTCTCTAATGATTAAAGTCTCTGCAGTCATGTTGCTCACAAATTCCGATAATGGCTAACCAAAATAAGTTCGGACTTGCTTACAGCTATGTACTGGATAATAGTCGGCGAAACTTCTTATATTCAAGAACTCCGACGGCAATCGAGAGAACAAACCAAATTCCACCACCAAGTCCAATTACGGCAAACAGTGTAATCCATCCAGTAACGTATGTAGCCAGACTCATTACTACAGCAGACATGACAAGTGTTATAGACAAAATGCTAGCCATCTTCTTTATCAAATATGATTTACGTAGAGAAAATTCAGTATTTATTATATACACGCTGATAAGTGTATAAGACCCGTACGAAATGACTGTTGCAACTGCTGCCCCAACGACTCCAATCGTTGGAATTAAAACGATATTCAATAGTACATTTCCTATAGATGTGACCACTTTTGCAATGGCTCGATCACGGGCACGGCCCATAAAGTCAAGTGCTTTGCTAGTTATACCAGTTATCGAATGGCATAACGCATATAGACTCATTACCTGTACGACAATAACGGCTCCAAGATATTCAGGTCCAAAAACCAATCGTAGGAGTGGCTCTGCGATGAGGGCGATACCTGCCACAGCAGGAATATAAAACAATAACGTATTCTCCAACGCCTTTTCATACAATTTTGCCGCTTCATCAATATTCTGGTTCGCTTTTAATGATCCAAAGGTTGGTGAGATGGTAAAACCGAGGGCTTTTACGGGCATATCGACAAACGTTACAACCTGTTTACTTATCGCATAATACGCGACGGCAACCGGATTTAAAAAGAAGCCGACAAGAATAGTATCTAGATCCTTGTCTATTTTGTCAGCCGACTTCGTTGCAGTCAGTGGGAGTGAATACTCGAAGATGCGCCGCCTCAACCCGGGTTCAATGGTTCCACTCTTCTCATTTGAATTATAATAATATATGTATATTATCAGTAACCCTACAATCGTCACCAACGCACTGCTCAAAATATAACCAACAAAAGCGCCTATTGCTTCAAAGCCAAGTAAAACTAAACCAATGGCAAAGGCAAGTCGAGCAACCTTCTCAAGGGTAAACAACCCGGCTGACAGTTCGATTGCTTCATACCCTTGGAGAATGTTTCTGACGAAACTAACGAAGGTCCCGAATACAATATACAGGCTACCAAATAGTAGAAATGGAACGAGTGCTGGCTCTCCAATAAAACTTGCCAACAGGCGGTGAGAGAGAAAGAGTGCGACCGCTGTTACTACCACCGTTATAACATTAATTAAGAAGACACTAGCCAAGATATGAGGAACTTGCTTAGGGTTTGTTTCTTTGTACTCTGAGACGTATCGCGCCCCGGAATCAGCGATTCCGAGTTTACTAAAAAGTTTTACGAAAGCAAAGACAGAGAGTGCTAGCATCAGTAATCCATATGAACTTGGCTCCAGTAACCGTGCGAGTAAGATAGTAAGTGCTGTACTACACACAGTTTGAACAATACGCCCACTCAATTCGAATTTAAAACGATTTATTACTTTTTTACCCCCCTTCATATTTTATTGAAAGTTTGTTTCTGGTATTAGTGGCAACGTTTAAAATTGAGGTCCCGTAATCGCTCCGACAACGACACCGGTCAGATAGTCGATTGAGTCGGTTCCATCGAGCACCGAGAGGTCGTAGGCGTCTGCAAAAGCATCGTAGAACGACCGTCGGTCCCGAAGGTACTCAATCGACGGCACATCGTCTTTACGTTCCATTGATACTTCCGGTGGCACTCTCACGTAGAATTCGTAGTCCGGGTCCGGAAACACGTGTGAGTACCGTTTGTACCGGTCGATCGCCTCCTGTGGTGTCTCTAACACGTCCCCAGCGAGGTCCGTAAGCAGAGTGTCGTACACGTAGCGGTCGCAGATGACGAGGTCGTGGGTGTAGAGTTGGCGGAGAACGCGCCAAATGAACTGGGGCACGTAGTCAGCCATGACGACGCCTTCATACGCGTTTGCGAGCAGGTCATTTGAAAAGACGTTCTCCTTTTCAGATTGGTGATTCTCGTAGTCGTCTTCGATATCGCTGCTCGAAAAGACCGTTTGGCGACCAACGACAATCAACGGGTAGGTCAGTTTCGGGAGGTACCTGCCGTATACCTGTACCGCGTCGTACCCCTGTGCTTGAAGTTGGTCTACGACGTTGTTCGTCAGCGTCGATTTCCCCGCTCCGTCCAGTCCTGTCATACAGACAAGCGTTCCTCGTTTCATAGTTCGTTGTAGATTTCGACAACTCGGTCACCAATCGCCGACCATCCGTAGTCCGCCACTTTCCCTCGTGTGTCGACGTTCTCGAACTCGAGGTGACGCTCAGTGATGTCCTCAATGCTGTCGACGAACTGGAGTCCCGCCCCGGCTTCGAAGCAGTCGGTCAGTCCACCAAATTGGGTTGCGAGCACCGGGAGGTTACAGCCCATTGCCTCGAACACCGACAGCGGGACCTGTATGCTGTTTTCGCTATCGATCGTTGGGAACACGTAGACGTCAGCAGCGTTGTAGTAGTCTTCAATCCGTTCGACGTACTCCGTTCGGACGAGGCAGCCGGCTGACTGAAGCTCGGAGACGATGGCCGATTCAGGACCGGTTGACGGACTGCCGACGATCACCACGGTTCCGTACTTGTTGAGGTGTGTGAGTGCGCGAACGTTTCGACCCGCTTTACAGTGGCCGACGTGGAGGAACAGTCGCTCCGAGTGGGGGAGCCCGAGTTTCTCTCTGAGCGCCGCTTTTTCTGCCTGTGGAGAAAACTGCGCTAAGTCGACGCCACTTGGCACGAACGCTGTCTCGAAGCCGCTGGTCTCGAACTCCTGTTGGACCGATGTCGACTGAGCTAAGAGCCGGTCAGGTGCAAGGACCGGTGACAGGCGTTTCATGGTTGTTACCTGCAGTGGTTGGGTCGCTGTGGCGACCGTTTTTGCACCGTGTAGCGCCCCAATGAGCTTGAGGAGTGTGAGCCCCTGCGGTGTTGGGCCCGGAATAAGATGGACGACGTCGGCATCGGACGTAGCGACATGCTTCCAAAACTCCGCCGTCGCGGTTGCCCGGAGGTCGAGTAATGTGACGGTTTCGTGGGCCCCGATTGACTCATAGAGTTTGACGCTCGTGTTTTTCATTCCTTCATCGAGCTGTTCGCCGTGTTCACCGAGGAGTAAAACGTTCATGCAATCACCGTTCGATAGAGCTGTTCGTATTCGTCTGCGACAGCACTCCACCGGTGTTCGAGTGCCATCTCGCGGGCATTTTCTCCATACGTCTCGAGTGCTGAACCGTCCTGCAGATCTGCAAGCGTTTGTGCAAGGGCGGTTGCGTTACCCGGTTCGACGAGATTTCCGATCTCATTTTCCCTAACCACTGGCCGAAGCGTCGGAAAGTCAGTTGTGACGACCGGCGTTCCAGCCGCCGCTGCCTCGAGAATAACGAGTGGAAACATTTCTGCACCGCCCGTTGTCGAGGGGAGGACAAAGAGGTCAGCTGCTGTGAAGTACGTCGGTTTGGTTTCTTCGGAGACGTAGCCGGGGAACGTGACGCTCGAGGCAATGTCGTGGTCGTCAACAGCTCCCCGAAGTTGGGGTGTGAGGTCGCCACTGCCGGCGAGGACGAGGTGGGCATCTTCAACGATTGTGGTAAATTCCGCGAACGCGTCGACGAGCACATCGGGGCCTTTGCGCGGATGATGTGCTCCCAGATAGAGGATGAGAAACTCATCGGGATCAAATCCGAGTGCCGTTTTTGCTGACTGCGTCGAGCCGTTGTGGCTGAACGTCTCGACGTCAACGCCGTTTCGAATAGTCATTTCAGTGACAGGTGGTGAGTCAAGGACTCTCGATTCGGCTCGGTAGCCGGCAGAGGGTGTGACGACCGTTTCGGCGTGGCCAAACACTGTTTCCATGAGCACGCGCGTATAGAGGAAGAGTCCACCACGGCGAACAAGTCCGCCGTGTGGTTCGTAGTGTTCGCCGCCGTGGTGTGTAATGACGAACGGGAGTTCATCAAGGATTGATCGAGCGTAGGCGGCAAGCATCCCTGGCGGCGTGCTGTTGTGCCCGTGGACGATATCGAACTCCTCTTGGAGTCCGTCAAGCGGGATCGTCGGTGGAATCTGGGTCGTATTGATCGCCGTTACACTGGGTGATCGGTGAACGGTAACGCCGTTTTGGGTTTGTTCCTCATAAGAACGCCCTGCTGCAGAGGTAAAGACGTGAACGTCATGGCCATCGTCAGCGAGTGCCTCCGAGAGCTCCTTGGCGACCCGCTCTGCACCTGCACAGTAGTATTCTTCGACGCCCGCAGTCCCCTCAGGGTAGGGATACTGCGTGATGAACTGGGCGATCCGGAGGGTGTCTTCACCCATCGTCATCCCTCCATGTCGGAGGTATCGTGAACGTAGTGTTCACGCGTTTGTCGAGTCAGAAGCTCGCTCCCGATATGTGAGAGGCGTGTCGGTTGGGCCATCCGTGGCACCTGTGAGAAGCCAGATCGGACGAACGACTCGTTTCGGAACTTGCCGCCAATCGTCCGAAACGCTGTTTGGCGAGTGTACCGATAGGGCGTCTCGAAGTTCGCGGCGACGAAGGCCTTCCGCTCGAAGCCGTACGGTGGATACCGGTCAAGAACGGTATCGAGGTGGTCGGGCGTGTGCCCGTAAAACTCCGAGGCGAGGCGTTCAACGATCGTAAAGAACGCACGGCAGGCCGGTTCGATACTGTTCCGTTCAACTGTCCGGAAGAACTGCTCGAGTTCCCTGTCGGTGAACGACTCGAGTGCGTGTAATGCGGCGAAGAACTCCTTGAGAATAAACAGCTGTTCGGTGATCGAGTGAATAACGATCAGGGCAAGGTCGTCGGGTCTGGCAGCGACAGGGAGTGAGACACCGTTGACCTCGCGTTCGGTCACGCCGTGGCGCATCGTTTCTTTCTCGAAGTAGATCACCCGCTGCAGTGCGAACTCCGTCTGAATGTCGAGTTGAATATCCGTCCCTGGCGGTTCAACGTCGAACGTCGTCGGTGAGTCACCAGCAAAGAAGTAGCCGGCATCGACGAGTTGTCGTTTCAACGGCTCGAGTTCGCTTTCAAAGAGGATAATGTCAATATCTTTTGAATCGGCTGGGAACCCATAGGAGGATTTGACAACGGCATACTCGAGATCATCAGGAAAGTCAGCGGCAACAGCTTCTGCAGCCTGTGTGACTTCAGTTTGGTACTGTTGGCGGTTCTCCCATTGTGCCTCGAGGCCGTCTAAACTATCAGCTTGATTGAGTCTATCGACGTAGAGGGAGCCGACCTTGTTTTTTCTGGCGAGTCGATACAGTTCCATTGAGCTGACCGGCGTATCGGTTGTTTCTGCTCCCGGATAGCCGATAGTTTGCAGCAGATTATTCGTATTCATTTCTCTAATTGTTATTATTTCAGATATAGTAAACAGTGGTATAAATGTGTCGAAGTATCCACTAGTATCGATTATAATATATCTGTAGTTTTCAACCCGTGAGTGAGACGGTAGCCGAGCAGAAGGTGCTGTTGAGAGGCTACAAACGGCGATAACAACTAGTGACGCGTACGGGCGGGGGGGCGTTATTTCTCCCGATAGATAGAAATATGTAGTTGTCGACGGGAGAAACAATCAATGACGAAGCTCTCGGTGCTGCTCTGTACTGATTACCTGCCGCCAAGTGGTGGCGGCGTTGAACATGTCGTTGAAACACTTGCAAAGCGGTTAGACGAGTCCGGTGTTTCTGTTACTGTCTACGCGCTGAAAACGGCGGATGGCCCAGTTCCCCTTCGTGAGCACGATGGCATTAGGGTCATCGAGTCCGAAGCGATTGACCTGACGAGCATTATCGGGCTTCAGAGCGCTATCTCACCGCGTGCGCTCTATGACTTTCCGAAGGTATTGGGTGAATGTGATCCGGATATTGTCCACGTTCACAACCGATTTTTCTTTACGAGCATCCTCGCCCGTCTCTGTCGCCACTACACCGACAGCCCGCTGGTGACAACGCTCCACGTCGGTAGTATTGATCACGTTGACGGCATTGGCGGTCTTATGGCCAAAGGGTTCGAGACGACGGCGTCCCGGTCGCTCGTCGCTCACAGCGACCACGTCATCTGCGTGAGCAAATCCGTCACGGACGTGGCAACGGCTCTTGACGGGACCAACGTGAGTGTTGCAAGAAATGCCGTCGATATCGAAACATACCGGCCACAAACAGCGCCCGACAGCCCACTGACGTTGTTGTATGTTGGCCGACTCGTTCGAAACAACGGCCCACAAGATTTGATCGCTGCACTTCCGGCTGTCCTCGAGTCCAACACCGACGTTGTCGTCGAAATCGTTGGTAGTGGGCACATGAAAGACGATCTTCAGGAGGCCGTCAACGAAACTGGCTACGCAGATCGCATTACGATTCATGGCTACGTTGAGGACCTCATGGCGATGTACGACCGCGCGGATGTCTTTTGCCGACCGTCCTATTCAGAAGGGCTACCACTTACCTTACTCGAGTCGATGGCCTGTGGCGTGCCACCCGTTGTGACGCCGGTGGCTGGCGTTCCGGAAATTGTCACTGATGGCGAAAACGGGCGGCTGGTTCCGTGTGATGATCCAGCGACGTTAGCGACGGTGTTATCGGAACTGCTCGCCGACGCCGATGAGCGAGACCGAATCGCGACGAACGCCCGCAACGCGGTAGAACAAAACCACTCGTGGGATTACCGGTGTGATCAGGTGAGAGAAATATACGAGACCGTACTCCAATCAACGAACCGGTCACTCCTCTAGCCCCACTCGATAGTCCTCCTGAGCCATCTTGACTCCTCCTCACCGATCTGACTCGGGTGAAAGGCAACTTATATTGCAGGCTAGTACATTATGTATAAAATAAAGGTTGGTGTGAGTGGGGGAACGGAGACTGCTCGAGACACCGGCCGTGTCGCCTATGTCCACATACGTTCAATACACGTTACAGTCTACATTTGCACCGGAGGCAGAGTTACTACTGCTGGCAACGCGAACTGACGGGAAGGGAGCTGAGAGACTCGCTGAACTCATCGACGATTCACTCGACTGGTCGAAAATCGTCGAGCAGGCGTCCGCTCATGGCATTGGGACGCTCGTCTATCAATCGCTCGGGCCGTACAGTGGCGTTCCCGATGCGGTCCGTGAAGAACTGAACGCCCGGAGTCAACGAACGGCAACGCAGAACCTCCGATACACCCAGGAGTTGGTATCGGTACTCGAGGCGCTTACCGAGGCCGGTATTGACGCTATTCCATACCGAGGGCCGATGATTGCGATGGATGCCTACGGCCAGGTTGGATTACGTGAGTTTGGTGACCTCGACTTTCTGCTTCGACAGACTGACATTCCGGCAGCAAAGGCCGTTCTCGAGGATCGGGGCTACGACCCACAGTATTTGTTGCCGGAGACGACCGGACTGAACCGGACCCAGGAGTGGGCCTACACCCACCTCGATCGGGATTATCCGTTCTACAATCCGGACACAAAGACGGCGATTGAACTCCACTGGCGAATCCTCGATCAACAGTTTCCGACAGATATTCGCCTCGGAGAACTCTGGGACCGACGGGCGACGACAACTGTTATGGGTCGGGAGATTCCGGTTCTGTCACCGGAAGACCGACTTCTCATGCTGTGTATCCATGGGAGTCGTCACCACTGGGAGCGCCTCGAGTGGATCTGTGACGTTGTCGGATTTATCGGGCGACACGAGATTGACTGGGAAGAACTCTTGGTACGTGCTCGGCGAAACAACGCCGAACGGCTGTTCCTCCTTGGCCCGTTGTTGGCCCATCAGTTGTATGGGACGCAGTTACCAGGGGTGGTCCACCGGGCGATATGGGAGGATCGGGCACTCAACGGGTTGGCCCGGGCGGTTACAAATCGCCTGTTCGACGGGAAGCCGTTGGGTGATATCGAACTCCAGCGGTTTCAGGCACGAACACTCACCCGCCGTCGTGATCAACTTCGGTTGCTTGGGTTTTGGATGGTCAAGCCACGGCGTGCAGAGCTCGAGACCGTTGCCCTTCCCTTCGTGCTTATTTGGGTGTACTTTTTGATTCGCCCAGTTCGGTTGCTTGGCATTTTATTCGGAATTGTTGATGTTCCAGACGAGTAACGAGAGTGGCGACCTGATGGACTGTTTATCAGCGGCCTGTCAAACGAAAGCGATCAAAGACAAACGTCTTAATATTAAGTCATCTGTAGCTATTTGTAATGCCCACGCGAGATTGGTACCGAATTCCGGCACTCATTGTCTGCCTTTGTGGGCTTGGAACGCTCTTGGTTCTGGGCGGCACAGACGTGTCCTCACTTCACTCACCACCGTATCCGGACTCCATTGATGACGATGCTCGAGGTCTTTCAGTCGAAATCGGTGGGATCCAGATCGAACTCGATACGACGGAATCGCCCGAACCATGGACACAAACGTACGTGTTAGCGATGTCCCTTTTTGGAGCATTCATCGTCTTGGTCCGCGGAATCGACGGCTGGCGATTTGACACTGATACCTTCACGTTTGAGCCGCGCGAGCAACCGCTTCACAAACAATTAACCGATGGCTGAACTGTACACGCACATCCTCATTGGGTATAGTATCGGGATGATGCTCTCGTGGTGGTATGAGTGGCTCGATTACTCCTTTGTGACCGTCGTGATGGTTGGGGCAGCGATGCCCGATCTCAACCGCTTGGACTGGATCATCCCGGAAGCAACCGTTCAGCAGGTTTTGGGGGTTCCGTTTGCTTGGTGGCCAATGCATCGCCTTGGTGGCATCGTTATGGTCGCTGCCATTTTTTCACTGCTTGTCTCACGTCGACACCGTCGGGCAGTATTTGTCTTGTTGCTCGTTGGTGCAGCCTCCCACATCACGGCTGACCTGTTTCTCCACGCCTGGGACGGCGTCTCAGGGGCCTATTTGTGGCCGGTTAGTGACTATCGGCCGCGGGTTGGACATTATTATCGGAGCACCGACCGCTGGCCGGCGATACTCTCAACGGCACTCGCTGCTTTCGTGTGGGGTATCGACTCTCTGATCGTCAAACGAGGCCCGCGTTCTCGCGGTGACCCACCAACCAGCGACAGGTAATATACACGGCAAAATCATGCACATTTATCTTCTCTGAGTCTCTAACTAAACAAGGGGAACACTCGTGCAGAACGTGACAGAATCAGCGACCGTTGTCGCAACTGACAACGCACTCGCAACGACGATCGATGGAGAGGCCGTTATACTCGAGACCGAATCAGGAACCTATTTTGGCCTCAACGAGGTGGCGACATACATCTGGGATCA
>LFCJ01000099.1_pt1 | contig 45824 bp, 43 predicted proteins | sample 643141 | NCBI WGS metagenome assembly LFCJ01 (sample SAMN03766243, study PRJNA286221) | soda lake metagenome | biome: soda lake; feature: Kulunda steppe; material: water; isolation source: sample B1-Br-g2 brine of Lake Bitter-1 | place: Russia: Kulunda steppe | collected 2010-07
AGCGTGCATATCGGCATCCGTGAGTGGGAAAGTCACGCATTCGAGTGCGGTTTTTGCCGTTACTGTCACGCATAAGTCTGTTCAGAAGTATGCGTACAAAACATGAGCGACGAACGCGGTCAGAAACGGGGAGCGGGGACACGGAGTGTCCATGCCGGTCAGCGCCCGGATCCGGAGACCGGTGCCGTCGCCCCGCCGATCTATCAGACGACGTCCTACGCCTTCGAGGATGCCGGTTTTGCGGCTGATCTCTACGCCTTAGAGCGCGAGGGCTACATTTACTCTCGAATCGCCAACCCGACTGTCACCGTCCTCGAGGACCGACTCGCTGCCCTCGAAGGAGCTGCGGGCGCGGTCGCCACCGCAAGCGGGATGGCGGCGCTCGATGCGGCGACACTTGTGCTTGCGAAAGCCGGTGAGAACATTGTCTGCTCGACGGACACCTACGGTGGAACGACGGCCTATCTCTCGAAAACGGCCAGCCGCCGGGATATCGAAACCCGATTCGTCTCGACACTTGAGTACGCAGCCTACGAAGCGGCGATCGATGAGAACACCGCCTTCGTCCATGTCGAAACTATTGGCAACCCCTCGCTGGTGACGCCGGATTTCGAGCGACTCTCTGGGCTCTGTGGCGAGTATGGCGTGCCGCTGGTCGTCGACAACACGTTTGGGACACCGGCGCTGTGTCGCCCGCTCGAACACGGTGCAGACGTTGTGTGGGAATCAACGACGAAATGGATTCACGGCTCAGGGACGACTGTTGGCGGTATTTTGCTCGATGGTGGGAACTTCGACTGGGGAGCCAACGACTATGAGGAGGTCTCCGGCCAAAATCCTGCCTACCACGATATCGATTTCTCGCGGGATTTCTCGGAGGCACCCTTTGCCGCCGCCGTCCGCTTTCGCTCCCTTCGAAGCCTCGGCAACCAGCAGTCGCCGTTTGATGCCTGGCAAACCCTTCAGGGCGTAGAGACGCTGCCACTGCGGATGGCCCGTCACTGTGAAAACGCCGCAATCGTCGCCGACTATCTCGCGGAACACCCCGACGTCGCCTGGGTCACCTACCCTGGACTCGAGGACCATCCCACACACGAGAACGCCAACCGGTATCTCGACGATTTCGGCGGGATGATTGCCTTCGGGCTCGAGGGGGGGTTCGAGGCGGGCAAAACGCTGTGTGAGGAGACTGAAGTCGCCCAGTTTCTGGCCAACATCGGCGACGCAAAGACGCTCGTCATCCACCCGGCAAGTACGACCCACGGCCAACTTACCCCCGAGGAGCGAACGGAGGCGGGCGTCACCGAGGACCTCATCCGACTCTCGGTTGGCATCGAAGACCCCGAAGACATTCTGGCCGACCTCGAACGAGCGATTGAGACCGCTGTCAGTGTGAGGTCGACATGACGACAAAAACGACCGTCTCACTCGGAGAATTTACGTTCGAATCCGGCGGCTCGATTCCGGACCTCGAGGTCGCCTACGAAACGTACGGCGAGTTTACCGGCGACAACGCGGTGGTAGTCTGTCATGCGCTCACCGGCAGCGCGCACGTCGCCCGCCGACCCGATGCGACAGGGGCGACCGCCGGCCAAGCGCGCGCGTGGTGGGGTGACGTCGTCGGCCCCGGAAAGGCAATCGACACGAGTGAGTACTATGTTGTCTGTGCAAACATTCCTGGCTCGTGTTACGGCACGAGTGGACCGGCAAGCGAGAACCCGGAGACCGGCGAACCGTACGGAACGAACTTCCCGCCGGTGACCGTCGGTGATTGGACGCGCTCCCAGCGGTTGTTGCTCGATGAACTCGGCGTCGGTCGGCTCCATGCCGTCATCGGCGGTAGCGTCGGCGGGATGAACGTCTTAGAGTGGGCGCGGCGGTATCCCGACGACGTCGAGCGAATCGGCGTCGTCGCTGCCGCACCCAGACTCGACGCCCAATGTCTCGCGTTAGATGCGATCGCCCGACGGGCGATTCAGGCCGACCCCAACTGGAGCGGTGGCAACTACTACGGCGGCGAACACCCAACTGAGGGACTGGGGCGGGCCCGCCAGATTGGCCACGTGATGTACCTCTCAAAAGCCTCGATGGGTAAGAAGTTCGGCCGGCGGTCAGCCGGTCGGGATGCCGTCCGCGAGCAGCCGGCCGACCCCGCCGCAGCGTTTTTTCCCTACCGGGAGGTTGAATCCTACCTCGATTATCAGGCCGACCGCTTTGTCGACCGCTTTGACGCAAACAGCTACCTCTATCTGACCCGAGCGATGGACGATTTCGACCTGTCGTCGGGGTACGAATCCGACGCGGATGCACTCGCGGCGTTCGAAGGCGAGGCGTTGCTCATCTCCTTTACCGGCGACTGGCACTTTACGACCGAACAGGCCGAGACGCTTGCAGAATCGTTCCGGGAGGTCGGCGGCCGCGTCGCCCACCACGTTGTCAACTCGGACCACGGCCACGATGCGTTCCTCGTCGAACCCGAAAAGGTCGGCCCGCCGCTTGCGGCCCTTCTCCATGAGGGGTTATCGGGCCGGGCAATCACCGACACCATCGATGAAGATCCACCCGACGGCGATAACTTCGCCCCCGTCCACACAAGCCTCTTTTCGGACTGATTGAGGCAGTGGCGGGCTCGAGTCCTGAAAACACCCGTGGGAACTACCCGTCTGGGCGATGGGAACCAACCGATGGAGCTCGTCGACGCACTCAACGCACGGGATAGCCCTCTCTGTACCGTCGGAGCCGGAGGCAAAAAATCGACGCTGTACGCACTTGCAGCCCGACTTGAGCGGGCCGTGATTACGTCGACCGTCCGAATTCCGCCGTTCGAATCGCACGTCGCCGATTTTCAGGTCACCGAGGGGCCGGTAGCGGCGATTGACACCGAGACGAACTGGCCGGTCGGCGTCGTTCGGTCGCGTGAGCCGTCAGACCGGTATTGTGGCTACGAGCCCCAGACTGTCGAGGCGCTGTGTGAGGCGGTAGCCGATGACGTCTCCGTCCTCGTGAAAGCCGATGGCGCACGAGCGCGATGGTTCAAAGCGCCGGGGGCCGCTGAACCACAACTCCCAGCGACGGCTGCCGTCGTCGTCCCCGTTGTGAGCGTGAGGGTCGTTGGCAAACGACTGAATGCAGAGCACGTCCATCGGCCCGAACGCGTCGCGGCGCTCACCGACCTCGAGGTTGGCGATCGGATTACTGCGGGCGACGTTGCAACCGTTATCACGAATCAACAGGGCGGATGGAAAGACGTCCCCGAGACGGCCACGGTGATTCCCCTCCTCAATATGGTCGACACACCGGCGCTTGCAGAGACGGGTCGGAGGATTGCTCGAGAGGTTCACCGTCGCCGAGCGGTGAGACGGGTCGTTCTCAGTTGTCTGCGCACAGAACAGCCGGTCGTCGACGTGATCTGAGCCGACGGTGTCGACCAAACCGCCGTCAGCGCTCGAGTGCTCGAGGCAGTCGAATCTCAACACAGGTGCCACCGTTGTCGGGGCGATTGAACGAAACGGAGCCATCGAGCGCAGCCGTCCCCCAACTGATCGCCCAGAGGCCGAGTCCGCTTGCATGCTCGAGGGCGGTTTCGGTGCCCGCCAGGATCGGCATCACCTCCTGGTCGGGGATGCCGGGGCCGTTGTCAGTAACGGCCACGGTCACGACCGAGTCCTGCCCATCGGCAGTCACCGTCACCTCGCCATGACCGTGTCTAACGGCATTTTCGATCACGTCAACGAGAACGGTTTCTAGTGTAGCTGGATAGGTCTGGAGTTCGAGATCGCCATCCATCGTTACCGAAATCGAGGCCTCCCTCCGGTAATCCTCGAGTATCTCCTCGAGGACGACCTCGAGTGAGAGTGCCTGTGGCTGGTTGGCCGTTGCTTCGAGGGCGGTTTCGATCCGTCTGGCCTGCTCACCAAGGGCAGCGAGTTTGGTTGCGTGCGTGCCGATTGTCTCAGCCATCTCCGCTGTCGAACCCTCGGTCGTCTCCTCGAGTTCGGTGGCGTACATGCTAACGACGTTGAGGTCGTTTCGCAGGTTGTGCCGGAGAATGCGATTGAGGACGGTCAATCGCTGTTGACGCTGGGTTGTCTCGGTAACGTCACGGAATACCAATGAGTGACCGAAGACGGTACCCCGGTCGTTCGAGATGATCGAAATGGCAATCTCGTACTCGCGGTGACCGGCGACGGTTTCGAGGCGGACGGTTTTTCGGCCGGGCTCGATCACGGGCGTCGCCTCTCCGAGGACCGACTCGATCTGGGAGCCTATTAACGGCTCTGTGGACTCGAGGATCTCGAGGGCGGTCGCGTTCGTATCGACGATACGATCTGTGTCATCAAGCAGGACGACACCGTCATCGAAGTCGTCGATGACGCGACGCTTGCCAATGCGGCGGGCGGCAGGTGCAGAGTCAAACACCGAACTCCGAAAGAGCGCAACCGAGACGACCGCCATAACCGGACCGAAAAGCAGCGGCGTCCACTCGATCTGTGGGGTTGGGCTGAGGCCAAACAGCCAGGCAACGCTTGCTGCCGAGAGGGGAAGTACCACGGCAATGAGCGACACCGCCTGGGCGGTGTACAACGAGTCTCTGGCGGCAATCGTCTGAAGAAGCACAAAGCCAGCCGTCCCCAACAGGACGTAAGAAAAGGATTTGTGGACATACAGCCAGAGGCCATTTTGATACTGAACCGTCGCCGCCTCACCGGTCGAAACGACCGTATACCCACTCCACATCAGGCCGTGTTGGCCGTTGGTCAAGACGATCACCACCGTCAGAACGGGGACCAGCCACAGCAGCGCATGTCGAAGCGGAGGCAGCGACTCGAGGCGGCCAGTGTAGCGGAAGACGAATATGAAAAACGCCACCGGCGCGACGCCGTGCCCGATCCAGATCGGGATCTCGAAGAGCCAGCGAATGTCGGGTTCAAACACCAGCAGTCCAACGGCGTAGCCACCAGACCAGATCGTCGTCCCAAATGCACAGATAACGAACCAGTTTGCCCCCGGTTTTTGCCACCGATCAGCGACGAGGACGCCAACTATGGTACTCATCACGGCTGAAATAACTGCAAAGAGTACCAGCGGTGACAATGCCATACCCTCGGTGTGAGCCCCAGTTATATTGAGGTTATGCCTCACCGTATAGGTACCCGTGCGACAGGACCGCGACGTTATGCCAAAACGCCGCGTTCAGCGAACACCTGACGCAACTCGGCCATCGACGTCACAACCACATCACAGTGGGGCTCGACGGCTGGTTTCGGGTCGAACCCGACTGCCAACCCAGCCATCTTGAGCATCGGCAAGTCGTTTGCGCCGTCACCGACAGCGATGGTGTCTTCGAGAGCGATTCCCTTTCGCTCGGCAAGGTCCTCAAGAGCAGTATCTTTTGTGCCCTCGATAAGCGGCCCCTCGACGCCACCGGTGAGCGCCCCGTCTTCGATCGGGAGGCGGTTTGCGACGATATCCTCGACGGTGAGCCCCTCACTCTCAAGGGCCGCGGCGACGCCGCGTTCGAATCCACCGGTGAGGATGGCCGTCTCCACGCCCGCCTCAACGAGTGCGGTGAAAAGCGGTGCCGTATCCGGGCGGAGTGCAACCGCATCGTAAGCGGCCTTGGCGTCAGCTTCCGAAAGCTCCTCGAGCAAGGCGGCTCGTGAGCGGAGACTTTCGGCGTAGCCGATCTCGTTGTTCATCGCGCGTTCGGTAATCTCGGCCATCTGGTCGGCAACGCCACAGCGCTCACCGAGCAAGACAGTCATTTCCGAATCCGACAGCGTCCCGTCAAAGTCGAAGGCGACGAGTGTCATGGCTCGGCGTTTGCACGTAAAGGGTTTGAACCTGCTGTTTGGCAGTGAGAGCCAGCAACCAACAGACAAAGGCCGGTCCGGACTCGAGTATCCCCAATGGCAGCGAGTGGGACCATAGACAGGCACAGCCGACCGTGGGGTGAAAGCCACGGGCGTGAGGGGCGTCCGTGACCGAGCCCTCATTCACCGTCATCGCCCTCGCACTCCTCCCGGCAGTTCTGTGGGGTTTTACGCCGATTTTCGACAAACGGGGGATGGCTGCCGGCGGCGGCTCGGTACAGGCCTCGCTCGTCGTCGTTATTGTTGAATTGCTCTGTTACTGGCTCGCCGTTGGCGTCCTCTACGGCCGGTCGGCCTTCAGCGGTCTCACGATAGAGATTCTGCTTGTGTTCGTCATCGCCGGCGCAATCGGCACCTCTATCGGTCGCATCACCATCTTCGTCGGCGTCGACCGCGTCGGCGCGAGTCTCAACAGTGCGATTTTGAGCACGCGACCGCTGTTTGCGACGCTCTTTGCACTCGCCCTCATAGGTGAACCACTTGGCCCCGTCACGGCACTCGGCATCGTCATCCTCGTGGGCGGACTCGGCCTGCTTGCCGCCTCGAAAGGCGGTGACTTAGCCGGCTGGCAACCCCGCGACCTGTGGTGGCCGATTGCCGCCGCCGCGATGTTCGCCCTCGCCAACGTCGCCCGCCGCTACGGTCTTCTCGAGTCACCGATCTCACCGCTGGAAGCCGTCACGATCAACGAAACCGCCGGGCTGATCGCACTCGTCGCCTACGTACTCGCTCGGGGGCGGCGGGACGTCCTCGAGATGCCACGGGAGACGTACGTCTACTTCGCCGGAAGCGGCCTGCTGACGACGGTGGCCATGCTCTCGCTGATGACCGCACTCGGACTCGAGGAAGGACGCATCGCGATCGTCGATCCGCTTGTGGCGACCGCCCCGTTTTTTACGCTCCTGTTTGCGGCGCTTCTATTGCGTGACCTCGAGCGGGTGACGCGAGGGGTGATCGCGGGTGCAGTGTTGATCGTGTGTGGGGCGGTGTTGATCACGCTCTGAGCAGTACTGGCGGTGAGCGTGCAGCCGATTCGGTCGTGAGCCCCGAGTCAACACCGCAATAACGAGGGTAAGTCCCAGCCAAGGCCGACCAATTGCCCAGCGAGTCGCCCTCGAGGCTGACAAAATTCGCCGGTTGTCCACACAACGGAAGGGTAAAGCCACTCCACCCGATTGAAACGCGCATGAAGGTACTGGTCACAGACCGCATCGCTGAGGCAGGTCTGGACGTTCTTCGCAACGCCGGTCACGAGGTCGAAATCGACTACGAACTCGATGGTGAGTCACTTGTCGAGGCAATCACAGACGTTGACGCGCTTATCGTCCGTTCTGGAACCCAAGTCACCCGTGAGGTGTTCGAAGCCGCACCGAATCTTGTTATCGTCGGCCGGGCCGGCATCGGTGTCGACAACATCGATATCGACGCCGCCACCGACAACGGCGTGATCGTCGCCAACGCCCCACAAGGAAACGTCCGGGCAGCCTCCGAACACACCGTCGCCATGGCCTTTGCGACTGCCCGCTCGATTCCACAGGCACACATCCGCCTGAAACACGGCGAATGGGCCAAAAGCGACTACCTCGGCACCGAACTCAAGGACAAAACCCTCGGCGTCGTCGGTCTCGGCCGCGTCGGCCAAGAGGTCGCTAAAAAGCTTGACTCCCTCGGCATGGATATCGTCGCCTTCGACCCCTACATTTCCAGTGAACGCGCCGAACGCATCGGCGCCGAACTGGTGGAGTTCGAAGACTGCCTCGAGCAGGCTGACTTTCTGACCGTCCACGTCCCATTGACCGACGAGACGGCGAACCTGATTAGTGCCGTGGAACTCGAGTTACTCGAGGGAGGCTACCTCGTCAACTGTGCCCGCGGTGGCGTTGTCGACGAGGACGCCCTCGCCGCGGCAGTCGAAGATGGAACGCTCGCCGGCGCAGCCCTCGACGTCTTCGCTGAGGAGCCCCTTTCGGAAGGCTCACCGCTTAACGATGTCGACGATATCATCGTCACACCGCACTTGGGTGCCTCGACGGAAGCCGCCCAGGAGAACGTCGCAACTTCGACGGCCGAGCAGGTTGTCGCCGCTCTCGCAAACGAGCCCGTCATGAACGCGCTCAACGCACCGTCGATCGACGAGAGTGCGTTCCCCCGCATCGAACCCTACATCTCGCTAGCTGAAACCGCCGGCAAGATCGCCGCCCAACTGCTCGAGGGGCGCGTCGAGGATATCAAAGTGAGCTACGAGGGCGACATCGCCGGCGAGGATGTCGAGTTCATCACCGCCTCCGCGCTGAAAGGCGTCTTCGAACCGCTCGAGTGGCAAGTCAACGCGGTCAACGCCCCCCAGATCGCCGAAGACCGTGGCGTCAACGTCACCGAATCGAAAAGCCACACCTCCGAGGATTTCCAGAGTCTGATTTCGGTCACCGTCAGCGACGGTGTCGAAGAGGTCAGCGTCGACGGGACGCTGTTTGCCGGTGACGACCCACGGATCGTCCGCGTCGATGGGTTCCGCGTCGATGCGATCCCCCACGGCCGGATGGTCATCACGCGAAACACCGACGAGCCGGGCGTCATCGGCCTCATCGGGAGCGTCATGGGCGACCACGATGTCAACATCGCGGCGATGTTCAACGCCCGCGAGACGATCGGCGGCGAGGCGCTGACCGTCTACGATGTCGACAGCGAAGTGCCAGACGCCGCCCGCAAGGCGCTCGAGGCCGACGAGCGAATTCTTGGCGTCCGCTACATTACGCTCAACGGGCAGTGAGCGTCGTCTAACCGCGTCTTTCTGCTATTTTCGGCTGTCAAAAAATACCCCCGCCCAAGGGGGCCGCCACAATCAGGCCCAGTGGCGTTACCGGCCGTGGTGAATCAATGCCGGCGTCTGATGGTGATATGGTGGTGCGTTGATCGGCCGATAGGCTGATCCGTTCTTTCGATTCAACTCTCGTGCGAGACGTTTATATCTCGAGGGTAGCAAGTGGAACATGGCTTGTGAACGCTCCGTTCAGAAGCCGAGTCTCGGATGTTGCTGCATCCGGGACATTTCAGCGCATGCCCCCTGCGACTGGTTTGGATCCTCAGCTTCCAAATTGTGTTCTGTACTCGAGAGACATATATCTATATGATTTTTTTCGAAAGGAGCGGTGTCAGCGCAGGCAGTTTAGAAGGCTCGAGAGACAGCGCGTCTGCGTTCGCGCCATACCGTTAGAGTTCAACCGGCCGCTCGAGTATGGGATCGGCATCAATGATCGTAGCAATGATCGACTGTACCTGCTCGAGTTGGTCGGTCGGTTCGATGACCTGCCGTTCTGGATAATTGGTGATAAGCCGTTCTGCGGCCAACTTTGGGAGGTGAATGTGTTGAAGTGAAAGACGAATATCCGTTCTCACATCTTCAGACGCCGCTGTAATTGAGGTCTGTGGCTTGTACGTGAGGACAGCCCGTATGAGGTCCTCGAGCGCCATTGACCGCTGTTCTTCTACGAGCATCGTCAGTACGACCCGGCGATACTGATGTCGACAAAGATCAAGCATCGAGTCGAAGGCGCTAACTGATTCCCGCATTACTTTTGGTGTATAATTTTGAGGAGTATTATACTCATTTTTTCATATACAAACTATTTTTAATAATGCTTGGTCAGGGTTGGACGGTGACAACCGAGAGCGTACTCCCGAGGACGCGGTTGATCCCACCCCGAAGTCGGGAGCCGACAGCCTGTTGTGAGATGTCAAGTTCCTCACCAAGTTCTTCCAACGTGACCTGCCGCGGGGATTCAAAGTAGCCACACTCGTAGGCGAGAATCAGTGCCTCCTGTTGGGTTTCGGTGAGAGTCGCTTCAGCCGCCGACTCAACTGATGTGAGTGCGTGTAACTCCGTCAACGTGATTGGGATACCCAGTTCTCGACAACGTTGGTGAAACGTGGCGATGTCGGTTCGATTGTCGCCGCGGATTTCGAACGTCCACTGCTGATTTGTGCCAGTACCCGTAATGAGCGGCACCTCGGTCTCCGTCAGGACGGTTAGCACGTCGTCGTGCCCAAGTGCCCACTCGACGCGTAACAGATACTCGTCTGCAACAGCGTCAACGAGCCGAATATTCGCCACCCCAGGGTGTTCGGTGAACGCGCTCTCGATGTCGGTGACTTCAGTTCCCCGAACCCAAAAATAGGGGATTACCACGTCCCGCGTCGGAATGAGTCGCTCCAGTTCAACCGTCACGTTCGGCAGTTGCTTGAACACAGTCCCCAACGGGAACTGGTCTGACGGAACCGTAAACGTCGCTTCGGTAGCCATTATCTATTCTCTATGTGTTCAGGTGTAAAAACTAGGAGTGCTTGGCACCTACTCAACGGTGGACGAGGCACCCAAGGCACGTTCACGAAACGGCGTCGGTTTCGGAGAACGTTCCGGGCGTTCGACGGTGAATTCGCCACCGTCCGTTTGGTTTTCGACGAGGCGGAAAGAACGGCGAACCCTTGACGGCAGGATATAGTATAGTAGCATAGACGGCCAAATCATTGATGACTCTGTGTGGAAAAGACGGAGTGTGTCCGAAGCCACTGTCGGTAAGATAACTAAAACAGAGCGACGCATGGTAAACGGGAGTGAGTTGACAGCTGAGCTTAATATCGATAAAAGCGAGATTGACTGGCGAAAGGAGTATACCCAGTTTTCACAGGTCGACGCTACAACTCTCGAATCAGTAAGTGGTGTGTTCGAAGCGGTTGCAGAGGACCTAGTTGAGGAGTTTTATGACCATCTTCAGTCATATAACGAGACGGTTGCAATCCTTGACTCGTCGTCGAAACCGGTCGAGATGTTAAAGCGGGACCAGCGACAGTATTTGATCGAACTTGGACAGGGGCAGTACGACCAGTCATACTTCGACAGGCGTGCCCGGATCGGAAAGATACACGATATGCTCGATCTGGGGCCCAAAATATATTTCGGCGCATATTCCATTTATTATCGCGGTATTCTTGAGGCGCTTGGTGAGGAAGCCAAAGCCAACGTCGACCAGCCTGAAACAACTGAGACAATCGATACCCTCCTCGAACGTGTGTTATCGGTACTCAAACTCATCAACCTCGATCAACAGGTAGCGATGGACACGTACATCCACTCCTACAGCCAGCAGGTCGAAGAGATGGTCGAACAGCAACAGACGTTGATGGAAAACGTCGAAAACGATTTAGAACAGCCGATTGCAGAAGTGTCAGGTGCAGCACAGGATGTGACCGAGCGAACAATAGAAGTATCCGAGACAATCCACGAACAGACGGAGAAAATCGACACCGTCACTGGGGAAACGGCCTCAATGAGCGCGACGATCGAAGAGATTGCGTCGACGGCGGCCACTGTCAGCCAAACGAGCGAAAATGCAAGAGAACGGGCAGAACGTGGCAAATCGTCGTCTACTGAGACGCTCGAGGCGATGAAAAACATCGACGACTCTGTCCGAGAGGTGGCCGAAAACATGGCCTCGCTCCAGTCACAGATGGAAGCTGTCAGCGAATTTACCACGGTGATAGACAAAATTTCCGATCAGACAAATTTGCTTGCACTCAACGCAAGCATCGAGGCAGCAAACGCTGGTGAGGCAGGAAGTGGCTTTGCCGTCGTCGCAAATGAAGTCAAATCACTCGCCGAAGAGTCAAAAGAGAACGCAGTCGAAATCGAGAAAACGATCGATAACGCACAAGAGACGACTGCCGAAACCGCTACTAGTCTCGAGAAAGTCGCCACGGAAGTCTCGGACGGACAAGGCCGAGTCGAAGCCACTATGAACGATCTCGAAGAAATCGTTGCCGCCGTCGGGGAGGCATCCGAGGGAATTCAGGATGTCTCGGATGCAACAGACGATCAGGCAGCCACGACCGAGGAAGTCGCCAGCATGGTCGATTCGATGGTCTATGAGATGGAAGAGATGGCGAACCAGATGGATTCGATAACCGAAGTGACCGAAACACAGGCAACGCAGATACGAACAATCGCAGAGACAGCCTCGAAGCTATCCAACCAATGAATATATCCTCTACGGTGTCCCAAAGAGCAGATAAGTAAGAGACATGTTCCTCCGTGTCATCGTCTTCGACAGTCCGTGAGACTTGTTCAAACGGCCTCTTCTGCGGTCTCAGCCCGTTAGACACACTCATAATATTTTAGACACCGCTTCACAGAAGAATTGAAGCAGATGCGACGAGGCTCAACTCAGAGGCAGGTGACGGGTCAGGAGGCTGCTGATCGTGTCTGTTGCTATTCTGTGAAACCGATCAGCCAACTACACTCGAGGTCACTTTTCGCGCCCGCCCCACACCCGTTTATCGGTGACCAGCCCAACGGTGAGTGGCTCCGAAACCGAAATCTGACACGAGAGGCGTGGATAGCCAAATTTTGCCGCCAGCCGGTCATGCCAGTGAGCGGGCGCAGGCACCGAACGGTCACCAGTCGCCAGCAGTCGCACCCCACAGGTTGCACAGAGTCCACGCCCACCACAGTTTGCCGACTCGGTGAGCGCCGTATACGGCGACAGCCCCGCCTCAAGCAACGCATCCCGAAGAATCGTCCCGCGAGGAACCTCGAGTTCGTGGGTGGCCTCCTCGGCGTGGACAGTGACGGGGAGGGAGTCGGTGTCTGTGGTCGGTCGGTCGCGCATATACGACCCAACTGGGCCCGTGTTGAAAGTGGTTCTCCCCAACGAGTGTGGATTCGGGTGAGAGAGTGTCCCATACACATACAACGGTGCTTTTAGGCTCCCAGTCCCTACAGACCGTTGAATGACTGACAACGGATTTGACTACGATGTGGCGGTCGTCGGCGGTGGGCCGGCGGGATTGACCAGCGCGCTCTACACCACCCGACTCGGACTCGACACGGTCGTTATCGACCGTGGCGGCGGTCGGGCAGCGATGATGACCGACACCCACAACGTGATCGGCGTCACCGAAGAGGTCTCGGGCAACGAGTTCCTTCAGACCGCTCGAGAGCAGGTCAAAAGCTACGGCGGAACGTTCCAGCGGGGCTTTGTCGACAGCATCGAACAACTTGAGGACGAAACGGGCTTTCGCCTCTCGAGTGGCGATGAAACGGTCACCGCTCGGCGAGTCGTCCTCGGCACCGGGTTTGCCGACGAGCGCCCGGAACCACCGCTGCCCCGGACCGGCCGCGGCCTCCACTGGTGTCTCCACTGTGATGCGTTTATGTTCGTCGACGAGCCGGTGTTCGTGATGGGGACGAGCACGTCAGCGGCGTACGTCGCCATGATCATGCTCAACTTCACCGACGACGTGAGCCTGCTCACCCGCGGTGAGGAGCCCGAATGGAGCGAGGAGACCCAAGAACTACTCGAGGGTCACCCCGTCGAAATCGTCACCGAAGACGTTACTGGCGTCAACAACGAGGATGGCTGGCTCGAGTCACTCGAGTTCGAAGACGGAACCGTTCGGGAGTTCCGTGGCGGGTTCCCAATGTACGGCTCGAACTACCATGCCGAACTCGCCGACCAACTCGGCCTCGAACGCACCGAGGGCGGCACCGTCACTGTCGATGACGACGGACGAACCTCCGTCGATGGCGTCTTCGCCGTTGGCGACCTCACACCCGGAAACAACCAGATTCCGATTGCGATGGGCAACGGGGCAAAAGCGGGGATTGCGATTCAAAAAGAGCTTCGGGAGTTCCCTCGCTCGCTTGAGGAGATTCGCGAAAACGGCCCCGTCTCGAAGGCGGACGCGCCGGCGCTCTCCGACGAACTACTGGTGACTGGCATCGCCCACGAGGGTCACGCCGGTGGGCCACGGGAGCCAGACCTCGAGGCGTCGGCCGACGACTGAGTCGGATGGCGTTTCGGAAGCGATCTTTGCTTGCAGTTCCACGACGACGTCAACCACGGTCACGATTGTTCGTTCCCAATCAGTGTTAATACGGCGCGGGCCTGAGCCCGCACTGAATGCGTCACTGTTCGATTACTGACCTACAGGAGCAGTTTGCAGACGATGACATTGAACACCTCGAGGCACTCGACACCGGCGCGGTCACTGTCGAACTCGGAAAGTACCCAGCTGGCAACACAACCGAGCGGGTCAGCCACGCCGCAGACGAGATTTACTATATTCTCTCGGGGGAGGGAACCATCCGTCTCGGTGAGGAAACACGGTCGCTCACCGATGGCGATATGATCCACGTCGAAGCGGCAATCGAACACGAGTTCGTCGAGATCGAACAGGACATCCTCGCACTGATTATTTTCGGGCCGGCGATCACGTCCTCGAGTTATGCAGCGAGCAACGACGAGTCGTAGGGGCGATCAAACGAGGCCCGAGGCGAACCGGCGAGCAGTCTAAAGACGCCACGATAGTTCACACAAAAGTGTGTCGTTGAGACAGTGCAATCAGGAGGGGAACAGCGGATCGAAATCAGGCTTCGATATCAATTGGCTTCATCAGAAAGGCCCCCTCATCGAGGTCTGAATCGTACAAACAGATTGCCGTCAACACCAACTCGAGAGTGGCTTCGGGACTCCATCGGGCGGTGTTGATCGACAGATCATACAGCGAGCGGTCATCCAAGTCGATGCCGTAGTAGGATTCAAACCGGCTTTTTTCGATCACTTCCCGGACACGCATCTCTGCGCCCTGTTCGTCGTCCCGACCTTTGGTTCGCTCAATTCGAACCTCTTCGGGCGCATCAAGCCAAATGCGAAGGTCAGCGTGGGGGCCAGCCAGCCAGGCGGCCAGCCGAGACTCGAGAATAAAGGGTTTGTCTGCCTGTCCCCATTTTTCAGCAATCGTCTGTAAGCGTTCGTCGATTGCGCGATCGATTTCGTCCGATTCGCTCGCTTCGGCGATAAGTTGGTTGAGATTCATCCCACGGTCGGCAGCAATCTCGCGAAACACCTCGCCGCCGGAAACGTGTCCGCAGTCAAGCGCCTCCGCAAGCCCCTTACAAAGCGTCGTCAATCCACAGCCTGGCGGCCCGGAGACGGTGATAAAGAGGTTCTTGTCAACCGAATCTTCGAACCTACGTGGAATCGTCATGTCTTCCTATGGGTGCCCACCCAATAAAAAGAACATGTAGTTCTTCGACCGGTTGTGAGGGAAAACTGGTCAAACGCACACGGGATATGCCTGCCGTCATCGCTCAGTCAGAGAAGCAGATTAAACCGGTAGACCGAACTCGAGGCAGGTCAGGGAAGTCACACCGCGGCTCACTCAGTCAGATGCTCGAGAACACCGTCGGTATCTCCCGGCACCGGTTCGGGTTCGGTTCCCGCCGCAGCGGCTGCATCGGGGTCTTTCAGCAGGTGACCGGTAGTGAGACAGGCAACGCGCTCATCGCTCGAGATCACGCCCTGCTCGCGGAGTTTGCGGAGGCCGGCGACCGAGGCAGCCGATGCTGGCTCGACACCGATTCCCTCCTCGGCGAGGGTACGTTGGGCGTCGATGATCTGATCGTCGGTAACGGCGACGGCGGTACCGCCGGTCTCTCGAATGCCGGGGAGAGCTTTCGGGGCGTTGACGGGATTCCCGATTCGGATTGCCGTCGCCCGCGTCTCGACGTGGTCCCACCGACGAATCTCGTCGGCCCCGTTTTCGACTGCTTCGACCATCGGCGCTGCGCCTTCGGCTTGGACACCCGTCAGCTTCGGCACCGCAGCGGGGTCGAGCGCACCTGACTGTACCAGTTCTCTGAACGCCTTGTACAACGCCGAGGTGTTGCCCGCGTTCCCGACAGGGAGAATAATCCGGTCGGGGAACGCGCCGTAATCCTCACGGAACGTCTCGAGAATCTCGAGGCCAATCGTTTTCTGGCCCTCGAGTCGGAACGGGTTCAGCGAGTTCAGCAGGTAGGCCTCCCCGCGAGCGGCCAGATCCTGGACAATATCGAGACAGGTATCGAAGTTGCCATCAACCTCCAAGATGCGTGCGCCATGAAGGCTGGCTTGGGCGATTTTCCCGGCTGCGACTTTCCCTGCCGGCAAGAGCACGAGCGTTTGCATTCCACCGCGACCGCCGTAAGCTGCAAGGGCCGCACTCGTGTTTCCAGTCGAAGCACACGCCAGTCGCTCGACACCGAGTTCGCGGGCAACGGCGACGCCAACGGTCATGCCACGATCTTTGAACGACCCCGTCGGATTCATCCCCTCGTGTTTGATTCGTAGCGCCTCGATCCCAACTTCTTTCTCGAGTCGTGGCACCTCATACAGCGGCGTGTTTCCCTCCTGGGTGGTAACTCCCTCGGGCAGAGGGAGCGCCGCTGCATAGCGCCAGACACCGGTTCCTGAAAAGTCTTCAAAGGTGGGCAAATCGGCGTAGCGCACCTCGAGTAAGCCGCCGTCTTTCTCGCAGGTGTACCGGACTTCATCGAAGGGAGCGTAGGTCGCCCCACACTCGATGCACTCGAGCCAGACACCGTTGACGGCGTTATCCGGAACCGCGGGCTTGGCTGCAGTAAGTGAGAGCGTCATTACGCCACTCGAAGGAGGGCACAGCAAAAAGTGGGCGGGTTTTATTCTTTCCCATCAAATTCCTCGATTGTCCCGTGGACAGCGTCGGTCCACGTATCGAGTGCCTCATGAAGCATCGTTTTGGCCTCAGGTAACGCAACGGCCGTATACTGATAGACGTAGCCACCGCCATCGAGCAGTCGGCGGTCACGAGTGACCAAACCCCGTTCCTGAAGCGTTGATAGTGAGCGATTGACCGTACTCCGATCACGCTCGAGTTCCGTCGCTAGCTCTTCGATCGTACTTCCGGGATGTCCCAGCAGTGTGAGATACGTCCGCGTTTCATGATCTTCAATTCCGAACACACAACTCATCACCGTCCGAAACCGCGGATTTGACTGCTCCATGAGTTCGCCGAGACGATGCTGGGGGCGCTCAGACATAGCCGACGGTACGGCGTGCAGTTCAAAACGCCTTTTTATTCACCGTGCTCGTCGTCAGCCATCGCACTGTTGGTAGGTTCAACAGCCGCGTCAACAGATTCCGTCCCATATCCCATCCGCCGGATACACTGGCGCATCTCAGACTCCTGCTCGTGACGATGCAGCCGCGTTGGTGTGTCACAGTAGTACATCGAACCGTCATAGCGCAATGTTACGTCGTACTCCTCACCGACCATGGTCACCGTAATTACGACACGGCGACCCTCGTTGACTGCCTCGAGAATTTCCTCAGCAGAGCGTTCCCCCGCAGTAATGTACAGCGGCGTACTCATCGTCAGCTAGTGGTCGGCCTGCAAGGAAGAAACTTTGTTTCATGTCCGTTTTCGCGCCTGTGTGTATCTGTTGCCACATTGGGATACGAAAAGGTGGTCGGCAAGCGTCCTCCCACCTGTGATGGTACCAGAAACCACAACCCAAACTGACGCACAGACCCAAACCACCTTCGAACCCTAGCAAGCCGGCCTTCTGGGTGACATCGGCGGCGGCGTTGCCTTCGGCGCCATGATGGCGCTGATGAGCCCCGAAATGCTCGAGATGATGATCCCGTCGATGTACGGCCTCGAGGGTGGGTTCGCCGGCTGGTTTGTCCACCTCTCTCACGGTGCGGTGCTCGGCGTGGTGTTTGCCACAAACCTCGTCGCCTCCGGTCGCTCGGATCTGGGCCTGCCAGCAGCCGCCGGTGCTGGCGTCGCATTCGGAATTGTCGTCTGGGCTGCGCTCGCTGTCGTCGTCATGCCTCTCTGGCTTGGCATGCCCGAGATGGTTCCGAACCTCGATGGTGGGAGCCTAGTCGGACACAGCATCTACGGCCTGCTCCTTGGGGTCATCTACGCAGTTCTCCAATAAATGAAACGCCGGCCGGTACCCCCCGGCCCGGTTGCAAATCTGTCCCCCCAGTCCCAGTTACGCCACGAGCAACACAATGAACACTGCTGGAACCAACACCAGCAGTAACGTGGCTAGCAGTATTCTGAACGACATCTGCGCATAATAACAGTCGTGGCCATAATATATAAATATATGGTAGTCCCTTTTCGAAAGGAATTGATAGAAGCCTGGGAGACATCGCAAGCGGAGTCGTTTTACCTCCTAGACAATCACGCGTTCGAACAAGAACGGCTTACATATACCAGCCTCTCGTGTAGCGAACAATCAACGAGGGCCGACTGAAATCTCCGGTGCAGTGAGTACCTGACCACAATGCACCCAGATTGGCCTCTCGTCTTCAGTGCCAGTATCTGTCGTTTCTCCGACAAACTGGATTGGGAGGCCTGCTCCGATATATGGCACTGCATGGTCCTGTACGTGAAAGTGTAGGTGTGGTTCGGTCGAGTTCCCCGAATGTCCACAGCGACCAATTTCCTGACCTTGTGTCACTTCCTCATCTTCAGCCACGCAAATGCTACCGTTTTTGAGATGGGCAAGAAAGCTGTACTCGTTTTCGGCGTGTTTGATCAGGACGTAGTTGCCAGCAAGCCGATACTGGAGTGGGTCAAGCCACCCGTTCGTTCGGTGGTAGTCGCGGTGTCCATCCCGTGCCCGAACGACAGTTCCCGCAGCAGGCGCACGTATCGGCTCGTCGAAACAATAAAACGATTCGAGGTCGGTGCCGTCGTGAGTCTGGCCGTCGTCGTCAGTGATCACGAAGTCGTAGGCATATCGCTGCCGGATGGGAGACCACGAGTGGGAGTATTCAGGATCAGGGCTGCCATTGAGCACTGTCCAGGTTCCGGAAAACGGCGGATGAAATGGTGTCGTGCTATCGAAACGGTCGGGATTCGGGAGTCGGCCCCTGTGTCGAATAGTGGCAACCACTCCGCCTCCCAACTGCGCGACTCCTCGAGCCAACACTATGGGATGCAACTGCATCAAAAGCATCTGTGCGTAAACAAGCAAACCGGGTTCGAACGCGCTTTGAATCCACGTTCGAGGATCAGCCGTTCCGGTCTCGGATGGACCGTCGTTCTGACCGTCTTCATCCGCCGTTTCGTGGGCAAAACGTAAACGAACCAGTCCGACAGTTTTCGTGATTCCCACGAGGAGCACAATAACAAATACAACCAGGAAGAACAATCCAAATACTCGCAGACGCTCGGGTGCACCAAATTCAGGGAGGAATCCGATTCCGCCGAGGCCAATAAAAATATACACCCAATTGTCCCAAGATCTGGACGGTGAGTCCGCCGTTCCATCGTTAGCTGGATGAGAGAAAGAACCAGGCATTATTTCTAGATGAAAAAGTAGGCAACTTATACATTTATTCATCCCAGCTGCTCAGAATCGGGCGGCTGTCTGAGCGCCGACGGGGAGCCTCGGCGCTCAACGGCCTACTCGAGCAGCCACGACAACAGTGCCTTCTGGGCGTGCATCCGGTTTTCGGCCTGGTCGAAAATAATCGAGCGGTCGCTTTCGATGACGTCGTCAGTAATTTCCTCGCCACGGTGGGCGGGCAGACAGTGCATGACGACGGCGTCGTCCGTGTGAGAAAGGAGTTCGTGTGACACCTGAAAGCCCTCAAACTGCTGGATTCGGGTATCACGTTCGTCCTCTTGGCCCATGCTCACCCAGACATCGGTATAGACGACGTCGGCGTCGGTGACGGCCTCGATGGGATCGGTCGTCACCGTTGGCTCGCTTCCGAGGTCGGCCGCTCGCTCTATGACCGCCTCGTCGAGCGTGTGTTCGGGCGGGGTCGCCACGGCACACTCGAGGCCGGCGAGGGCACAGCCAAGCACGAGCGATTGGGCGACGTTGTTGCCGTCGCCAACCCATGCAACGGTGACGTCCTCGAAGCCGCCAAACTCCTCGCGGATGGTTTGGAGGTCGGCGAGCGTCTGGCAGGGGTGGGCGTCGTCGGTCAGTCCGTTGACGATGGGCACCGAGGAGTACTCCGCGAGCACCTCGATGTTCTGGTGTTTGAACACGCGAGCCATCACGCAGTCGACGTATCGCGCGAGCGTCCGGGCCGTATCCTTCAGGGGTTCACCACGCCCCAGTTGAATGTCGTCCTGGCCGAGGAAGATGGCGTGGCCACCCAACTGTGTCATCCCGGTCTCAAAGGAGACGCGGGTTCGCGTACTCGGTTTCTGGAACAGCATTCCAAGCGTTTGTCCGGGCAGGTCGTGGTGGTTCTCACCATCCGCAACCGCCTGTTTGTAGTCCGCTGCTCGGTCTAAGACCGTCAACAGTTCCTCACGGCTCAAATCGTCGATATCCAGAAAGTGTCTTGGGTTCATCATACTCACTCACCTGCCAATGTTTCGCCGACGCTCGTCAAGACCGCCACCGAGCGGTCGAACTCGGCCAACGACAGCTGTTCGTCGGGCGCGTGGTCGTACTCCGAATCGCCGGGGCCGTAGGTAACCATCGGGCAGTCCCAGACGCCGGCATAGAGGTTCATGTCGCTCGTTCCTGTCTTGCGCAACAGCCGTGGCTTACAGCCTTCCTCGCGGATGGCTACGCGGAATGCGCGGGCCACCTCCGTCCGGGGACTCTTCATCACCGGCGGAATCGGCTCCTTCCAGGACACCGTCCCCACCTCGAGCGTTGACTCGGCAGCCTCACGAACTGATTCGGCATCGAGTGTCGGCGGGACGCGCAAGTGTGCCTCGAGGGTGGCTTCAACCGAGAGGCCGTCATCGCTGGTCCCGGCGTTGATGTCGATCGGTTTGGCCGTCACCTGTTCGAAGACGGGTTCGTACTCGTCGTTTTCGAAGGTGTCTTCGACGGTCGACCACCAGCGGATCGCGTGCTGGAGGGCGTTGGGCTCCGGACGGGAGGTGTGGCCGGACTCGCTTGTCGCGACGTATGTGCCAGCGAGATAGCCCCGGTAGCCGAGAGTGATCCCCGTTGCACCACTGGGTTCACCGTTGATTACGGCCTCAGGTTCCTCCCGGGTTTCGACGAGGTGGCGTGCGCCTGCGGAGGTGGTTTCCTCACAGACGACGCCAACAAAGGAGACGCCGGTTGTGACCGCGGCAGCGGCCATCGCCGCTAGCGGTCCGGTCGCATCAACACTGCCACGTCCCCAGAGAATCTTGTCGTCCTCTGTCTCCTCGATTTTTACGGGAATCTGCCCTGGGACGGTGTCGATGTGAGAGGTCAGCAGCACCGCATCGTCCGCCGGCGCACGCACATTGCCGACCTCGTCAATCCACACCTCGCGGTCGTGGGCCTCGAAAAATTCAACCAATCGTTGGGCTGCGTCGGCTTCTTCGCCCGACACCGACGGGGTCGAGACGAGGTCGACAAGTAACTCGCGTGCCGCCTCATCCGAGACGGTCGGCAGTGTGACGCTCATGTTATTCGGCCTCAGCTTCCACTTCGGGTGCTAACACCGCATGCAACGCTTCGAGTGCCTCGTCGGCGTGTTCGCGCTCGAGGGTCAACGGTGGGAGCAGTCGGAGTACGGTTCGGCCGGCTGGCAATGCAAGCACCTGGTGCTCGAGAGCGAGGTCACGCAGGGCGCGGTTGGCCCGTTTGACACCGATACCGATCATGAGGCCCTTCCCACGGACGCCACGGATCGGCAGGTCGCTCGCTTCCAACTCCTCGCGGATGTAGGAGCCAATTTCGGCTGCCTGTCCGGGAAGGTCTTCGTCGACGATGACCTCGAGTGTCGCGTTCGCCGCCGCGCAGACGACGGGGTTGCCCGAGAACGTCGAGCCGTGTGGGCCTGCCTCCTCGGCGATCCAATCGGCACAGAGTGTCGCGCCAAGCGGGAGACCACTGGCAATCCCTTTCGCGCTCGTGAGGATATCCGGTGTGACGCCGTAGCCCTCACACGCCCAGAGGTCGCCGGTCCGGCCGACGCCGGTCTGAATCTCATCGAAAATGAGCGCCGTGCCCGTCTCCTCGGTAATCTCACGGGCAGTCTCGAGATACCCTTCCGGCGCTGGATGAATCCCACCTTCGCCCTGAATCGGCTCGGCGATGAACGCTGCCGTCTCGTCGTCGATAGCCTCGGCGAGTTCTTCGCTGTCGCCGTAGGTGACGAACTCGACGTCCTCAAGCAGTGGCTCAAAGGGTTTCCTGTATTTGGGTTTCCACGTCGCAGAGAGCGTTCCCATTGTCCGGCCGTGAAAGGCGCGTTTGGTGGCGACGATTTTCGTCCCGCCGGTTGCACTTCGGGCGAACTTGAGGGCCGCTTCGTTGGCCTCAGTGCCTGAGTTACAGAGCCAGACGTTCGAGACGTCGCCGGGACCGAGGGCCCCCAGTTTCTCGTGAAGTTCGTTTCGGGCGGCGACAGGGTACGATCCCTGCACGTACAGCAGCTTTTCGGCTTGTTCTGTAACCGCCTCAACGACCTGTGGATGACAGTGACCCGTCGGCGTGCACGCATATGACGCCCCAAGGTCGAGATACTTCTTTCCGCGGTCGCTGACGAGATAGACGCCCTCGCCGTGGTCGATCGTGATCGGTTTGTCCGAGAAGACGAAGCCAGCCATTAGTTGATCACTTCTTGGTCTCCATCCGTATTTGTTTACCTATCTGCGTCTGAATCGACATCGCCGAGCACACCCGGCGTCAGCGTCGTTCCTGACCCCTCGAGTGCCCCAATAATTGGTGTTTCGGCGTTCGCATCAGCGACGATCACCGACGCAGCGCCACCCTCGAGGGCTTCCTGTGCGGCCATCACTTTCTTGATCATAAAGCCTTCAGCAGCCGATTTGACCGTTTCAAAGGCCACAGACGTCGATGCCGACTCGATCTTCGTCGACGGATCGTCAGGGTCTTCGTAGATGCCCGAGACGTCCGTCAGGAGCACGAGATCGGCCTCGAGTGCGCCGCCAACGGCCGCAGCCGCACGGTCGGCGTCGGCATTGACTGCCGTGACGCCGCCATCGCGCTCGCGCCCGAGGACGGGTACGGTAAGGACGGGAACGTAGCCGGCAGCGAGCAGCGTCTCGAGGAGTTCCGTGTTCACCGACTCAATCGTCCCCGAGTGGTCACCGCGTTTGATTTTCTTTTTGCCGTCTTCTTTGATTCGGACGGCCGATTTGCGTTTGCCGACGAGCAGTTGCCCGTCAGTGCCAGTTAATCCAACCGCGTTCACGCCTTCGTTCTGGAGGGCCTCAACGAGATCGGTGTTTAGCTTCCCCGGCATCACCATCTTGAACACGTCCATCGTCCGCTCGTCAGTAAACCGGCCGACGACACCGCCAGGGGTCTCGACATACGTCGGTTCCTCGCCGAGCTCCTCGAGCGTTTCGTCGACAGCGGTCGATCCGCCGTGAAGCACGACAACGTCTTCGCCGTCTTCGACCAGCGAGACGACATCGCCAAGCGCACCGGCGGGGTCAACTGCCCGTGCGCCGCCGATTTTGACGACGACGGTCATGGCGCGCCCACCGGATGGAATCCAGCGAACTCGAGACCCGCCGTCTCCTCGAGGCCGAGGGCGATGTTTGCGGCGTGGACGGCCTGTCCTGCCGAGCCTTTCATCATGTTATCGATGGCGCTGAAGACGACCAGCCGTTTGTTGGCAGGGTCGAGTTCGAAGCCGACTTCCGCGAAGTTCGAGCCGGCGACGGCTTTCGGTTCCGGATAGCGGTAGACGCCGGAGCCGCCGGCAGCCATCCGGACAAACGGTTCCTCGCCGTACTGCTCCCGGTAGGCACCCCACAGCTCCTTTTTCGAGACCGGTCCCGACGGAAAGACGTGACAGGTTGCACTTGCACCGCGAATCATATCGACGGCGTGGCAGGTAAAGGAGACGGAGGTCCCCAGGAACTGCTCAATTTCGGCTTCGTGGCGGTGGCCAGTCGGCGCATACGGCCGGACGACACCCGAGCGCTCGGGATGACTCGAGGCCTCCCCGCCGCCGGCACCGCCCTCCGAGGAGCCGACTTTCACGTCGACGACAATCTGCTCGTCGCCTTCCAAAATCCCGTGTTCGAAAAGCGGGTAGAGGCCGACGATTGTCGCCGTCGCGTTGCAGCCACCACTGGCGATCAGATCAGCTCCCGGGAGATTCTCGCGGTTGATTTCGGGGAGCGCGTACTCCGCGCGCTCGAGGTACTCCGGACAGCTGTGTCCATCATACCACTGGTCGTACTGCGCTTCAGTGTTGAGTCGGAAGTCAGCCGAGAGGTCGACGACGGTGTCTGCGGCCTCAAAGAATTCGTCGATCTGGCCCATCGAAACGCCGTGTGGCGTCGCCGCAAACAGGACGTCGACACTCTCCAGGTCCTCGGGGTCAGTAAACCGCACTGTCGACCCACGCAGGTTCGGGTGGACCGAGCCGATGGTCTTGTTCGTATAGCTTCGGCTGGTTGCCTGTTGTAGTTCGAAGTTCGGATGGCTCGTGATGAGCCGCAGCAGTTCACCGCCGGTAAAGCCGCTGCCGCCGATAACGGAGGCAGAAATCGTTTCGTCTGTGTCGTGTTCGCTCATGGGTTTGTCACCTCTGTCGGTTCGACGATGGACTCGAGCCAGTCGACGACTTTTGCAGGAACGTCTATATCAGTCGCTCTCTCGAGGGCTTTGAACTCGACGGTGTGGTTGATTTCGTGGACCGTGTAGCCGTCGCCGGTCTCCATTAGGTCGACACCGAGGAGTCCGCCACCGACAGCGTCGCTCGCGGTTGCGACAATCTCGCGGGCTTCGTCATCGAGTTCGAAGCTGTCGGTCGTCGCGCCCGTCGCTGCGTTCGTAATCCAGTGATCTGAAGAGCGGGCCATGCCGGCGATCGGCTCGCCGTCGACAGCCAGCACACGAAGATCACGACCCGGCTTCTCGACGAACTCCTGGACGTAGAAAATCTTGTGCTCGTAGTGGCCGAGCACTTCTTTGTGTTCTAAAATCGCTTCTGCCGTGGATTTCGAGTCGATTTTGGCCATCAGGCGCCCCCACGAGCCGATCACCGGCTTCAGTACACAGGGGTAGCCAAAGGCCTCGATCGTCTCGAGGGCTGCATCGGAGGTAAAGGACACTTCGGTCCGCGGCGTCGGCACGCCCGCCTCCGCGAGGGCGAGGCTCGTCTCGACTTTGTCAGCACAGATCATGGCCGTCTCGTGGCTGTTTATCACCGGCACGCCATAGCGCTCGAGGAAGCGAGTGACATACAACGACCGGCTCGTGGCGAGACAGCGGTCGATCGCGAGGTCGACGTCCTCGAGAACCGCTGGTGGCTCATCGAGATCGAATCGCTGTTTGCGCACGTCGATTTTGGTAACCTCGTGGCCACGGTCTCGAAGCTCCGTTAGCAGGAGCTTTTCGTCCTGGCGGATCCGCGAGTAGCAGATGCCGACGTTCATGGCCGACCACCCACAGTCGAGACGGCCACCGCCACCTTATTCACCCCAGTCTTCTTCGAGTTCGGGGGCTTCCTCGAGTGTCGGTGGGTCAAGCGAGACGACCTCGAGCTCTGCGCCGGTGACGGGGTTGTCGACGATTTCGCCGATCTCGACGTTCGACGGCAGCTCGATTTCTTCACCCGTAATCGGGTCCTCTGCAACAATCGCGTCAGTGTCTTCTGCCATAGTGGCTCAACGTAGCCAGCGATACCTCTTAAATCCGTCGAAACTATCGGAGAAAAATAAGTTCCATACTGTCAGCTCAGCGTGTTTTGAGCGTTTAGCAGCGAGGTTTCGAAATTTCGTATCAGTTTCAAGTACTATTGGCCCGAAGGCCGTCGTCGGTTACTCACTGTGCTCCCTCCGGGGTGAGCGCGTCGAGCGCCTCCATGAGTTGCTCGTCGGCTGCCTCGAGCGCCGCCGTCCGGTTTTCGAGGGTTTGCTGGTCGGCCTCGAAGGAATCACGGGCAGTCTCGAGTTGGGCGGCGACCGCCGTGGCGGCCGGCCCGCCCATCGAATCCCGACTCTCGACGCTTGTCGCCGGCTCGAGCGCCGATTTGATCGCCTCGCGGTCAACGTACGTCGCAAGCACCGACTCGAGAACGTCTTCGGCGGCCGCCTCGAGGGCCGAAAGCTGTTCGCTCGGCGTCTCGCCGCTTTCACTGGCGGCGAGTGCCACCAGTTCGTGGGCGGTGCGAAACGGCAGCCCGTTTGCCGCAAGCAGGTCGGCAACGCCGGTTGCCGTCGAAAAGCCTACGCCGGCCTCGGCGGCCAACTCGTCGGCGTTCCACTCGGCGGTGCAGACAGCGCCCGCCGCGACAGCGGCCGCTTCCGAAACCGCATCGACGGTCTCCCAGACGTGTGGCGTCGCCCGCTGAAGATCGCGGTTGTACGCCCGTGGTAATCCCTTCAGCGTGGTTGCAAGCCCCTGAAAGCCCGCCACGCCGTTACCCGCTGTTGCACGGACTAGCTCGAGCGTGTCGGGGTTCTTTTTCTGGGGCATAATCGAAGACGTCGATGAGTAATCGTCATCCAGATTGACGAAGCCCCGATTGGCGAAGATGATCACGTCCTCAGCGAGTCCCGACAGCGTCGTCCCAAGCGTCGCAAGCGCGCCAGTCGTCTCGAGCAGGAAATCCCGCGCAGAGGCGGCGTCCATGGAGTTCTCGAGGACTGAATCGAAGCCCAACAGTTCGGCAGTGCGCCCGCGGTCGATATCGAACGGCGTTCCCGCAAAGGCGGCCGCGCCGAGGGGCGACTGATTGATCCGCTCGTAGCTCTCGAGGAGCCGTTCGGTGTCACGACCGATAGCCGACTCATAGGAGAGCGCCCAGTGGGCGACCGTCGTCGGCTGGGCCGGTTGGAGATGGGTGTAGCCGGGCATCACCGTCTCGTCGTGGTTCGCAGCGACCTTGAGGAGGGCTTGACGAAGCCCAAGCGTCGCCTCGACGGTCTCGAGGGCATCCTCGCGAAGTCGGTAGCGGATACAGGTTGCCACCTCGTCGTTTCTCGAGCGGGCGGTGTGCATCCGGCCGCCGTCGGGACCCACGTGGCTGATAACGGCGGTCTCGATTGCCTCATGAACGTCCTCGCCCTCCGGGAGGGCCTCGTGACCCGCAGCTTCGATTGCCTCGAGTGCCGACAGAGTCTCGCCGGCGGTCTCGGTGTCGATGATCCCACACTCCGCGAGCATCACGACGTGGGCGCGGTCGACGGCCAGGTCGGCCGCAAAGATGCGCTCGTCGGCGGCCAGCGAGGAGAGGAAGCTCCGGGCGGGGCCGCCGCTAAAGCGGTCGCGGCGAACGACGCCGTCGGGTTCCTCGTCGGTCATTAGTCTTCGGCGTTCGGGGTCGGTTTGGCGTCCGTTCCAGGATACGCCGAGTTCGCAAGGCGGCGCTGGAAGCCGTGGTATTTGGCGACGCCGGTGGCATCTTCCTGGTCGATTTTGCCAACTGACTCGGTGTCAAAGGAGGCCGCAGCCGCGGAGTAGGCGGCATACTCGCTGTCGCGGCCGACCGGACGGGCCTGCCCGCCTTCGAAGCGGATCTTTACGGTGCCAGTGACGCGCTTTTGGGTCTCGAGGATGAACGCATCGAGCGCACGCACGAGTGGGGCATCGATCAGCCCCTCGTAGGCTTTTTCGGACCACTTGGCGTCGACGGTGGCTTTGAACGAGCGCTCCTCTTGGGTGAGGACGAGCCCCTCTAAGGCTTCGTGGGCGTTGAGCAACGTCGTCGCCGCTGGGTGTTCGTAGTTTTCACGAACTTTGAGCCCGAGCATGCGGTCTTCCATCACGTCGCTGCGACCGACGCCGTAGGAGCCGGCGAGTTCGTTGAGGTACTCGATGAGTGCAACGGGATCCATTTCCTCGTCGTCGATGGCGACGGGGTAGCCACCTTCAAACCGAATCTCAATCGTCTCAGTTTCGCCAGTCGGATCCTGCGTCCAGTTGTAGATCTCTTTTGGTGGAACGTAGTTCGGATCTTCTAAGTCGTCGCCCTCGACCGAGCGACTCCAGAGGTTGGTGTCGACACTCCAGTCGCCACCGCTGCCACCCTCAACGGGAAGATCGCGTTCGGCTGCATAGTCCTGTTCCCACTGACGGGTAAGGGCCAGTTCACGCACGGGCGCGATAACCTCGAGATCCGAGTCACGCCAGACAGCCTCGAACCGAAGCTGGTCGTTTCCTTTGCCGGTACAGCCGTGAGCGATCCCGGTACAGCCGTTTTCGATGGCAACCTCGAGGATGGCCTTTGCAATCACTGGACGGGCGAGTGCCGTTCCAAGTGGGTAGCCCTGATAGCTCGCGTTCGCGCGAACGGCGTCAAGACAGAGCGCAGCGAACTCCGCTTTGGCATCGACGACGAAGTGCTCGAGTCCGAGCGCTTCGGCGGTTTCGCGGGCTTCCTCAAATTCCGATGCTGGCTGACCGACGTCAACGGTGACGCCGATAACGTCATCATATCCGTACTCTTCCTCGAGTAGCGGGACACAAACCGTCGTATCCAGCCCGCCCGAGAACGCAAGTGCCACACGTGTCATTTGTATCCGGACAAAATGCCGGATCTGACTTAAATTCATTGGTTTAAATTTAGAAAATAAAAGGTGTGGCGGGTGCTAAATGGACAAAAGGAGACATCTAGTGAGTTTCGAGAATGTCAGGGGAGATAGAGTAATGGGCCTAACGGCCCCGCCGTCGGCGTCGCGTTGGCGTTCCGGCGCGCTCGCTTTCGACGGGCGAGCACACCGAGGGGTCGAACAACGCCATAGTGAATATCACTATCAGTAGCCGTTATTAAACACTGTCGGTCTCATCCGCTGTTGGCCGTGTGAGGACGTTCTCTCGCCCGATTCTGAACACCTCAACCTGGTCGTCTTCACGAAGGCTGCTGACGACCTGACTCGTCTTGGCTTCGGTCCACTCGAGTTGCGCGACGACTTCCTGTTGTTTGATACGCCCACCGTTGTCGTCGATCAGTCGGAGAACGCGCTCTTCGTTGCTCAACAGTTCGGGTGGTGGGCCCGGTTCCGCTTCAGCTGGAGCCACCGCAGCGTCATCCGCGACAGAATCGGGTGTCCCTCGATGGCCAAGCACCCACCAGCCAAGCAGCACCGCCGCGACAACAAAGCCGACGCCAACACCGGAGGCGAGCCACACCATTGGCACGCCAACAGTATCACCCCCCTCAGACAGTGGCTCATCGTTCCGCTCGATCAACTCGAGTCGGGGCTCGCTATCGACGAAATCGGTGTCTTCGCCGTTCCAGATAACCGCCGTCTCACGCGTATCGTCGGGAGACGGCTCAACGCCGGAGCGCTCATATTCCGCCGGCCAGGAGAGTACCAGCTGCATATCGTCTTCAAGCACAAAGCCGTCGAGTGCCTCCCCAGCCTCGAGTCGGTTGAGTTCGACCATCCCGAAGGATGACCACTCGAACTCAAAGACGACGAACCCGAGCTCCTGAACGCCAGATTGGGTTTCGGTCTCGACAGTGACGTCGGAAATCTCCATCTCACGCCCCGTGGCTTCCTCGGCTTCCGCAGCTTCAGCCTCCCATCGGGCAGTCGACCACTCGGTGTAGCTCTCGGGGCCATCCTCGATTGCCGACTCGAGGTCGGTCCAGGCCGCTTCGGAGTCGGTTTCGTTCAGTCGGTACTGATACTGGACAGTGACCATCGCCGAACCATCATCAGCCAGCTCGATCTCGATTCGGACATCATCGTATGCCTCGAGTGCCTCCTCATCGACGGCGTTCTGTGTGGCGACGGTGGAATCAACTGCCGGTCCAGCGGCGACTGTGGCCGGCAATAATCCGACTCCAATCAAAGCGAACAGCATACCACAGCACACCAGCACGCGTGCTGCTGTAAGATGCATTATAGGGTGATGATATGGCTGTGTGTATAGCTCTTTCCGACTGGAACAGTACCTTTTTGAGAGTGTCTAGCCACGGAACAGATATGCTCGACAATCGCGGGAAGCTCGCCGTCGAGACACTACTGAAGATTGTCCTCGTCCTGGTCGCGATACTGCTTGCCCTCCAGATACTCAGTATCCTCGTCGGGGCAATTATTAGCACGGTTGTCAATCTGGTACTGCCACTGGCGTTACTCGCCATCGTCGTCCTCATTGGCCTCTGGCTCGTTGACTACCTGTAGCGTCGCCTTCCTCGAGGCACTGCGCCTACAAAACACCCAAACCACCAGACTCATGTCCACTCATCGCCCCCTCTCGAGCGTGTACAGCGTCAACGTCCCCGTCCCCGGTCGGGTTCGCCGCCTCGCATCCGAGCTCTACCCGACACTGGTCGGCTGTAACGTAGCGCGAATCCGCGAGGACCACTCGCTGTTGCTCAAACGCCTCGGCGAAGCCGACCACGTACACACCCTCCAGCACCAAGCTCACCGCGCACTCGAGGGTGCACCGGCTGTCGAAGCAGCGGTCACTGGCATCGAGACGTTCGAGAATCCACCCCTTGGCCCCGGCCCTGTCATCTACCTCGCCGTCGAAAGCCCCGGCCTTGAGGCGATCCACGCCGACCTCACTGAATCCTTTGGAAGCGTCGAAGGACTCGAAGGAGCTGATTACGTTCCCCATATCACCCTTGGTCGGGGTGGGGACCGTGACTGTCTGACTGCACTCACCGAGCGACCGGTCGAGCCTATCACGTGGACAATAAGCGAACTTGAGTTCTTCGATGGCGAGTATCGATTACCTGTCAGTCGGATTTCGTTGCCAGCGTAGGACTACGGCGCTGGCGGCTGACCGCCATAGCAGTCGTGATCGCCATAGAAATTGCGCATCGCAAATTTCAGTTTCTCGGGAGCGATATCGATCAGTTCGTCGCGTTCTTCTTTCGGAAAGGTGCTGTTGACGCTGTACTTTCGAAGATCCGCCTTCGCCCGTTTCGAATAGCGCCGGTCGAGCATTGCTCGCACACCGATATCTTCGGGTGAACGAATCACCCGACCCAGCGCCTGTCTGGTTTTTCGCACCGTCGGAATCTCGACGGCATACCGCCAGCCGGTGTCGGTTCCCTCGAACGCCACGTCGTAAGCCGCTTGAACCGCTTCGGCCCGGTCATCGAGATGCGGATATGGAACGCCGACGACTAATACCGTCCGAGCATCCTCGCCATCGAAACTCACGCCCTCTGCAAGCGTCCCCCACAAGGAGGTAAGCAGGATTGCGTTGTCGTCAGCGATGAACGCCGTCCGTATTTCCTCGGCGTCGACCCCCGGCTCATCGAGATAGACCGTCGTCTCACCACCCTCGAGGTGGCTGGCATACCGGGCGGCTTCGGCGTAGTTCGGAAAGAACACAAGGGTGTTGCCGGGCGTCATCCGAACCGCATCATGGATGGCAGTGCCGACGGCGTCCTGGACGGCGGGGTCGTCCCGGTCGCTCGAAAAGAGCGCCGGCGTCTCGACGGCATAGGTTCGGCGGTTGTCGGCGGGAAACTGCAACCCGTAGGCCATCGTCACCGTCTCCGAGAGCCCGAGGACGTCTTTCGTGACATCAAACGGCTGGATCGTCGCGCTCATCAACACCGTCGCCGCAACCGAGTCGAACAGCTCTCCGGTCACCTGCCGAGGGAGACAGCTGTAGAGTTCGGCCCGCCCATACACCTCATCCGTGCCCGCATCTCGCGTAACCGAGACGACGGGATACAGCCCCTGGTCGGCGCTTTCGGCCATCCACGCGCTGATAAAGGCGCCAGCTTGGAGGGTTTGGCACTCTGTTCGGGTCTGGCTCTCGCCGTTTCGGTAAGCCTCCTCGTACTCCTCATCAAGCGTCTGGCCGAGGCGGGTAGCCGCAGTGAGGTCGGCATCGATTCCCTGGCCGGAGTAGCGTTTGAGAAACGCAAGGGTGAGGTCGTCCCGGCGGTCCTCGTTAACAACGGAGACATCCTCCCAGTTCTCGCCAATCCGTTCGCGGTCACCAAATCCGAAGGAGTCCTCATAGGTTTCGACCAAGGCATCTCGAAACGCCGCTATCACGTTGGCTGCGTCACTCGCCCGCTGATTGTCACGCTCCTCGAGTTCATCAAGCGCCGAGGTGAACGTCCGCTCAGAACAGGTCCGGGTGGCGTGCTCACGGGCGGCGTTCTCGACATTGTGCGCCTCATCGAAGACGGCAATGATATCTTCTGGCTCACAGCCGAGCCAACGGAAAAACTGCTCGCGGATGCCCGCATCGAGCAGGTGATGATAGTTACAAACGACGAGGTCGATCCCCTCCATGCTTTCTTTCAACAGCTCATAGCCACACTGCTCGCGCTCTTCGGCATAGGCATACACATCGTCGGGCGTGCGTACATCATCAAACAGCCACGAGCGAAATTCCTCGCCGCTGGCCTCGAGGTTGTTCCGATAGTGCGCACAGATGTTCTGGCTCTCGAAGTCCTCGATTTCGTCGGTGAGCGCCTCGAGTTCGTCCATCACCGCACTCCGCGCGTCGGTGGCCTCCGTCGAACCCCCCTGGCTCCGCTCGAGAAGCTCCTGCTGGCGGGATTCAAGCTGTTTCAGGTCGGTTTCGGTTTCGACAAGCGACCGAGTGGTATCGCGTAAGGCCTGACACTCCTCGTAGCCGACATCGATGTGACACATCGAGGCCTTTCCTTTGAACACGACGGCGCGAATCGGCTCCTCGCGGGTGATCGCACGCGCTTCGGCGACGAACTGGCGCATCTGCTGGTGGACATTGGTCATGATGACGACGGTTTTGTCCTGCTCGCGGGCGACCTCGAGAGCGGGAACGAGTGCCGACAGCGTCTTGCCAGTCCCACAGGCTCCCTCAAAGAGGACATCCTGTCCACGCACAAGCGTGTTGTAGATGCGGTCCATCGCGTCGCGCTGGTTTTCGTACGGTTGCTCGTACGGAAAGAAGCGCAAGTATCCCTCTCGCCGTGACACAGTGGTGGATGGGGCTTCATTTGATAAAAGCGTTCGTCCCGGTCGGTAATCCCCCAACGGCAAGTGGTCAGGCGAGGACAATCCTTATACCGAGCGTTTGGCAATGTCACGCCATGAATGAGGAGCGTGGGTCTGCAAATGAGCGCGAGTCGGCGTCCGATTCCGAGTCGTCTAATACTGAGGTGTCCGAGTCGCCCGATACTGAGCCGTCCAGTCCTGAGGCATCTGATCCTGAGCCGTCCGAGTCGACTGATACCGCCCCAGCCGATGAGGTGGGTAGCGAACAAAAAACGGAGCCACAGCCGGGGGTGCCAGATCCCGACATGGGAGGCGACGGCTCGGACGTGCCACCGGACGTCAGAAAGTACGCCCGCTTCAAGAAAGTCGACGGAGCCCAGTACGACCGGGTGAACGACTTCTTGCGCGAGCGGACACACATCACTGCCCGCGAGTGGGCGATTGCCCGTCTCTGTTCGGACTTTCGGACCGAGACCGGCGTCGAGATGACCAAAATCGGCGAGAACCTGCCCGAACTCGTCCCGTTTATGACCGATACCTACACCCCACAGGCGGTCAACCAAGCCCGCTCCTCCTTCGAAGGGAAGGTTCGCAAAGCCGGGGCAACCTTTCTGTACGGGGCGATGTGTGACTTCTTTACGGCCGAAGAGCTTGATGACGTGATGTACGAAGCGACGGAGGTCGCCAAATTCCTGCTCGAGGTCGAAGGCGTCGACCTTGCAGTTGAGGACGAACTTGAGGCCGAAGAGCGCATTTCGACGGTGATGCGAGAGGTTCGGGATGCGAGCAGAGAGTTGCGCGACCAGGACGATTAGTCGACGGTGACGACGCCTTCTAGAAGCTGTCGGTGTTGGTCGGCGCCGGGTGTAAACGGCGACCGGTCACTATGGACGAAGCTCACGTTTTCAGCACTCGAGCGTGGACGGGCGTGGACTGACAACTCACCGTCGACTTTGCTCTGCTCGAGGAGTGGCTCGGCGTTGCGAATAAAGTAGTACAGCGGGAGGACGACCGCCGTCTCGGTTGCTCGGTCACGTTCGACAAGTAGGATGAAAACGGCATCCCGAACCGACCGGCGTGAGTACTCGAGGTCGGTGATCGTTACCTGCTCCCGGCTGAGAACCTCTGTGAGCGATCGGTACTCGTCGTCGGCAAACAGCGCAGTGAGTCCCGGCTGCGCATCCACCGTCGGGGAGACGTCTTCGGGTGCGAAGACGGTCGCCTTCCAGCCCCGATCGCGGTAGGCCTTGACCATGAGATAGGCGTCATCGAGGAGGTCATCCCAGTAACTACCGGCGGGATCGTTAGCCAGCAGAAACGGTGGTTCAGTCACGGCGAGACACCCGCAGAGGCAGTCCGTGCTGGGGAATACATACCCCGACTACGGTGGGGGCGAAAAAAATGGCTTCGTCTCCGACGCCCCTAAACGTAGCCGGCCCCGAACGCGGCTAATGGCCGTCAGACTCGAGGCGTCGATACTTGAGCAATATGAACGCTTCTCGCGATTTAATTCGCCGTACCCTGCCCACGAACAGGGCCGGGCACTCGATCTCTACCCGTCGTCAGCGAGTGAGGCTGCTGAAACTGGCGGTAAAATAGTCGCTCGCTCGCCAATTGCCGGCACGGTTCGTGAGACGCTGACGGTCCGTGCGCCAACAAAACCGTACGCCCCACCGCATGACCACCTGATCGTCCTCGAGTGTACGGATGCAGGGGTTTCTCACTCGAGTGAGACACTGTATTGTCGGATTCTGCACGTCGAGCCGTCAGTCGACGGTGGCGAGACAATCGAGCGTGGCGACCGACTGGGAACGCTCGTGCGCTCTGGCTTTTTTGCTCCATGGGTCGACCGCCACCTCCACATCGGGTTTCGCCCGGCGGGTCGCAACCAGCGGCGGGCAGCCGGCTCGCTCCCAATCGAACTCGAGGTGGACCTCACGCCGCTCTCGTGGGACGGCCGCGGGACCGTGAGTGCAGTCAGCGAGACGGCAGCACTCATTGCCATACCGACAGCCACACCGTCTTCGCGATGGGTCGGGCTAGCCGCCGGTGAGGGGGCCGTCCTCGAGGGTGGCCTGCCACACTACGCCGGCGGGCTGTATGGCGGGTGTGAGAGACCAGTGAGTCTGTTTGGACGGCAGGTTGGGACCGCAACCGGTGGGCTCCTCGAGTGGAACGATGTCGTCGTGACGGCAAACGGCGAGATGATCACCGGGCTCTCGTTGTTCTGTATGCGGGAATCAACCGCTGTCGTCAAACTCATCGCTCCGGGACACTCGTTCACCGTTGGGACATCCGTCGACCTTCGTTTCCGATAACGACCGCTATCTTTTGATCGCCCGGTTGTCGAACTGTGCTGCCACAACACTTAATTCATGTGAGAAAGCACGTACAATAACCAATCGCTAACGCTGACAAAAGCGAGTGTGACCGATGAGGAGCCAACACGAGGCAAAGCAGCCACACAGTCGAGACACGGACACCGGCCGGTTTCGATTGGGGGCGACCCATTGCCGATTGCTGTGTTTGTGTGGTCTCACGCTTGTCATATTACTTTCTGTTGCTGTCGGTGGCGCAGCCGCCGAGGCGACGGTTACGGTCGACGGCCCCGACGAAGTCGACGGCTCTGAAAATGTCACCGTCGTCCTGACAGATATCCCCGAAGGGACCGATATTGAGGAGTACGACATCGACCTCACCTACGATTCGTCGGCAGTCAACCTCGAGGCAACGGTCGTCGAGCCATTTGCTGGCGACGTTTATCAGTGTCCATGTGACCATCTGACAATTATCGCAGATACTAACAGTCCGCCGACAGAAGACAGTGTTCCGCTTGCAACCGTCGAGATCGAGCCACAGACTGACGGCGAGACAACAGTTGCCATTGATGATGTCTATGCACTAACTGACGCCGATGGCAACGACGTAGCTTACGACCGGTCGAACCTGACCGTCAATGGTCGAACGAGCGATGGGGATGAGACTGGCGACAGTGATGATAGCGACAGTAGCACTAGCAGCGAAAGCGACGGTGGCGGCGGTGGCGGTGCTGGTGACGCCTCGCCAAACCTCCAATCGACCTGGCAAAGTGGCCTCGAGGAGACGGCAGTCGAAACGGGCGACACCGTTGAAGGGCAACTCGAGCTTCGTAACGCCGGAGGGACGCTAACACGAGAGCCGGTTGTCATCAAAACGGATGGTGAGACGATCCTCGAGCACGAAGAGCGGCTTTCGGCCGGCGCTGAGCGAACGCTTGAGTTCGATCACGTGTTTACCGAGCCCGGCGAGTACGAAATCGTCGCGGAGTCAGAGACGCTCGGGACCGAGACGCTTGGGACAGTCGAGGTGACCGGCGAGCCGATTGACGAGAGCGAATCGACTGAAGACGGTGGCGAGTCCGGTTCGACGACGGTGGAGTCGAGCAACACCATGACGATCGGAATTGGGTTCATTGCGCTCTTGATGATCGTCATCGGGGCCGGGTCGATCGCGATTTCACGCGGCAATGTAGCCGACCAGATTTCGTCGGTTGCACAGACGGTGTCAGTCGAGATGCCAACGGGTCAGTCGGGTGAGAAAGAAAGCGGCACTGAGTCGCCACCGGAAACCAGCACCTCTGAACCCATTGCAGCTCCCGCAGCTCCGAGCAAAAAAGAAAGCGACGCGGACTCACCACCGGAAACCGGCACCTCGGAGCCTATTATAGCCCCCGCAGCTCCGACGCAAAAAGAGAGTGACGCGGACTCGCCACCGGAAACCGGCACCTCTGAGCCTATTGCAGCTCCCGCAGCTCCGACCGAGGAGACTACACCTGCGACGGAGCCACCCGCGGAAACAGGAGCGACGACTGGCGAGACAGCGAGTGCCACAACTGGCGAGGCAGGTGAGAGCCACAACATCTCCCTGTTCCGTGATTTCACTAGCAAAGCCGGAACAGATGTCAAGCACCTCGAGGCAACCGAAAACGGTGTGAATCTAGCGTACTCGTCGGCTGGAACGACAAAAACGGAGATAATAGACGAGATTACGACGCTCGCCAGTGGCTACGGCTACGCGGTGAAATACGGTCTCGAGGCCGGGGCGTTGAACGTCCGAGTCGTCGACGGCACTGACCCAGTTGCCGCGTGGACGGTCAAAACTGAATGGGTCGAGCGGTTCGACAATGGGACACTCTCTGAGGAAGCCTATGAGCGGTTGGTGATAGAAACGGTCAGGACGCTCTGATGAGATGAGCGATCCCGCGAAACACCGTCGAATTAAAAAGGCAGTCGAGAAGACCACAGGACCCAAGGCTGGTCTCGCGTAAGTGGCGATATGACTGGGTTTGCAGGTGAGAATAATGGATACGACGAACTCGAGATACACCTCCAGCAGTTCATCACGAACCACGAGTTTCTCGCCTGGCTCGGAACCACCGTCGAAGCCGTTGAAGACGGGACGGTCACGATGGCGATTCCGTACGATTCGAAGCTAACGACCACCCGGCAGGGAGCCGGAGACCGCCGGCCGGATATCCACGGCGGCGTGGCTGCAACGCTGCTTGACACCGTCGGTGCGATGGCCCTCCGGACGACGTTTGAGGACCAGCTAAATGGGACGATCGCAACGATCAATCTCTCGGTGAACTACCTGCGACCGGCAACCGGCGATCTCACCGCCACCGCCAACGTCATCCGCACCGGCTCGAGTATCGGCGTCTCCGAAATCACTGTCGAGAGCACAACCCCCGACGGGAAAACTCGCGAAGTTGCGACCGGGCAGGGGTCCTATCGGCTGTTTCTCGAGTGAACTCAGATTGCACCCGAGTTGCGAACCGTAGAATGTCATGATAGCGCTGTGGCGACAGGCACTCGAGACAGTCAGACGGCGGTGGCCGCTGAGTCACGGCGAACGGCTTGAGGCGTGGCTCGATGCCGTGGGAGGTGAACGAGCGTCGCGAGTGAGCCGGTTGGAGAGGGTGTGGAATCCGTGTGTTTCATGTGAGCAGGGCGTGCGAGGGGAGCTGATGGGTGCAGTGGGTGGACAACCATCCGGCTCAAACGCAAAGCACGCGAAAAACGCAAAAAGCCCCTATCACCACAGTCTACGCGTTCACCGTTCGAAAAAACAAACTGAGCCCTACTCGAGCGCTCACGCCGACCCAAACTCGAGGTCGTCGCTCTCGACTACCTCACCAAACAGCCAGTCTGCGTGCTCGAGAGCGTACGCCCGGTGGTCGGGTTCGATCGAGCCAATGCAGTCTTCAAGAAGAATCGGACGGAAATCCCGCAGGCCAGCGCTGCCGGCACTGTGGAGGACGCAGACGTTCGCCAAGGTACCCGTAAACAGGAGGTCATGGATGCCACGCGCCTCGAGCCATCCCTCGAGTTGGGTGTTGTAGAAGGCGTCGTAGGTGTGTTTTTCGACGACCAACTCCTCGGGCTCGACAGCCAGATCCGCGACAATCTCGGCTTCCCACGAGCCCTCGAGGACGTGTTCACCCCACTGGTCGAACTCGTCGTAGTAGTGGGCGTCTGCGAACTGGTCGGGTGGGTGAACGTCGCGGGTGTAGATCACCGAGAGGCCGGCGTCTCGAGCGCGGTCGAGGAGGTCGGCGATGGGTTCGATAACCGCCTCGCTGCCGGGCGCATAGAGGCTCCCCTCGGGGTGGCAGAAGCCGTTTTGCATATCCACGACGACGAGTGCCGTGTGGGCCGGATCGAGGCGGGTTGTGGCTGGGCTGTCGCTCATACCAGAGGAAACGGACGGAAGCAAAATAGTGGTTCCGAACCATCACCTTTAGAACAGAGAGGCCCCTATCCAGGCTGATGAACCGGCGCACACTGCTTTTATTTGGTATCCTCTGTGGTGGCCTGCTCGTGACCACCGGGACGGTCCTTGCGGACACGCCGTCCACGCCGGAGCCAATCCACGAGTGTGCGCCGACACCACCCGAGGACTTCGAACCGCCCGACGACGGCATTGAGACGATTGGCTGGGTCGATGGCTACTGGTACAACGAGCCACTCGATATCGAGTCCGACTCCAACCTCAGTGAGGCCGAACTCGAGGCGGTGACGGCCCGGACAGCAGCCCGGGTGGAGGCGATGCGGTGTCTCACGTTCGAGGAGACCCCACCAGTCGAGATTATTACGCGAGCGGAGTTCGAAACGGAGACTGAATCCCAGTTTGGGGCAGTCACCGACGACGAACGGCTGTTTGAGAACGCCAAACTCGAGACCGTGTTGCTCGTCGGCTCCGAAGAGGACGCATTCGAGGTTCGACAGGCAGTCCAAGGGGCGAGCGTCGCCGGCTATTACGATTTTGAGCGCGAAGAGATCGTCATCGTCGCCGACGATGAACTGTCGATTGACGAACCGATACTCGCTCACGAACTCGGACACGCCCTGCAAGATCAGGCGTTCGATCTCGGTCAGTATGAACGGAACACGACCGACCGCAACGCCGGCAAACTGGGCGTCATCGAAGGCGATATTCACCGCCTCGAGCATCGATATCTCGAGGCCTGCCAGAACGACGAGTGGGGTGAGGACTGTGTGACCGATACGGCCAGTGGCTCACTACCGCCAAATCGCGGGCTGTTCGTGCTCGAGTTCCAGCCCTACAGCGACGGGCCAGCGTTCGTCGACTCGGTGTACGCCGACGGCGGCTGGGAAGCCGTCGACGGACTCTACACCGACCTCCCACAGAGTGCGCTGTCCACTATTCAGCCGGAGACGTACGAGGCGGTCGACCTCGAGTCGCCGACGGTCGAGGATCAAAGCACTGACGCCTTCGAGCGGCTGACTGCTGACGGCGAGTACGACGTGATCGGCCCTGCCGGCCTTGCCGCGACGCTTGCGGCAACGGCCTACAACGGCGATGATGGCGTCATAGCACGACAGGCCGTCGAAAACCCGGCTGATGCAGATAGTCCGTACAATTACGACCATCCCGAAACGGAGGGGTGGCGCGGTGACCGGCTGTATGCCTATCACGATGGGGAGAACCGAACGGGAACGGTCTGGCAACTCGCCTGGGAGGACGCCGCTGCCGCAGAGAACTTCGCAGTGGCATACCGCGAGCTGATCGCCTACCACGGCGGCGAGGAGGTCGAAGCGTACGACGGCGTCTATCACTTTGATGACGGAAGCGAGTTCGAAAAAGTACTCACCATCGCACAGGACGAAGACCAACTGCTGATCGTCACCGCCCCGACCGTCGAGGAACTCCCCGACGTCCACTCGACCGTCGACCTCGAGGCGGGAGCCCCTATTTCCGAAGACGACGACGGAGCGGACAGCATTCCCGGCTTTGGGCTGGCTGTTGGCCTCACTGGCCTCACTGGCCTCACTGTGGGAGTGCTTTGGCTCCGCTGGCGCACAACTCACAGTCGGCGTGACCGCTCGCCGTGACAGCACCCCTCGAGTGTCCCGCCGCCACCGACGGGTAGCTTTTTCGCCTCTCGTCCGGAAGCGGTGGTATGTCGAATCCGTTCGGAACCATTCCGGATTCAGCGATCGCTGCGGGCACTGCCACCGACGCCTACTTCGAGCGAACGCGACAAACTCTCGAGTTTGCCGACCGCAACCCCCACGTCGTCGCCGAGGTGACCGCCGACCAGTTTCCAACCGGCGAGTTCGAGGTGCTGACGGGGCTCTCAGCGGTCGCAAACCTGTTCGAAGGTCGTGCTGTCGATATCGACGCACTCGCCGACGGTCGCCTGTTCGATGGCGGCCCAGTAATGCGAATTGAAGGGCCGTATCTGGAGTTTGCGGAGCTCGAGACCTCGCTGCTTGGCCTCCTCTCCCAACCGAGTGGGTTTGCAACGGCCGCCCTCGAGGTGCGTCGGGCCGCCCCTGACTCACTCGTGCTCTCCTTTGGCGCTCGTCATGTCCACCCGTCGATTGCGGCAGTCGTCGAGCGGGCGGCGCTGCTTGCAGGGCTCGATGGCTTCTCACACGTTGCCGCCGGCGAGTTGCTCGGCCGCGAGGCGAGTGGGACGATGCCTCATGCGCTCATGCTCTGCTTTGGCGATGGGAACCAAGCGGCGGCGTGGGAGGCATTCGACCAAGCGGTTCCCGACTCGGTGCCACGAATCGCGCTCGCCGACACGTTCTGGGATGAAAAAAGTGAGAGCCTGCTGGCCGCCCGGACGCTCGGTGACCGCTTAGACGGCGTCCGCCTCGATACGACCGGCTCCCGACGTGGCGACTTTCGACACATCGTTCGAGAAATCCGCTGGGAACTCGACGCGGCCGGCCACGAGGATGTCGACATCTTCTGTAGCGGCGGCCTCGGCCCCGAGGCGCTTACCGAACTCCGGGCGGTCGCTGACGGCTTCGGCGTCGGCAGCTATATCACGAGTGCCGATAGCATCGATTTCAGCCTCGACATCGTCGAACTCGAGGGCGAACCAGTAGCCAAACGCGGCAAGCTTTCGGGCGACAAAGCGGTATATCGCACGGCAGACGGCGGCCACCACGTCGGACTTGCCTCCCAACCGGGGCCACCCGAAGGTGAGCCGCTGCTCGAACCACTGGTTCGTGACGGCAAAATCATCCGTGAGGATACGTTAGAGGCGGCAACCGAACGCTGTTTAGCCGACGCGCAATCGGTCGACTTCTAGGCTACTGACGCAACTGCTCGACGCTCCCGTCGGCCTCCCGCTCGCGGAACACCTGTCCCTCAAAGAGGGTGACGACGACGTCGTCGTCCTGCCACGCCGTGGGTGGGAGCCGGGCTTTCCGGCAGGTTCGCTCGAGATACTCCTCGGCGGTCCACCCGTTTTCAACAGGAATCGTCGGGTAGAGCCAGCCGCTTTGGCCGCCGCCACTGACGGCAACGCCGTGGACACCAAGCTCGAGGTCCTCGAGTGGGTCGTCGGTGAGAAGAACGTTTCTGACAGTGCAAACTGAGACGGTGAGATTCGGCAGCTCTGAGGGCGTGACTTCCGATCCACAAGAGTCACCGCTTGCCGCCTGAATCGCCGAGTCGACGATGACGTGCCCAAGTTGGTCTTCCGTGCGATAGCCACCGGCACAGCCACGCAGGCTGCCACGGCCGCGTGTTGACTCGAGGCGGACGAACGCGCCGGTTCGGTTATAGAACGCGTCGCGCATGCTGCCGGGGTGTTCTCGCTGGCCATGCCGAACATATGATTCAACGGATTCCCGGGCGAGTTCAACCGCACGAGCCCCGTCTTCGTAGGAAAGGTCGACGCCCTGTCGCTGGGACATATAACCATCAATGGGGATAATCGACCTAAAACGCTTCCATTTTGTTATTGTGGCGGACCGAGAGAGTTAACCGCCTGAAGGCGCTAGTGTAGGCGGGAGAGAGAGCCTGGCTGCCGCGGCAGTCACGCCGGCAACGGCCTGGCTGTCGATGGTGTCCATCCCATCGGGATGGGCACCGTTCGCGAGGAAAGTCCCCCCACCGTTTGGGCAGGTGACCGGGCGCAAGTCCGGAGCGGGAGACCGCTGGCTCTGGAACAGAAACGACACGTCTCCGTCGGACCGATGAGGTGTGCGACCCCGACCGCAAGCAAGGGAAGTGAACCCACCGAGGGCCGATGACGGAGGATCGATGGAACGGCGAATCCTCACCGGTGCAAGTCCACGTCGCAGGTAGCCCGAACACACCACGGACGCGATCACAATCGCGTTCGCGGGCGACGGGGATGCTTAGCCGAATGCCGGGATGAACAGAAGGGGGCTTACTCCTCTCGCCCGTTTTACACATAAACTCGAACTCGAGAGTCAGTTATGTTTCGAAACAAACAGCAAGGAGCCACATCAAACAGTCGATCAGTGACTCATCAGCGACCGGAGCATCAAGAGCGTTGAGTGTGATATTGTAAGCCTTAGACACATATGTTCCATCCGCGTACCGAAACTCAATCGCGTGACGGATCGGCCGAAACCGCCGTGACGAACTCGAGGAGGTCGTCAGTCTCGACAGTAAATCCTTCTCTGGTAAAGAAGTTGGCCACGTTTCGGCAGTCTCGCTCCAAGAACTCGCGGCTGTTTGGGTGATGAACCGTCACCGCTTGCCCGAGGTCGATCACGACGAGTTGGCCTCCATAGAAGACGACGTTGTACTCACTCAAATCGCCGTGGATCAAGCCCGCCGCGTACAGACGGCGCATGTACTCACGAAGCACGTTGTAAGCCGTCTCCGGGTTTTCGATTGAGACTTCACCCAGCCGTTTGGCTCGCCCATCCTGATCGTCACCGATGTACTTCATCACCAGCACGTTTCGCTCGACAGCAATCGGCTCGGGAACTAACACTCCCGCTTTCTTGGCGCGTTTGAGATTCGCAAACTCTTTTTTCACCCACGCGAGAACGACATCCTTCTTCCGGCCGCCAAGTCCCTCAAACCGGGGGTCGCCCTCGAGATAGTCCCGCATCTGCCGGAAATTCGAGGCGTTGATCCGATAGACTTTGATCGCAACCTCAGTGTCGTCGGGTCCGCGAGCCAAGTAGACGTTCGCCTCCTTGCCTGTCGAAATCGGGCCACCGAACGCCTCGACGTGGCCGTCTTGGACGAGTTTGTAGAGGGCGGCAAGCGTCGCATCGTCGAACACCGACTGCTCGACTTTGAACTGATCGGCGTCTTTGATCCGTTTCTCGAACTGCTCGAATTTCCGGTCGCGTTTTTTGGCGATCCGGTCGGCCTCAGTCTCCGTGACATCGATCGGTTCCCACTCATCGCCGTCGATTTCCGTTCCCTCCACGTCGACTAAGTCGAACTCCGATCCCTGTTCCATCTACCCCTCTGTAGCAGGCGAAGCCATAAAACTCTGAGGTGCCGGGTGGCCGGATGAACGAACAGGAACACAGCCTTTTACGCTCCCCGGACCCAACCGCTGGCCAATGCCAGTCGCCGACGAGGACGAGGAGAATCCGTATCTTCGGGAGCCGCCGACGGAGTTTACACCGGTCACAGACCTCGAGGCGGACGCCGCTGCCGAGCAGGCTGTCGCCCTCCGGGACGCCATCCGCGAACACGACCGCCGGTACTACGTCGAGAACGATCCGATTATCGCCGACCGCGCCTACGATGCCCTGCTAAGCCGGCTGCAGGAGTTAGAGGAGGCCTTTGACCTACAGACCCCGGACAGCCCAACCCGTGTCGTCGGCGGCGAGCCACTGGATGCCTTCGACACCGTCGAACACGTCGCGCCGATGCTCTCGATCGGGCAAAGTGGGGAGGTCGAAGACGTGCGGGAGTTCGACGAACGCGTTCGCCGGGAAGTCGGCGATGAAAACGTCTCCTACGTCTGTGAACCCAAATTCGACGGCGTCTCGATGGCTTTTACTTACAAAGACGGCCGCCTCGAGCGTGCAGTCACCCGTGGCGACGGGCAGGAAGGCGACGACGTCACTCAGAATGCGATCACCATCGGCTCCGTACCCCAGCGACTCCACGACGACCCACCGGAGACGCTGGTCGTCCGCGGCGAGGTCTACATGCCAAAAGACGCCTTCCAGGCGTACAACCGCGACCGGATCGAACGGGGCGAAGACCCCTTTGCCAACCCGCGAAACGCCACTGCCGGGACGATCCGGCAACTTGATCCCGCTGTCGTCGCCGACCGGCCACTCAAGGTCTTTTATTTTGACACGCTCACCGCAAGCGATCTCAAAGCGACCCACCGCGAGGAACTCGAGTCGTTTCCAACCTACGGGTTGCGGACGGCCGACCGGGTCGAACACGTCGACTCGATCGAGGACGCCATCGCCTATCGCGACGCCCTCCTCGAGGAGCGTGACGACCTGCCCTACGAGATTGACGGTGTCGTGATCAAAGTTAACTCGAGGGAGGCCCGCGAGCAACTGGGCCAGACCGCCCGCAACGACCGTTGGGCGTTCGCCTACAAGTTCCCTGCCAGGGCAGAGATAACGCCCATTGTCGATGTCGCCGTGCAGGTCGGGCGAACGGGACGGGTAACGCCGGTTGCCCTCCTCGAGCCGGTTGACGTCGGCGGCGTTACGGTCTCGCGGGCGAGTTTGCATAATCCAGCCGAAATCGCCGAAAAGAACGTCAACGTCGGCGATACCGTTCGCGTCCAACGCGCCGGAGACGTGATTCCCTACGTCGAGGAGGTAATCGAAAAGGGCAGTGAAGGCCACTACGAACTCCCTGAGAGTTGCCCCATCTGTGGCAGTCCCATCGAGCGCGACGGGCCGATGGCCTTCTGTACTGGGGGCCTCAGCTGTGACGCCCAACGCCGCCGCTCGATTGAGTACTACGCGAGCGACGACGGCCTCGATATCGAAGGCCTCGGCGAAAAGAGCGTTCGCCAACTCGTCGATGCCGGCTTGCTCGACTCCGTCGCCGACCTCTACACACTCGGACCAATCGAGCTCACCGCCCTCGAGGGATGGGGCCGGACGAGCGTCGGGAATCTCTTGAGCGAACTCGAAGACGCCCAAAACCCGCCGCTGGCTGACTTTCTGTCGGCTCTTGGCATTCCCCACGTCGGGCCTGCGACGGCCCGCGAACTGGCTCGCGCCTTTGGCACGTTCGAGGCGTTTCGGACAACGGCTCTCGAGTCACCCAAGGAGTTAGCGACGGTCGACGAAATCGGAGACACCGTCGCCGAAGGCATCCACGAATTCTTCGCCAGCGAGGGCAATGCCGCCGTCGTCGACGCCCTCTTAGAACACGTCTCCCCGCAGGAAAGCGACCTCGAGGAAGCCGGGGACGCACTCGAGGGGCTGACCTTCGTCTTTACCGGCTCGCTCGAGGGGATGACCCGCGGCGACGCCCAAGACCTCGTCGAAACTCATGGGGCAAACGCGACGGGAAGCGTCTCGGGGAACACCGACTATCTGGTCGCCGGCGAGAATCCGGGTGCGACGAAGGTCGGAGATGCCGAGGAACGCGGCGTCGAAGTGCTCGATCAGGTAGGGTTTGAAGAGTTGCTCGAGGAGTATGAAATTTCAGTTTCATAGTAATTACTTTTAGTTAGGAGTTATACTAACGTACTTACTGGAGCGATAAATAGTGGCGACAGAGACTAACCGGACATGACAGCCAGTAATAGAAGAGCCCCTCTCGAGACACCGGACCGGCTGGGTGCGATTTTTAGCATACTGGCTGGTGCGTACGTGGCACTGCTGATCACTCCTGTGCTGGTGCTCGGCATGCTAAACCAGTTCCAGTTGGACAATGAATTGCTGGCAATCGGTATACTCGGATCAGTTGGAGCCGTGATAACTGCTGGTGTTGCGTGGTACGTTACTCACCAGGGAAAGACCGTTTTGTTGCTCAACA